>Ga0207927_1000285_pt1 | contig 21337 bp, 18 predicted proteins | sample NGESurdeep072012_2_FD_184456 | JGI IMG/M metagenome (GOLD analysis project Ga0207927, IMG submission 184456) | Arctic peat soil microbial communities from Barrow, Alaska - NGEE Surface sample 210-2 deep-072012 (SPAdes) | ecosystem: Environmental > Terrestrial > Soil > Wetlands > Peat ... | reverse complement strand
CACTATGTCTCTGGAGAAGAAGGAGTGATTGAAATTGCTTCGTGGTGGACGATACGGAAGAAAGGACCCACTCAAGCAAAACCGGCTTGAGTGGGGCACCCGCATAGTAGTTTTTTGGTTGTCTGGGCCACGCATTATAAAAGGGCGCCCCTTTCGAAGTAGGCTGTGGTTGCTGTGATGAGCAGTAAACCAAGCCTGACGAAAGGAACACCCGATGGATAGCATCAAGTATGTTGGTCTGGATGTCCACCGCGACACCATCTCGGTGGCGGTATTGAACGCAGAGGGCAAACTGGTGATGCAGTGCGTCATCGCCACCCCCCTAAAAAGCCCAAGTCCCGTAGGGACGGCAGATGTCCCGAGTTTGCATCGCTCCGGCTGAAGTCGTCGCGGAAGAGTCCCGTCCCAGCCTCGACTCTCGATCTATAAAACGAGCCCACGCAGCGCTTCCACCAACAAACGGTCACCCGCGGGCGCGACGGACAGCGCCGCCGCGCGGGGTGCCAGAATCCACTATTCGTTGTCGTACTCCATGTCGGCAGTCATATCCTCAAGGTATGTTTCAACTTAGGGCGTCAGATCCGAGGTCTTAGGATCGATCAGCCCATAGAAATCTTCTGGCGAGTGATCAATTCGTCTTGAATACTGACCGCCCATAATTCTGCCGAAGGCCTCGCCAGTGATCGAGTTGAATCTCTATTGGTTTCAAAAGCCAGACCCGTACCCAGCCTTGAAAGGCTGGGCTAAGCTCTTCTGTCCCTTGCGGGACATGTTCCTCCATTGTTAGGTGCCCACCCTTGTCGCGCAGCGACAGAGCCTGCCCTGAGCGAAATCAAATGGAGTGGCTATGCAGACCGAGGACATCATTGAGCGCGCCCCCCCCGACAATCCAGCCCCGCCTTGCGAGGATGGCAGATCTTGGCCCAGCCTTTCAACGCTCAGTAGGCTCTTCTGCCGTGCTCTGTGATATATTTCGCCCGGCAGCCCTTTCGCTTGCGGGCAAGCCACCCGAGGGCCTCGATGTGCCTCAGCGATTTCCTTCGCTCCCAGTTCGGTTCCCCTTCCGGCCCCTTCGGCTCGCTGTTCGTGGCCCCGTTCCTCAACTTCACCAACATGAATTTCATCCGCTACAGCATCGAGTTGCTGGACCCGGAACCGGACGATCGCGTCCTGGATATCGGCTTCGGCGGCGGATATTCGCTTCTCGCCCTGGCAATGAGGACACCCAAGGGGCGCGTGGCCGGCGTTGATCGTTCCCCGGACATGGTCTCCGCCGCCGCCCATCTCATCCGGCAGAAGAAACTGCAAGCGCGGGTTCGCGTGCGCCGGGGCGACGTCGTCCACCTGCCCTTTGCCGCCGCCATGTTCGACAAGGTTCTATGCGTAAACACGATCTACTACTGGCCTGACCTTGGGGCGGCGCTTGGCGAGATCGCCAGGGTGTTGAAGCCCGGTGGGCGCCTGGCGGTCGCATTCCGTTCGCCGGAGAGTCTACGCTTCGTCACTCTGGCTTGGGACAACTTCGTCCGCTACCAACCAGAGGAAGTGTCCGAAGCGATGCGGAAGGCCGGATTTCGAGGGTTGCGCGTGACCCATGAGAACCCCTGGCGAATACCTGACAATCTGGTGTTGATTGGGGAACGTAAAAAGCGAGCGCCGCGGCAACAAGGCCGCAAAGCAGCGGCAGTCGCGAGCTAATTGCCGGGTGCACCACCCTTGTCGCGCAGCGACAGAGCCTGCCCCTTCGGCTGCGCTCAGGGCAGGCTCTGAGCAAAGTCGAACGAGTGGGCTGTGCAGACCGGGGAGATCAATTGAGCCAGAACCCACGACAATCCAGTCCCGTCTCGCGGGACGACAGAGCTTAGCCCAGCGCTAAGTCCTGGGTCAGGCGGGAGAGAAATTCGAGTCCCGTAGGGGCGGCAGAGGTTCTTACGCACTCTTTTTCCCTCTTAAACGAACTCTGATCGCACGGCACTGGGGTATTCTGGACTTAAGAATGAAACGACTCTCGGCAATCTTCCTCTCGCTCTTCTTCGCTACCGCCGCATTCGGCGCTCCCCCTCAAGATTGGATTCGCACCGGTACCGGCCTCGGAGTCGAGAAGATTCGCCTCGCCGTACCTGACTTCAAACCTGCGGCCAACGATCCTGAGTCCAAGAAACTGGCGACGACCTTTAGCACGACGCTTTGGAACGATCTGCAGGCCGCCGGAATTTTCGACATGGTCTCGGCGAGTTTCTACCCGCTTTCCGCTCCAGGCACGCCGCAGGACGTGAAACTCGCGGAGTGGGACGCCCCGCCGCCCAATGCCAACATGCTCGCTTTCGGCAACGCAGGCGTGCAGGGTGGATCGTTGGCGGTGCAAGGCTGGTTATTCGACGTCAAGAACGCGCAGTCGCCACAGGTACTTGGCAAGCAGTACCGCGAGACGGCGACCGAAGACAACGCCCGCCTCGTCGCTCACCGCTTCGCCGATGAAATCATCTTCCGTCTCGGTGGAGGCATCCAAGGAATTGCGGAAAGCAAGATTTACTTCGTCAGCAGCCGCGGCGGCTCCAAAGAAATCTGGCAAATGGATTACGACGGCGCCAACCAGAAACAACTCACCCATCTCGGTACCATCGCCCTGTCCCCGCATCCGTCGCCGGATGGTTCGCGCATTGCGTACGCTGGCGTGTCGAATGCCGAGTGGCAAATCCTGATGTATTCGCTGGAACTGAATCGGCCGGTGAATTTCACTCGCTTTGGGGGCACCAACCTCTCGCCCGCGTGGTCGTCGGATGGCAAGTCGCTGGCGTTTTCCTCGTCCCGCTCAGGCGACTCAGAAATTTACGTTGTCGATGTTTCCGGCGGCGAAGTCAGGCGGTTGACCAACACCAAGGGGCCCGACGTCTCGCCTACATGGAATCCCAAGACGAACGCCCAGATCGCGTGGGTCAGCGGACGCACCGGTTTACCGCAGATTTACACCATGGCATCGGACGGGACCAATGTCGCTCGCATGACCGACCAGGGTTATGCGGTTTCACCCTCGTGGTCGCCCAACGGACAGTTCCTGGCCTTCGCCTGGGTGCGCCATTATGGACCGGGTGCGCCCGGCGCCAGCGACATTTATGTAATGGATGTAGCCTCCAAACAGTGGGTACAACTCACCCACGACGGCGGACGCAATGATTTTCCGTCCTGGTCGCCTGATGGCCGGCATGTCGTGTTCCAGTCGAACCGCAGCGGCAAGACTCAAATTTGGAGCATGCTGGCGGATGGCAGCCAGGCGCGTCAATTGACGACGGGCGGCGACAATTCGCAGCCTAACTGGAGTTTCAAATAGATTACTTCGCAGACATAGCGAACGAGCGGAAGGAGCACACTCCGCCCTGCACCGGAACCGAAGCGAGTGCTCTCGCGATGGAGGAAGCAAGTTGAAATTACGACGGATTCAGTGGATCCAGGTTGTCCTTGCGCTGGCTGTAATCATGGCCGTGGCTGGTTGCGCCAAGAAGAAAGTGGCTCCGCCAACGCCGGTTCCGCCACCACCGCCACCGGCGCCCACCGCCATGCTGACTGCGAATCCCAATACCATCTCCGCAGGCCAAGCCTCGACGTTGACGTGGACGACTGACTTTGCCAGCAGCGTCACCATCGACGGCATCGGCAAGGTTGACCCCAGCGGATCGATGAAGGTCACGCCCAGCGAATCGACTACCTACCGCCTGGTCGCAAAAAATGACACCGGAACCAAGGAAGCCACGGCGCGCATCACGCTAACGCCCGCCGCGGCCCCACCCCCGACCAGCAGCTCGACGGGCGACGAAAGCAATGCACGGCTGTTCTCGCAGAACGTGAAAGACATTTTCTTCGCCTACGACAGCTATGACATGACGCCGCAAGACGAGGCGGTCATCCGGGCTGACGCCAGCTTCCTGCAGCAGCATCCCAACTTGAGTTTCATCGTTGAGGGCCACTGCGACGAACGCGGATCCATCGAATACAACCTGGCGTTGGGCGAAAACCGCGCCCAGGCGGCTAAGCAGGCGCTCGTGCAGGCAGGTGTTTCGGCGACCCGCATGCGCACCATCAGCTATGGCAAGGAGAAACCGGTCTGCACCGAGAGCACCGAGGCGTGCTGGCAGCAAAATCGCCGCGCCCACTTCGCGTATTCGAAGTAACGTCAACTCGGCCCGCGTAACGGCGGCTGCGTTGTTAGCCCGGGGCGCAAGCCCCGGGTACATTAGCGAAGCGTGGTCCGCGCCGCGTAGCGGCGAGACAGGAAGCAATACACCACCCTGTTGACCTTCGCGATTTACGATAGTCTTTGCATTACGGCAGTTCTTCAACCAGGAACCATATCTATGCGAGTTCGAAATACCGTTTCCGCACTGGCCGTCTTGGCCATGCTTTTCACGAACGTCAACCCCGCCTTTGGCGTGAGCAAGGAAATCATCCAGCTACAGACCCAGGTGCAGACGCTCTCCGACCAAGTGGCGCGCATGCAACAGTCCATCGATGAGCGCCTGGGAGTCATGCGCAACCTCGTCGAGCAAAGCGCCGACAGCGTCAACAAGATGAGTGTGGCCGTCACCGACCTGCAGCAGAAATCGCAGGCCCAGTCCGCCGACACCAACAGTAAGCTGGAACAGGTCTCGGGCCAGATCCAGTCGCTGCATGACACCGTCGACGAACTGAAAGCGCGGCTGGCCAAAATCACAAAACAACTCGACGACATCCAGCAGGGCGGTCAAAACCTCGCAGCGGGACAACCGGCCATGGCTGCCACTCCGGGCGCGATGGCTGCGCCTGCAGGAAATCAGCCTTCAGCGCCGGCGGCCCCTCCCCCGGACGCGCTATACAACAATGCGCTCCGCGACTACAACGCCGGCAAGTATGAACTTTCGTCGCAGGAGTTCGGCGACTATTTGAAGTACTACGGAACTACCGATCTCGCAGGCAACGCTCAGTTCTATCTAGCCGACATCGAGTATCGGCAGGGCAACTTCGATGCAGCCGTCAAAGATTACGACAAGGTGTTGGAACAGTACCCCGGTGGAAGTAAGGCCGCGGCTGCCCAACTGAAGAAGGGCTATGCACTTCTCGAGCTTGGCCAGCGCGAGGCCGGAGTGCGTGAGTTAAACAGCCTGATCGCCCGCTATCCGCGGTCCATCGAAGCCTCACAGGCACGCGACCGATTGAAGCGCCTCGGTGTCACCACGGCGACTCCGCCACCGGCAAAGAAACCGCACTAGTTGGGGCGGTTACCCGCTGACAGCGGCTGGGCTACTGGGCTACACTGCGTAATCACATGTTGATCTGAGCTTCGCCGTCGCTTTGAAGGGGCACGACTTCGGTCGCGCCGGACAGCCAATTTATTATCTTTGTCATCCCCCGCGGACTTCAGTCCGCGGGGGGTCTGCTTTTTCTCTGGTGTAGGCAATCATCTACCGCGACACCATTGCTCCCGCCCTACGACAATCCCCGGCTGGTCATCTCTTCCGCCGGCGATCCGCCCGTCATGCCTTGCGCCAGAATCAACTCACGCGCTTGTCCACGGATATTCGGCAGGTGCATGCCAAACGCAATCGCGCCTGCGATACACGCCACTCCTCCGAGGGCGACTGTCCACGGTGCGCCGATGCGATGCGCGACGGCTCCCGCAAAGAACGCTCCAAACGGAGCCATACCCATGAACATCATCGAATAGACTGCGATCACGCGTCCCCGCAGTTGGTCGGGCGACATCGATTGCACCATCGTGTTCGACGATGCCATCTGCACCATCATGGTGAAGCCCACCGGCACCAGCAAAATAACCGAGAGCCAGAAAATATGTGAGAACGAAAACAGGATCAGGCTCACGCCGAAGCCGCCCGCGCAAATCGCGATCACCCGCCCCAGTCCCTTCACGCCTACCTTTGCCGCCAGACTGAGCGCGCCGAGCAGCGCTCCAACTCCAGTTGCGCCCATCAAGATTCCGAGTTCCCGCGCGCCACCATGCAAAATCTGGTGCGCGAACACCGGCATCAGCACCGAATACGGCATTCCCACTAGGCTCACCAGTCCCAGTAAGAGCAAGATTACCCGAATCGGCGCCGCATCCCGCACGAAGCGAAATCCTTCCAGAATATTTTCGATCGGCGAGCCCGCATGGGTGAGGTTCGCTGGATGCTCGATCCGCATCATCAGGAGGCCGACGATGACCGCAGCGTAGCTCACGGCGTTGACGAAAAAGCACCATCCTTCGCCAACCCACGCCACCAGTATGCCCGCGATTGCGGGGCCAAGAATGCGCGCGCCGTTGAACATCGATGAGTTCAGCGCGATTGCGTTCATCAGGTCTTCCCTGCCCACCATGTCGATGAGAAATGCTTGCCGCGCCGGGATATCGAACGCGTTCACCACACCGAGCCCGGACGCCAGTACGACGATTTCCCAGACATGGATGCGATTGGTCAGCGTGAGAATCGCCAGGATGAACGCCAATATCATTGAACTGATTTGGGTCGCGATCACCACTCGGTGGCGATTGACACGATCGGCCACGATTCCGCCAATTGGCGCCACCAGGAACACCGGAATCTGGCTGGCAAAACCAACCGTCCCCAGCAACAGTGTCGATCCCGTGATCCGGTACACCAGCCACGACTGCGCGACGGTTTGCATCCACGTCCCAACCAGCGAGATCAGCTGGCCCGCAAAGAACAACTGGAAGTTGCGATGCCGCAAGGCACGCACCGCCGTCGCCACTCTCGAGCGCGGCGACGCGGGTATAGCGAAATCCTTCTTTTCCTCCTCCAGTTCGGAGTAAATCTTCTTCAACTGCGCGGCCGGAATGTCCGATTCAGCCATATATTTATTGGATGCGCTAGCGCGACTGACTGCTTCCTAGCAGACAATGGTCCAGCAACAACGCCATGCTTTAAGCATACGGCAATGCGTGAATGCCAAGTTGGTTGCTATCCGCCCGCGAGGCAGCTATGGTGCTAACGGCTGCGTTTGCAAAGATAATCACTGCGCATCCGACACCTCGACCCATGCCCACATTCGCTGCAGTTGATATCGGTTCCAACTCAGTCCGCCTGAAGATCGCCAAGGTGGTGCGCGGGCGATTGCAGACCCTTCACGAGGACCGCGAGGTAACACGCCTGGGCGAAAGCGTCTTCGCCAATGGCGCTCTTGATCCGGAAGTCATGGCCCTCACCATTCGGGTTCTGAAGCGATTTCACCGCGCGGTACAAACCTTCGCCGCCGACCGCGTTCGTGTTGTCGCCACCGCCGCCCTGCGCGACTCGCGCAACAGTCGTGCGTTTCTCGACTGGGTACGTTCCGCAACCGGCTGGAAGACCGAGATCATTACCGGCCTCGAGGAAGGACGCCTCATTCACCTCGGCATCCTGTCCAACTCCCGCATTGCCAACAAGCGCGCCTTGTTGATCGACCTCGGCGGTGGCAGTTGTGAACTCACAATTACGGTGTTGGGTCACATTGAGGACATGGTCAGTCTGCCCATCGGTGCGGTTCGCCTGACTCAGACTTTCCTGCACCACGATCCGCCGAAGAAGAACGAGCTCGAGCAGATGCGCGGCTTCGTGCAGCGCGAAATCTCGCGCATTCAAAAACGTATTCGCGGAGCGAAGGTGCAGACTGCCATCGCTACCTCGGGAACTCCCGCCGCGTTGTCTGGTCTCTACGAGGCCAAGGCGGGCGGCTATGACGAGTCCAAGCCCCAAACGGTGCCTCATCCCGGTGTCTCGAAGATCCTCAAGGAGTTGTCCAAGCGCAACTTGGACGAACGGCGGGCGCTTCCCGGCATCGGACCGCGCCGTGCCGAGATCATCATCGCCGGCGCCATGGTCTTCGCCGAACTGATGGACATGTGCGCGCTGCGCAGCTTCCACTACCTTCCGCTTGGCTTGCGCGACGGACTACTGGCGCAGATGTTGGCCGACTACGGCGACAGCTCAGCCATGAAAGAACGCGTCGAATCCGAGCGCCACGATGCGCTGCTCACGGTAGCCAGGCACTACGAGGCTGACCTCGCATTTGCGCAGCGAATTCGTGACCTCACCATGCAGCTGTGTCGGCGGCTGCAATCCGTGCATCGCCTGCCGCCGCAATATACCGACTGGCTCGAAGCCGCGGCCATGCTTCACGAGGTGGGCGCCTACATTAATCGCTCCGGACGCCGCCGCCATACCCACTACATCATTGCTCAGTCCGAACTCTTCGGTTACACACCGGTGCAACGCCGCATCATTGCTGCCATCGCGCGCTACGTCGGCAATTCCCTGCCCGCTGCAGGCGACACGGTCATGCAAATGGTTCCACGTGCCGATCAGGTGGAAGTTCCGAAGGCTGTCGCCTTGTTGCGGTTGGCGCGCGCGCTCGACCAGGGACGCCGCGGCGCAGTGCGAGAGTTGCACGTCCGCGTTCATCAGGACGGCCCTGTGCGCCTCGGCCTCACCCCAGCCACTACGGAAGGCGTTGAATTGGAGCTTTGGGCTGTGGAACAAGAACGGGCTTACTTCAAGGCACTCTTCGGACGTGACCTCTTCGCCGAACTACGCTGAATCTTCTGCACGACTTTGGGAGGCATGCACCACTTCAGCACGGCCTGTCGGCGGAGATCTTTCTCCACTTTCGCGACTCCGCCTTTCTTCATCTCGATCGCCGCCAGCGGCCCTCCGCCGGAGAGCACCTTGTTCACGAACTCCGTCATGCTGGGATCGTGTCCCACCACCATGATCGAGGGCTTGTCCTTATGGCGGTTCAGTAGGGCCTTGAATTTTTCGAATGTCGCCTCTGGCCGCAGAGCGTCATCGAGTACCAGCTTTTCCTCATGTCCCAGCTCCTGAGAAACGATTGCCGCAGTCTGCATCGCCCGTATGAGCGGGCTGGATATGATGACGTTTACGGTCACGCCAATCGCCGCCAGAGCACGTCCCACATCGTGGGACTGTTCCTCTCCAATTTTGTCGATCGGGCGCTTTTCGTCCTTCACCGCGTCGCTGAAGTGCTTCTGCCCTGCGTTGGCGTGCCTGAGGAAATAGATGACCATTCTTGTATTTTGCCCTAAAAATCCCGTTAGATACTATTTTCGGGACGTTCCCGCATCTCTGAGGTAATTCTAATTCCCTCACGCACACGATTTGTGATATGCACCGCAGTCTCCTGAGTCCAGTGCGATCTCGACTAAGACATCGTCCCTGTCCGCCGATGAGACCTATATGTGGTCGCTTGAAACTCGTGGGTCGGGAACCACCCCGATTGCCTCGCCGCGGGCGAACTGTGAAACGCAGGCGGGCGACGACGCCGCTGAAACTGAGGTCCCTGATCAGCCAACTGGACCTCCTCCACCTAGGCTGACCGCTTCTCCGCCTCCGTCCTCTTGCTTTCGACCTTCTAGCTACCAAGCCCGCTATCTTCCCGGAACACTGATTGCCGGGCGCTACCGCATCATCGCCCTACTCGGACACGGTGGTATGGGGGAGGTATATCGCGCCGACGACCTCGATCTGGGCCAGCAGGTGGCCCTGAAATTTCTACCCGAAACGGCGACTGACGAGCAGACGCTCGAACGTTTCCGTAACGAAGTGCGCACTGCCCGTCGCATCTCGCATCCCAACGTCTGCCGAGTCTTCGACATTGGACAGACAGGCGATCAGGCTTTCTTCTCGATGGAATACATTGACGGCGAGGACCTGGGATGCCTGTTGCGTCGCATTGGTCGCCTGCCTGGCGACAAAGCTTCGGAAATCGCCCGCAAGATTTGTGCCGGACTCGCTGCCGCCCATAGCAAAGGGGTCCTTCATCGCGACCTTAAGCCGGCCAATATCATGCTCGATGGCCAAGGTGAAATCCTGATTATGGACTTCGGCCTCGTCGGAGTGGCACATCAGATCCACGACTGCTGCAGTGGTACGCCTGCTTACATGGCGCCGGAGCAACTCGAAGGGCGAGATGTGACCGAGCGCAGCGATATTTACTCGCTTGGACTGGTGCTGTACGAAGTGTTTACCGGCAAACCAGCGTTCGACGGCCGCACGCTGGAAGAAATTGTCCGCATGCGCAACGGCGGCGTTCCCAGTCGCCCCTCGTCTCTGGTCAAGAACCTTGATCCGTCAGTCGAGCGAATCATCTTGGGTTGCCTCGAAAGCGAGGCAGCCAATCGTCCGGAGTCTGCACTGGCAGTTGCAGCCGCGCTACCGGGGGGAGATCCGCTGACAGCAGCGCTCGCCGCGGGTGAAACTCCCTCGCCCCAATTGGTGGCCGCGGCCGGAGAAACTGCGGGTCTGAATCTCAGGGCGTGCCTGACTTGCGTTGTCGCAGCCTTGCTGGGACTCGTCGCTTTTTACGCAATCGGAGTTCGTATCAGTGGCATCCAGCGCATGGACCTTCCGTATAGCCAGGGAATTCTAGCGCAAAAAGCTCGTGACACGGTCCAGCAGTTGGGATATCCCGCTCGAGCTGTCGACAGTGCCGATGGCTTCGATTATGACGGAGATTTCATCGATTACCTGAAAGCCAGAAATACTCCCTGGCCGGATTGGAATCACGTCTCAACTGGACGCCCCGCACCATTGCAATACTGGCTGCGCATCAGTCCAAAGGAGTTGATTGCCGACGAGCGAAAGAACAGTTTGATGGTCCCCGGCATCGTGGACCGGGATGATCCGCCTCCCATCCTGTCCGGCATGACGCAAATTTGTCTTGACCCGCAGGGGCGCCTGACGCGCTTTGAATCCATTCCGCCTGAGTTGGAGAGCGGCCAGGACGTCGCACCCAATGCGCTTCCTGACTGGAAGGCGCTCTTCCGTGCTGCCGGTTTGGATCTGGCCCAGTTCCAACCAGTCCATCCTCTGTGGAATTCGCTGGCGTCTGCCGATAAGCGGATGGCCTGGACCGGACAGTATCAGGACACAGGGGTTCCTCTGCGAGTGGAGGCTGGCTCGTGGCGTGGGAAAGCCGTTTACTTCACACTGATCCACAGTTGGACCAGGCCAGGCCGCACACCTTCGACGGACACTCGACCTAGCAAGAGTCTTATGCGGGTGCTGCTGGCGACCGGAGGGATTGCTCTGCTCCTGGGTGCCGCCCTGATAGCACGGCGCAACTACACCCGGCAGAAAACTGATTTCCGCGGCACACGGAGACTCGGACTTGTTATCTTCTGCCTGGAAATGGCAATCTGGGTGTTCGAGGCGCACTTTGTCCCGTCCGTAAGTTGCCTGGCGCTTTTCTTGCTGGCTGTAAGTACGTCGCTCTTCTTCGCTGGCATCACCTGCACGGTGTATCTTGCGCTCGACCCATATGTGCGGCGGCACTGGCCGCATGCCATCATCTCGTGGAGCCGCGCCATCGCGGGCAAACTGCGCGATCCTCTGGTAGGTCGTGACTTGCTTTACGGTGTATTGCTGGGACTCATCTGGGCCATCTTCTTTGAGTTGACCTACCTGGCCCAGGTCCGCGAAGGTGGCCCGCCCAACTTTGGGTCGACAGTGTTTCTCATGGGTACCCGGCGGGTGATCGGCGCCTGGTTCTGGCACCTCGCCAATTCCTTGCAAGCGACTTTGGCATTCTTCTTTGTGATGTTTATCCTTCGGGCATTGTTGCGAAAACCCTGGCTCGCGGCGTTGGCCTTCGTGATCCTCTGGCCGGGAATCAAGTTGCAAGATAACCCCCACTGGATAAGGAACACCCCCGGATGCGTTGTCGTCTATAGTGTGGTGGCCTACATGATTCTGCGGTTTGGCTTCATCACACTGGCCACCGGAATCTTCGTTGTCGATGTGCTGCTCACCATCCCGATCACGACCAGTCCGGCGAGTTGGTACATGAGCGGCTCGTTGTTTGCAATTGCGGGCGTCATCGCAATCACGTTGTGGGGGGGCTTCACCGCACTTGGTAAACAAAAGCTAATGAGGGAACAACTCTTCGAGTGAAGATGCGTCATCGAGAGACGTCCCAGAGGGATGGTCGTCCGGAGTTTTCCCGCGCCGTCGCTCCCGGGATGAATTCTTCGAACTCCGGCCCGGACGCGTGGCGAAGATATCTCGAATCTACTTGGTCACACCGACAATGTTGTTCTCAACTGGCCGGACCAACTGCTCCGGATTCGCGAAGTTCGCCTGCGCCACCCGGATCTGCTCCTTGAAGTTGTCGACCATGTCCTCACGCAGCCGGACTTCCGTCGGTTTCTTGGCGATACTCATCTGATCGATTTTGTCTTGCAGCCGCAGCAGTCCATAGAAAAGGTTTTCGGGGCGAGGCGGGCAGCCCACGACGTACACGTCCACCGGAACGATACGATCAACGCCCTGCAGCACGGCATAGGTGTTGAACGGTCCACCCACTGACGAGCAGGCGCCCATTGAGATCACCCACTTGGGCTCGGGCATCTGGTCGTAAATCCGCTTCACTACCGGCGCCATCTTCAGCGTGACCGTACCGCTCACGATCATCAGATCGCTCTGCCGCGGGCTGGGACGAAACACTTCCGAGCCAAAGCGCGCAATGTCGAAGCGCGAGGTCGAGGCCGCAATCATCTCGATCGCGCAGCACGCCAGGCCGAAGGTCATTGGCCAGATCGCGGACTTCCGCGCCCAGTTAAAAACGTAGTCAACGGTCGTTACCAGAAAATTCTTTTCGAACCGGTTATTAATCCAACCCATGAAACCCTCTCTCAAACCAGGCTGCGAACTTACCATCTTCGCCGAACCTTCTACCGCCGGGCTGTGATGATGGTCACACACACACCGTTTTGATGTTGTGAGTCTAGGCTTCGACTCGCCGCGGCACAAGGGGAGGAACCGCTTCAAAGGCCATTGATGTCTTTGTTTTCAAGCAAGAGTTTCGGATATCCAACCTTAGACACCTTCAGCATCGCGCGCCCCACCTGCTCGGTCGTCGTCACGTAGTTCGGCAGAGTGACCTTCAAAAGTGACAGGACTGGCGCGGTCAAGCTGTAAAGGATGCGATAACTTCTCGTCTTGGACGTGATGCCGTGAAGCGGTTGTATGATCCCAGGACGAAACATGTACGCCGCCTTAAAAGGCAGCCGGAGCAGAGCGTTCTCCGTCTTCCCTTTCACGCGCGCCCACATAATGCGTCCCCGTTCGCTGCTGTCAGTCCCGGTGCCGGAGACATAAATAAACGTCATTCCCGGGTTGAGATGAACCAGGGTTTCCGCTGCCGCCAAAGTCATATCGTAGGTAACGCGGAGGTACGCCTCCTCTGACATGCGCGAGGCAGACACGCCAAGACAGAAAAAGCATGCGTCGAAACCTGCGAGTTCACTCTCAATGTCCGAGAAGTCGAAGAAGTCCGTACGGACCAACTCGCGCAGTTTTTCGTGTCTCTCGCTTGTCGTCGCCCTCACGATGGACAGCACAAACTCCACCTTAGGATCGAGCAGGCATTCGCGCAGCACTCCCTGCCCGACCATTCCTGTCGCCCCAAACAGAATGACTTTCATGGCTTCACCAACCTAGCATGGGAGTCAGTCGACTGTTGATGACCACTCCCTCGATAGAGATGGTGCCACGCCGCGGAAGTCCCCAGCAAAACACTCCAAAGCAGTTGTTTCCGCGTTCGTAAGGTACAATTTTTACTGTCTGCATGCCTTTGAAAACCCAGCCAGCGCCAGATTCCAGACCAGCCGAACACGCGCCCAGTTCTCGATGGCAGCATATCGCCCATTCGCCCGGCTGGATGGTGCTGATTGGCTTCGCGCTGCGCGTGCTCTACATCGCGCTAGCGCATTCCTACAAATTCCGCACCACCGATGCCAACTTCAGCTTTGGCTGGGAGATCGGTCGCATCGCCTACTCCCTCGCCAACGGTCACGGCTTCAGCTCTCCCTTTGGCGGGGACACCGGCCCCTCCGCCTGGACGGCGCCGGTTTATCCCTGGATCGTCTCGCTGGCCTTCCGCGCCTTCGGAACCTACTCGCACGCCGCATCGTTCGCGCTATTGACCTTCAACAGCCTGTGCTCGGCACTTACGGCCTGGGCGATCTATCGCACGGCACGCCGCGTGTTCAACGAAAAAGTCGCACTCTGGTCGGGATGGATCTGGGCGCTACTGCCCTACATCATGTACTGGTCGGTACGCTGGATCTGGGAAACCAGCCTCACCGCGCTGCTGTTGAGTCTGGCCTTCATGCTGACCGTCGAGATGGATGGCGACGATCGCATTACGTCTTGGATCGGATTTGGCGTGCTGTGGGGCGTTATCGGCCTCACCAATCCTTCGACACTTTCGTTCCTACCTTTCGCTGGATGCTGGCTCGCCTATCAACTCTACTGTCGTGGTAAGCGTTTCGTGCTCCCCGCCATCGTCGCCGCCGTCCTCTTCTGGATGACAATGATGCCTTGGCTGGTGCGTAACTATGAGGTGTTCCACAAACCGGTCTTCGTGCGCGACAACGTGGGAGTCGAACTTCGCTGTGGCAACAACCCGCTCGCCGAAGGCATTTGGGTGGGCATGTATCATCCCAGCCAGAACCCGATCCTTTACCGTCAATACCAGGAGATGGGTGAGGCGGCCTATTCCGCAGAACAATCGCGATTGGCTAAGCAGTGGATTACCGACAATCCAGAGCAATTCGCCATCATCACCTTTCGCAGGTTTGTCTTTTATTGGAACGGCCTCCCGCGCCTCTCAAAAATCCAGGCGCTCGAGCAGTTCAAGAACTCGCTCTTTCTGGCCTCTTCGCTGCTCTCAATCGCCGGACTTGTCTTCGCCATCAAGAACCGCGTCCATGGTGTCTTCCTGTTCGCCAGCCTGCTGATCTTTTATCCGCTGGTTTACTATGTAAGTTTCCCGCATCCCCGTTACCGGCACCCGATTGATCCGGAACTGGTGATTCTTGGAGTCTATTTGTTCACCCAAGTCAGACCGCGCAATCCGCACTTGAAAGGCGCCGCCCAGCCTCGCCATGCCGACTGAAGACCTGGGCGTCCAGCAGTTTCACACGCTTTCCATCATCATCCCGGTCTACAACGAACGAAAGACCGTGATGCAGCTCCTTCAACAGGTGGCCCAGCAGCCGATCGTGCTGCACAAGGAACTCATCATCGTGGATGACTGCTCCACTGATGGCACACGTGAATTCTTGCAACAAGCCGATCTGGCAAGCGTGCTGGGAAACAATGGCGCCAACTCCGTTAAGCTTGCCCTGCACGAGAAGAACCAGGGAAAAGGCGCCGGCGTTCGCACCGGACTGGCGCAAGCCACCGGCGAGATCGTCCTCATCCAGGATGCCGACCTTGAATACGATCCCAAGGACTATCCCATCCTGCTCGCTCCCATACTCGAAGGGCACGCCGACGCCGTCTTTGGTAACCGCTTTCACAGCGGACCGCATCGCGTTCAGCGCTATTATCGTTTTCTGCTGAACCGGCTCTTTTCCATCATCTGCAACCTGCTCACCGGCCTCGCCATCCACGACGTGACCGCCTGCTACAAGGTCTTCCGCCGCGAGCTGATTGAGCGCATGCACCTGCATTCCGATCGCTTCAGCGTCGAAACCGAGATGACAGTGAAGGTCGCCAAGCTGGGCGCCCGCATCTACGAAGTGCCGATTGTCTACCACGGCCGCACTTACGCCGAGGGCAAAAAAATCAGCTGGCACGATGGCTACAAGGCCCTGTACGACCTCATCCGCTATCGCTTTAGAGACTAATTGCTTAGTTGCTGCGGTCACTATCTAGCTGAACAATTCTTCCTATCCGTGCGTATATCTACTCGTCTAACCTGCGACAGGAGGAACTATGCAACATTCCCGCAATTCAGTTCTTGCTAGGACAGCTTTTTGGGTTTCGCTAACGGCGCTTGTGTTTGCTATTTCGGCTCAAGCTCAAGTCACACAGGATTTCCACCGAACTGTTCCTCTCTCTTCCAACGGCCGTGTCTCTCTGGAAAATATCAACGGCAATGTCACCGTCACTGGATGGGAGCGCAACGAAGTCCAGGTCGACGCCGTGAAAAAAGCGCGCGATCAGCAGAAACTCGACGAGGCCCGCATCGAGGTTGACGCCAGCAGCGACTCTGTCCAAATCAAGACCAAGTACCCTGAAGGGCGCAACAATAATAATCCGGCAACCGTGACCTACGAGTTGCACGTACCGCGCATGGCTCGCCTGGACCACATCAACTTGGTAAACGGCTCACTCGAAGTATCCCAGGTAAACGGGGACATCGACGCGAATCTGGTGAACGGAAAGACGGATCTTCATGACCTCTCCGGTCGCCTGAACATCTCCGCAGTCAACGGTACGATCACGGCGAATTTCCGCACGCTCGACAACGTGAAGGAGATCCATCTGAAGTCAGTGAATGGAGCCATCAATCTCGGGCTGCCCGCATCGCCAAACGCCGAAGTGAGCGCCTCGACCGTCAACGGGGGCATCACCACCGATTTCCCCCTTCAAGTCAAAGGGAAGTTCATGGGGCACCATCTCGACGGTACGCTCGGCAGTGGAGGCACTCACATCGAACTTAACAACGTGAATGGCAGCATTCGCCTTGGCCCGGGACTGGGGAATCTGTAGAGGCAGTCAGTAGCGCTTCGGCTTTCTTCGCTTGTCATCCTGAGCGAAGTGAGCCCGGCGAACGGAGTCGAAGGACCCCTATCGCCATACCCGAGTCCAGGTATGCAATGACCCGGTCGTTGCGACCCGCAAGCCACGTAACGGCGGCTTCGTAGTTAGCCCGTCGGGTGGCCCACATATCCCTGATTTTGGGATATGTGGGTGTATCGATCGTCAGTACACTTGGTATCCCGGCGGAGGCGATTCAAAATCCGGCTTGCGCGCCACCAGCAACAGCGCACCAATGCGCTTGAAATCCTTCAACTCTTCGGCATTCTTGAACCACCGTCCGCTGTATTCATCAGGTGTCGGCGTGAGGTCGGGAACCCGCACCGCCCTCACATCCTCAAAGGTGTGGCGCTGCAGCATCTCGATGTACTCCTGCTCCGAATGCACTTGCACCGGGACTTTCAACTCCTCGACCCAGCGCAGCGAGTAGTGATTGTCGCGATACAAGTTGATGAGGATGAATAACTCGCCCTTCGGCGCCATCACGCGAAACAATTCGGCCAGCGCGCGCTCCTGGTCCGCGTAATAGTAAAACGACTCGACCGACAACACCTTGTCGAAGAAGTTCTCCTCCCAAGGAACTTGCTGCGCCGAGCCCACCACGAACATCAGGTTGTCGTGCTCGGTCGACGCCGCGCGCGCGCGCCGAATCATCTCGTCTGACACATCGATGCCGATCACTTGTCCCGGCCGCGCCGGATCGTCGACCGCTTTGGCGATCAACCGGCTGGCCCATCCCGCGCCACAGCCCAGATCCAGCACGCGATCGCCCGGCTTCAGGTTCATCAGTGCCAACGTCTGCTCGGTGATGCTGATGTGATGGGCTTCCATCTCTTCGCCCTTGCCCTGTTCGGCCCACTGGTTAAATTCCTGGCGTAATTGCTCGTCGGCGGATGCAGTTCTACGGTCGCTCATCGTTCCCTCGCGCATTTCGAACCTCTATGCTACAGTCTCGGAAACTCATGGCTCAAACTCCCGACCAATCCTCCAACGGTTCCACCAAGCTCCCGTCGCCACTGTATTGCCCCAACTGCGCATGCGAGGTCGACGACCCGCTTGCCTGTGGCGACTGCTCCGCCGTCATCTGCCGCGACTGCGGAACTCCGCTCGAGATGGCCGAAGACCTGGGGATGGGCTGATCATGCCGCAATCCGCGACAACCCGCGCCGATCAGGCCGTAAGCCACGAGCCCACGCTCGTCCGCGGGCTCTCGCTGATGGACTCCGTCATGCTGATGGTCGGCGGCATCATCGGCTCGGGCATCTTTCTTACCGCCGGACAAATCGCTACCGCCGTTCACAAACCGCTCTACTTCCTCGGCGTGTGGTTGGTCGGCGGGCTCATCTCGCTGCTCGCCTGCTTCGCCTTCGCCGAAATGGCGGCGATGTATCCGCAGTCAGGAGGCCAGTATGTCTTCCTGCGCGAAGCCTATGGCGAATTCCCCGCATTCCTCTACGGCTGGATGATCTTCACCGTCGGCCAGAGCGGCACCATCGCCGCGCTCGCCGTCGGATTCGCCGAGTACTTCGGCGCTATCGTTCCTCTCGCCGCGGCACACAAACCCATAGTGACGTTTCTTGGCTTCACGCTGACGCGCGGAAATGTAGTCTCCATCGGCGCGATAGTGCTGCTTACCACGATCAACGTTCTTGGCGTAAAGCGCGGCTCCGCTCTCATCAACGCCGCAACGTGGGCCAAGTTCGCCGCCATCGGAATCTTCGTTCTACTCGGACTCGCCATCGGCAAGGGGTCATGGGCAAACTACGCGGTCAACTTGCCGCTCGATCAGCCCGCCTCGCTGTCGCATGTGATCTCGGGCTTTGGCGTCGCACTGATCGCCGTGTTCTGGGCTTATGACGGATGGGTTTATGTAACCTGGGTTTCCGGCGAGATCAAGAATCCGCAACGTGTGCTGCCGCGAGCATTATTGCTGGGAATTCTACTGGTCGGCGTCATTTACGTCAGCGTCAACGTGGTTTACCTTTACGCGCTGCCCATCACGCAGGTGGCCAACGAAACCACCATCGCACAGGCCGCAGCCATAACACTTTTTTCGTCCAACGCTGCCAAGTGGCTGGGAGCAACCATTGCGCTCTCGTGTTTCGGCGCAGCCTCGAGCGCAATTCTGTGCAGCGCGCGCGTGTCTTACGCCATGGCACGTGATGGAGCTTTTTTTCACGCCATGGGACGCGTGCATCCCAAGTACCGCACGCCCGCGTTCAGCCTGATCGCGCTGAGCGTCTGGTCCATCGTCCTCGCGTTCAGCGGCAGCTACGACCAGCTCTACACCTATGTGATGTTCATGATGGTGCTGTCGTACGTCGCTGCCGTCGCCGCATTGTTTGTACTACGCCGCAAGCGTCCGGATGTCGCTCGACCTTACCTGTGCACCGGATATCCCTATCTCCCCGCGCTATATTTGCTGATGGCGGGAGCGTGGGCGCTGAACTCCGTTGTCACTCGCCCCAAGGAGACGCTAGTAGGAATCGGCATCGTCTTCCTCGGTGCTCCTTTCTACGCCTTTTGGCGGTGGCAGTTGAAGCGGCATCCGGAAGAGCTGAAGGAATTCGAATAACGTCGGTTAACCAGTTTGTCACTCTCCCCCCTCCCCCTCCCCATTGCCCGTAAAATATTGAAAACATAAGGGGCGAAAGGCGAAAGTCTCCGCAAAATATTGAGCCCGTTTGACTTATTGGCAAAATATTCTATTCAAAAAACTTAGTGGCATAAAAGACGGCTCTTTGCCGTCTTTCCGGAAAACGGACGCGAGAATAATGCGCCTCCGACGCCGCCGAACGAACCCTTTTCGCAGAATCCGGTAGGCGTCGAGTTCCGCTCCCCTAGTTGGAAGCGAAACATGCCAGTTTTATGAATAGGCCTTTGCAGGGAAACAAGTCACGCGAAATCAGCGAGGCGACGTTACGAAGGTAACAAGTCAGTTGCCGGTTGCCAGTGGCCAGTTGCCAGCGTTCTACGAGCTTCTTCTGAGCTATGACACGGACACTAGCGGAACTGCTTCTTCAGGTCGCGCAGCCGTCGCAATCCGGACAAAGCCAGTCCCACTCTTCCTGACAGCAGGAAAAAGATAAGGCACCCATCCTCTCAAGACACAACAATTTGACAATCTGTTGACGCCTCCATGACATGCGCAATACTGGCATTTGGTGAACTGAACGCACCGGAGAAAACCGCCCGAACGATTTGGCGGAGGCTCGCGGATTGGTCGATCATTCGACTGGAACCGCCATGACGACACGGATTCTGGTTGCCTTCTAGCCGTCTCTCCAGGAGGTCGCCATGACTCGCGAAAACCGGCACAGGTTAACTGCGGTTCGTACGTACGTGTTAGCAGCATTACTTGCTACCGCCTTGGTGTCGAGCACTTCCTCGCCACTCCTAGCTCAGACTTCTGGCACATGGGCAAGCACAGGCACGCTCAATACGCCCCGCACCGCCCATACTGCCACTCTGCTTCAGAACGGGCAGGTACTAGTTACAGGTGGCGAGGACCTGGCACACAATGCTCTCTCCAGTGCCGAGCTGTACAACCCTGCTACCGGCAAGTGGACCGTCACGGCGGCCATGGCAACAGCCCGCATGGAGCACACGGCTACATTGCTTCCGAACGGCGAAGTTCTGGTTGCAGGTGGCTCCAATTCACAAACCCTAATCCTCGCCAGCGCTGAGCTGTACAACCCGTCCACCGGGCGTTGGACAAGCACTGGCGGCATGACGATAGCCCGCGCCGCGCACGGCGCAACTCTCCTCTCAAATGGGGAAGTGTTGGTCGCAGGCGGAGCCACTCCTAACGACCTGTCAGGAAACACAGCCGAGCTCTATGATCCCTCCCGAGGCACGTGGAGAGCTACCAACAGCATGCCTAACTATCATCCGTTGGCGCTGACGACCCTCCGGGACGGGCGTGCGCTGAAGGTAGATGCTTCTGGATCCACAGGCGCTCCGGGCGAGATTTACGATCCCTCTACCGGGCAGTGGACGTTGACGGCAGGAACGTATTACAGCCACACGGGCGTTTCTACCGCGCTATTGCCAAACGGCAATGTGCTGGTCTATGGGAATAAGTTCTCCTGCTACGCAAGTGAGTTCTTCAACCCATTCGCGAATACTTGGACTCACAGCCTGGGACAATGTGGCAATGCAATCAGCGTCGGACCCATGCAACTGCTGGGAACGGGAAAGGTTCTTCTGGTCGGAAACACGATCATGTACGGCGGCCATGCCTACCCGACGACACACTGCGCGCTCTACGATCCGTTCACCAATAGCTGGACGCTGACCGGTAGCCTGCTGCAGTCCGTACGTCACTCGGCGACGCGGCTATTGAATGGACAAGTGCTGGCCGTCGGAGGTTCCGACGCCGAACTCTATACCCCCTAGGTTCGCGTCGGTCTTTTCGGCGCTAGGCCGGGTCCTCGAGCCACCGCGACCGCTAAGATCGCGGCCTCCACTCGCCAGACCCGAAAAGCAAATCCCCCGCGGACTTCAGTCCGCGGGGGATGACAATAAATAAAGACTTGTGCGGCACGGCTGAAGCCGTGCCCTTTCAAAACCGTTGTATGAGACTAGTTGCAGTGACTATTACTGCACCACCACGTTTACTAGCCTTCCCTTCACCACCAGCACCTTCACAATCTCTTTGCCTGCGATCGCGGCTTTGACTTTTTCGTTAGCCAGGGCGATCTCGCGGATTTGCGTTTCCTCCGCATCAGCGGGCACAGTGATGC
>Ga0207927_1000278_pt1 | contig 21565 bp, 17 predicted proteins | sample NGESurdeep072012_2_FD_184456 | JGI IMG/M metagenome (GOLD analysis project Ga0207927, IMG submission 184456) | Arctic peat soil microbial communities from Barrow, Alaska - NGEE Surface sample 210-2 deep-072012 (SPAdes) | ecosystem: Environmental > Terrestrial > Soil > Wetlands > Peat ... | reverse complement strand
GGCCACCGCCATGGCGCAGTCTTGATCCGCGAGGTAAGAAAACTTGGGTACGTGCAATAAACGGCAACTAAAACTTGGCGCCGAATCCGATGACGGATCATTGGATTGCCACAACGTGCCGCAGAGCGCCGGACGTGAAACACTGCATCGCGTCATTCGCTGCGGACGCGGCGCAGGGACGGCGGGCTAACCTGTCAGGCAATGGCCGCTATCGATGTCGCTGGATTCGTCGCAGACCTCAAGGACCACGCTGTCACGCACGGATTCCACGTGCACGACGAACGACATTTCGTTGAGACCTACTCACTTCGCCAGGCCTGGGAGGTCGATCTTCATCCCGAGGACGGCTGCGGAGGGCCCATTGACCTGCATATCGAACTCGACGTCGATCCAAGGACGCTGCTCGCCTTCGAGGACGCGGTGCTGGGACTACCCGACGACGTCGATCCCCCCGATGAATTCCACTTCCCACTCGCGCTCACCTGGAGCCTTCCGCCGCTGCCGCACGGGCCCGACCTGTTGCGCCTGGCCATCGATCTGGCACCGATTGGTGGACTCGAGATGCCCCTCGAGGTGACGGCGACCGACGTGTTCGCCTCACCCACCGAGGCGAGCGAACGGCGCATCTCCATCGTCGCGCGACGAGCGATCTCGCTCTGCCAGGTGGCCAAGGGCGAGGACCCACTTTGTGACATCTTCGAGCGCGGACGCAGCGTGAGCGACTACTTGTTGCAGGCTGCCGACTCGTGGCTCGGCTAACTCGATCACTGGTCGTCGGTTCCCTACTGATCGTCGCGAGCGTCTCACTGAGTTCCTGCGGTACGGGTGGCGCCGTGGCCGACGCGCGACGCTCATGTCAGAGCGTTGACCGCGCACTCAAGCTCGAAACGCAAAGCCGCCAGCCCGGCATCACGAACGGGCGCCGGGCGCAGTTGCAAGCCCAAGCACTCAGTCAACTACTGAAGGCCACACCGTCGGCGGCGGACGCAACGTCGATTGACGGTAGCTGGAACCCTTTGATGACGACCATCGGTGAAGCCGAACGCGTGCCGATACCCGAGTTGATCCCGGCCCTGCGCCGACTCTGTCGCGTCGCGAACTCCTCGACGCCGTATCTGTAACGACCCTCGCCCTACGCGGGGAACCGCTCGTGCAGCCAGGTGAGTGAGTTCTCTTCGAGCATCGCCTCTTCCCACCCGAGTAGTTGATCCTCGAGGGCGGCGAGCGAGGCCACCTTGCCCACGATCACCACCGTCAGATCGGTGATCGGTTCCTCGGACACCAAGAAATCGCCGAAGATGTCCTCGTTCACGAGCGCGTCGGGTTCGACCATCAGATACAACTCCCCGGTCGCCTCAACCCAGGACAGCTCGTACTCATTGTCCGAGCCGTCGGTCCACTCACTACCGAACTCGAACTCCGCACTCTCGCGGCGGGCTTCGTTCTGCTCGTAGAAGGTTTCAATGTCCATGATTCCAGACTACGTCGTGGCTATGTGCGCTGCGCTGTGCGCGCCGCCGAGCACCCTGTGCGTCGTGAGAAATGTACTGATCTCGGTCACTCGGCGAGTCGTTCGCCGGTGCGCCGGCGGCCCTTTACTGATCGCCATGACAACCTCTACCGACCTCTTGGGACAACTTCGACGCGAATGGCGACGCCTGGGGTGCTCGAGCGACGCCCGCGTCGCCCTGGCGCTGCTGGTCGACCGCCACGGCGACCTCGGCCTCGAACACTTGACCGACCTCGGTGACGTCGTCGCCGCGCTCGAGGCACGCAGTGGTCGCAACGTCTTAGAGCGCGCGGCCATCGTGCGGGCACTGCTCGAGGAGTCGCGGCACCCGCTACTGCGTCGCACGCTGCTCCAGACCATGCTCCCCGGCATCGTCAGCGTGTGTCGCCAACTTCGATTCGGCGACGGCATCATTCGCGACCCCAGCGAAACCGTCGCCATGGCCGTGAGTCTCGCGAGTGAACTACTCGTCGACTGGGCCGGTCAGTCACGCCAGTTCGCCGCCCCCGACATCCTCTCGGCACTTCGCGGTCGTCTTCGTCGCTGGTTGTTAAAGGAGAAGGAGGCGTTGCGCTCAGTGTCAGCCTACGACCAGCACGAGGAGCCCGCCATGGCATCGTCGCCGCTCGAGACGCGACTGAACAGTTATCGCGGTAGCCAGTACGACCGATTGGCGCGGCTCACGTACGCACGCGTGTTCGAAGGTCGCTCACTGCGCGAACTCGCACGTGACGATCACTCGGCACCGAGTTCGCTGCAAGCCGAACTGCAGCACTTCGCCATTCGATTCCTCATCTAGTCACCGAGTCGGAGCCTCGAACGTGAATGGCTATTCAGCCCCAACACCACTACCGTCTGATGGCAGTGGTGCGCAAACATTTCTCGCTTCGAAGCGCCCATCTGGTGATGTGGTCGAGCCCCCTGCTGCTCCTCGTCCTGCTGTTCACGCTGACGGCCACGTCCAAGCCGTCGACCCGTCTGGTGATCGTGCACGAGCCCTCGACCGTTTCTTCGACCAGCCCCACGACGACGACGCCGGCGGTCGTCAATTCGACGACGACGAGCACCGCACCCACGACGACCACGTCGGTGGTGCGCTCGACGACGACCACGATGACCAACGAGACGCACTTCGCCGTCGCGACAGGTTCGATCGTGAGGTCACCCGCGCGCGCGCCCAGCGTGAGCGTCTCGAGCGGCGTCGTCACGGGCGCGCTCAGTCGCGCGTTCGCGGTGGCCGTCGTGCCCCTTCGCGGACCGGGCACGTGGACCCTGTCGTCGAGCGCCCCGATCAACGCGCAGTTACTGTGTCCGAACGTCAGCGGACCGGTCAACGCGCTGATCGTGGTCAATGGAGTGCAGAGTTGCCAACTCAAACTCACCTCAGCGAATGCCGAGGTGTCGCCGACATGGCAGCTCACCCCACTGCGCTAGGCCGTTTCACCGCGGGACCACTGCACGGGCTTGGTCTGGCGCTCTACTTTCTCCTGCTGCCCTACGTCGTTCTTTCCAAGTGGTCACTCGCGGCTCGTCTCTCCAACGCCGGACTCATTCGGGGCCTGCTCGTGGCCTTGAGCCTCTTTTGGCTACTCTTCCTCTTCCAGTTCGTGCGCAACGTTCTTCGCCTCCGTCGCGGACTCATGATCGGGGGCGGCGGGAGTGCCTGGCTCGCGAGTCTCGTCGTCGCCGCAATGCCGTTCCTCATCACCGCGTCGTCGATCGGCGCCCCGGTCCCGGCGCACGACTCGGGTTACCTCGTGCGGGCCGGTGCGTCGGCGCCCGCGACGTCCACGCGAGGCGTGGCACACCCAGTGCGACGGCCATCGGGGGGCTCGACGCCGATCGATCTCTCCTCGCTGGGCGCTCTGCCCCTTGCGCTCATGGCCAAGCGGCGAAGCGACGTGCTGCGCGACCAGCAGCTGGAACTCGGCGACGACGAAGTCGACGAGACAGTGGCGTTGTTGCGCGCCACGAGCCCCGGACAGGTCGCGCGGGTTCGACACGCCATCGGTGACCGTCTCGACGGCGTCGTGAGCATCACGGGCGCGTTCAACTTCGCGCCGATCTCGGCGAGCACCGATCCGGTCGTGGTGTGCGTGCTCAAGGACGAACTCAGTGGCGTCGTGCTGTCCTTCGCGCGCGAAGGCGGGCGCCTGCGCGTGCCGGCCCAGTGGAGCGACGCGGACGTCATCGAGTCGACGGTCGCCCTACACGAAGGCGGACGACTCTGCTTTGCCCGTGAGGAGAACGAACTGCTGCACGCACTCGCCACACGTTCACTACGGAGTTCGCTCGTCGTCTACCTGGGTCACGCCGGCGGTATCGACGACGGTCTTCGCGCCTGCTCGGTGACGATCGAGCCAGCGGCGAACGACGAGCAGCTGTTGGCGGACTCACTACCCTTCGCGGGGACGCCAACGGGTCAGCCACGTCGCTACGAAGTGACGTCCGATTCCAACGGGCTCGAGCCGGGCGAGATGCGCGTCGAGCTCTTGCGGGCCGCCCCACGCGTCGTCGGCCTCGACGAGCCGTTCACCGCGACCTTGCGTCGTCGATGCACCGAGATGGTGGCGTACCTCGCGCTGCACCGTCACGAACCCGTGACGGGTGACCGGCTCCGCACGCGGGTGCTGACCCACGCCGACGTCGACGCCTCGACGCGAACGCTCGCCAACACGGCCAGTGCCGTTCGACGGAGCCTCGGCGTCGACGCGAAGGGACCACGACTCCACCCGGTCACGTCCTCGGGCCTCTACGTCACCCACGCCATCACGAGTGACGTCGAGATCTTCCACTCGCTCACCGCGCGGGCTCGACAACTCCCCCTCCTCGAAGCGGCGCCGTTCGCCCGACGCGCGCTCTCACTCGTGCGAGGCGAACCGCTCGCGAGCGCCCTACGCGGTTTCGAGTGGTTCCTCGCCGAGGGCTACGCGGCGAGACTGCTGCGCGACGGCGAGTGGGCGTCGCTGGCGTTGCACCGCCACGCGATGGACGAGGGTGACTACGAACTGGCCTTCTGGGCATTGAGCCAGGGTCGACTCATCGACCCCTACAGCGACGCCCTGACCGACGCGCTCGCGCGCGTTCCGCGACTACGCCAGTTTGGCGGCGATGGAGCCGGCCGATCGCAGGACCAGTCCGTCAGCACCGGCGACGCTGTAGCGGTGCGCGGGTCGTTCCAGGGCCTCGGCGATGAGGTCGGCGAGTAGCTCGGAGAACGCGAGGGGTGGCGTGACGAAGAGGTGCTTCGAGAGCGACCCCGGGATGGTGTTGATCTCGTTGACGAAGAGCTCGTTGTCATTCGCTAGGAAGTCCACACGAGCGACGCCGCGCACGGACGCCACTTCGGCGATCCTGCGCGCGTGCGCCTCGAGAGCCTCACGTTGACCGGCGCCGAGTACGGCCGGCAGTTCGCGCGGCGCCGAGACCATGCCGTCGCCACCGACGTACTTGTCGCGGTAGTCGAGAATCTCCGCGGCGCTCGAGCGGCGAATCGGGCGCTCGATCGCCGACAGCGTCAACGCGGGATACGTCCTCATCGCGATCTGCAGGTCCACGAGATCGTCGCGGAACGGTTCGACGACGCAGCCGCGCTGGAGGTGGGTGTTCACGTCAAGACGCGCGAGTGCGGTCGCCAGGTCGGCGACGACGTCGATGCCGATCGACGAACCGCCGAAGCGGGGCTTCAAGATGTACGGCCCGGCGAAGGGCAGCGACGCCGTCGAGCTCGTCAGCAGAACGCGCGGCAACGTCGGCAAGCCGGCCGCCGCGACGACGGCGCCAAAGGCCCACTTGTCCATGCCGAGCGCAGCGCCGGCGACACTCGGTCCGCTGTAGGCGATGCCGGCGAGGTCGAGCGCCGCCTGGATCGAGCCGTCCTCACCCGGACCGCCGTGCGTCGCCAGAACCACCACTTCGAGGTCGAGCCGACGATCCTTGCCCATTCGCGAGCCGCCGGCGAAGAACCCACCCGCGTCGCCGAGGCGAAGCGACAGTTCGCTCGACCCCTTGGGAAGCCCGTCGAGAAACGATTCGGCCTCGACGTCATCGGGCACCGAATGGAACGAACCGGTCTTGGACCAGTAGATCGCGATCGAAGCGCGCTGGTTGCGCAGGAGTTCGCGCTGGGCCTGCAGGCCCGTGAGGATGGAAACGTCATGTTCGGGCGTCGGTCCCCCGAAGAGCACGCCAATAGTCATGGGACTCCTCGCCACACCGTCATCAAGCAATCAAGGGTAGTGGTCGGGAAGGTCGTTGAGGTACAGGACGCCGTCACCGGCGACGAGGGCCGATCGAACCCATTCGACCGCCTGCTCTCGCGTGTCAAAGCGCCGCAGCGGCCGTTCGTACCCGGTGGCCATCGCGACCACGTTGGTGCGCCCGACGACCACCAGTTCATCACCCGCCGCCGCCACCTTCTTCGCGAGCGAGAGGTTCTCACCGTACTGATCGCAACCCAGTTCGACGAGTCCGGGCGTCACGACGACCCGTCGACCGCTGAGCGGCAACGACGACAGCAACCTGAGCGCCGCGACCGCACTCGCGGGGTTCGCGTTGAAGGTGTCGTCGATCACCGTGACGCCCGATGGCGCGACGCCGACGGTGGACCGGTTCACGACCTGCGTCACGAGCGAAAGTCGCGAAACGACGACGTCCATCGGGACACCAAGTTCGATGGCACTCGCCACGGCGCACGCGAGGTTGGTCGGTTGTACGCCGGGCGGTGGCGTCATCGTCGCCATTCTTTCGTTATTGAGCACCACCACCCACTCGTTCTCTTCGACGAGGACGCGCACTGACGCTTCGAGGCGCACCGATCCAGCCGTCCGCACTCCTTTGCCGCTCGCCACGAGGCGATCGACCCATCGACGCAGTCGATCGTCGTCGATGTTGAGCACGACGACCGACGCTCTTTCCGTGATCTCGAACTTGGCCTGCTCGATCACGTCGAGGGACTTCATCCGCTCGAGGTGCACCGGTCCCAGCGCCGTCACGACGGCGATCTCGGGGGGGCACCAGGCGCAGAGTTCGCTGATCTCGCCGGGACCGTAGGTCCCCATCTCGGCGATGAAGATCCTCGTGTCGTCCGCGAGATTCTCGTTGATCGCGCGAGAAAGACCCGCGCGGTTGTTAAAGCTCCTCGGCGTCGCGACGACCCCGCCGTCGGGCGCCAGGAGGTCCGCCAAGTGGTTCTTCGTGGAGGTCTTGCCGTACGAGCCGGTGATGGCGACGACACGCGGATGTATTCGCGCGAGCCGCGCCGCGGCGTGGGTGACGAAGGTCTGGGCCCGACGCGACTCGTAAGGGCGCAGCAGTCGTGTCGTCACGCCGAGGAGTGGCGGCACCGCCCATACGACGGCCACCGCGAGCAGCCACGGTCGCGTCGAGAAGAGTCCGGCGCCGGCGACCACGATCGAGATCACCGTGGCGAGCACCGCGACGGTCGTGAGGCGTCGAGTCCATCGGAGTTGACTTGTCCGGCCCCGCAGCGAAAGCCCCTGGGGACAAAAGAGCCCGTAGAGCACCGCGACGACGGCCGCGAGGAGATCCAGTCGAACGATCACCGTCACGAACAGGGCGACGATCAGCACGTGGCTCAAAGTGATCGGCCGCGTGAGCCTTCGACGTTCGACCGACTTCGCCGAGGCCACCTGGGGCGAGGACCAGCGACCGAGGAAGTGGCGCATCGACGTGGGTTCGTAGTGCTCGCGCTGGAGTACCCGCAACCAACGCGCCATCTGGGCGGCGTACGCACCGGCCAGGCCGACGCCGAGCACCGCGTCGAGGGCGACGGGTGTTCCACTCACGCGAGCGCCTCTCGCACCGACGCCACCAGCGCGCTCGGGTCGAGGGTCGGCACGAGGTGCCCGACGCCATTGAGCACCCGAAAAGTCGGCGGCGTGGCCAGCAGGACGGCCGCGCGTCGCGCGACGTCAACGGGCACGTCGTCGTCGAGCTCCCCCCAGACCATCACGACCGGGACCCTCAGGCGTTGCAGCTCTTCTTCATAACTCTCGTTCACGTTCGCGACGAGCACCTCGCGCAGTCGACCGCTGGCGTTGCGGTAGTCGCTCGACCCGTAGCGCTGACGGGCGGCCTCCATTCGTCCTTCACCCACGACACCCTTGGCGTGGAGCCAGCGTGTGAGTCGAAACCGCCAGGGTGGCGACACGACGCTCGTGCGGCGTAGTAGCGGCGAACCCGTGAGGATCAGCACGCGCACGAGCTCGGGGTGATCGGCCGCGATCACGGTCGCGACGCGTCCACCGAAGGAGTGCCCCACCAGCACGAGGGGGCCTTCACTCATGCTCGCGAGCGCCGGCGCGAGCAGCGCCGCGTACAATCGCGCCCCGCCCCCGACCGTTGGGAGCGGTGACGAGCCGAAGCCGGGGAGATCAAGGGCGACCGAAGCGACACCGGCTCGGGCGAGTTCGCCGGCCGCTTCGGCGAAATCGCGGCCGGTGCGGGCCCAACCGTGCAACCAGACCACTCGCACGGGCCCCTCGCCGTAAGGCTCTCCGAAGAGATTTCCGTCGCCGTAGGCACGCAGCACGTCTTTCAGGCTACTGACGTGCGAACGATCGTCGAAACCACGTCACGCCCTACCGGTAGCGTCAGGAGGACTATGAGTGACGAGACGACCTTCTCCGACGCGCTCCTCGTTGGCCTGACGCCCGAGCAGCGTGAGGCGGTGATGTCACCCGCGCGAAGACTGCTCGTACGCGCCACGGCCGGATCGGGCAAGACGCACGTCCTGACACTGCGTATCCAGCGCCGCATCAGGCAAGAGGAGATCGCCGCCGACCAGGTCCTCGCGATGACCTTCACGCGCAAGGCGGGCGACGAACTGCGCAAGCGACTGTTTCGCGCGGGCATCCGCGACATCCGCGCCGGCACGTTCCACCGCGCCGCGCTGACCCTCGTCAACCAGTACCGCGAGGATCATCACCTCAAACCCGTCGTGCTCGAATCCAACCGCCGCCGCTTGGTCACGACGCTCGCCCACCAACTGCGTGAGAGCGGCGACCTGAAACTCGAGGACTGGCAACTACCGCGTCTCGAACAGGAGATCGGCTGGGCCCTCAGTCAGGGGTTCAACGGCGCGCTGTACGCGAAGAACGCGCGAAAGCTCCGCCGCGACGCCCCCTTGGCGCCGGCCCAGTTCGCCGACGTGCTCGACCGGTACGTGGGCCTGTGCGCCAGTCGCGGCGTCCTGGACTTCGACCTCCTGTTGAACGAGGCGATCACCCTGTTGCGCGACGAACCCAACGTGCTCGCAGCCTTTCGCCACCGCAACCGTTCGTTCTACGTCGACGAGACCCAGGACATGAATCCCCTGCAGTTCATGTTGCTGCGCCAGATGGCCGGTGACGATCCGGACCTCTTTTGCGTGGGCGACCCCAATCAGTCGATCTACGGCTTCAACGGCGCCAATCCCCAACTGCTCAACGAGATCATCCGCACGTGGCCCGACACGGTCGTGCTCGACCTCACGCGTAATCATCGCTCGACGTCCAACATCATCGCCGTCGCCAACACCCTGCTCGAGGACGGTGCCGCCGGCATCGTTCCGGCCAAGGACGACGGCGACGTGCCGTTGGTTCGCGGGTACCTCACCGACCAGGAAGAGGCCGAGCACGTCGCGACCTGGCTCGCCGCCAAGCATCAGCCGCGGAGTCCCTGGCGGTCGATGGCCGTGCTGGCGCGCACCAACGCCCAACTGGAAATGATCGCGAGTTATCTCGACGCCGCGGGCATCCCCAACGAGCGCCGCGGTCCGGAGCATTCGCCCGCGTCGGACCTCCTCGTGGCCCACGACGCCTGGTCGAGACGAATGGAGGACGACGCGAGGGACGCGGTCGCGCTCTCGACGATCCACCGCGCCAAGGGACTCGAGTTCCGACACGTCGCCGCCATTGGATGGGCCGAAGGCCAGCTGCCCAACTACAACGCCACGACGCCCGCCGAACTCGCCGAAGAGCAACGTCTCGCCTACGTGGCGCTCAGTCGTGCGGAGGATTCGCTGCTCATCACGTGGAGTCGGGGCCGAAACGACCCTCGCTATCCCGATCGATCGCCCTCACGCTTTCTCGCCGCAATCGAGAGCGTGATCGCCGCGATCAACGCGCGAAACGCACCGCTAACGGGCGAGGCCCGCAGGGCGCGCTTGGCCGCCATCCGACGTGAACTCGAGGCGACCCAGCCGCCAGTAACGTTGCCTGACAGTGCACGGAACGGATCTACGTAGGGACTTGATCGCCGTCGTCGGTGACGACGCGGTGACCTTCTCGCCTCATCACAATCCCGACGACCTGCACGACGAATCGCTTCACGCCCATCACTTCGAGCCATTCGCGGTGGTCCGTCCGGCGACGACTGGACAGGTCGCCGAGATCGCCAAGATCGCGTGCGCCCACGGCGTGGCGCTGACCCCCCGAGGATCCGGCACCGGACTTTCGGGCGCGGCAACGCCCGTGCCCGGTGGCATCGTCGTGAGTTTCGCGCGCATGAACCGGGTCCTCAGCATCAACACGAACGATCACATGGCGATCGTGCAGCCGGGCATCACGCTGCGCGAACTGAACGAGGAGCTCACCCCGAGCGGTCTGCGCTACCCCGTGTATCCCGGCGAGCTTTCGGGTTCGATCGGGGGCAACGTCAACACCAACGCCGGCGGCATGCGCGCGGTACGTCACGGGGTCACGCGCCACCACGTCGTGGGCCTCGAACTCGTCCTCATCGACGGCACGGTGCTTCGAACCGGAGGACCAGTCGTCAAATCCTCGTCGGGCTACGACCTCACCCAACTCGTGATCGGCAGCGAAGGCACGCTCGCCCTCGTCACCGAGATCACGTTGAAGCTCTCACCGTCGATGCCCCACGCTTCGACGGTCCTCGTCCCCTTCGCCGACCTACGCGAGGTCACTCGCGTCGTGCCGTCTATTGTCGCGTCGGGACTCGAACCTTCACTGCTCGAATACCTCGACGTCCTCACGATGGCCGCGATCACCAACGCCGCCTCGCTCGAACTCGGCGTCGAGGTCTCGATCGCCGAGCGAACGGCGGCCTACCTCGTGATCGTGCTCGAAACGAGAACCGCTGCGCAGCTCGAACGTGACGTCGAGGACCTCGCGACGCTCGTGCTGGAAGCTGGCGCCCTGGACGTGTACGTCCTTCCCTCCAGCGCCGCGACGCGCCTGATCGAAGCTCGCGAGCGAGCCTTCTGGGTCGCCAAGGCGGCCGGGGTGAACGACATCGTCGACGTCGTCGTGCCGAGGTCGCGCGTGCCTGAGTTCCTCGACGAGACCACGCGCATCGCCCAACGCCACGATGCCCTCATCGCGGGATGCGGACACATCGGCGACGGCAACGTGCACCTGTCGATCTACCAGCCCGACGACGAGCGTCGCCAAGCGCTGCTGCTCGAACTCTTCTCCTTCGGCCTCACGCTCGGGGGCCAGATCTCGGGCGAACACGGCATCGGACGTGACAAGCAGGGTCCGTACCTGGCGTTGAGCGACCCCACGGTCCTCGAGCTCCAGCGACGGATCAAGGACGTCTTTGACCCCGGCCACCTGCTCAACCCGCACCGACTCCTGGACGAACGGCCGATGCCGTGAACGGGGCGCACGCACTGCTCAAGACACTCGCGGCCAACGGGGTCACCACCTGCTTCGCCAATCCCGGGACCTCCGAGATGCACTTCGTCGCCGGGCTCGATGACGCGCCCGAGATCCGCGGGATCCTCTGCCTCTTCGAGGGCGTCGCGACGGGCGCCGCCGACGGCTACGCCCGCGTGAGCGGCACACCGGCGGCGGCGCTCTTGCACCTCGGTCCCGGCCTCGCCAACGGATGGGCCAATCTGCACAACGCCCGACGCGCCCGGGTGCCGCTGCTCACGATCGTCGGTGACCACGCGACCTACCACGCCAAGTACGACGCCCCGTTGCAAAGTGACATCACCTCGATAGCCGCGGCCCTGCAGAGTTGGCAGCGACGCACGCTCAACGCGAACGACGTGGCGCACGACGCCGCGGCGGCGATCGCGGCGAGCTTCGGTCCGCCGGGCCAGGTCGCCACGCTGATCCTGCCGGCGGACGCGTCGTGGGGAACGGTCGAGGATCCCCCCGCGTCCTGGCCCGTCGCGACCCGCCCGTCGCCGAGCGCGGTCGCCCAGGACGACCTCGCGCACGCGATTGACGTGCTGCGAACCAAGCGCGCGGCCCTCTTCGTCGGCGGCAGCGCCGTTCGTGGCGATCAGCTCGCGCTCGCCCAACGCGTCGCCCAGGCGAGTGGCGCGCGCGTCGTCATGGAGACGTTTCCCGCCGTTCTGGACCGTGGACGGGGCGTGGCGAGTCCCGAGCGACTGATCTACCTGAGCGAGTTCGCGATCAGCCAGTTGGCCGGACTCGACGCCCTGGTCCTCATCGGCGCCACGACACCGGTCGGCTTCTTCGCCTATCCCGACGTCGCGAGCGAACTCGTCGCCCCGGGGTGCGAGGTCGTGAACCTCGCGCCGCCCGGCAGTGACACCGCAACGGTGCTGCACGAACTCGTCGACGCCCTGAAGGCGCCCGCGCTCTCGATCACCGAGGGGAACCGGCCCGACGAACCGACCGGTCAGCTCACGACCCAGAACTTCGCGCTCGCGATCGGCGCGACGATGCCCGAGGACCTCATCGTTTCTGACGAATCCAACACCGGTGGCGTCCACCTCTTCGCAGCGACGCAGTTCGCTCCCGCGCACCAATGGATGACACTCACGGGTGGGTCGATCGGCTTCGGCTTGCCCGTCGCGCTCGGGGCCGCGGTCGCGAGTAGCCAACGTGTCCTCGCGCTCGAAGCCGACGGCTCGATGATGTACACCCCTCAAGCGCTGTGGACCATGGCCCGCGAGGGACTCGACGTGACGGTGGTCGCACTCTCGAATCGCAGCTACGCCATCCTCAACCTCGAACGCCAACGCCTCGGTGCGGTGACCAACGGCGCGACCAGTCAGCGAATGCTCGACCTCGACGACCCGACTCTCGATCTGTGCGGCGTCGCCTCGGCGCTGGGCGTGCCGAGCACCCGGGTCACCACGGCCGAGGAACTGGTGACGGCACTCCATCGTTCCTACGCCACGTCCGGGCCGACGTTCATCGAGGCCGTCCTGCCCAAGGGCCTCAGTTAGAGCGCGAACTCGCCCACGACCGGCGCGTGATCCGAGGGCTTCTCACCCTTGCGCGCCTCACGGTCGACGTAACTGGCGAGCGCCTTGTCGGCCAGCGCCTCGTCGACGAACAGCAGGTCGATGCGCAGCCCCCACGCGCGCCGGAACGAGCCGTTGCGGTAGTCCCACCACGAGTAACACGGCTCGTCGGGATGCAGCGACCTGGTCAGGTCCACCAGTCCCGTCGCCTCGATCGCGCGCAACGCCGCACGTTCGGGCTCACTGACGTGCGTGGCGCCCTCGAAGAGGCTCGGGTCGTAGCAGTCGAGATCGGTGGGAGCGACGTTGAAGTCCCCGCCGACGATCACGTGGGTCCCGGGGTCACGAGCGGCGAGTGCGTCACGCAACTTCGCCAGCCACTCGAGCTTGTAGACGTAGTGCGGGTTGTCGAGGGACCGCCCGTTGGGCACGTAGCACGAGTAGACCCGCACGCCCGCGCAGGTCGCGGCGATGAGGCGCGCCTCCTCGTCGTCGGCACCGAAGCCGCGCGTTACGTCGCTCAGTCCGACCTTGGAGATGATCGCGACCCCGTTCCACTGACCCTGTCCGTAGTGCGCGCTCTCGTAGCCCAGGGCCGCGAAGTTGGCGAAGGGGAACTTCGCGTCGTCTTGCTTCGTCTCTTGGATCAGCAGCACGTCGGGCTGATGCTCTTCGATCCAGGACTGCACGCGCGCCCAGCGCGCCGTCAAAGAATTGACGTTCCAGGTCGCGACGATCACGACAGGTCGGCGAGGATGAAGAGCAGGTCCGTCTCCACGGCGACGCGACCGTCGACGGTCGCGCGACCGTGGCCCTTGCCGCCGCGAGCCGAGAGTTGGGTCATCTCGCACTCGAGTGTGACCGTGTCGCCCGGCAGCACCTGACGACGGAAGCGGGCGTGTTCGACGCCGCCAAAGAGAGGCAGTCGACCCGTGTAGGCGGGGTCGCTCAGTACCGCCACGGCGCCGCATTGGGCGATCGATTCGAGCAGCAACACTCCGGGCGTGGTGGGCCGACCCGGAAAGTGTCCGGGGAAGAACCACTCGTCACCGCGCAGCGTCCACTGGGCGCTCGCGCGAAGACCGGGTTCGATCGCGAGCATCGTGTCGAGCAGCAGGAACGGGGGCCGGTGGGGCAGCCAGTCGATCGGGTTCAGTGACGGTTCGCTCACGCCAGCGCCAATTCCGCGATCCGGCGATCCACGTCGACGGTCAAGAGTCGGAACGTCCGACGGTCACCGCGCTTCAACACGTCGCGCGCGCGAGCGGGTGGCGGGGAGCCCAGCGACGTGGTGGGGGCGTAGCACTCGACGTGATGATCGTTACGCATCGTGACCTTGATCACGGCGCCGTGGGAGGCGAAGGCCGTGACCTCGCCCTCGACGCGCGCGCCGATCTTGTAGGTGGCGCGAAAGAGCGTGAACTCCGCCTCGGGATTGACGGGATGGCGGCCCCGGCGCAGCGCGACCGCCGGCTCGGTCGGAATCACCGGTGCGTTGGCGAGCGCCGCCTTCTTCGCGGCCGCCTTCTTCGCGGCCGCCTTCTTCGCGGCCGCCTTCTTCGCGGGCGCCTTGGCCGACTTCACCGCGGGCGTTTTGTGCGCGGGTGTCTTCTTCACGACGGGCTCGACGACGACGCGCGATGGTTTCTTCGCGGTCTTCGCCGGGGCCTTCGCCACCTTCATCGGCGCCTTCTTGGCGGGCGCCTTGGCGCCCTTGATCGGCGTCAGGGTCGTACCGATGATGGGCAGAACGCCGCCGGGCAGCGCGACGGCGAGTTTCTTCGCCGTGCGCGAACTCTTGGCGCCGCGAACCGGGAGGCGCGGCGTGAAGACCCAGCCCACGCCGGGGACCGGCTTTCCCCCGATGAGTCGACCGACCTCGAAGAGCCAGGGATACTCGTCGTGGAACTCCTGGAAGGAGTCGTTGCTCAACACCACGCCGTTGATGCGATCGGCGATCTTCAAGATGAAGGCGTCACCTCGTCCGACGGCGCCCGCCGGTGGCGTCACGATCTCGCCCGCCAGTTCGGACTCCTTGAAACGCGCGCGCTCGTTCGCGGCGACGCGGTGCTCGAAGCTGGCGTCGGCGACGACGATGATCTCGGCCACGGGGTACTCCTCAAGGAACGCGCGCACCGCCTCGTCGAGTTGGACGAGGCTCGGAATGGTCCGGCCCTCGGTCGCGAAATTCGACCCGTCGACGACGACGCGGACCCTCGGTGACTTGGTCGGACTCATCCGATGGCCCGTGTCAAGAGGTCGGCCTGCTCGGCACCGTGCACGAGTGAGCTGCCGGTCGCGGGACTGGCCGACTCGGCGCGCGCCACGTGGCGAACGGTCATGTCACTGAGCTGTCGGTGCACCTGATGATGCACGAACGGCCAGGCGCCCATGTTCTCGGGCTCCTCCTGCAGCCAGAGCACCTCGCTCACGTTCGGGTAGGACGATAGGACCCGGTCGAGTTCGTCGTGGGGCCACGGGTAGATCTGCTCGGCCCGGATAATGGCGACCGAATCGGCGTGCAGTTCGTTGCGCCGCGCGATCGCCTCGTGGGCGATCTTTCCCGACGCGACGACGCAGCGCGTCACGCTCGCGCGGTCCTCGACACTGTCGTCGAGCACCGTCTGGAACGAGCCGCTCTCGAACGCCGCGAGCGGCGAACGAATGGCGAGCGCACGCAGCATCGACTTAGGCGTGAAGACGATCAGCGGCGTCACGTGCTCGCGACGGACCTGGCTTCGCAACAGGTGGAAGTACTGGGCCGCGGTCGTCGGCTGGGCGACGCGCAGGTTGTTGCGCGCGCACAACGACAGGAAGCGCTCGATACGTCCGCTCGAGTGCTCCGGACCCTGTCCCTCGTAGCCGTGGGGCAACAACATCACCAGACTGGCGCACTGTCCCCACTTGTCCTCGGCGGCGACGAGGAAGTTGTCGATGATCACTTCGGCGCCGTTCATGAAGTCGCCGAACTGCGCCTCCCAGGCAACGAGGGTGTTCGTCGACTCAACGGAGTAGCCGTACTCGAAACCCAGCGCCGCGTACTCACTGAGGAACGAGTCACGAACCGTGAAGAAGCCCTCGGCACCGGCGAGGTGTTCGAGCGGGACGAACTGCTCGCCGTTCTCGAAGTCGATCAACGCGGCGTGACGGTGCGAGAACGTGCCGCGACGTGAGTCCTGGCCCATGAGTCGCACGTTCGACCCCTCCAGCACGAGCGAACCGATCGCCAGGGCCTCGCCGAGGGCCCAGTCGACCTCGCCCGTGTCGAGCATCGCCTCGCGCTGGGCGAACTGTCGCTCGAGCTTCGGGTGGATCGTGAAACCTGCGGGCGCGCTCGTCGTCGCCTTGGCAATGGCGAGCAACGTGGCGCGATCGACACCGGTGGGCGCGGCGGGCGCGTCGTGGGGAACCTCGGCGACCGGCACGCCGTGCAGTTCGGGCACCGGGACCGTGCGCACCTCGTCGAGCACGCTCTGCAGGCGGGCGTTGAAGTCGTCCAGGGCCGCTTCGGCCTCCTCGATCGAAATGTCACCGCGACGCACGAGCGTCTCGGTGTAGACCTTGCGCACCGAGCGCATCTGGTCGATGATCTTGTACATCTGGGGCTGGGTGTAACTCGGATCGTCACCTTCGTTGTGACCGTGACGGCGATAGCAGACGATGTCGAGCACGACGTCGCGATGGAACTCCTCGCGGTAGTCGTAGGCCAGGCGTGCGGCGCGCGCGCACGCTTCGGGATCGTCGCCGTTCACGTGAAAGATCGGTGCCTGGATCATCTTGGCGACGTCGGTGGGATAGAAACTCGAACGCGCGGACTCGGGCGCCGTGGTGAAGCCGACCTGGTTGTTGATGACGACGTGGATCGCCCCGCCCACGCGGTAGCCCGAGAGTTGCGAGAGGTTGAGGGTCTCGGCCACGACGCCCTGGCCCGCGAAGGCCGCGTCGCCGTGTACGAGGATCGGTAGGTACGGGTAGTGCTGGACCTTCACCCACGGCTGGGTGCCGTCACTGGGTCGCAGCACCAGGTCCTGCTTGGCGCGCACAATACCTTCGACGACCGGACTGACCGCTTCGAGGTGCGAGGGGTTCGACGCCATCGAGACGTCGATGGTCACGCCACGGGGATTCTTGAAGACGCCGCGCGCACCCTTGTGGTACTTGACGTCGCCGCTGCCCTGGACGCTCTCGGGGTCGAGGTTGCCCTCGAATTCACTGAAGATGTCGCTGTAGGACTTGCCCACGATGTTGGCGAGGACGTTGAGACGTCCGCGGTGCGCCATGGCGATCACGGCTTCGCGCGTGCCCTGGTCCGCGGCGACGTCGAGCATCGTCTGCAGCGCCACGATCGTCGACTCGCCACCCTCGAGTCCGAATCGCTTCTGGCCCACGTAGCGCGAGTGCAAGAAGCGCTCGAAGACCTCGGCTTCACTGAGGGCGTTGAGAATATGACGCTGCTCGTCGATGCTGGTCACCGGTTTCACGCCCTCGACGCGCTCCTGGATCCATCGCTTCTGTTCGGGGTCCATGATGTGGCCGTACTCGATGCCGATCGTGCGACAGTAGGCGTCGCGCAGGATCGTCAGGATCTCCTCCAACGTCGCCTCGCGGCGACCCGCGAGCCCGTCGACGACGAACGAACGTTGGTAGTCCCAGATCGTGAGGCCGTAGGTCGCCAAGTCGAGTTCGGCGTGCAACGGCGGCGCCTCACTGTGCAGGGGGTCGAGGTGGGCGTGCAGGTGTCCGCGCACGCGGTACATGTTGATCAGCTCCTGCACGCGGATCTGCTTGAGGATTCGTTCGTGGTCGCCCTCGTTCGCCGCGGGGTTGACGTCCTTCGCCCACCGCGCCGGTTCGTAGGGAACACCGAGTGACGCGAAGATCTCGTCGTAGAAGTCGTGACCACCGGTCAGACATTCGGCGACGTACCTGAGGAACAGTCCCGACTCGGCACCCTGGATGATCCGGTGATCGTAGGTGGACGTGAGGGTCAAGACCTTGCCCACGCCCATATCGGCGAGCGCGCGCGGATCGGTCGCCTCGAAGCCCGCGGGCCAACCGAGCGCGCCCACGCCGAAGATCGCTCCCTGGCCCGGCATGAGGCGAGGCACCGACTGCACCGTACCGAGCGTGCCCGGATTAGTCAGTGACACCGTGGCGCCGACGAAGTCGTCGGCACCGAACGTGGCGCCGTGGACCTTTCGCACGATGTCCTCGTAGGCCATGAGAAACGCGCGAAAGTCCAGGGTGTCAGCGTCACGGATCACCGGCACCAGGAGGTTCCGCGTGCCGTCTGATTTCTCGACGTCGACCGCGAGACCCAGACCGACGTGCTCGCGGCGTCGCACGCCAGGCGTGCCCTTCATGTCAACGGCCTCGACGAACGACGCGTTCATCGCGGGGATGTGGGCGATCCCCTTCAGGATCGCGAAGGCGATGAAGTGCGTGAAGGAGACCTTGGCGCCACTCGAACGCGCCAGTGTCTCGTTGAGAGCGGTGCGGTTGATTTCGAGCAGTCGCGCCGACACCGTGCGCACGCTGGTCGCCGTCGGCACCGAGAGGCTGGCGTTCATGTTGGCGACGATGCGCGCCGCGGCGCCTCGCAGCGGCGTCGCCTCCTCGTCGATGCTCGTGGCGTCCTTGGCGGCGACGGCGACCGGTGCCGGGGTCGTCACCTGGGCGGTCGCGACGGTCGGCACACTCGAGCGTTGGTAGTCGGCGAAGAATTCGCGCCAACTCTGCGAAACCGCGTCGGGGTCGGCGAGGAATCGATCGTACATGTCATCCACCAGCCAGGCGTTTGGCCCAAAGGATCCCTTATTCGAGCGAGATGACGAGGATTCGTCGGTGGTTGTCACGTCTCCAGCCTAGGGCGGACCCAGCATTTGAAGAGCCAGTGCGGCGCCGAAAGCGGGTAGGTTTTCAGTGTGAGTTCCGCCCCGGTGACCCCTCTCGGCCTTCACTTCGTGGCCGATTCGCCGGTGCCGGGCCTCGCGGTCGCCGAGCGGCGCGTGGGCAGCCCCGAGGCCACGCTCATCTGCGTGCACGGAGGACTGGACCGTGGCGGGTCCTTCGCGCGCCTGGCCCGCCGGACCGAGATCTTCGACGTGATCGCCTACGACCGACGTGGTTACCAGGGATCGCGTGACCTTGGCCCGCTCAACCTCGACGGCCACGTCGAGGACCTGCTCGCTCTCGCGCGCCGAGAGGGCGAACGCGGACCCGTCATTTTCTTCGGGCACAGTTTCGGCGGCGTCGTCACGTTCACCGCCGTCGCTCGCGAGCCCTCGATCGCGGCCCTGGTCGTCAATTTCGAGTCGCCACTGCCGTGGCTGCTGACGCGACCCGACCGACGACCGGTCCCCACGAACGATCCCGCGCTCGAGGCGGAGAACTTCTTTCGCCGTATGGTTTCCAACGGCGCCTGGGAGCGACTGAACGAGCACGAGCGTGAGTCGAGGCGCCTCGACGGTCCGGCGCTGTTGAGCGACCTCTCGATGTTGCGCTCTGCTCCCCCCTTTGACCTCGCGCGGATCACGACACCTGCCGCGTACCTGCACGGCGACGGGCGACTGGGCTCGTACTACCGTTCGCTGTGCGAAGAGATCACGCGCGAGAATCCGAGCATCACGACGATGGAACTCGAGAGAACCGGCCACGGCGCTCACCTCTCGAGCCCCGATCGCCTCGCGGCGCTGCTGGGCGAACTATGGGAGCGTCAGTGCGCGTCGGCGTAACGGGCTCATCCGGGCTCATCGGATCGGCGTTGGCAACGGCGCTCCACGAACGTGGCGACGAGGTCGTGCGTTTCGTCCGTCCCGACAGTCCCGACACCGATGATCGCGTCATCCGCTGGGACCCCGATCTCCACTTCATCGACGAGGGGGACCTTGCGCGCGTCGAACACTTCGACGCGGTCGTGAACCTCGCGGGAACTGGAATTGGCGACGATCGATGGTCGCCGTCGCGCAAGCGTGACATCCTGTCGTCGCGAATCAACGCGACCGCTCTGATGGTCGAGGCATTGTTGAAGATGAGCAGAAAGCCCGCAATCGTCGCCAGCGGCTCGGCGGTCGGCGTCTACGGTTCGTGCGACGACGACCTGCTCGACGAATCCTCGTTTCCGGGCGACGATTTCCTCGCCGAGGTCTGCCTCGAGTGGGAGAAGGCGACGTTACCGCTCGAAGAGGCCGGTATCGCGGTTGCCCACCTACGTACCGGAATCGTCATGAGCACGAGGGGCGGGGCCCTCAAGCGACAACTCCCGCTCTTTCGCGCCGGACTGGGCGGACGTCTCTCCAACGGTCGACAGTGGTTGAGCCCGATCTCTCTGCACGATGAGGTGCGCGCGATCCTGTGGATCCTCGATCAGGGCCTCAAGGGCCCGATCAACCTCGTGTCACCGATGCCGGTGAGGAACAAGGACTTCACCAAGACGCTCGGCCAGGCGCTGCGCCGCCCGGCATTCCTCTGGATTCCCGCGAAGGCACTCAGGATCAGGCTCGGCAAGGAACTCACCACCGGCGCGGTGCTCGCGAGTCAACGGGTTATTCCCATGGCGCTACTGAAGAGCGGCTTCCATTTCGATAATCCCGGACCGTCGTCGATTCTACGCGCTGCGTTGCGCGGCGACGAGTAGCGGTACTTGAGCGGGTTGAACGGCACTCGACGAGGACGCGACGCCCCACGAATCCCAACTCGGGTTCGTACGCCCGCGAACGTGCGTCTCGCTAGCCGAGCCGTCGCCCGTCGTGGCGCCTGACGCTACGCGTCGCTGTTGAAATCGCCGCGTTTAGCACATCGTAAGGCCCCTTGCAACGTTGAAGCGAATACCTCATCGCGGCAATGGCCGGTACGCTTCGTAGGGGTTCACCCACTTTGAGCAGCGAGGCTTGCTTCGCGTCGAAACTAGAGACAGGCACTTCGGTATGGGAATACGGCGAACTCTCGGCTTGACGGTCGCCGCTGTGCTGGCGACCGCCGTTTGGGGCGTCGGTGCGGTCTCAGGGTTATCGGGACCCCGGGGTGTCGTCACCTACGCCGAAGCGCCGGGCGCCAATCCGAACTACATCTTTCCCTTCGCCAGCTGCCAGTACGCGTCGACCAACAACATCAATCAGTTTCAAATGCTCATGTACCGACCGCTCTACTGGTTCGGTCTTGGCAGTTCAACCACCTTCGCACCGGCAGTGTCCCTGGCCCTCGCGCCGAAATTCACCAACGGCAATCGCACCGTGACGATCACCCTGAAGGGTTGGCGGTTCGCCGACGGGCAACTGGTGAACGCGAGGTCGGTCATGTTCTTTCTCAATATGTACCGGGCCGACCCCACTGCGTACTGCGGCTACAACGCGCGATTCGGAATCCCCGACCAGGTCGCCAGCGCGTCGGGCACCGGGGAAACCGTCAAGATCAACTTCACCACGCCGGTGAACCCCAACTGGACCTTCTACAACTACCTCTCCGAGATCACTCCGCTACCCGACCTCTGGGACCGCACCTCGCCGAGCCAACGCGCGAACTGCGCCGGGGGCGCGTTCGGTGCCGCTTCGACCAAGGCGTCGTGCACCGCGGTCGTCAACTACCTGAGCACGCTCGCGACCGAAACCGGCACCTTCACCGGAAAGTTGTGGCAGAGCGGCGTCGACGGGCCCTGGCGCTTGACGGCGTTCGACAGCTTGGGCAACGCCACCTTCGAGGCGAATTCTCACTACTCGGGGCCCCAGAAGGCCCAGGTGCTGAAGGTGCAGGAGCGCGCGTACCGCACGAGTCAGGCCGAACAGAACGACCTGATCGCCGGACGCCTGTCCATTGGCTACCTCGACCCCAGTGCGTTGACGTCGCCCGTGGTCCCCGCCGGACAACCC
>Ga0207927_1000277_pt1 | contig 21646 bp, 17 predicted proteins | sample NGESurdeep072012_2_FD_184456 | JGI IMG/M metagenome (GOLD analysis project Ga0207927, IMG submission 184456) | Arctic peat soil microbial communities from Barrow, Alaska - NGEE Surface sample 210-2 deep-072012 (SPAdes) | ecosystem: Environmental > Terrestrial > Soil > Wetlands > Peat ... | reverse complement strand
GTGCGACCCGAACGCCCGTCGGCCGGGACGCCGTGATCCGCAGCCGTCCACCGACGCTGCGCGCCCGGGCCGCCATGTTGGCCAGTCCACGATGCCGGCCTTGGTCGCAGGACAGTTCGGCCGCCGCGAGCGAGCCGCGGATGGCAGCGGCGTCTCCGATGCCGTCGTCGTGCACGGCCAGGCGCAGGGTGCGCGGCCGGTATACCAACTCCGCCTCGGCGTGGGAGGCACGGGCGTGCAGCGCGACGTTGAACACCGCGGACTGGGCGATTTGGAACACGGCTGTCTCCAGCGGCCGGTCGATAGCCCGGACCGGGCCGCGGAGCTGGAAGGTGACCGGATGCCCGGCCAGCTCGGTGCCGGTGTCGCAGAGCCGGGTCAGCTTCTCGACCAGCCCGGTGCCGGAGGCTTCCTCCGCCGTGGACAGCTCGAAGATGGCGCCGCGGATTCGTTCCACCGCCTCGCGGGCGAGTTCCTTGGCCAGCAGGAGGCGATCCTTGAGCTGGCCCTCGTCCAGCGAACTGCGGCACCACTCGACGTTGAGCCCGATGCCGAGGACGAGTTGGACCACCGAGTCGTGCAACTCCCGCGCGATCCGGGTGCGTTCGGCGTTGAGCACCTGCCGCTCGCGGGCTTCGGCCAGCCGAAGTCCGAACCGTTCCAGTTGCTCGTTGCGCCGGGCGATCTCCCGAGCGCGGAACTCGGCCTCGTCGTGGAGCTCGTTGGCCCGACCGCGCAGCCGTTCGCTCTCCTCGTACAGCCACCCGTTGTGCAGCGCGACCACCGCCTGGTTGGCCAGGGTGGACAGGATGCTGGCGTCGGTGTCGTCCGCGCAGCGGCTGCCGGGCAGGCAGGCGAGCAGGAATCCGACCGCACGCCCCGCCAGCAACAGCGGCGCCACCAGGACGTTCGATCGCTCGAGGCGGTTTCCCGGCACCGTCGCGTCGGTGCCAAGACCCGCGACCGTGTCGGCCAGCCGGCCCGGCAGCTCCGCGGCGGAGGTGGTCAGCGAGCCGTCCGGCCGTTGCCCGATCAGGCCGGGGGCGCCGGGCAGCGCCGCGCCGTCGACCAGGAGCAGCGCGGCACTCGCTCCGTCGAAGACGGCGGTCACGGTCCGCAGCACCTCGGGTGCGACGACCGAGGAGCCCTGGGCGGTCGTGCACAGCGCGCTGGAGACAGCCTCCAGACCGCGGATGGCGCGACCGAGCCCGTCGGCGGTGTGCCGATACTCCGCGTAGTACGTCGGCTTGGAGGACCGCAGCCCGGTGAGCCAGTCGAGCCGTTCCCGTTCCGCCGGCGTCCGCGCGGTCGAAAGCTGCTCGGGAAACACCTGGTCGGTTCCCGGGGTCGTCACAGCGCCGCTTCGAAAATGTCCACGGCATCCTGCTCCGTGATCGACCGCGGGTTGGTCAGCAGGCACACATCGTCGAGGGAGGTGCTGGCGAACCCGCGTAGGTCGCCCCGCTGCACGCCGATGTCGGCCAGACCCCGCGGGATGCCGACGGAGGTTGCCAGCCCGCGAACCCGGTCGGCGGCGGCCTCGGCGGCCTCGTCCGCGGCCAGGTCCGCAGGCACCGCCAGGGCCTGGGCGACGGGCCCGAAGGTCGCGGGGTCCTGTTCCTCGTTGTAGCGCATCACGTGCGGCAGCAGGATGCTGTTGACCAGGCCGTGCGGCAGGTCCAGGGCGCCGCCCACCTGGTGGGACAGGGCATGGGTGGCCCCGAGCAGCGCGTTGGTGAAGGCGAGGCCGGCTTCCAGGCTCGACCTCGCCATCGCCTGCCGGGCTTCGAGGTCGTGCGGCGCGTCGATCGTCCGGCACAGGTAGGTGTTCACCAGTCGGATCGCCGAGAGCGCGTGCTCATCAGTGAGGAAGCTGGCGGCCTTCGAGACGTAAGACTCGATTCCGTGGGTCAGCGCGTCCAGGCCGGTCGCCGCCGCCAGCCAGTCCGGCATCGTGGTGAGCAGCCGCGGATCGTTGATCGAGATGTTCGGCACCAGGACGCGGCTCAACAGGGTGGCCTTCAGTTTGCGGGCCGTATCCGTGATCACCGCGAACTGCGAGACGTCCGCGCCGGTGCCACTGGTGCTGGGTACGACGACGAGCGGCGGGATGGGCTTGCCGATGTTGTCGATGCCGGCGTAGCCGAGGATGTTCCCCCCGTTGCTGCTGAGCACCGCGATGCCCTTGGCGGCGTCGATGCAACTTCCGCCGCCGATGGCAAGCAGTCCGTCGCAGCCGCGCTCCAGATAGAGCTGCACGCCGGCCGCGACCTCGAAGTCCTTCGGGTTCGGGGTGAGCCCATGCCAGACGGTGCGCCGCAGCCCCGCCTCGTCGAGATGGGTCAGCGCCTCGGCGACCCACCCCGCCTCGATGATGCCCGGGTCGGTCACCAGGAGGACATGTCGGACGCCGAGCCGCCGGACGGCATGCCCCACCTCCGACATCGATCCCAGCCCGAACACGATCTCCGGCACCTGGTACTTCGCGATGGGGTAGGTCCCGGTGGCGCCGGCCTGGTGCCGATCACCCAGACCGTCCTCGCCGGGACACGCGCGGATGGGTGCCGACGCAGGGCAGCGCGTGACCCGGCTCGAGGGGTCACGCCGCAGAACAGGATGTCGCCCAGCCGTAGCCACTGAGTGCTCCTGTCGCTGTCCGTGCGCGGCCCGGCTCGGGTGCCGCCGCGGTTGGCCCCATTTGCCAGCACATTCGGGGAAAGGTCAAGGGGTTGCGACGGCGGAAGTTTGGACCGAGCGGAACTTGCCGGAAACAGTGGGCCGATAGTTACCTGAACTCACCGCTTACCTGAACTCACCGCTCGGACGCCGCCAACGCACCCGCAGCCGCGGCAGCAGCGGCGCCACCGTGCGCTGCCGCCCGCAGCCACGCCACACCCCCCAGCCGTAGGCCAGGTCGTCCAGCACCGACAGCGCGACGTAGCGAACCGGGTCGAGTTCGGGGCGGCGGCGTCGCCAGTCGTCGAGCGCAGGCAGCACCGCCGCGGCCAGCAGACCACGGCGGACCGGCCGGCTCAGCACCGCGGCCGGCAGCAGGACGGGCCACCAGGCCCGCAGCGCGGCGCCGGCCAGCTGCCGACCGGCGCCCCAGGTGCCGGTACCGACGAGGCGGACCGCCAGCCGGGCCGGCTCCCCGGCCTGCCGCAACTGCCGCGCCTGCAGGGCGGTGGCGACGCCGACGACGCCCAGGCCGGTCGCGGGGCGGCCGGCGAGCAGCAGTGCCCAGGCCGCGACGCTCCACTCCGACACGGCCGCCGGCGCGACCAGGCCGGGGTGGCCCTGGGCCAGCGGCGCGGCCGACGTGCCGTAGCCGATCCGCTGGTGCAGCCACGCCGACAGCCGGCCGCGGGGGTGGTGCGCGACGGTCGCCCCGGGCTCGTAGCGGATCCGCCAGCCGGCCTCGATGAGCCGCCAGACGAAGTCGACATCCTCCCCGAGCCGCATCGCCTCCGCGAAGCCCGCACCGCAGGCGGCCCGCCGGACGACGAGCGCGGCGGCGGGAACATAGGCGACCCGGCTCAGCGGGCGCACGCCGGCCTCCGTCGGACCGAGGTCGAGAGGAGAGCGGACCAGCTCGTAACGCTCCAGCGCGTTCGGGCAGCGCCGGGTGGCGCTGAGAACCCGCGGCGCGACCGCGCCGACGGCGGAGTCCGCGAAATGCATCAGTACGGCGGACAACCATCCCGGCGTGACCACGCAGTCGGAGTCCACGAAGGCGACGTACGGCGTCGCGGCGGCAGCCAATCCGGTGTTACGGGCGGCGGCCGGCCCGCCCTGGCGCTCGCGGACCAGGCACTGCGCGCCAAAGGCCGCCACCACCGCGCGGGTCCGGGCCGGATCCGGGGAGGCGTCGTCGACGACCACGATGGCACTGTCCGGCCCGAGCGCGGCCAAACATCGCCGCAACTGGTCGACCCGTCCGCGCACCGGGACGACGACGGTCACCTCCGCCGGGGACGGACCGCCGTGCGGCCGGGGGTGGGCGAGGCCGCCATCGGTGAGGCGGCGGGCGAGCCGGCCGGCGGCGACTCCGCGGACGGGTTGTCCGGAGATCCAGTCCGCGACGACGGTGGCCGCCGGCGGCGACAGCCGCAGCAGGCGCAGCGGGCTGCCGCCCAGGACTCCCCGACCGCCGTCCCAGCGCCGGGTGCCGGCGTCGAGCACGATCCCGAAGCCGTCGGGCAGCGGCTGGTCCGCAGCGGGCGGGCGGGCTACCGAGACGGCATCGGCGCTCACACCGTCAACCCGGCGTCCACCGGCACGTCGGCACCGGTGAGGCCGCTGGCCTCCCGGCTGCACAGCCAGGTGATCAGAGCTGCTGGTTCGTCCGCGGTGAGCAGCCGCTCGAGCAGGTGCTGCCCGGCAAACGCCCCGGCGGCGGGCAGGCCGTAGATGCGGGCGCTCTCCGCGAGCAGCTCGGTATCGGTCGATCCGGGGCTCACCACGTTCGCGGTGATCCCGGTGCCGCGCAGGTCGGCGGCGAGCCCGCGCACCAGACCAACGACGGCGTGCTTGGCCGCACAGTACGCCGCCAGCCGCGGCAGTCCCCGGGAACCCGCGGCCGAGGCCACGGCGACGAAGCGGCCGTGCCGGGGCGGCGGGGAGGAGAGCAGGGCCGGCACCGCCGCCCGCGCCAGCCGGTACACGCCGACGATGTCGACATCGAGCATCGTGCGCAGCTGCTCGTCGGTCGTCTCCCACAGCGGTCCTCCGCCACTGAGCACGCCGGCGACGCCCACCGCCGCGTCCAGGCGGCCGAACCGGCGGACGGCGGTGGCGACGGCCGCGGACAGCTTTTCCTGGTCCCGGACATCGGCCACCATGCCGAGCACCCGCTCGGGCGCGGCGCAGGACCGCACGGTCGCGTCGAGGTCCGCGCGGGTGGCCAGCGGGTAGCTCAGCGCGGGATCGTCCGCGCACCGGTCCAGCGCCACCACCGCCCAGCCCCGCGCCGCGAGCTGGCGGGTGACGGCGGCGCCGATCCCGCGGGCAGCGCCGGTGACGACCGCGACCCCGGTGACGACCTCCGGCGCTCCGGCGCCGTCCGGTCCAGCCATCGCCAGGGCCGGCTCAGATCGCCCGGTCGGCTGCACGGCCGGTTCCGCCCGCCCGGACCCGAACCGGTCCCGCCGGCCGGCCGACGACCGACGCCGACGCCTCGGCGGGCGGCGGCGGCGGCAGCCAGCCGCGGACCGCCGAGTCCAGGTCGGCGACGAGAGCCGCCAGCAGCCGTTGTCCCTCCGCCGGGGTGGCGGCGGTGGGATCGCCCAGCACGCCGGTCGGAGCGACCTCGCGGAGCGCCCCGGCGCGCAGCGCCGGCATGAGCTCGGGTAGGGACGCAAGGTTGCCCGGGTGGCACTGCTGCCGGTGTACCAGATCGGGGGCGAGGGCCAGCAGCAGGGACGTCTCGGCGTGCCCGGCGTGGCTGTCCCCTCCGGACAGCCGCGGTTGCCAGCCGAGCGCCTGTCGGCCTTCCCCGCGCAGCATCCGCACCGCCGCCGTCACCGCCGCGGTGTTGCCGCCGTGACAGTTCACCAGCACGGTGGCGGCGAAGGTGGCCGCCGCGGACCGGACCAGCTCCACCAGCAGCATCTGCACGGCGGACTGACCGATGGACAGCGTGCCGGGAAACGCCTGGTGCTCGCCGCTCGAGCCGTACGCCGCGGCCGGGGCGACCACGGTGTCGCCGCGGCGCTCGGCCAGGCCGGCGGCCACCGCGACGGCGATCCGGGTGTCGGTGTCGAGCGGCAGGTGCGGGCCATGCTGTTCCAGCGAACCCACCGGTACGGCCAGCAGGGCGTCCCGGCGCTGCACCTCGGGCCAGGTCAGCACCCCGAGCCGGGTTTCCCGGCCGGCGTCAGGCACCGAGGTAGCCGCGCTCGCGGAGGTAGTCCACCAGCAGGTCCGCCGCCTCCTCGGGCTCGGCGTGCACGACCCGGGCGGGCGTGCCGGCGCCAACGGCACCGGTGAGCGCGAGCAGCCGCTGCCGGGACGACAGCGCGGGGTCGGGACCGGACAGCAACTTCGCCCGCGGCCGGTACGGCGACACCCGCCCCCGCGGCCATTCGGAGATGGCGGCCTCCGGGGAGTGCACCACCTCGACCGGCATCCTCCGGGCGGCCAGTACCAAGCGCAGCGGCGCCCGGCGCAGCCGGGCCACCCCGGCTTCCACCGACACCACCGCCGGTGCCCGCACCCGCAGCCGCTCGCGGCGTCCGCCGTCGAGCCTCCGCTCCGCCTCCAGCGCGCCCTGCCGTCCGGGCTGCAGCCGGACCAGCCCGAGCGCCTGCGCGGCGCGCAGCCGGCCAGCGAGGAACGCCGGCATCGAGCCGGTGCCACGGTCCAGGCTGTAGTCGCCGCAGCACACCAGCAGGCAACCAACGAACACCGGCGCGAGCGCCTCCGCGACCGCTGCGGCCGGGGCGTCGGCCGGCAGGTCCACCCGCACGGCCCGGTGCGCGCCGGCGGCCAACGCTTCGCGGAGCACCGCCTCCGCCGGCGGCGGGCCGGCGGTCGCCACGATCAGCGAGGCGCCCCACAGCTCCGCCAGCCGCAGCCCCCACTCCAGCGCCGCCTGGTCGGCCGGGGAGGTTCCGGTCAGGCGCTCGTCCGGCAGCAGCACGCCGGTGAGCCGGTCGATCTCGGGGCGCAGGCTGACCAGCTTCACGGCCACGCCGATGCGCAGCCCGCCGGCGGCGTCGGCGGCCGGGCTTCCCAGCGCCGGCCCGATCCGGTCGGCGGCCGACCAGAAGCCGCCGGACGCCGGGTCGGTTCCCCGCGCCCGCTCGTCCCGCTCGCGCCCGTCAGATCGCTTGGGCAGGTCAGCCATATCGGAGCACCACGCCGTACCCACCGTCCGGATAGCGCCAGCTGATGGCGCCCTCGACATTGCAGAGCAGGTAGCAGGCTCCGCACTCGAAGCACTGTTCGTAGTTGAAGACCATGCCGCCGTCGGCGGTGGGCACGAACAGGTTCGCCGGGCAGGCGGTGACGCAGGTCTGCACCGAGCAGTTCCGGCAGCGGGCGGTGTCGACCTCGATGTGCGCCGTGGGCGCGACCCGGAAGTCCACGGTCGCCAGCCGGTCCTCGAAGCTGACTCCGGCCCACTCGCCGACCGGCGCGGGCGTGCTGGGGATGGTCATCGCCGTGTCCCGCCCGTCATCCATAGCTCCTCGCCGCGGTGTAGGCGTCCCGGGCGACGTCGCGCAGCCGCACCGACGAGCGGCGCAGCTCGGCGCGGCCCCACCCGACGAACCCCGCCTTGGGCCGGGTGTTGTCGACGCTGAAGACCCGCTCGGCCAGCCCGCAAACCAGTTGCGGATAGTGCTGCTGCATCCGCTCCGAGAGCACGAGGTGCGGCGCCCGCCGCAGCTTGCGGTGGTCGCCGAGCACGAAGCCAGCCTCCAGCCGGCGCCGGTAACCGGCCAACCCCGCCACGGAGGTATCGCCGGCGGTCAGCGCCTCATTCGCGGTGCGCCCGGCTGCGAACCCGGAACCGATCGCGTAGTTGACGCCCTCGAGCCAGATGCCGGCCGCGAGGCACAGCCCGGCCGCGTCTCCGGCGACCAGCATCCCGTCGGTGGCGAGCTCGGGCATCGCGTCGTACCCGCCCTCGGGGATGAGGTGGGCGTTGTACTCCTTGAGCTCTCCGCCCCGCACGTACGGCGCGACCGCGGGATGCGCCTTGAGCTCGGCGATGATCTGTTCGGGCCGGCGCCGGGTCGCGGCCAGTCCCTGCAGGGTCACCACCACCCCGACCGCGATCGTGTCCAGGTTGGTGTAGAGGAAGCCGCCGCCGGGCGCGCCCGACGTACAGCCGAGGATCTCGATGTCGACGCCCTCCCGGCCGGAGACACCGAACCGGCTCTCGATCTCCTCGCGGGGCAGCCACAGCACCTCCTTGGCGCCGAGGGTGATGTTGCCGGCGTCGAAGCCCGGATAGAGACCGGCTTCGCGGGCGAGGAAGGAGTTGACGCCGTCGCAGGCGATCACGACGTCGGCGAGCAGGTCACCGTCCGGGCGGTCGGTGCGCACGCCCATGACGCGGCCGGTGCCGTCGCGGAGCAGGCCCGTGGCGGTCGTCGAACAGACCAGGTCTGCGCCGGCGGCCGCCGCCTCGTCCGCCAGCCAGCGGTCGAACTCCGAGCGGTACGCCGTCGCCCCATTGTACGGCGGGGAGGCCCAGGAGCGGCTGGAGAAGTCGACGGTCAGGCTCTGCGTCGCCGTCGTGATCATGGTGGCCCGCCGGACCACCCACCGCTGCAACGGCGCCTCCTCGCGCCACCGGGGCAGCACCTCGTCGAGCACGCCGCCGTAGATCACGCCGCCGTACATGTTCTTGGCCCCGGGAAAGTGGCCGCGCTCGACGAGCGCGACCGAGCGGCCGGCCCGGGCGAGCACCAGCGCCGCCGTGGACCCGGCCGGACCGGCGCCGACGACGACGACGTCAAACCGTTCAGGCATGGGCCACCTCCGCGACCGGGGCGTCCGTCGGGTCCGGCCCGTCCGGCCGAGGCACCGTCGCCGGTTCCCCACCGGACGCAGCCTCGTCGCGGGCCGAGGCGACGGCGAGCCGCCGGGCGAGCGCGGCCAGCATGGTGGGCGCATCCGTGACGATCGCCAGGTCCGCCATCATCATCATCGGGCAGCTCGCATCGAGGTTCACCGACACGACGTGCTCGGGGTGCCCGAGCCCGGTGACGTGCTGCACTGCGCCGGAGATACCGAAGGCGAGGTAGAGGTCCGGATCCACGGTCACACCGGTGGTGCCGATCTGGCGCTCGAAGGGCACCCAGCCGGCGTCCGCCGGCACCCGGGTCGCCCCCATCGACGCCTGGAGCGCGGCGGCGACCTCGGTGAGCACCGCGAAGGCCGCGCCGTCGCGCAGACCGGCGCCACCGGCGACGATGCGTTTGGCCTCGGACAGATCCATCGTCGTCGGGTCCGGCGGAACGACCTCCACGACCTCGACGTCGTGCGTGGCCGGCGCGACCAGCGCGAGCACCTCGGCCGGCTCCGCCGAGCGCGGTTCCCCGGGCTCAACGCCGCGGACGCCCGGCTGCAGGGTGGCGACCACCGGGCGGTGCACCGCGACGTCCTCGAGCAGCAGTCCACCGTGGCGGATGAGCGCCACGTGCGTCCGGGTGACGTGCAGCGCTCCGGCCAGCAGGGGCCAACCGAGGGCGGCGGCAAGGCGGGGTGCGAGGTCGCGGCCGTCCGGAGCGGCGGGCAGCACGACGACGTCCTCACCGGCCACCGCCGGCGCGAGCGCGAGCGCCCAGGCGCGGGCGGCGAACGGCGGCGCCTCCCAACGGCGCAGCTCGACGACGTCGGTACCGATGGCGTCGGCGGCCGTTTCGGTGCCCGTCCCTGCCAGCAGCACCCGGCCGCCCGCCTCGGCGATCGCCTCCTCGCCGCCGAGGGGCAGGACCCCGTCGCGGACCGGAACCAGGGCGATCACAACGCCGCCCCGATCCGGTCGCCGTCGATCACCGCGGCGTGCGCCCGCCGCGGGGCCACGGCGTCACCGACTCGGTACACCGCCACCCCGTCCACGGCGCCCGCCTTGAGCGTCCGGTACAGCGCGTCGGCGGGTCGCTGCGCAACAGCGAGGACGACCCAGTCGGCGGCCAGGTGCTCGGTGCGCCCGGTCGGGTGGTGCAGCATGGTCAGGCCGCCGGCCTCGACTCCCATCACCGCCAGATCGGGAGTCTGGGTGATGTGTTTCGCGGCCGCCCGCACGCACCAGTTCTCCAGGTCGAGGGTGACGCCGAGGTCCTGGCCGACGATCATGCCCGGCGTCACGATCTCGACCTCGCAGCCGCGGTCGGCAAGCAGCTCCGCGACGCTGGTGGCCTGGTGGAACCCGAGTTCGTCGATGACGACGACCCGCCCGGCGGGGGTCGCGTGCCCGGTCAGCACGTCCCGGACGTCGACCACTCGCGGCGCCCCCGCCGGCAGCTCGCCGTGCAGCCAGAACGGCGCCGCCGGCTCGGCCCCGGTGGCCACCACCACCACGTCCGGCATCTGCTCGCGCACGGAGTTCTCGTCCACCGGGCTGCCATAGGTGATCGTCACACCCAGGCGCTTGCACTCCGCGAGCTGGTTACGGACCAGGTCTCCGAACTCCGCCCGGTTCGGCACGCTCGCAGCGAGCCGCACTTGACCGCCGGCGGCGTCCTCGCGCTCCCGGACCTGCACCGCGCAGCCCCGGCCGGCGGCCGTGATCGCCGTCTGCAGACCGGCCGGCCCGGCGCCGACGACAAGCACCCGACGGCCGCCGGACTCCCTGGTCGTCGGGCCGGCCGACCGCAAGCCAGGGACCGCTGCGCCATTGACTGGCGGGCCGTCGACCGTCGAGGCATTCACGGGCTGGGCCGGAGGGGTCACGAGCGCCTGTTGCGCCAGCAGAGCCTCGCGCCCGGTGGCCGGATTCTCTATGCAGCCCAGCCACCGGTTGAGCCCCATCCGGCCCACGCACTCCTGGTTGCAGGACAGGCAGAGCCGGATGTCCGCGGTGTGCCCGGAGCGGGCCTTGGCGGCGAAGTCGGGGTCAGCGATCTGGCCGCGCACGACCCCGACCAGATCGCAGTGCCCGTCGGCCAGCGCCCGCTCGGCCTGCAGCGGGTCCTTGAACCGCCCCACCCCGATCACCGGCAGGTCGACCGCGCGCCGGATCGCCGACGGGATGAACAGGGCGTACCCCGGCGGGATGTGCATCGACGCCTCGATCATGAATAGGGTCGAGGTGGCCACGCCGATCGAGGTGTTGATGTAGTCGACGCGGCCACTGGCGTCCACCAAGCGGGCGATGGCGACTGCGTCCTCGATCGTCGTACCGCCTTCGAGCAGCTCGTCGCCGCACAACCGGACGCCGAGGGCCAGCCGCGGTCCGATCGCCTCCCGGACGGCGGCGACGATCTCCAGCAGCAGCCGCGCCCGGTTGTCCAGACTGCCGCCGTAGCGGTCAGTGCGGTGGTTCGTGGTCGGGGACAGGAAGCCGCGCACGATCGAGGAGTGGGAGCACTGCAACTCGATGCCGTCGAAGCCACCCAGCGCGCAGTGCTCGGCGACCCGGGCGTACCCGGCGACAACCTCGGCGATCTCGTGGTCCTCGATCTCTTTGGGTACCTCGCGGAACAGCGGGTCGCCCACCGGCGACGCCGCCCAGATCGGCAGCCGGGAGTACATGCTCGACGCCTGGCCGCCGTTGTGGTTGATCTGCGCGAAGATCGGTACGCCGTGCTGGTGGACGGCTTCGGTGATTCGGCGGTACCCGGGCACCACGTCGGCGTGGTAGCCGTGGATGAGTTTCTCGTACGGCCAGTCGGTGGGGTGGACCGAGTGTTCCTCGGTGATGATCAGCCCGGTACCACCGGCGGCGCGGGCGGCGTAGTAGGCGACGTGCTGGTCACTGGGCCGGCCGTCCTCGGCGAAGTTCGTGAGGTGGGCGGCGAACACGATCCGGTTGGCGAGCACGACCGGTCCGACCCGCAGTGGGGAGAACAGGTACCGGAAGCTGCCACCGCTCATGTCGGCACTCCGATCGTAAGAGCTGCCCGCCGGCCTTCGAGGATCGCCTCGAACACGCTGCGGGGGGCCACCGAGTCGCCCACCTGGACGGCGCCCGGCACAGCTCGCCAGACCGGGTCCGCGGGCAGCCGGTGACCAGCGTCGACCACGAGCGCGGCCTTGAGCTCGCGCGGCTCCCCGGTGAAGCGGTCGTGCACCTCGGCCACGCCGAGGGTGGCGCGCTGCAACACGGTGCGTTTCTCCAGCCGCGCGCCGCCCTGGAGCAGGCGGGCGTTGGCGGTGGCCAGATCCCCGGAGCGGGACAGGTTGTTGCCGACGATGAGGTCGGGGGTCACCAGCGCGACCTCCCGACCCGCCCGCAGCAGCACCTCGGCGACGCCGACGCCGACCGGGCCGCCGACCGGGTCCCACACCACGACCGGACCGGCGGGCAGCGCGTCGGCCCGGTCCTGCGCGCAGGCGAGCAGGACCTCGGCAGCGGCCGCCACCTCGGCGCCCTCGGCGACATCGAAACTCGGTGCTCCGGGCCGGCCGCCAGCGGCGACGACGACGGGTCCGGCGTGCCCCCGCGCCTCCTCCACCGCAACCACCGTGCCCGGCTCGAGCGCCACCCCGTAGAGCCGGCACTCGCGTTCCAGCCAGTCGGCCAGGGCGTCGAACCGAGCGTGCCCGGGCAGCAGGGCGACGACGCGGAGCAGGCCGCCGAGACGCCGGGTGCCCTCGACGAGCCGGACGTGGTGCCCGAGCAGGGCCGCGATCCGGGCGGCCTCCAGGCCGGCCGGTCCGCCGCCGACGACGAGGACGTCGCGCACCCGGGCCACCCCAGCGCCGATGCGCGCGTCCTCCGCCTCGTAACCACTGGTCGGCTGGCCGACGCAGGTGACGATCGGGTTGCGCGGATCGCGCACCTGGCAGGTCTGGTTGCACAGGACGCACGGGCGGATCTGGTCGAGGTCCCGGCGCCGGGCCTTCTTGGCCAGATCCGGGTCCGCGATCTGGGCGCGGGTCATTTCGACCGCATCCGCCGCCCCGTCGGTGAGCAGCTGCTCGGCGTGCTCGACGTCGACGAGAGAACCCTGGGCGACGACTGTCACCGCGGGCGGCAGGGCGGTGCGCAGGGCGCGGGCCAGATCGACGCCGAACCCCGGCGGGGTGTGCCCGTCCGGTCGGCCCGCCCACGGGGTGTAGAGCGAGCCGCGAACGGCGGTCACCAGGTCCACCGGCGGGTAGACGGCGGAGGTGAGCGCAACCGCGATCCGGGTCGCCTCCGTCGGCACGATGCCGGCCCAGGGGGCGAGCTCGTCGCAGCACAGCCGCAGGGCGACGAGCGCGCCCTCAGCCGCCGCCCGGACGGCCAGCAGCACCTCGCGGGCGAAGCGGAGCCGGTCCTCGCCGTAGCCGTCGTCGCGCAGGTTGGTCAGCCCGGACAGGAACTGGCGGACGACACTGAGCTGACCGGCGTCGATCTCCACCCCGTCACAGCCGGCCGCCACCGCGATCGCCGTCGCCTCCCCGAACCCGGCGACGACGGCCGCGATGTCCTCCTCCTCCATCACCTTGGGCACTTCCCGGCTGGCGACCTCCGGGACAGCGGACGGGGCCCACAGCGCCTGCTGGCTGTACGCGCTGGAGCCCTGGCCACCGGCGTGCCCGATCGAGGCGAGCACCAGCGCACCCTCGTCGTGACAGGCGGCGGTGATTGCGGCCCAGCCCGCGGCGCAGTCGAAAGCCAGCGGCGCGCGCTCGTAGGGCCAGTCCCCGGCGTGCACCGAAGCCGTCTCGGTGGTGACGACGCCGACCCCGCCGGCGGCGCGGCGGCGGTAGTAGGCGACGTGGCGCTCGGAGAACGACCGGCGCCGGCCCAGGTTCGTCTCGTGGCTGCCGAAGACGATGCGGTTGCGGGCGGTGCGCCCGCGCAGGCGCAGCGGCTCGTGCAGGGTCATGGCCGGCGCCCGATCGACACTGGCACCGGCCGCCGGGAGTGGCCGGGGCCGGGCGAGGGAATCGCCGCCGCCGCCGCCGCGGTCAACGCCGCCTCCCCGTGTCCCAACACGCACTCCGGGTCCGGTCCGTCCAGGGCGATGCCGGTGAAGAACTTCGCCGCCATGCAGCCGCCCTGGCAGGCGTCGTAGAGGCCGCAGGACGTGCACGCGCCCGCGCTGCCGGGCGCACGCAGTTCCCGGAACAGCGGGGCTCCGCGCCACAGCGACGGGAACCCGCCCGGGTCGCGCACGCTGCCGGCCCGGAACCGCTCGTGCAGGACGAAGGGGCAGGCGTACACGTCCCCGACCGGGTCGATCAGGCACACCACCCGGCCGGCGCCGCACAGGTTCAGCCCGGGCAGCGGCTCGCCGAGCGCGGACAGGTGGAAGAACGAGTCGCCGGTCAGTACGTCGGGATGGGCCATCAACCAGCGGTAGACCTGCCGCTGCTGGTCTTGGTCGAGCCGCAGCTGCGGCCAGGTCTGCGCGCCGCGACCCGAGGGCCGTAACCGGGTCAGCCGCAGCTGGGCGCCATACCCCGCGGCCAGCTCGGACAACGCGTCGAGTTCGGGTACGACGTGCCGCGTGACCACGACGCTGATCTTGAAAGGCCCGAAGTCCGCGGCCGCCAGCTCGTCCATGGCGCGGCGCGCCATCGCATAGGCGTCGGTACCGCGGATGGCGTCGTTGGTCTCCGCGGTGGCGCCGTCCAGGCTGATCTGCACGTCGACGTAGTCGGTGTCGGCCAGCCGGCGGGCCGCGGCGGCGTCCAGGCGAACCCCGTTGGTGGAGAACTTGACCCCCACGCGCCGGTCCACCGCGTGGTCGAGCAGGCTCCAGAAGTCGGGGCGAACCGTCGGCTCACCGCCGCCAATGTTGACGTAGAAGATGCCCATCTCGGCCATGGCGTCGACAACCGACATCGCCTCGGCCGTGGTCAACTCGTCCGGGTCACGCCGCCCGGACGAGCTCAGGCAGTGGATGCAGGCCAGGTTGCAGGCGTAGGTGAGTTCCCAAGTGAGGCAGATCGGGGCAGCCAGCCCGCTCTTGAAACGATCGGTCAACCGGCCGGGCCGGTTCCCGTCCCGGTCGCCACCGCCTCCGAGGTCACCTGCCGCGCCGGCTCCGGCGCGGGCCACCGCACCCGAAACTCCGCCCGACGCCGGCATCGACGTCAGGCCCGACTCCCACCGCTCCCCCGGCACCGCCTCCAGCACGTCGGTGTCGGCGAGCCGTTGCAGGGCGGCCGTATAGACCGATCGGTCCGGCGCGGGAACGCCGGCCGCACTCAGCGCGGCGCTCGCGCTGCTGGCGCCGTCGAGCGCGCGCAGGACCTCGAGCAACCGCGGGGTCTTGAGGAAGGCCAGTTGTCGGTTGTCGTAGGAATAGGCGAGCGCACCGAACGACTCCGGCCGCAGGGCGACGCTGGAGTTCAGCCGGTACGGCCGGTCGACATCCAAGGGTGCCATCGCCGGAGTCGCTTCGCCCGGCGCTAGTAGACGCCGCACATGCCGTCGATGGACACCTCTTCGACCAGCAGGTCCTCGACGTCCGGCGGCGGCGTCGGCTCCGCGGCGGGGTCGAGGCGCACGGCGGTCGCTTCGTCGACGGTGGGGACTGGTGCAGTCATGGCGAAACTCCTGACGGGAAGTGGCGGTGAAACGGTTTGGCGTCGGCGAGCGCGCCACCGGTGCCAGAGCTACCGGTGCCGGACAGGTCGGAATCGGGATTCGGGTTGCGGAAACCGCGGTTACGGACGCACGCCCCAGCGACATCACGCTATCCGCCCGAATCGGCCTCCCACGACTGACCGCCAGGCCACCACCTTCCCTGTCCGGACGGCCGGGTGGGTGCTGGCCGACCGGAAGGGTGGCGCCGAACAGCCGGGGGGGATTGCCCGCCGTCCCTATCTCGTCCGGTGCGGCCGGCACTACGGTCGGCGCACCGCGGACACCTACGACGTACCTCACAGCTCGCGCTCGAGGCCCGCCGGCCCGTGCTGCGCCGTCTTTGCTGGTGGCGTGGACGAGACGTGGCCGCGATGGCCGTGCACCGAGCAGCTGCCGGTGCCGCTCTCCGTCGGAAGGACGAGTCATGGACGCCGCCAAGCTCTGGCAGTTCCCCATCAAGGAGTTCCACCCGATGCCCCGCGCCCTGCTCGGTCCGGGCGCCTACGAGCTGATCGGCGTGGAGGCCAAGAACCTCGGCTTCAAGCGCAGCCTGCTCATGACCTCTGGGCTGCGCGGCACGGACATCATCGAAGACATCGTCGGCAAGGTGCGCTACCAGGGCGTCGACGTCGTGGTGTACGACCAGGTGGAGTCCAACCCCAAGGACTACAACGTCATGGACTCCTACGAGCTCTACACCCGAGAGAAGTGCGACAGCTTCATCTCGGTGGGCGGCGGCAGTGCCCATGACGCGTGTAAGGCGGCGCGCATCGTGGTGGCGCACGACGGCCGCAACATCAACGAGTTCGAGGGATTCAACAAGTCCGAGAACCCGAAGAACCCGCCGCACATCGCGGTGAGCACGACGGCGGGCACCGGCTCCGAGACCAGCTGGGCCTACGTCATCACCGACACCACCTCGGAGAAGGCTCCGCACAAGTACGTCGGTTTCGACGACGCCTCCGTGGTGACCCTGGCCATCGACGACCCGATCCTCTACTACGACTGCCCGCAGGACTACACCGCACAGTGCGGTTTCGACGTCCTGGCCCACGCCTCGGAGCCCTACGTCTCCCGACTCGACTTCGTGCCCAGCCTTGGACACGCGCTCAAGGCCGTGGAGCTCACCGCCACCCACCTGCGGCGCGCGGTTGCGGAGCCGACCAACTTCGAGGCCCGCCGGGGCATGATGTACGCGCAGTACATCGCCGCCCAGGCCTTCAACTCGGGCGGCCTTGGCATCATTCACTCCATCTCGCACGCCGTGAGCGCCTTCTACGACTCTCATCACGGCCTGAACAACGCCATTGCGCTGCCGCGCGTCTGGCAGTTCAACATGCCGGCCTGCTATGAGCGGTTCGCCGACATGGCCGTCGCCATGGGGGTGAACACCATGAACATGACGAAGGTGCAGGCCGCGGACGCCGCCCTGGACGCGGCGATCCAGCTGTCCAAGGACGTGGGCATCCCGGACAACTTCATGGCCATCAATCGCGGTTACACCTACGGCAAGAACCGGATGGGCACCGGCTTCTACAAGGACGCCGGTGAGCAGATCACCGGCGACGACGACGACATCGAGCGGATCGCCCGGCACATCCTCACCGACGCCTGCACGCCGGGTAACCCGCAGGAGTGCACGCTGGACAAGATGATCGGCGTGGTTCGCGAGTGCATGCACGGCACGTTGTAACCGCACACCTCCGACCGGTGCAGCCGGCGGCACCGGTCGCCGACGGAGGTCGGCGACGGTGAGCCCGGCCGACGGCGGGAAGCCACGGCGCACCACCGCCGGCCGCCGCCCGGGTTGGCCGGGTCCGGCTCGGCCGCACCGCGCAACTGTCTGCCAACCAGCCGGCCGCCGGGTGGCCCGAGTCCGACTCGACCGATCCGCACGCCATCCCGCCAGCCGAGACCGGAGGACTTCGTGACCGACTTCGCGAGCGTCGAGGAGGTGGGCAGCGGCCTCGCCGATCACGGTTACATCGCCGATCGGGCCCTCGCGACCACGGTCTTCCTGCTCACCCGGCTGGAAAAGCCGCTGCTCGTCGAAGGCCCGGCCGGAGTCGGCAAGACGGAGTTGGCCAAGTCCCTGGCGGCCGCGACCGGTCGGCGGCTGCTGCGGTTGCAGTGCTACGAGGGCCAGGACGAGACCAAGGCCCTCTACGAGTGGGACTACGGCAAACAGTTGCTCTACACCCAGGTGCTGCGCGAGAAGATCGGGGCCCTGCTGGGCGACACCACCGACCTGCGCTCAGCGGTGGAACGGTTGACCGCGCAGGAGAGCGTCTTCTTCTCCGAGCACTTCCTGGCCTCGCGACCACTGCTGGAAGCGATCCGCTCACCGGAACCCAGCGTCCTGCTCATCGACGAGGTCGACCGGGCCGACGAGCAGTTGGAGGCCGTGCTGCTCGAACTGCTCGGCGAGTACCAGGTCAGCGTTCCGGAGATCGGCACCTTCGTCGCGGTGGTCCGACCCTATGTCGTCATCACGAGCAACAACACCCGGGATCTGAGCCCGGCCTTCAAGCGGCGCTGCCTGCACCTGTCCCTGACCTATCCCACCGCCGAGCGGGAACTCGCGATTCTGCGGACCAAGGACACCGGGCTGGCCGACCAACTTGCCGCCAGCCTGCTCGACGTCGTTCGGGGACTGCGCAACCTGGACCTCCGCAAGGCTCCGAGCATCAGCGAGGCGGTGGACTGGGCCCGCAGCCTCGCCGTCCTCGGGGTGACCTCGCTCGACGCCGACGTCCTGGCCGAGACCCTGTCGGTGGTGCTGAAATACGACAAGGACGTCGATCGGGCGAGCGTGGCACTTCCCGCTCTGCTGCGGGACGCGGCGGCGCGCGCGATGGCCGGGGCCTCCCCACCGGGAGCCCATCCCCACGGGGACCATACCCACGGGCCGCACGAAGCCAACGCGGACCACCACCACGACAACCAGGTAGCGGCGCGCTCGGCGTACGACCGCAACGGCCGGCACCCAGACCCACCCGAGCCCGTCAATCCACACGCCGCCGCCTACTTCGGGGCGGTCCGCCCCAGCGCCCCCTGAGGCGACAGCGGCCATGGACCGGACGATTCACCGGTTTGCGCAGGTCCTCCGCGTCCGGGGGTTGACGATCAGCGTCGGAGAGGTGCTGGACGCCCTGCAGGCGCTCGCCGCGGTCGGTCTCGCGGACCGGGTGACCGTGCGGAGTGCGCTGGGCGTCGCCCTGGTCAAGGACGGCCGCGACTGGCCGACGTTCCTCGACGCTTTCGACGCCTTCTTCCGGGCCGACCCGCTGCCGGCAACCGGAAGTTCCGACCACGGTCACGATCACGGCCACGACGACCCGGACGCCGAGAGCACGCCGACATCGGTGATGGCGTCGCAGGAGCCGAGCGAGATGCCGGACAACAGCCACTCCCACGGCAAGCCGGTGGACATCCGCGACTTCTTTCACGAGAAGGACCTCGCGTCCGCCTTTCAGCCGCACCGCGAGGCGAACCGCGTCGACCTGTCCGCGCTGAGCCAGGAACTCGTGCTGCGCACCAGCCGGGACGCCGTCGACCGGGCCCTTGAGCAGTTCCGGCACCAGTTGGAAGCCCGCCGGTTGCACAATCCCGGGCATCCGGGGGCGCTGTCCGGCCTGGACAGCACCGTGGTCGACGTCGATCTGTCCGTGGCTGCCGAGCAAGCGCTGGCCGACCTGCTCAAGGAGCTGCCCGCCGACGACGCCCTGAGCGAGGCACTGCGCCGCCAGGTCGCCGGCGTCATCAAGGACCTGCCCGACCTGCTGCGCCGCTACCTGGAGCGCCTCCTCGCCGCCGACCTTGTCCCCTCCGCCGCTGCCGACGTCCGCCGGGCGCACGTCACGGCCATCGGTGAGCGGGAGCGGCGGGACATGGAAGAGGTGATCCGCCGGCTGGGTCGGCAGATGCGCGGCTCCCCGTCCCGCCGCCGGACGAGCTCGCCCGGCGGCCGGATCGACGTCGCCCGCACGATGCGCACGAACATGCGCTTCGACGGCGTGCCGTTCCGGCCGGTCATGGTGCGGCGCCGGTACGAGCGCCCGCGCCTGGTCGTCCTCGCCGATGTCAGCCTGTCCGTCCGCAACACCGCCCGCTTCACCCTGCATCTCGTCCACGGGCTGCAGAGCTTGTTTTCCCGGGTCCGGACCTTCGTGTTCGTCGCCGACCTGACCGAAGTCACGGAGTGCTTCACCGAGCACCCGATCGAGGACGCGCTGGGGCTCGTCTTCGGTGGTGCCCTGCTCGACGTCGACGCCAACTCCAACTACGGCGAGGCGCTGGCGCGCTTCGAGATCGAGCACGGCAACGCCGTCAACCGGCGCACCACCGTGATCGTGCTGGGCGACGGCCGCGGCAACGGCAACCCACCGAATGCGGAGGCCCTCGAGACGATTCGGCACCGGGCTCGACAGGTCATCTGGATGACCCCCGAGACCCGGGGCAGCTGGCGGCTCGGAGCCTGCGACATGCCGGCATACGAACCCTTCTGCGACCGGGTCGAGACGGTCCGGGACCTGCCCGCCCTGGAGAAGCTCACCAGCGAGGTGCTGACCAATGCCGTCGCCCGCTGAGTCCGCGGCCCCGCCGGCCGTCGACTGGGCCGCCCGCCGCCGCGGACCGGTCGGTCTGGTCGCCCCCGGGCGCTACACCGCCGGCGGCGTCACCGTCAGCCGCCGGGCCGTCGACGGCGACCTGGCGGTGACGCTGCCGGCCCCCAGCGCGCAGACTCCGCACTTCCGGGTGCACCAGCTGCCGGCCGGCGTCGTCGTCCAACACGACCTGCACCCCGGCGAGATCGACAACGACCTGGCCACCCACATCACCGCGGAGCTCTTCGGCCGCGGACCCTTTCGCGCTGCCGAGGACTTCGAGCACTGCCTGGTCGGACTGGTGGTCACCAGCGCCGAGGATCCGCTCGAGGCGTGGCTGCGGTTCTACCGAAACACCCTGCGGCGCCTTCGCCCCGGCAGTCCGACGATCGGTCCGGGCGCTATCGCGGACTTCGCCGACATCTACGCCACTGCTGCCGCACTGCAGTCCGGGAGCTCCGCCCTCGATGTCGGCTGCTGTTTCGGGTTCCTAGCGATCCGGCTCGCCGAGACCTGGCCGTTCCCCTCGGTCACGGGTCTGGACCGCGTCGCTGGCACGGTTCGGCTCCTCCGAGACGTGCTGGCCCGGCTCGGTCCTGAGGTTCGGCCCGAACCCCGGATCCGCCCCGTCTGCGCGGACGCGACCGCGCTGCCGTTTCCGGACGCCTCGCACGATACGGCGTACGCCGTCCACCTCCTCGAACACCTCGAACCCGCGCAGACCGCCATGGCGGTGCGCGAGTTGCTCCGGGTCGCCCGGCGGCGGGTCGTCCTCGCCGTTCCGCTGGAGAACGAGCCGGACGCCGCGTTCGGCCACCGGCAGACCTTCACCGTGGCCCGGCTGGTCGAGTTGGGCGCCGCGATGGGCTACCCGTACACCTGCTTTGACCAGTTCGGTGGATGGCTCGTGCTCGACATCCCGCCGAATCCACCCGCACCAGTACCGGCTGGAAGGCCCAGACGAAAGGAGACAGCGATGACCGAGCCGAACCAGGACCGTCCGGACGGCGGCGCCGCCGAGGTCGAGGGCGCGCAGTCCCAGAGCAAGCAGAACCCGGATCTCGCCGGTGCCGCCCGAGAGGTGGCGGAAGGAACCGACGAGCGCGGCGCCCCGACCCCCGGCGGCGGCTGAGCCCGCGACGGCGGACGGCACGCCGCAGCCGATGGGCTGCCGAGTGCCGTCCGCCGTCCTGCCCGACTGTCACACCCCGGATTTCCCACTGCCGGGCCGCAGCCCACATTCGCTACCGAAGGAGAACCTGGTGCCTCGCTACATGGACGTGCACACCATCGAGGGCGGCGTGTCGGCGGCCGACGTCGCCAAGGCGCACGAGGCCGATCTGTCCGTACAGGACTCCCGCGGCGTCTCCTACCGGAACTACTGGGTGGACGAACGCGCCGGCAAGATCTTCTGCTTGGTCGACGCCCCGGATGCCGAGTCGGCTGCCGACGTGCACCGCGAGGCGCACGGACTAGTGGCCGACGAGATTTTCGAGGTTTCCGAGGGCTGAGATCTCTCAGAACGTGTCTCGAAAGCGCTGATCATGGCTTGATCTCACCAGTTGTAGGCCGGTGGGGTACCAGTCTCCACTCGGGCCAGCCGGCGCATCATCAGCGCGATCATCGCCCACTTGACCATCGCTTCGGAGTGTTCGATCGTCCGCTCGTAGTCGCAGGCCAGCCGGCGACAGTCTGGTGATCCAGGAGAAGGTTCGTTCCACCACCCAGCGGCGGGGGAGCACCTCGAAGCCACGTTGGCCGTCCCGCTTGCGCACGATGTCGACCAGCAGGGACAGCGCGAGCTTGGCCCACTCGACCAGCTTGCCGGCGTAGCCGC
>Ga0207927_1000276_pt1 | contig 21697 bp, 24 predicted proteins | sample NGESurdeep072012_2_FD_184456 | JGI IMG/M metagenome (GOLD analysis project Ga0207927, IMG submission 184456) | Arctic peat soil microbial communities from Barrow, Alaska - NGEE Surface sample 210-2 deep-072012 (SPAdes) | ecosystem: Environmental > Terrestrial > Soil > Wetlands > Peat ... | reverse complement strand
GGGCCTCCCCGAGCTCCTCGAGGCGATCGTCGCGCGGCTGACGGCTCTCGGCTCGCGGATGCCGTTCTACGGATCCGGGAATGTCGCCGGCTGAGGGCCCCGCTCTCCTCAGCGCGCGCGCCGAGCGGCTGGCGGCGGCGGGCTTTCTCGTTCTCGCGACGCTTCTCGCCGTGACGGCTCTCCTCGCGGACAGTGCGACTTTCGACGAGGTCATCCACCTCCCGGCCGGCATCGTCCAACTGAAGACGGGAGATCTGCGCCTCGCGCCCGACCATCCTCCCCTCGCGCGGCTCTGGGCGGCGCTTCCGTCCGCCTTCCTGCCCGTCGTGCTGCCGGACCCGAACCGTGAGGCCTTCAGGACCGGCGAGTTCGTCGCGGTGGGCCGCGAAGTTCTCGACGGGAATCCCCGGCTTCCGCTGCTCATGCTCGGGCGCCTCATGGTGGTCGCCCTGCTTCTCGCGCTTCTGCTTCTCGTGCGCGCCGCCGCGCGCGGTCTGTTCGGCGCGGACGCGGGGCTTCTCGCGCTCGCGGTCGCGTCCTTGTCGCCGTCGCTTCTCGCGCACGGGCATCTCGTGACGACGGACCTGCCGGCGGCACTTCTCTTTCTCGCGGTTCTCCTGGCGTTCGCCCGCCTCGGCGAGCGGCTCTCTTTGGGCCGCCTCGCGGCGGCGGCCGTGCTCCTCGCGGCGCTCGTTCTCACGAAGTATTCGTGGCCGATCGTCCTCCCGGCCCTTCTCGCGATGGGTGTCCTTGCGGCCGCCTCGCGCGGCGTGCGCATCGTCTCGCTCGTCGGCGTCGCGGCCTCTTGCGGGCTCGTCGCATGGGGGGCGGTCTGGGCGTGCTACGGCTTCCGGTTCTCGCCCTTCCGCGGGCCGCGCGCCGCGGAAGCGCGCATGCACGTCCCCTTTCAAACCGGAATCCCCGCGGTGACGAGCCACGCGGAGGCCTGGGAGACGGTTCTGAGGGATTCCCGCGGCGTTCCCGACACGGGGCCCACGGCGGGCTTCGCGCGGTGGGTCAGGCGACACCGGATCCTGCCGGAGGCCTGGATCTACGGGGTCATGCTGCTCAAGAAGATGTCGTACCCGCGCACGGCCTTCTTCCACGGCGAGATCGGACCGGGATGGGCGGCGTACTTCCCGGTCGCGTTTCTCATCAAGTCCCCGCTTCCCGAGCTTCTCCTCGGCGCGCTCGGACTCGCGGCGATCGCGGCGCGGCGTGCCTCGCCGCGCGACCCTCTCCTCGCGTCCGGCCTCGCGGTCTTCGCCGTGTCGTACGGCGTCTTCGCGGTTCTTGCGACGATGAACATCGGCGAGCGCCACCTTCTGCCGCTTCACCCGATTCTCGCCGTCGCCGCCGGGGCGGGTGCGGCGTGGGCCCGGGCCCGGTGGGGGAAGGCGCTTCTCCTCGCGCTCGTCCTCTGGCTCGGCGCAGAAATTGCGCTCATCCATCCGAACGAGCTCGGCTACTTCAACGAGACGGTGGGGGGCTTCAGGAACGGCTGGAGATGGCTCGCCGACAGCAACGTCGACTGGGGGCAGGACCTCGCGCGCCTCGCCCGCTGGACGAAGGAGAACGGCGACCCGGAGGTCAAGCTCGCGTACTTCGGCGCGGCGGACCCGCGGGGATTCGTTTCTCGCGTCACGAACCTCACGAGCGCATATCCGTTCGGCGAGACGGCGCTTCTGACGCCCGGCGTCTACGTCGTGAGCGTGAACCAGCTCATCGGGCTCTTCATTCCGATCGCGCGCGACGACTTCTGGGAGAAGCCGGCGACCCGGGACTGGTACTTGAGCCGCTGGGAGATGGCGCGCGCGTCCGGCTTCGCGCGCCCGCCGGGTCTCCTCGGCCAGGAGGCGGCGGCGTGGGAGGCGTTCGAGGCGGCCGAAAGGGGCCGCCTGCTCCGCGCGCTCCGGGGGCGCGCGCCGGATGCGTTCATCGGGACGTCGCTGCGCGTCTATCGCCTCTCTCAGGTCGACCTGGACGCGATCCTGCCGCCGTGACTTCGTAATACGATCCGTAGAGTCTTGGAGGAAACGCCATGAGCCCACCCATCGATTACCGCCAGCGGGGCCAAGCCGTCTGGCTGGACAGCATTTCCTCGAAGATGATCCATTCGGGGCGGCTCTCGTCGCTGATCGACGCGGGCTCGATCTACGGCGTGACGTCGAACCCGACGATCTTCGGTCAGGCCATCGTGAAGAACGAGGGCGACTACAACTTCGGCATCGAGCGCCTGGCGCGCGATGGGAAGGACGCCTTCGCGATCTACGACGCGCTCACGCGCAAGGACATCGGCGAGGGCGCGGATGCGTTCCGGACTCTGCACGACAGGAACCCCGTCGACGGATGGATCTCTCTCGAGGTCCTGCCGTCGCTCGCGGGCGACGCGGAGCAGACCGCGGCCGAAGCGAAGCGGCTCGCGGGCGCGCTTGCCCGCCCGAACGTCTTCATCAAGGTGCCCGCGACGCCCGCGTGCATTCCCGCGATCCGCCGCCTCATTGGCGAGGGGATCTCGATCAACGTGACGCTCATGTTCAACCGCAGGCATTACCAGGACGTGGCGAACGCGTACATCGACGGTCTCTCGGATTTCGCGGCGAAGGGGGGAGACCTCTCGCGCGTCCACTCGGTCGCCTCGTTCTTCGTCTCTCGCGTGGACACGCTCATCGACAAACGTCTCGACGAGCTGGTTAAAAAGGCGTCCGGGCTGGAAAAGACCCGCCTCGAGGGCTTGCGCGGCAAGGCGGGCATCGCGAACTCGAAGGTCGTCTACGAGGACTTTCTCGCCATCTTCGCCGCCGAGCGCTTTGTCGCGCTGCGCGCGAGGGGTGCGCGCGTCCAGCGTCCCCTCTGGGCGTCCACGGGCACGAAGAACCCGGCTTACTCCGACCTCCTTTACGTCGAGAACCTCGTTGGGCCCGATACCGTGAACACGATGCCCGAGAAGACCCTCGAAGCGCTCCTCGATCACGGCAAGACGCCGGGAGACACGGTGAAGGAGGGCGTGCCCGCCGCCCGCCGGACGCTCGACGATCTCCGCGCCGTCGGCATCGACGTCGAGGCGGTCGGGGACGAGCTCCAGAAGGACGGCGTCGTCCTGTTCGAGAAGTCGTACGACGAGCTCCTCGTGACGATCGAGACGCGCCGCGCCGAAGCCCTGAAAACGCCTCAGGGGGTGAGGGGGTGATCCTCGGAGACTTCGAGGCCCCGGAGCTCACCGACGCCGAGGTCGCGAGGCTCGCGGCGCTCGGCGTCGCGACGCGCGCCGACATCCTGAAGATGACGACGCTCGCCGTGTCGGGCCATCCCGGCGGCTCGATGTCTTCGATCGACTTCGAGCTCGTCCTGTGGGGCTTCGCGAAGTGCGATCCGAAGGACCCGTTCGCCCAAGGGCGCGACCGCGTCGTCATCAGCCACGGCCACACGTCGCCGGCCGCCTATGCGGCGCTCGGGCACCTCGGCTTTTTCGACCCGTCGCTCCCTCTGGTCGGGTTCCGGCGCGGCGGCTCGCCGTTCGAGGGGCACGTGGAGAGGGACGTGCCCGGGATCGAGTGGGGCACGGGAAACCTCGGGCAGGGCCTCTCGGCGGCCGTCGGCTTCGCGCTGGCGGCGCGGATCAAGGGAGACGGCGCGAAGGTCTTCTGCGCGATGGGGGACGGGGAGCAGCAGAAGGGCCAGCTCGGGGAGGCGCGGCGTTACGCGGTGAAGTTCGGCCTCACGAACCTCGTCGCCCTCCTCGACTGGAACCACGTCCAGCTCTCGGGGACGAACGACGACATCCTCAAGCAGGACATCGTGGCGGACTGGAAGGCCGACGGCTGGGCGGTGATCGAGATCGACGGCCACGACGTCCGCGCCGTGTATCGCGCTGTGCGCGCGGCGCTTCGCGCGGCGGTCCCGACGCTCGTGGCCTGCAACACGGTGATGTCGAAGGGCGTCCCCTTCATGGAGAAGGACGGCTACAAGTGGCACGGAGCCGCGCTCCCTCCAGACAGGTGCAAGGAAGCGCTCGCGATCCTCGGCGCCCCGGACGACCTCGACCACTGGACTCTCGAGCGGAAGAAGTCCGCGCCCGACTGGCACGCGGCGCTTCCGCGCCGCCCCGTGGAGACCGTCGTCCTGCCGTCCCAAGGCACGCCGCGGACGTACACGACCGAGAAGTCGTCCGACAATCGAGGGGCTTTCGGGGGCGCGCTCGAGGATCTCGGCGCGGTTTCGGGGGGCGTCCCGATGGCGGTCCTCGACTGCGACCTCCTGAAGTCCACGAAGACGGACCTCTTTGCCGCCAGGTTTCCGAAGAGCTTTTTCCAGGGCGGCATCGCCGAGCACCACACCGCGGTCCTCGCGGGAGCTCTCTCGGTGGCGGGAATCGCTGCCTGGTGGGGCGAGTTCGGAATGTTCGGCGTGGCCGAGGCCTACAACCAGCAGCGTCTCAACGACGTCAACGCGTCGAACGTGAAGCTCGCCGTGACGCACTCGGGCATCGACGTGGGCGAGGACGGCAAGACGCACCATTCGATCGACTACTTCGGCACGCTGAACTCGACGTTCGGTTGGAAGGTCTTCACGCCGGGCGATCCGAACCAGACCGACCGCATCACGCGCTGGATGGCGACGCACCGGGGCAACCACGCGCTCGTCATGGGGCGCTCGAAGTTTCCGGTCGCCCTGAAGGAAGACGGCACGCCGTTCTTCGCGGGCGACTACGTGTTCGACCCCGCGAAGGCCGACCACCTGCGCGACGGGTCGGGCGTGTCGCTCGTGTGCGCCGGAAACATGCTGCCGTACGCCATGGACGCGTGGAACGCGCTCGCGAAGGAAGGGACCCGCGTGGATCTCGTTTCCGTGGCGGCGTGGAGCGACCTCTCGGACGCGGATCTCGCGCACATCGCGCGGCACGGCCGCGTCGTCACGGTCGAAGACCACAACCCGAAGACCGGCCTCGGCACGTGGATCCAGGCGCGCCTCAACGACCTCGGGCTCCCCGCACGCGTGAGGAAGATGGGCGTCACCTTCTACTCGTCCTCGGGTCCCGCGAAGGAGCTGTATGCGCTGATGGGACTCGACGGGCCCGCGATCGCGGCGGCCGTCCGGCGGGTCCTGTCTTCGAAGAGCGGAACGGAAAGGACGGCATGAGCAGCGCGATCCCGACCGACCCCGCGACGATCGTCATCTTCGGAGGCTCGGGCGACCTCAGCAAGCGGAAGCTCGTCCCCGCGCTCTTCGAGCTCCACTGCGAGAAGCAGCTTCCGCAGGCGACGGCGATCGTCGGCTACGCGCGCACGGGCGAATCGGACGAGTCGTATCGCGCCGAGATGAAGGCCGCGGTCGCCGAGTTCGCGCGCAAAAAACCCGTCGACGAGGCGGAGTGGAACGCGTTCGCATCCCGCCTCTACTTCTACCGGGGCGACCTGACGATCCCGAAATACTTCTCGGACCTCAAGACGCGCCTCGAGACGATCGAGAAGGAACGCGGCCTCCCCGGCAACCGCCTCTTCTATCTCGCGATTCCGCCGTCGGCGATCGCCGACGTCGTGAACAATCTCGGCCAGACGGGTTTCGTGTACCGCGTGGACGGCGGCCCCTGGTCGCGGGTCATCGTGGAGAAGCCGTTTGGGCGCGACCTCGAAACCGCCCGCGCCCTGAACGAGGAGTTTGCTCAGGTCTTCCGCGAGCGGCAGATCTTCCGTATCGACCACTACCTCGGCAAGGAGACGACGCAGAACATCCTCGTCCTGAGGCTCGGGAACGGCATCTTCGAGCCGCTCTGGAACCGCCGCTACGTCGACCACGTGCAGATCACCGTGGCCGAATCGATCGGGATCGAGAACCGCGGGAAGTTCTACGAGGAAGCGGGCGTGCTCCGCGACATCATCCAGAATCACGTCTTGCAGCTCCTCTGCCTCGTCGCGATGGAGCCGCCAGTGGCGTTCGACCCGAACGCCGTGCGCGACGAAAAGGTGAAGGTGCTCCGCTCGATCCAGCCGCAGTCGGCCGAGGAGATCCTACGCGACAGTGTGCGGGGACAGTACGGCCCGGGCGCCGTGGACGGGCAAACGGTCGTCGGCTACCGGCGGGAGAAGGACGTCAATCCGATGTCGCTCCGCGAGACGTACGCGGCGTGGAAGGTGCAGATCGAGAATTGGCGCTGGGCGGGCGTGCCGTTCTACCTCCGGGCGGGCAAGCGGCTCCAGAAACGCGTCACGGAGATCGCGATTCAGTTCAAGACGCCGCCCATCGCGCTCTTCCGCAGAGTCGGCGTCCTCCGGCAGGAGCCGAACGTTCTCGTCCTCAGGATCCAGCCCGATGAGGGCATCGCGCTGAAGTTCGGCGCGAAGGTGCCCGGGCCCGTCACGAAGGTCGACCCCGTGACGATGGACTTCCGCTACAGCGAAGTCTTCGGCGCGTCTCAGCCCGAGGCCTACGAGAGGCTTCTCATGGACGCGATTCACGGAGATTCCACTCTCTTCGCGCGGCGGGACGAGGTCGAGGCGGCCTGGGAGCACGTGACGCCCCTCCTCGACGTCTGGCGCGACAATCCACCCCTCGACCACCCGAACTACGAAGCGGGCACGTGGGGGCCGGACGCGGCCGTCGCGCTCCTCGCGAGGGACGGGAGGCGCTGGCGAAGGCCGTGAGGGAGGTCCTCGCCTTTGCCACCGCCGACGACGTCGCGGACGCTGCGGCCTTTCTCTTCGTGAATCTCGCGGCGCAGGCGGTTCGCGACCGCGGGGCGTTCTACGTGGCCCTGGCGGGCGGCGCGACGCACCTCTCGTGCTACCGGCTGCTTTCGGCGCCGCTGATTTCCTCGCGGGTCGATTGGGAGAAGACGCAGGTCTTCTTCGGGGACGAGAGGTGCGTGCCGGAGGGTCATCCCGACCGGAACGACGACGCCGCCGCCGCCGCGCTTCTGAACCACGTTTCCCTCCCGGGAAAGAACATCCACCGCATCCCCGCCACGGAACGGGACGGCGCCGAGCGCTACGAGTCCGAGATCCGGGGCGCGTTTTCGATCTTCTCTCCTTCCTCCGACAAGGGAATCCCCCGCTTCGATCTCGTTTTTCTCGGCATGGGCCCGGACGGCCACACGGCCTCTCTGTTCCCTGGGCGCGCGTCTCTCGACGAAACCCAACGGCTCGTCCTCCGTGTCGACGACTCGCCGAAGCCTCCGGTCAGCCGGGTGACGTTCACGCTGCCCCTCGTGAACGCGGCGCGGCACGTGTCGCTTCTCGTAACGGGGAAGGAAAAGGCGGCGGCGCTGGCCCGCGTTCTTCTCGAGGACGCGGCCCTGCCCGCGGCGCGCGTGCGCCCCACCGCGGGGACCCTGACGATTCTCGCGGACGCCGCGGCGGTTTCCGATTCGAAAAACCCGCCGGCCGCGGGAACCTCCCGATGATCCTGCCGAAGCTTCTCGATGGGACGTTTTTCGGGGCCTTCTGCGACAAGGGGCGCTTCGCCGCGTTCCTTGCGAGAATTCCGATCAAGGTGGTCGTAAACGACGCGTGCGCGCTCCTTGGCGCGGCGCGCCTCGGAGCCGAGTCCGGAGGAGCCGCGTGAAAAGAATCGGTGTCATCACGAGTGGAGGCGACGGCGGCGGCCTGAACGCCGTCATCAAGGGAGTCGCGCGCGAGGCCGCGATTCACGGCGTCGAGACGGTCGTCATCCCGAACGGGTACGCGGGGCTCTACAACCTCGTGGACCTGCCGGAACTGGCTGTCCTGGACGGCAAGCGGCTCCTCCTCATCGACGCCGCGCAGGCCGGCTCTGAAGCCGGCCATTCGCGCGTGAAGATCTCGAAGATCGCCGATCCCGCCAAGTACGACCGCATCAAGGAGGGCCTGAAGAAGTTCGGCATCGAAGCCCTCGTCATCAGCGGCGGCGACGACACCGGCAGCGTCGCCGTGGACCTTTCCTCTCGCGGAATTCCGTGCGTGCACGTGCCGAAGACGATGGACCTCGACCTGCAGACCTACAGCGTGGGCGGCGACTCGGCGGTGACGCGCATCGCGCAGTTCTGCAACGACCTGAAGACGACCGGGCTCTCGCATAACCGGATCCTCGTGGTGGAGGTATTCGGGCGCTATGTCGGCCATACGGCCTTTCGCGGCGGCACCGGCGCCGAGGCCGACTGCATCCTCATACCCGAGATCCCCGTCGACTTCGACGTCGTCTACGGCCACCTGAAGGCGACTTACTGCGCGCGCGTCGAGAAGAGCGACGTGAAAGCGGGCACGTACCTCATTGTCGTGGCGGAAGGGCTTCGCAAGGCCGACGGAGAAAACCTCTACGACGAGACGGCGGGAGTGGACGCATTCGGCCACAAGCGCCTCGCGGGCGCAGGGAGATACGTGCGGCAGGAGCTGGAAAGGCGCCTCGAGGGTGATGCCGACATCGCGGACTTCATGAAACGCACGGGACAGTACGTTCAGGGCGTCTATACCACCCCGGAGGTTCGCGAGACCGCGCCTGGCCATCTGGTGCGCTCTGGCCCGTCCTCGGCCTTCGACGTGAACTTCGGCACCATGGCGGGAGCCGCGGCGGTGCTGCTCCTCCTGAAGGGGCTCACGGGAAACACCGTCGTCTCCGTGGTAGGCAAGAGGCTTTCGTACATGCCGACGGAGCAGGCCATCGTGCGGCGCGAGGTGGATGTCGCGGAGCTCGCCCTCTTCGAGAGCCTCGGCGTGTGCTTCGGAAGGAAACCGGTCGTGTGGGAGCCCGAGATTGCGCTCGCGGCGCCGGTGGTTCCGAGGCATCTCTAGAGCGGAGCTCTCCGAAGAACCGCGCTAGACTCGCGCGGGCCCTCGGCCTGCAGTCCATTCGAAAGGAATCGCATTCGATGAAGAAGATCCCGTCCGCTCTATTGACCGGCGCTGCATTTGCCCTCCTGACGTTTTCCGCTCCGGCCGACGAAAAAAGCGCAACCGCGGCAAAGAAGGAGTCGCAGATGAAGACGACGCCCTCGGGTCTCCAGTACGAGGACACGGTGGAAGGCACCGGCGCCTCGCCGAAGACCGGGCAGACGTGCGTGATGCACTACACGGGCTGGCTCTTCGAGAACAAGACGAAGGGCAAGAAGTTCGACAGCTCGCTCGACCGGGGGCAGCCGTTCGAGTTCCCGATCGGACAGGGCCGCGTCATCCAGGGCTGGGACGAAGGCGTCGCCACGATGAAGGTCGGCGGCAAGCGCACCCTCGTGATCCCGCCTTCCATCGGTTATGGCGTCAGGGGCGCCGGTGGCGTCATTCCGCCGAACGCGACACTGCTTTTCGAGGTCGAGCTCCTCGGGGTGAAATAGAGCATCGGAATCAGGCCCTCCGCGGGGCTAGCGCCTAGATTCCGGATGCGGGGCTCTCCCCGCGGAGGGTTTCCATGCAGAGCCCCGTGAGGCGTGTCGTCATCCTCGGTGCCGCCGGCCGCGACTTCCACGACTTCAACACGGTCTACCGCGACGAGCCGGGGCACCAGGTCGTCGCCTTCACGGCGACCCAGATTCCGGGCATCGAGGGCCGTCGCTACCCGGCCGCCCTCGCGGGCTCGCTCTACCCGGACGGCATCCCGATCGTCGCCGAGGACGGGCTCGAGGAGCTGATCCGCCGCGAGAAGATCGACCTCTGCGTCTTCTCGTATTCGGACGTCGCGCACACGCAGGTCATGCACCTCGCCTCGCGCGCGATCGCCGCGGGAGCGGACTTCCTCCTTCTCGGCGCGGATCGCACGATGCTGAAATCGAAGGTCCCCGTCATCGCCGTCACGGCCGTCCGCACGGGCGCGGGCAAGAGCCAGACGGCGCGTTACCTGTCGCGCATCCTCAAGGAGCAGGGGCTCAAGGTCGTTGCCGTCCGCCACCCGATGCCGTATGGCGACCTCGCGGCTCAGGCCTGCCAGCGCTTCGCGACGTACGCGGACCTCGACAAGGAGAAGTGCACGATCGAGGAGCGCGAGGAGTACGAGCCGCACCTCGACAACGGCTTCATCGTTTACGCGGGCGTCGACTACGAGAAAATTCTCCGCCGCGCGGAAGCCGAGGCCGACGTGATCCTCTGGGACGGCGGAAACAACGACCTGCCGTTCTACGTCCCCGACCTCCACATCTGCATCGCGGACCCGCACCGGCCCGGCCACGAGACGGCCTACCACCCGGGCGAGGCGAACTTCCGGCGCGCCGACGTCATCCTCGTGAACAAGTGCGACACGGCCGACGAGGGCAACATCCACGCGGTCGAGATGGCGGCCGCGAAGCTGAACCCGAAGGCGCGCGTCCTGCGCACGGACTCGCCGGTCGTCTGCGAGCACCCCGAGCTCGTGCGCGGAAAGCGGGCCCTCGTCGTCGAGGACGGTCCGACCCTCACTCACGGAGGCATGAGCTTCGGCGCCGGCCTCGTCGCGGCGAAGAAGGCCGGCGCGGCGCAGATCGTCGACCCGCAGCCGTACGCCGTCGGCTCGATCGAGGCGACGTACCGGAAGTACCCGAACGCGGCGGGGATCCTGCCCGCGATGGGCTACGGCGACACGCAGGTGGCCGAGCTCGCCGAGACGATCGCCCGGACGCCGTGCGACGTCGTCGTCGTCGGGACGCCGATCGACCTGACCCGCGTCATGAAGCTTTCAAAGCAGGCGGTGCGCGTGCGCTACGAGCTCCGGGAGGTCCTGCCGGGCCGTCTCGCGGAAGAGCTCGCAAGGGTCGTCCCGGTCGCCACCGGGGCGGTGCGGGCTTTATAGTCCCCTGGCGATGCTTCTGCTCACGCGCACGATCCACTTCAACGCGGCCCATCGCCTCTTCAATCCGCGCCAGAGCGAAGAGTGGAATCGCGCGACGTACGGGGACGCGTCGAACCTCGCGGGTTACGGGCACAATTACACGCTCGACGTGTCCGTGGCGGGCGTCGCCGACGCGGACTCGTCGATGATCGTGAACATCACCGACCTCGATCGCATTCTCAAGGAGGAGGTCGACCGGCCGCTCGACCACCACAACCTGAATCTCGAGATCCCCGAGTTCCAGGCGCGCGTCCCCACGGCCGAGAATCTCGCGCGGTGGATCTGGGAGCGCGTCGAGACCCGGATCGAAAAGGAGCGGTGGCCCTGCCGGCTCGCGGCGCTGAAGCTCACGGTCACGCCCACGTTCTCGGTCGAATTGGTTTCGGAGGAAGAGAAGATTTCTTAGAAGGGGTGCTTCTTTCTCTCTCTTTTCCGAAAGCTCAAATGCTCCCGCGCGCCGGCTGCCCGAGCCGCGGCTTCGATCCGGTCGCGGCCCCATGCCACTTCCGCCGGCGCATGGGCGTCGGACGAGAAGACGATCGGGACGCCGGCTGCGACGAGGCTCGTCAGGAGCGGGGGAGCGGGGTACTCCTCGCCGACGGTTTTCCTGAGGCCGGCGCTCGAGACCTCGATCGCGACGTCCGCCGCGCGCGCCGCGTCGACGGCCGCGGCCTCGGCGTCCGCGACCTCCGGGGGCATCCGGTGGCCGAATTTCTTCGGCAGGTCGAAGTGCGTGATCACGTCGAAGAGCCCGGATGCCGCGGCCTTTGCGAGCAACCGGTAATACTCGCGCCACAGGAGCACGCTTCCCTCGATCTCGTGGCGTCTCCCCGAGCCCGGCGCGTCGATCCACCCGCCGGCCACCCAGTGCACGGAGCCGAGAACGACGTCCCAATCGTGGGCGCGGAGGATCTCCTCGAGGGCGGCCTCGTGGCCTTCGGCGTAGTCGGCCTCGAGGCCGAGGAGCACGTCGATCCGGCCCGCGAACTCTTCGCGGAGCGCGCTGACTTCCTTCACGTACCCCGGCAGTTCAGCGCGGGTCATCGCAAGGCCGGGATCGGGATCCTCGCCCGGCAGAAAATACAGGGGGACGTGGTCCGTGAAGGCGATTTCCGACAGGCCGCGGGAGAGCGCCGCGAGAACGTAATCCCGCGCGGCGCCGCCGGCGTGGCCGCAGCGGGCCGTGTGGACGTGGTAGTCCGTCTGGTACGTGTCCTGCATCATCGACGAACCGCCCGGCGAGTGTAATCTTTGGGGCTGAGGGGACGACATGGCGATCCGGATCAACCGCGTTTATACCCGGGGAGGCGATTCCGGCGAGACGAGTCTCGTGGGAGGCCAGCGGATCGCGAAGGACGCGATCCGCATCGAGAGCTACGGCACCGTGGACGAGCTCAACGCCACTCTTGGGCTCGTGCGCACCGCGAACCGCGACGACACAGGCGCCGCCCGCAAAGCGGATCGCGACCGGCTCGACGCCGTCCTCGAGCAGATCCAGAACGAGCTGTTCAATCTTGGGTCGGATCTCGCCACGCTGCCGCGGGACCGCCATCCGAAGCAGCCCGTCATCGAAGCTCGCCATGTCTCGTTCCTCGAGAAGACGATCGACGATCTGAACGCCGGCCTGCCGGAGCTGAAGTCCTTCGTGCTGCCGGGCGGCGGCTGGGTTTCGGCATTCTTACACCAGGCGCGCACCGTCTGCCGCCGGGCCGAGCGCCTCGTGACCACGCTCGCTCGGCAGGAGGCCGTGGGCACCCACGCCCTCATCTATCTCAATCGCCTTTCGGATCTGCTTTTTGTGCTGGGCCGCTGGGCCGCGAAAACGCGACAGGAGCCGGAGCCTCTCTGGAATCCCACGAAGACCTGACACGCAACGGGTTGGCGGCCCGCGCGGTGGCCGCGGTGCTCCTCGGGCTTCTCGGCCGCGGCCTCGCGGCGCAGGAGGCTCCGCGCATCGACACGGTCGAGATCCGGACGACGAACGTCTTCGCGCCCCAGGAGGCGGCGAAATCGTTCTTTCCCTACGGGCTCGCGAACGCCCTCCACTTGACGACCCGCTCGTCGTTCATTCAGGAGCAGCTCCTCTTCCAACCCGGAGACGATCTTCGCCCGGACCTCCTCGCCGAGACCGAGCGGAACCTGCGCGCGTTCGGGCTCTTCCGCAGGGCATACGTGCGCGCGGAGGGAACCCGCGTCGTCGTCGAGACCGCCGACGCATGGACGCTCCTCGTGCGCGGGTCGCTCTCGAACAAGGGCGGCGTGACGACCTATTCGATCGGCGCCGAGGAATACAACCTGCTCGGGACCGGCCGACAGTTCGGCTTCGGCTGGGAGAAGGAAACCGACCGCTCATCGCGTTCGGTGTTCTACGCCGACCCGGACCTCTTCGCTCCGCATACGGCCTTTCGGCTCGATGCCTCCGAACTCTCCGACGGCCGGTTTTTCCGGGCGGCGTTGGGGCGCCCGTTCTATGCGCTCGACGTTCCCTGGGCGCTCGAAGGCGCCGTCCGCGTTTCGAACTTCGACACGAAGCTCTATGCGGCGGGTCAGGAGGCGATGGTCTGGAAGCAGCAGGAGCGCGACTTCCTCGTGACGGGCGGGCGCCTCCTGTCGCGCGATCTCGACGCCGTGGTACGCCTCATCGGATCCGTCGAGTGGAGCGACGTGAAGTTCCGCGGGGGGGGACTCGGCGTGCCGCCGCCCGAAGAGCGGGCGGAGCGGACGTTCCTGTTCCTCTCGGCGGGCGTCGCCCGGGAAGGCTCCGGCTGGATCACGCGGCGGCTGATCGACCGGATCGACCGGGACGAGGACTTCAACCTCGCCCCGAGCGGCCGCGTGGAGCTCGGCTTCTCGCTGCCCGTCGGGGAGGCGCAGTCCGCGGGCCGGGTGCTCCTCTCCGGAAGCATGGGCACGCTTCTTCCCGCGGGGTTCGCGCTCGCCACGGTCACGGCGTCGACGCGTCTCTCCGGCGGAGTCGAGAACGCCCGCCTCTCGGCAGGCGCGCGGGCCTACATGCTGAAAGGCCCTTGGACCCTCGTCGGGAACGTCTCCACGCTCATGGGATGGAACCTCGACCCGGAGAGCCAGATTGAGCTCGACGGGGAGAACGGCGTCAGGGCCTATCGCCTCCATGCGGTCGAGGGAAGCCGCCGCCTCGTGGGAAACGTCGAAGCGCGGGTCCTCGTCGTGCCCGAGATCCTCCAGCTCGTGTCGTTCGGGCTCGCGGCCTTCGGTGACGCCGGCTGGTCTTGGGGGGATCCCGACGGATTCTGGAAGCTCGCGGACTTCGGTGTGGGCCTGAGGATCGGGATCACGCGCGCGAGCAAGAACAACCTCCTGCGCATGGACGTCGCCCGCTCGCTCCGCCCCGATCCGCTCGGGCGGACGGGGTGGCTGCTCTCGTTCTCGTCGGGCCAGGCCTTCTAGCCGGGGCTCCGAGGTTCACTGGGGTTCAGTGGATTCCGTGCCCGGCGAGCCAGCGCTCGGCGTCGATCGCGGCCTTGCAGCCTTCGCCGGCAGCCGAGACGGCCTGACGGTAGATGAAATCCGCGACGTCGCCGGCCGCGAAGATGCCGTCGACAGACGTCTTCGTCGAGGGGTGCTGGATCTTCAGATAACCGACGTCGTTCATCTCGAGCTTTCCCCTGAAAAGATCGGTGTTCGGCTGGTGGCCGATCGCGGCGAAGTAGCCTGAGACGTTCAGCGTCTTCGTTTCGCCCGTCTTCGCGCTCTTCACGCGCACGCCTTTCACGCCCGTGCCGGGCGCGCCGAGGATCTCCTCGACGACCGTGTCGAGGAGGACCTCGATCTTTGGATTGGCGAGCGCGCGCTGCGCCATGATCTTCGAGGCCCGGAACTCACCGCGCCGGTGAACGAGGTACACCTTCGAGCAGAACTTCGTGAGGAAGCTCGCCTCTTCCATGGCCGTGTCGCCGCCGCCCACCACGACGACTTCCTTCCCGCGGAAGAAGAAGCCGTCGCACGTGGCGCAGGCCGAGACGCCGTAGCCGAGGAGCCTCTTCTCGCTCTCGAGGCCGAGGTACTTCGCCGAGGCCCCGGAGGCCACGATGACGGCGTCGGCCGTGATCTTGTCGGCCGACTCGAGGGTCAGGGTGAAGGGCCAGGGCGTCACGTCGACCTCCTTGACCGTGTCGACGACGATTTCCGTGCCGAACCGCTGGGCCTGCTTGCGGGTGATGTCCATGAGCGCGGGCCCCTGGATGCCGTGCTCGAAGCCGGGGAAGTTCTCGACCTCGGTCGTCGTCGTGAGCTGGCCGCCCGGTTGAATCCCCTCGATGACGAGCGGCTCGAGGTTCGCGCGCGAGGCATAGATCGCCGCGGTCAGGCCCGCGGGGCCTGACCCGACGATCGCGACCTTGTAGTGAGTCTTTGCGGGCATGTGCGGGAGATTACTTCGGGTGAGCGAAGTAATCTTTCGACTTGTCCCAGTCGGCCTTCATGGTTTTCGCGCCCGGCTTCCAGTCGGCGGGGCAGACCTCGCCATGCTCGCGCACGAACTGGAACGCCTGCAGGACGCGCAGCGTCTCGTCCACCGAGCGGCCCACTCCGAGGTTGTTGACCGTGGCGTGCTGGACGATTCCGTCCGGGTCGATGAGAAAGAGGCCGCGCAGCGCGACGGCGCCGGCTTCGTCGAGGACGCCGTACTCCTCGGCGAGCTCTTTCTTCAGGTCCTCGAGGAGGGGGTACGCGAGGCTCTTGATGCCGCCCTCTTCCCGCGGCTTCTCGGTCCACGCGAGATGGCTGAACTTGGAGTCGACGGAGGCTCCGAGCACCTCGGCGCCGACCTTCTTGAACTCGGCGAGCCGGTCGGAGAACGCGAGGATCTCGGTCGGGCAGACGAACGTGAAGTCGAGGGGGTAGAAAAACAGGACGACCCACTTTCCCTTGTAGTCGGAGAGGCGGTATGTGAGGAACTTTCCGTTCAGGACGCCCTCGAGGGCGAACTCGGGAGCCTTGCGGCCGACGATCTGGGGCATGGAAATTCTCCTTGTAGGATTCGTATCTTCGCCGGGGGGATTCTGTCCCGTCCCGTGAAAGTAATTTAGACTAAGTCTAGTTAGATGTCAACCGGCTTTTAATAGAATCCACCCATGCTCATCCATCTTCTCCGCCACGCCGAGGCCGAGGACGTCTCTCCCACCGGGAGGGACGCGGATCGGCGTCTGACCGAGGAGGGGAAGAAGCGCATGCGGTCGGTCGCGAAGGCGATCGCGCGGCTGGACCCTGGCTACGAAGCCGTGCTCGTCTCGCCTCTCACGCGTACCCGGCAGACGGCAGAGCCCGTCGCGGCGGCCTGCGGGTTCCAGCGTCCATTCACGGAAACGAAGAATCTCGCTCCGAATGCCGACCCGCTCGAGGTCCTGCACGAGCTTGCCAGGCTCGGTCCGGCGTCGGCCCTCCTCGTCGGACACCAGCCTCACTTCGGCCGCCTGTTCGGGCTGCTCCTCTCGGGTCGTACCGACCTCGAGGTCCCGATGAAGAAGGCGGCCCTCGCGGCCTTCGAGGCGCCGGCCGACCCGTCTCTCGGGCCGGCCGAGCTGAAGTTCCTGCTTCCTCCGCGCCTCATGGAAAAGCTTCTGGTGTCATGAGTTACGGCACGCATCGATTATTCTTGACAAGTTCCTGATAGGATCTGGGGTTCTTGGAGGATCGATTTTTCTATGGGTAAAAGCGTTGCTCTCGGCTGCATCGTCCTCATCCTGGTCGGCGTACTCGTCGTCGGCGGCATGGCGGCGGGCGCCTACAACAAGCTGAACGCCGCGGATCAGGGCGTCAGCGCGGGCTGGGCCCAGGTCGAGAACGTCTATCAGCGGCGTGCCGATCTCATCCCGAACCTCGTCGAGACCGTCAAGGGAGCGGCGAATTTCGAGAAGGACACGCTGACCCAGGTCATCCAGGCGCGCGCCTCGGCCACGCAGGTCAAGCTCGACGCGAACTCCATCAAGGATCCGGTGGCGTTCGAGAAGTTCCAGAAGGCCCAAGACCAGCTCGGCAGCGCGATCGGCCGGCTCCTCGTCGCGGTCGAGAAGTACCCGGAGCTGAAGGCGAACCAGAACTACCGTGACCTGCAGACGCAGCTCGAGGGCACCGAGAACCGCATTTCGGTCGAGCGCGGCCGTTTCAACGACATCACGCAGACCTACGACACGCTCCGCCGCTCGTTCCCGACGGTCATCGTCGCGAACTTCGCCGGCTTCAAGGATCGTCCCTACTTCAAGGCCGCGGAGGGCTCCGAGAAGCCTCCACAGGTCAAGTTCAACTGAGCGTTCGCCCCTCAGCGGCTAAGCAGCGGAGCCTGTCGGCATGAATGAACGTCTCGCGGCCCGGACGCGCGTCCGGGCCGCTCTGTTCGCGGTTCCTCTCTTCCTCGCCTGCACGGGTGCGGCCGCGGCCCCCCCCGTGCCGCCCGTGCCGACGCGGTTCGTGACGGACAAGGCCGGCGTGATCGCGCCGGACGTGGCCGCCGGCCTCGAGAGGCGCCTTTTCGACTTCGAGAGGGAGACGTCGAACCAGTTCCTCGTCTACACGGAGACGGCGGTTCCGGACGGGACCACGCTCGAGGAGTACACGGTCACGTGCGCGCAGGTCTGGAAGGCCGGACAGACGCAGAGGAAGAACGGGATGATCCTGTTCGTCTTCCCTGGGTCGCGGAAGGCGCGCCTCGAAGTGGGGTACGGACTCGAAGGCGCGATGCCCGACGCCCTCGCGCGCCGCGTCCTCGACGAGCAGGTGCTGCCACGCTTCCGTGCTGGCGACTACTCCGGGGGGATTTCCTCCGGCGTCTCGGCCGCGATCGCGGCCACGAAGGGCGAATACAAGGGGACCGGGCGGGCGGGCGGGCAACGCCAGGAACGGGCCATTCCGACTTCGCTCCTTCTCGGGCTCGGCTTCGTCTTCTTCTTCGTGATCCTTCCGGCGCTCCGGGGCGGTCGCCGCGGGTATTCCTACATCGGGCGCGGCGGCTGGGGCTCGGGGGGATTCGGCGGGTTCGGGGGATTCGGCGGCGGGGGAGGCGGCTTCTCGGGTGGCGGCGGCTCCTTCGGCGGCGGCGGCGCGAGCGGGAACTGGTGACGTATGGCGAAAAGCGAGAAGGCGAAGTCGTTCTTCGATGGCCTCGATCGCCCGGCAATCGTCGAGGCCATCGAGCGGGCCGAGGCAAAGAGCCTCGGCGAGATCCGCGTCCACCTGCATCACGGCGCCGTGAACGACGCAAGAGCGGAGGCGGAGAAGGCCTTCCTGAAACTCGGAATGGGCAAGACGATCCGGGGCACCGGATGCCTCGTCTTCATCGCCCCGGAGTCGCGTGCTTTCGCCGTGATCGGCGGCGCCGGAATCCACGAAAAAGTGGGTGACGGGTTCTGGGCCGAGGCGCGGGATGCGGCTCGGGCCCGCTTCGCCGAAGGGAAGTTCACGGAGGGCATCGTCGCGGCGGTGGACAGGCTCGGCGACGCGCTCGCCCTCTTCTTCCCGAAGACGGGGCCAAGGGACACGAACGAGCTGCCGGACGAGGTCAGCGAGGACTGACGCCGCTTTGACAGCCGTGTCCCGGTCTGGTATTTTTGTTGGCCGTTTTGCTCGGGAAGTTGATTGGAAGTTGAGGCAAGCCATGTACGCAGTTATTAGGACCGGGGGCAAGCAGGTACGCGTCGCCGAGGGCGACGTCGTGCGTGTCGAGCGCCTCACGAAAGAGACCCTCGAGAAGGGCGCGGAGGTGTCGCTGACCGAAGTCCTCGCTATCGGCAAGGATGACGGCCTGCACCTCGGTTCCCCGCTCGTCCCCGGCGCGAAAGTGACGGGCGTCGTGGTGCGCGAGACGCGCGGACCGAAGCTTCTCGTTTACAAGAAGAAGCGCCGGAAGGGCTTCCAGCGCACCCACGGACATCGCCAGGATCTCGTCGAGATCCGCATCGCGTCCATCACGGCCTGATCAGGCGGAGACGAAAAGAAAATGGCACATAAAAAAGGTCAAGGTTCGTCCCGCAACGGGCGCGACAGCAACAGCCAGCGCCTCGGCGTTAAGCGTTTCGCCGGCCAGCTCGTGTCGGGCGGTTCGATCCTCGTGCGGCAGCGCGGCACCCCTCTGAAGCCGGGCCTGAACGTCGGCCGCGCCAAGGACGATTCGCTCTTCGCGAAGGTGGACGGAATCGTGAACTTTCACGACAAGGGCCGCCTCGGCCGCTACGTCTCGATCACGGCGGCTGCGCTTTCGGAAAAGTCCGCCGTCTCCGAAAAGTAAGACGCTCTTTTGTTCATAGACGAAGCGGTCATCCACGTCGCCGGGGGCGACGGTGGCAATGGCTGTGTCGCCATGCGACGCGAGAAGTTCGTCCCGCGGGGCGGGCCCTCGGGCGGGGACGGCGGAGATGGCGGCAGTGTCACGCTCGTCGCGGACCGCGGCCTCAACACGCTCTATCCGTTCCGCTTCCAGAGGCGGTTCGCCGCGGGCCGGGGCGGCCACGGAAAGGGCAACGACCGCCATGGCAGGAACGGGGCGGATCTCCCGGTCTCGGTGCCCGTCGGAACGGTCGTGCGCGTCCGCGACACGGGAGAGATCCTCGGCGACCTCGTCGAGGAAGGCCAGACGCTGCTCGTGGCCCCCGGCGGAAAAGGCGGGAAAGGGAACGCGCGCTTCGCGACGTCCACGAACCGCACGCCGCGGCGCGCCGACCCGGGCGGCGAGGGCGTCCAGCGCGAACTGGCCCTCGAGCTGAAGCTCCTCGCGGACGTGGCCCTCGTCGGGCTGCCGAACGCGGGCAAGTCGACCCTCATCGCGGCGATCTCGGCCGCTCGCCCCAAGATCGCCGATTACCCATTCACGACGCTCGTGCCGAATCTCGGGGTCGTCTCGTGGGAGCGCTTCCGAACGTTCGTGGCGGCGGACGTGCCCGGCCTCATCGAGGGCGCGCACGAAGGTCACGGCTTGGGGATCCGGTTCCTCAAGCACGTCGAAAGGTCGCGCCTCCTCGTCCACCTCGTCGACGCCGCGTCGCTCGACGCGGACGACCCGACCGCCGATGCCGAAAAGACGATCGCGACGATCGAGCACGAGCTCGCGTCATTCCAGCCCGAGCTCGCGGCGCGCGAACGCGTCCTCGTGGCCACGAAGGACGACGCGGCATCTCCGGCGCAGGTCAGGGCGGTCCGCGCTGCCGCGAAGAGCCGGGGCCTCGCCTTCTTCGCGATCTCGGCCGCGGCGCGCCACGGACTCGACGCCCTCGTCCCGCACCTCGGCACGCGGCTCGACGCCCTCGCGGCGGACGCCGCGTCCGCCGCGCCCGCCGCGTCCGCCGCGTCCCAACCGGTCGTTCCCTGACATGCGCATCGGCGTCTATGGGGGCTCGTTCGATCCGGTGCACTTCGGGCACCTCGTGCCTGTCGAGGACGCGCGGCTCCGGCTCGCGCTCGACGAGATCCTCTTCGTGCCGGCGTTCCAACCGCCCCACAAGCCGTCTGGCACGTCGGCCCCGTCTCACCATCGCTTCGCGATGCTCGCCCTCGCGCTGGAGGCGTATCCCGCCTTCCGCCTGACCGATTTCGAAGTCGCGCGGGGAGGCACCACGTACACGATCGAGACCCTCCGGCACCTGCGCGCGGCGCGGGCCGACGCCGAGTTCGTCCTCGTCCTCGGGTCCGACTCCCTCGCCGCGATCACGACGTGGCGCTCGTGGCAGGAGATTCTCGACGAGTTCCCGCTCGCCGTCGTCGAGCGGGAGGGCTTTCCGGCCGGAGTGCTCGCGCGCGAGCTGCCTCAGGCGATCTCCGGACGGTTCGGCGAAACGATTTTCTTCGCGGGCAACGCACCGGTTACAATTTCGTCCACATGGTTAAGGCGCGCCATCCCCGCGGGAGAGGACCTGAACGGAAGTCTCCCGGCGAACGTCGCCGCGTATCTCCGAAGGCACGCCCTGTACCGGGTCCCGTGAGGCATCCGGTTCCCCAGCTGGGGCCCATCGACGACCTCATCGAGGCGACCCTCCAGCGCACAGGAGCGCGCGCAGGTTTGCGCGCGTCGTCGGCGGCCGCCGCGGCGTCCGGTGACGCGCCCGAGAAGCACAGAGACAAGCCCCGTGCTTCCGTCGATCCTTCGATCGACGAGCGCCTGACCGAACAGCTCAAGAAGGGCGTGGCCGCGCTGCTCGACAAGAAGGCCGAAAAGCTGGTGGTCCTGAACCTCCAGGGCCTGACGACGATATCCGACTACTTCGTCCTCGCCACGGCGGGGAGCGACCGGCAGGCGCAGGCTCTTTCCGACGCCGTCGAGCTGGCTCTCAAGGCCGCGGGCCGCCGGCCGCTTTCGATCGAGGGCTATTCCTCGGCGGCCTGGATCCTCCTCGACTACGGCGACGTGGTGTTCCACGTCTTCCACGACGAGGCGCGCCGCTTCTACGGCCTCGAGAGGCTGTGGGGAGACGCTCCGGACGCCACGGCGGCGTTCCGCTAGGCATCGCGTGGCGGCACGCGCCGCGTCCCCCGCCCTTTTCGCGACGCGCCACCGCGGCCTCAGGGAGCAGCTCCGGCGGCTCGCGCGCGCCGCGGACTCGGCCAACACGGTGCTCCTCCTCGGAGCGCCCGGCACGGGGAAGGACCGGCTCGCGCGCCTTCTGCACGAGCGCTCGGCGCGCGCTGCGGCGCCTTTCGTGCGCGTCGATCTCGCGGCCGTCTCGGACGATCTCTTCGAGAGCGAGCTCTTCGGGCACGAGCGCGGGGCGTTCACGGGGGCCGTCACGGGAAAGCCCGGCCTCCTCGAAGGCGCAGGCGTTGGCACGCTCTACCTCGACCGGGTCGACGCTCTCTCCCTTCGCGCCCAGGGAAAGCTCCTCCGCGTCGTCGAGGAGCGCCTCGTGCGGCGCGTCGGAGGCACGCGCCTCCTGCCGCTCAAGGCGCGCCTAGTGGCTTCCGCCGGTCCCGACCTGCC
>Ga0207927_1000275_pt1 | contig 21733 bp, 23 predicted proteins | sample NGESurdeep072012_2_FD_184456 | JGI IMG/M metagenome (GOLD analysis project Ga0207927, IMG submission 184456) | Arctic peat soil microbial communities from Barrow, Alaska - NGEE Surface sample 210-2 deep-072012 (SPAdes) | ecosystem: Environmental > Terrestrial > Soil > Wetlands > Peat ... | reverse complement strand
TCTCCGAACAATGTCGAACGGGGTCGCTTCGACCCCGTTGAATCCAGCGCGAAGCGCTTGAAAAGGAGTCGGCCGTTAAGCCGGGTTCTGTCGTGGGCAGTCATTCCTCTGGGATGCGCGTCGCCGCGCAACTCTAGCGACCTACCCGGAAGCCCATGTGGGCCACATGTCGCGGCCAAAACACCGCTCGCTTCCCTATTTGGTCTTGCTCCAGGTGGGGTTTGCCGTGCCGCTGGTGTTGCCACCAGCGCGGTGCGCTCTTACCGCACCATTTCACCCTTACCGGCGCCGCTTGCGCGGCGCTTAGGCGGTATCTTTCTGTTGCACTTTCCGTGGGCTCGCGCCCCCCAGGCGTTACCTGGCACCGTGCCCTGTGGAGCCCGGACTTTCCTCCATGTACTCGCGCACACAGCGACTGCCTGGCCGACTCCGGTGCGCACCATAGCATGCCTTCCCTAGGAGGCTGCTTCCTGTTTGAGCTGCAGCGCCCGCTTGTATGCCTCGTTGTCGCGCACCGAGGCGATTCGCGCCGCCAACCGCGCCGCCTGCTTGAGCGGCAGCTCCGCCAACAGCGGCTTGAGCACGCGGTCGAGCGCGCCCGCGTCGCCTGTAATGCCGCCGGCATCGCGCGGCGCGCCCGCGATCATCAAGACGATTTCGCCGCGCGCAAAATCCGGCTCCGCAGCGACGCGAAGCGCCAGTTGCGAGAGCGAACCGCGGTACAGCGATTCATGCAGCTTGGTGATCTCGCGCGCGACCGTGGCGGGTCGTTCGGACCCAAGAATCCGTGCGCAGTCCTCGAGCGTATCGCGCACACGGTGCGGCGATTCGTAAAACACCATTGTGCGCGGCTCCAGGACCAGCTCAGTCAAGTGCGCCCGGCGGGCGGCCGCTCGCGCCGGCAGGAACCCCTCGAAACAAAACCGGTCGGTCGGCAACGCGGCGATCGACAGCGCGGCCACGGCGGCGCACGGCCCGGGAATCGCGATGATCTCGATGCCGGCCGCGGCGCAGGCGCGCACCAGATCGAAGCCGGGATCGCTGATCCCAGGAGTGCCGGCATCGCTCACCAACGCGACCGTGACTCCGCTCTGCATCCGCCAGGCCAACTCGGGCGATCGTTTGAGTTCGTTGTGATCATGCAAGGACACCAGGGGCGTTTGGATGCCGAAATGCTTCAATAGGCAGCCCGTATGGCGCGTATCCTCGGCTGCGATCAGGGCGCAGCTGCGCAATGTCTCCAAGGCGCGCGCGCTGATGTCGCCCAGATTGCCGATCGGCGTGGCCACCACGTAGAGCCGACCCGCGGGCTGGTTTGTCACTATAATCCCCTGGTTGCGATCGTATAGGGTAGCGAGGAATGCAGGGTATGGCAGTGATCTCCCGACGTCCACGGCCGATGCTCTGCGCGCTGCTTGCGGCATCGCTGCTCGCGACCGCCTGCACCCTGGTGAAGCCCATGGAATCCGCCGCCGACAAGCAGAGGCAGGCACAGCGGCTGGCCGCCGAAGGCAAACACGCCGATGCCGCGCGGGAGTATGCGCAACTCGCCGCGGAAACGCCGGCTGAGCACGACAACTACGAACTGCTGAGTGCCGAGCAATGGGTGATCGCAGGCAACGTGCCTGCGGCCAAGGAAGCTCTCGCGGCGGCACCCGAAGCGCGCACCACGCTGCCCGCATCGCGGGCTCTGGTCGCCGCGGAAATCGCTCTGGCGGAGAACGACGGGGCGAGCGCAATTCACGAGTTGGATACGATAGCCGTGCCGACGCAGGCGGAGCTTGCGCAAAACTATTGGCGGTTGCGCGGCGAGGGCGCGTTTCTGACCAGCCATCCGGTGGAGGGCACGCGTGCCTTCGTCGAGCGCGAGCGCTATCTGACGGACCCTGCGGCGCTGCGCGCCAGCCGCGCGGAACTCTTCGACCTGATCAAGCACGCCGCCGAGAGCGGCGCATCGCTGAAGGTGCCGCCCAATACCGACCCCATCGTCGCCGGTTGGCTTTCGCTCGGACCAATCGCCGTGGAGATGACGCACAACCCCATGCACGCGGCGGCTGCGCTGGCGAATTGGCAGCGCTCGTACCCGCAACATCCCGCCAATGACAGCGTGCTCGGGATCGCGCAGAATCAAATTGCCGTTGCCAGCCAGTTTCCCGATCAAATCGCGCTGCTGCTGCCGCTGTCGGGCCGCGCCGAAGCGGTCGGCGTCGCGGTGCGCGACGGCTTCATTGCGGCCTACTTGGAACAGGACGCCGCCTCGCGGCCGCATTTGAAAATATACGACGTCGCGATCGAATCCGCGGCGGCGGCCTATAAGCAGGCGATCGACGACGGTGCCGAATTCGTGGTGGGGCCGCTCACCAAGGAGGATGTCGCCGCTGTCGCAGCCTTGAACACCGGCCGCACACCGCTGCTGGCCCTGAATTTTCTCGGCGACTCGGCGAGCGCCGCGCCCAACTTCTATCAATTCGCGCTGTTGCCGGAGGACGAGGCGCGCCGTGTGGTCCGCCGTCTGGTTGCCGACGGCAGGCTCAAGGGCGTCGCCATCATTGCGGACGGCGAATGGGGCAATCGCGTGCAAGCGGCGTTTGCGGACGAATTATCTCAGCACGGCGGCGCGCTCTTGAGCAGCGGTCGCTATGAAGCCTCGCGCTCCGATTTTTCCGACACCATCAGGCAAATCCTGCAGGTGCACGCGGTCAGGGGCGAGCCCTCGAGCCACCGCACCGACGCCGACTTCGTGTTCATTGCAAGCAACACCGCGGGCGCGGCGCGCCTGATCATGCCGCAGCTGAAATTCAACTACGCGGGCGACATACCGGTCTATGCCACGTCGGACAGCTTCGAACCCGACCCCGGCGCCAATGCCTATCTCGAAGGGATGATATTTCCCGACATGCCTTGGATGGTGTCGGACGATCCGACAACCATTGAGATTCGCGACAGCGTGCGCGCGGCGTGGCCGGCGCGAACCGCGCGGCGCGATCGCCTGTATGCCTTCGGTTTCGACGCCTATCGCCTCGTGCCGGCGCTGGGCGCCAGGACCCCGAGCCAGACCAATGAGTTATCGGGAGTGGCCGGCGAATTATTCCTGGACAATCAGAATCGAATCCGCCGCGAGCTGCTGTGGGTGCAGATGCGAAACGGAGTACCGGTCGCCCTTTAAAAGCGCCGCTCGGCGCGCGGACATCCGTTGGGCGCGCGATTTCGGTGTAAACACGGCAGATTGCGCCGGCGACGGTGCAGGCCTTCGGGCGCATGCTTCACGGTCGATGGCACGGCAATCGGACCGCGGGCAATTGCGGCGGCAGCGCGGCCGGGACGCCGAAGCGCTCGCGGCCGAATACTTGAGCGCCCGTGGCCTCGAGGTGCTCGCGCGCAACATTCGGTGCAAGGGCGGAGAACTCGATCTTCTGTGCCGCGACGGCGAGGTGCTGGTGGTGGTCGAAGTGCGGCAGCGCAGCCGCCATGACTACGGCGGCGCGCTCGCGTCGGTCACCTGGCGTAAGCGGCGCAAGATCATTCGTGCCACACGCTATTTGCTCAAGACGGCGCCCCGGTGGCGCAACGCCCTGCTGCGATTCGACGTCATCGGCCTGCAGGGGCTGCCGGAACGCGCCCCCGAGCTCGAATGGGTCAAGGACGCTTTTCGCGCCGCGTAAGGGTTTCGCGCCGCGTAAGGGTTTCGCTTCGCGTAAGGAGTTCGCGCCGTGCGAAGAGCTTGCGTTACTTGACGACCTGGAGCTTCGGCCGCTTCGACGCGGGAGCTCCCGGGGTCGCCTTGCCGGGCGATGCCGGCGGGCCGTCCGTCGGATCGGGATCGGCGTCGCCTTCGGGAAAAATCATGCCCTGGCCGGTCTCGCGCGCGTAAATGCCCAAGATCGCGCGCACCGGCACCTGCACCGCGAATCCGACGCCGCCGAAGCGCGCCTCGAAACTGACGACGTCATTGCCCAATTTCAACATCTGCGTGGCGGAAAAGCTCACATTGAGCACGATTTTCCCGTCTTTCACGTATTGACGCGGCACGATCACGCCCTCGGCCGCGGCATCCACCACGACGTGCGGCGTTTCGCCGCTGTCGGTGATCCATTCATGCAGCGCCCGCAGCAGGTAGGGTCGGCGCGGCTTCAAGATCGCATCGCTCGTTCGTCGGGGGTCAAGCAAAGGCGGAATGTGGGCCGTGCGAATATCGAATTCATGTATTTGACGATCGGCTGAGCCTGAACCGGCAGTTCTATGCCGTAGGTCCGCAAACGCCACAGAATCGGCGCGATGCTGGCATCCACCAAGGAGAACTCATCGCTGAGGAAAAACGGCTTCGCCTTGAAAACCTCGGCGCTGGCGCAAATCGCCTCACCCAAGACCTTGCGGCTTTGCGCCGCCGTCTTGCTTTGCGGATCGGACTCGATTTCGCGCGCCAGGGCATACCAGTCGCGCTCCACCCGATACAATGCGACGCGGAACTGCGCCCGGGTCACCGGGTCTATCGGCATCAGCGGCGGATGCGGAAAGCGCTCGTCCAGATACTCGATGATCACCCTGGAGTCGTACAGCACCAGATCCCGATCCACCAGCGTCGGCAGGCTGTGATAGGGATTCAAATCGAGAAGGTCTTCCGGCAGCTTGTTGGGATCTACGTTCACCAACTCGATCGCGATTCCTTTCTCGGCGAGAACCAGCCGCGTACGGTGGCTCCACGGGTCGGTCGGGGCCGAAAATAGAGTCATCACCGAGCGACGTACCACTAACGAGATCTCCTAGGACCAGGAACAATCGGAAAGTCCCGCGGCTGCGTTCAGTGGACGTCCTTCCAGTATTCTTTTTTCAACAAGTAGGTAAGCACGAAACCCACCAGCAAGAACAGCATCACGTATATACCCAAGGATTCGCGCGTCGCCTTGATGGGCTCGCCGGCATAATCCAGAAAGTTCGCGATGTCACGCACCAGCACATCATACTCCTGCGGCGACATGGCGCCCGCAGACATCGGCTCCACGCCTACCAGCACCATGTGGGCGCCGCCATTCGCGTCCGATTCGTTCTTGAACACCGGCTTTTGCAAGCCGTGCCTGTCCGCCAGAATGTCGGGCATCGCGGCGCTGGGCAGATACAGGTTGTTGACGCCCCAAATGCGCGTCGAATCGACATAAAACCCCTTCAGGAACGAGTAGAGGTAATCCGGGCCGCGCTGCCGCGCGATCAGCGACAGATCGGGCGGCTGCTTGCCGAACCACTGCGCCGCATCCGCCGGCGGCATGCTGCTGTTGATTCCATCGAACACATTATCCGACGTGAGCATCAGGTCGGCGAGTTCCTTATCCGACAGGTGCAAATCCGCCGCCATGCGGTTGTAGCGCAGGTACGTCAAAGAGTGGCAGCCGGAACAATAATTCATGAAATTGCGCGCACCGCGCTGCAGCGACTTCACGTCTCGGATGTCCGTACCGGCATGCAGCAGCGCGGTCTCGCCTTCTTGGGCCGCGACCGGGACCGGGAGCGCGGTGAGGGCAAGAGCGGGCAGCACCGCGGTCGTGATCAGCAGCGCGCGCTTGATCATGTCAGGTCACCCTCTCGGGCACGGGCTTCACCCTGTCGAATCTGGTGTACCACGGCATGAGCAGAAAAAAAGCGAAATACAGGACCGTGCAGATCTTGGCCAGCAACGGGTAGATTCCCGCGGGCGGCCGCAAGCCGCAAATGCCCAGCGCGATGAACGCCACGACGAAAATTGCCAACATGAATTTGTATACCGGTCCGCGATAGCGGATCGAGGCAACCGGCGACCGGTCGAGCCAGGGAACGAAGAACAAAATCATGACCGAAGCGCCCATCACCAACACGCCCCACACCTGCGTGCCGGCGAACGAGGGCACCGCCCGCAACATGGCGTAGAACGGCGTGAAATACCACACCGGGGCAATGTGCGGCGGCGTCTGCAGGGGATTGGCGGGCTCGAAATTCGGCGCCTCCAGAAACAAGCCGCCGAATGCCGGCGCAAAGAAGATCACCGCGCAGAACAGCAGCAGGAAGAACATCACGCCCATCAAATCCTTCACCGTGTAGTACGGATGAAACGGGATGCCGTCGAGCGGAATGCCTTGCCCGTCCTGGTGCTTCTTGATGTCGATGCCGTCTGGGTTATTGGACCCCACTTCATGCAGCGCCATGAGATGCGCAATCATGAGAAACACCAGGGCGAGGGGCAATGCGGCCACGTGCAGCGCGAAGAATCGATTCAGCGTGGCGTCGGCGATGACGTAATCGCCGCGAATCCAGTCCACCAGTCCGCCGCCGATCACCGGCAAGCTGCCGAACAAGGAGACGATCACTTGCGCACCCCAGTAGCTCATGTTGCCCCACGGCAGCACATAGCCCAGGAAGCCTTCCGCCATGAGCCCCAAGAACAATAAACAGCCGAATATCCACAGCAGTTCGCGCGGTTTGCGATGCGAGCCGTACAACAGCGAACGGAACATGTGCAAATAGACCACGATGAAGAAGGCCGAGGCGCCGGTCGAGTGCAGATAGCGGATCAGCCAACCCCAATTGACGTCACGCATGATGTATTCGACCGACGCGAACGCTTCCGCCGAAGACGGCTTGTAATTCATCGTCAGGAATATTCCGGTGATCAATTGGTTCACCAGAACCAACATCGCCAATGATCCGAAGTAGTACCAGAAGTTGAAGTTCTTCGGCGCGTAATACTCCGCAACCTGCGTCCGCCATAGTACGGTCAGTGGAAAGCGCCGATCGATCCAGCCGATCAAACCCTTGGTGCTGGCGCCGGATTCAGGTGCTGCGGCCATCGCGGAGCCTCATTGCGTAATTCAAGCTGTCTTCGGATTCTCGTCGGTACCGATCACGATGCGCGCATCGCCGGTGAACGTGTACGACGGAACCGTGAGGTTTTTTGGCGCCGGCATACTCTTGAATACACGGCCGGAAATGTCGAATTTAGAACCATGGCAGGGGCAATAGAATCCGCCGGGCCAGTTCTGACCCAAATCGGTGCCCGCCACCTGAAACGCATTGTTCGGTTCAAAAGCGCCGAGCGGCGAGCATCCCAGATGGGTACAGACCGCCAATCCAACCCAGTACTCGGGATTGCGCGCACGGGCCGCTCCCGTATCGGCGATGTATGTGGGCTGCCGCGAATCTTTCGATTTCGGGTCGGCGAGCAAGGCATCGTGGTTGCCGAGCTCCGCGACGACGGCCTTGCTCCGGCGCACGATGAACACCGGCTGGCCGCGCCACACGACCTTCAGCATTTGGCCTTCCTCGAGCTTCGACGCATCGACGGCCACCGGCGCGCCGAGCGCTTTCGCCCGTTCGCTCGGGTTCCACGAAGCGATGAACGGCACCGCGGCGAAAGCAATGCCCACCGCGCCCATTCCGGCAGTGGCCATCGTAAGCAGGCGGCGGCGGCTTTGGTCGACCGGCTCAGTCATTACGATGTCTCCACACGATTCTCCGGCGAGCGGGCGAAATGTTGACAATTCTTCACGCAAACCCCTGTGGCCACAGTGTTTCCCAAAGATTATTGGGAGCGCATTATACACAGTTAAGGGTAGTCCTAAGCCGCGCATGGGGAGTGGGTTTGAAGAGCGTGCGCATGGTCGCGAGTTTCTTGCTGCGAGCAACAGTGGTCGGCTTGGCCGGCGCTTTCCTGGTGGTTTGGTGGAAGCCCGCGTTGCTGGGCGCCGTCAGCGCGCCGGTGCGTGACTCCGCGCCGGCACCCGCTCGCTCCGTCGGCATGCAGAGTTTTGCCGATGCGGTTGCACGCGCGGCGCCGGCGGTGGTCAACATCTACACTGCGCGCGTCATCACCGAACGCAACCCGCCGGCGCCCCTCGACCAATTGTTCGGCGATTATTGGCCGAGTTACCGCCAGCATGTCGAGCGCAGCTTGGGGTCAGGGGTGATCGTGGATGCGAAGGGCACCATCGTCACCAATCAACACGTGATTGCGGGCGCCGATTCCATCAGGGTGCAGCTGGCCGACGGTCGCATCGCCGAAGCGACCATCGTCGGTCAGGACCCGGACACCGATCTCGCCATTCTCGCCTTGTCGATCGGGAACCTGCCGATCATGCCGTTGGGCCGCTCCGACACGTTGCGAGTGGGCGATATCGTGCTGGCCATCGGCAATCCATACGGCTTGAGCCAGACCGTGACGCAGGGCATCGTCAGCGCCACCGGTCGCGGCCAACTTGGGCTCGCCACCTTCGAGAATTTCATCCAAACCGACGCCGCCATCAACCTCGGCAATTCCGGAGGCGCGCTCATCGACGCCCACGGCGATCTGGTCGGCATCAATACCGCCGTGCTGAACCGCACCTACGGGGGTCCCGAAGGCATCGGCTTTGCAATTCCCATCAACCTGGTGCGCGGCGTCATGGAGCAAATACTGACGCACGGCCACGTGGTACGCGGCTGGTTGGGATTCGTGCCGCAGGACCTGTCCAACGAGCAGGCGGCGCAGCTCGGCATCGCTGCAGGCGGCGTCACCGTGGTCAACATCCTGGTCAAGAGCCCGGCGTTCGCGGCCGGCGTCCGACCCGGCGACCTGGTCACGGCGCTCGACGGCGAAGCGGTTCGCAGCTCACAGGAGCTGGTGAGCAAAGTGGCGGCCCTCAAACCCGGCGTACTGGTCGAGCTGGTCGGCCGCCATGGACAAGAACCCTATGCGATCAAGCTCACCGTCACCGAGCGGCCGACGCGCCTGGCGCAGCATTAGCCAGGCGTGCGGCGAATACGCGCGCCGAGCTGCTGTAGTTTCTCCTCGATGGTCTCGTAGCCGCGATCGATATGATAGATCCGTTCGATCTCGGTGCGCCCGTCGGCGACCAATCCAGCCAACACCAGGCTTGCCGAGGCGCGCAAATCGGTCGCCATGACCGGCGCGGCGGTGAGCCGATCGACGCCCTTGATGATGGCCGTGTTGCCCTCGAGCCGGATTTCCGCACCCATGCGCCGCATCTCGAGCATGTGCATGAACCTGTTCTCGAAAATCGTCTCGATGATGGTGCCGACGCCGGTGGCGACGGTGTTGAGCGCCGCGAATTGCGCCTGCATGTCGGTGGGAAATGCCGGGTACGGCGCGGTCCGAATATCGACCGCATCCGGCCGCCGGCCGCGCATGTCGACTTCGACCCAACTCTCGCCCACACCGACCGTGGCGCCCGCTTCCCGTAATTTGTCGACCACGGCGTCCAAATGGTCGGGCCGCGTGTTCTTCACCCTGACATGCCCGCCGGTGATGGCGCCCGCGACCAAGTAGGTGCCGCTCTCGATGCGATCGGGCAACACATCGTAAGCCGTGCCGCGCAGCCGCTCCACCCCCTCGATGACGATCTTGTCGGTGCCCGCGCCCCTGATCTTGGCGCCCATGGCGCACAGAAAGTTTGCAAGATCCACCACTTCCGGCTCGCGCGCCGCGTTCTCCAGCACCGTCTCGCCCTCGGCGAGGGCAGCGGCCATCATGAGGTTCTCCGTGCCGGTCACGGTGACGGTCTCCAGCACCAGACGTGTCCCCTTCAGGCGCTTGGCGCGCGCTTTGATGTAGCCGTTTTCGATGTGAATGTCGGCGCCCATGGCTTGCAAACCGGCGACATGAATATTGACCGGGCGAGCACCGATGGCGCACCCGCCGGGCAGGGATACGTCCGCGGATCCAAAGCGCGCGAGCAGCGGGCCGAGCACCAAAATCGATGCGCGCATGGTCTTCACGAGTTGGTAGGGAGCAAAGTATTCCTTGATCGTCGACGCATCGACCTCAATGCGCATTTTCTCGTCAATGGTCACGCTGACCCCCATGCGCCCGAGCAGCTCGATCATGGTGGTGACGTCGTGCAGGTGCGGCACGTTCGAGACGGTCACCGGTCCGTCCGCCAGCAAACAGCCCGCCAATATCGGTAAAGTGGCGTTTTTGGCCCCGGAAATGCGGATTTCGCCTTCGAGCGGTATGCCGCCTTGAATTTGCAGTTTATCCATGGGCCTTAACCATCGGCCAAAGCCGCATACTCTTCCGGTGTAAAAACCTGCAAGGCGAGTGCGTGAATCTCGTTGCCCATCGCGCTCCCCAGCGTCGCGTATACCAGTTGGTGCCGCTGCAGGGGCCGCTTGCCGGCGAAAGCCGGGGCGATTACCACCGCCTCGAAATGCACATTATCCCCGCTCGTGACCGACGCGCGGCTGCCGGCCAGGCCGCGTTGAATCAGCTCGGCTATCTGTTGTGGGTTCATGCACTCTCCTTAGTTGTATCATTCACCGATGGACTCCTCCTACACGGATTCAAGCCTCGTCGACCTCGGCCGCCAGGCGCTCGCCGTGGAGATCGACGGTTTGCGAGCTCAGGTGCCCCGCTTGGGGTGGGAGTTTGCACGCGCCTGCCGCATTTGTCTTACCTGCCGTGGACGAATTGCCGTCACGGGTATGGGTAAATCGGGCCATATCGGCGGCAAAATCGCCGCGACCCTGGCCAGTACCGGGACTCCGGCTTTTTTCATGCATCCCGGTGAAGCGAGCCACGGCGACATCGGCATGATCACGCGCGACGATGCGGTGCTCGCCCTGTCCAATTCCGGGGAAACGGATGAAATCCTAACCCTTGTCCCGGCGATCAAGCGTTTGGGCGTGCCGTTGATCGCCTTTACCGGCAATTCAACCTCGACGCTGGCGCGTGTTGCGACCGTGCATTTGGACATCGGCGTGCCGGCCGAGGCTTGCCCGCTCAATCTGGCGCCCACGGCCAGCACGACGGCTGCCTTGGCCGTGGGCGATGCGCTCGCGGTGGCGCTGCTCAAGGCACGCGGATTCACCGAAGAGGATTTCGCCCGCTCCCATCCTTCCGGTGCATTGGGCCGGCGTTTGCTCCTGCACGTCAAGGATGTGATGCGCACCGGCGCGGAGATCCCGAAAGTGGCGCCGGATGCGCCGCTCGCCGAAGGATTGATGGAAGTGACCCGCAAGGGTCTCGGCATGACGGCCGTCGTCGACGATGCGAATCGAGTACTTGGCGTATTCACCGACGGCGATCTGCGGCGCGCCTTGGACCGCGCGGTGGATCTGCACGCGACGCGCATGGAGCAGGTCATGACCCGCAAGGCAAAAGCCGTACGCCCCGACACCCTGGCCGCGGAGGCCGTCCTGCTGATGGAAACCCACCGCATCACCTCACTCGTCGTGGTCGATCCGAACGATGTTCTGGTGGGTGCGCTCAATGTGCACGACCTGCTGCGCGCCGGTGTCGTTTGAAAGCGCGCAGGGCCACGCCGCTCGCCAAGATCGAGCTGCTGGTGCTCGATGTCGACGGCGTGCTCACCGACGGCCGTTTGTATTTCTCGGGGTCGGGTGAGGCGCTCAAGACCTTCCACGTTCGTGACGGTCACGGCATCAAGCTTTTGATGGGGAGCGGCGTCGCGGTGGCCACGCTGAGCGGGCGCCGCTCCCCCGCCGCGACGGCCCGCATGCGCGAACTCAAGGTGCGCTATGTCGTACAGGGCTGCGCGGACAAGGTCGCGGCCCTGATCGACCTCACCCGACGGCTCGACATCGATCCTCTGGCCTGCGCCTGCCTGGTGGACGACACGCCGGATTTGCCGCTGATGGCGGCCGTAGGCTTCGCCGCGGCGGTCGCGGATGCGCACCCGCTGGTATTGTCCGCTGCGCATTGGATCAGCGAGGCGCGCGGCGGTCGTGGCGCCGTACGCGAACTGTGCGACGCAATGCTGCGTGCGCGCAGCCCAGACCGAAGGCAATAATGCTGTTTCGAATATTCACATTGATTGCGGTAATCGCGCTCGCGGTCAGCACCTGGATATTGAGCTCGCCGAATCGCCGACCGGCGCCCGCTGGCGCGGCCGGCCAGGGGAATCTGCCGGGCTATTATCTCAAAAACACCGTTCTGACCGACTACGATGCGGCCGGGGCCCCCACCCTCCGCATCCACGCCGAGCGCATAGATCAAATCGACCATGGCCCGGAAGTCGTGCTCTACAACGTGCGCTTCGATTACCAGGTTCCCGGCGGACAATCGTGGGTCCTGTTCGGCAACGTTGCGCATGTCGAGGCCGGCGGCAAGATCGTCGAGGTATCGGGCGATGTGCGGCTGGAGGGCCAGAGCAGCGAGCACGAAGGCACCGCAGTGGTTCGCACCGACGCGCTGACCTACGACGTGCCGCACGCGATCGCGAGCACCGACAGCGACGTGCGCATCGAATTCGGCGCGCATTCGCTGACCGCTCACGGTCTGCTCGCCAATTTGAAAGAGCGCACCATGCGCCTAGAATCCAAGGTCAATGGCCGCTTCCAGCCTTAAGAGCCTGGTCTTGATCGCCCTCGCGGTGCAAGCTGGGCAAGCGGCGGCTGCCGCCGTGCCGCCGGCTCAACAGACCATCACCTTGGACGCGCAATCCTCCGAGCTCGATCTGCGCAGCAACAACGTGGTATTTCACAAGGTGCGGATCTCGCAAGGTACCATGTCGGTGTCCGCGGATCAGGGACAAGCCACGCGGCAGGCTTCGGGCCTTGATTTCGACAACAGTCTGTGGATATTTCGCGGCAACGTGAAAATAACCATGGATCAGGGGCAACTGACCGCCGATGACGCGCAGATCAACTTCACCAAAAAGCTGCTGGCCAAGGCGGTGGCCAACGGCAGCCCGGCCGAGTTCCAACAGCGCATCGCGAAAACCGGCAAGATCGCCCGAGGGCACGCACAGACGATCGATTATGACGCGGCCAAGGGTATCGTGCGCTTATTGAAAAATGCGTGGCTCAGCGACCAGCAAAACGAAATTCGCGGCGAGTCGCTCCAGTACAACCTGCTCGCGCAAAGCATCGTCGCGGAGGCGGCGGAGCAGGGATCGCAGCGCGTGCACATCATCATAACGCCGCCGCCCGCCAAGCCATGAGCGTACTGCGGGCGTTGAATCTCGCCAAGAGTTACAAATCCAGGCAGGTACTGAAGGATTTGTCGCTCGAGGTCGAAAGCGGCGAGGTGGTCGGCCTGCTGGGGCCGAACGGCGCCGGCAAAACCACCGCCTTTTACATGATCGTGGGCCTCAGCCGCTGCGAGCACGGCGAGATATTCCTCGATGATCGCAATATCGGGCGTCTGCCCATGCATCGGCGGGCTCAACTCGGGCTCGGGTATCTACCGCAGGAACCTTCGGTATTTCGCCGGTTGTCGGTGTCGAACAACATCATGGCCATCCTCGAGACGCGTCCGGGCATGAGCGAAGTGCAGCGCGCCGCCCGCCTCGAAGAACTGCTCGGAGAGCTGCATATCGAGCATGTCGGCGACAGCCTGGGGATGAGCCTTTCGGGTGGCGAAAGACGCCGTGTGGAAATTGCCCGCGCCTTGGCCGCGGACCCCCGTTTTATTCTGCTGGATGAGCCCTTTGCCGGAGTCGATCCTCTGTCGGTCGCCGATATTCAAAGAATAATCAAGCACTTATCCGACAAGGGGATCGGGGTCCTGATTACCGATCATAATGTCCGCGATACCCTCGGCATCTGCCAGCGGGCTTACATCGTCAACCAAGGCTCGGTGCTTGCCGCCGGATCTGCGGACCAGATTCTTGCCAACCCGCTGGTTCGTGAGGTGTACTTGGGCCAGGATTTCAAACTGTAGGCATGGATCTTAAAGAACTATGTTGAAGCCAAGTCTGCAGCTTCGCATCGGCCAGCAGCTCACGATGACGCCGCAGCTCCAGCAGGCCATCCGCCTGCTGCAGTTACCCTCCCTCGATTTGCAGGCTCACGTCAGGGAAGCGCTCGAAACCAACGTGATGCTCGAGGCGGACGACGAGGTCGCTTTGGACGGGCCTGCGGAGGCGCTGCGCGAGGGCGGGCGCGAGCCCGAAGTGGATTCGGGCGATAAGCGCTATGCGGAACTGGACGGCAACGCCACCCAGGTCGAGCAGCGCGAAGTGCCCGAGGTGGAAATTGCCGATGAACCCTGGGGGGAAGGATCGGGCGGCCCCGCGGACACCTCTTGGTCGGGCGACGATGACCGCAGCGGCGATTTCAGCGACCGGCACGGCCAGACCCTGCAAGAACAGCTCATCGAACAGCTGGACCTCGCGAGGCTCTCGGCCATCGATCTTGCGATCGCGCGTGTCATTACCGACGCCATCGGCGATGATGGATATTTGCAAGACGATTTAGAAGCGATTCGCCTGAGCCTCAGGCCCGAGATCGAGGCCAGCGCCGCCGATATGGAACGAGCGCTCGCGGCCGTGCAGGCGCTCGAGCCCGCCGGAGTCGGTGCACGCAATTTGTCCGAATGTATCGTGCTGCAGCTGCGGCAGCTCCATCCCGACACCCCGGGGCGCGACACCGCCATCCGCGTGGCGCTCGAGCACCTGGATCTGGTGGCGAGCCACGAGAATCCGTTGCTGCGCCGCCAGCTTCGTTGCAGCGAGCACGAATTGGAGACGGCGCTCGCGCTGGTGCGCTCCTGCCATCCGCGGCCCGGCGCCGCCGTCAATCCGGCCCAAGCCGAATACGTCATTCCCGACGTGTTCGTACGGCACACGGATCGCGGCTGGATGGTCGAACTGAACCAGGCGACGGTGCCAAGGGTGCGCGTCAACCAGGGCTATGCGAACTTGATTTCGCGTGCACCCGACCATGCCATGCTGCGCGCCCAGCTTCAGGAGGCGCGCTGGTTGATGCGCAGCCTGGAAATTCGCAACGAAACCCTGATCAAGGTGGCTCGTTGCATCGTGCAGCGTCAAACCGACTTCTTCGAACTCGGCGAGGAGGCGATGGTGCCGCTGATTCTAAAGGACGTCGCTGAATCGGTTGAAATGCACGAGTCGACGATTTCCCGAGTGACCACCGCCAAATACATGCTTACGCCGCGCGGCGTGTTCGAATTCCGTTACTTTTTCTCGAGTCACGTGGAGGCCGCCGACGGCACTGGACTGTCCTCCACCGCGATCCGCGCCAAGATACGCAAATTGATTTCGCAGGAAAATCCGGAAAATCCGTGGAGCGACAGCAAGCTCGCGGAGATTCTGTCGCAAGAGGGCATACCGGTCGCCAGGCGGACGGTTGCCAAATATCGCGAGGGCATGCAGATCGGTCCATCCAACGAACGGAAACGCGCCGCTGCCCGCGCGCCGTAGAAACGTGCCTTAAATCTAGGAGGAACCTCATGCAGCTCGATCTCAGCGGTCATCATGTGGAAGTCACGCCGGCGCTTCGCGGTTACGTCTTGAAAAAATTCGAAAGAATCTGCAGACATTTCGAGCAATTGATCGACGTTCACTGCGTGCTCACGGTGGAGAAGCTGCGTCACAAGGCCGAGGCCACGCTGATGCTGCGCGGGAACAAGATTTACGCGGACGCGACCGACACCGACATGTACGCGGCGATCGACGCGCTCACCGACAAGCTCGACCGCTGCGTCAAGAAGCATAAGGAAAAGGCCTCCGACCATCATGCCGGGGAAGTGATCAAGGCCCGCTCATCCTCGTGACGGGCTTCGATGCGCCTCATCATCGTTAGCGGGCTGTCCGGCTCCGGCAAGAGCGTGGCTTTGCACCTCCTGGAGGACATCGACTATTACTGCGTCGACAACATTCCGGCGGCGCTGCTCAAGCCTTTCATATCCCACACGATTCGCGGTGCCGATGAGATCTATCCGCGGACCGCGGTCGGACTGGATGCCCGCAATCGACCCAATGAAATAGAAACCGTCCCGGCGCTGGTCGGTGAGCTGCGCCGCAGCGGCATCGACTGCGAAGTGCTGTATCTGCATGCGAGCGACGAGGTGCTGCTGAAGCGCTACGCGGAGACCCGCCGCAAGCATCCGCTGGTGTCCGGGGAGGTGGGTTTGCGCGAGGCGATAGCGTCCGAGCGCCGGCTGCTCGAGCCGATAACGAGCGCGGCGGATTTGGTGATCGATACGTCGAATATGGGTGTGCACGCGTTGCGCGAGAACATTCGGGAGCGCGTCGCGCGCAGACTCGAGGGGCGCCTCGCGTTGATGTTCGAGTCCTTCGGCTACAAGCACGGCATTCCGGGCGACGCGGATTTCGTATTCGATGTCCGCAGTTTGCCGAATCCGTATTGGGTTCATCAATTGCGCCCGCTCACCGGCCGCGACCAGCCGGTGATCGCGTACCTTGCGGGCCAAGACAGCGTGCGCACGATGATCGCGGCTCTCGCCGAATTTCTCACGCCGCGTATCGATGAGTTTGCGCAGGCGAGCCGCAGTTATTTGACCATCGCCGTCGGCTGCACCGGCGGCCAGCATCGTTCCGTGTACATCGCCGAACAGTTGGCCGATCACTTCCGCCAGAGCTACCCGCAAGTCCTCACACGGCACGACTCGCTGCGCAAGGCCTGACCTTGTCTCAGCGCGAGGAATTCGCGGATTTCCTCGGCACGGGCGCGAGCGTCGCGGTAGCCGAGCGCGATGAGCTCCCGGGTATAGCCGCGCTCGAACAACAGGTAGCTCAGCAATTGCGGTCCCGCACTGTTGTTGGCGCCCAGGGTGCGCAGCAGGGCACGCAAGCTGCGGGGCAGCTCCAGGCGGTGCCGGCGCGCGATTTCGCTCAAATCCTGAGACGGAGCGATCACCAAACTATCGATGCGGCGCACCTTAGGATCTTGATTGCGGTTGTTGATGTGCTCCAGATCCGAACGCAATTGGTCCATGAACAGCGAATCGAGCATGAAACCGAACGTCTGCCCGAATGTGGGCTCGACATTCGGATTGCGCATCCCGAGTCCCGGCACCGAGGGGTCGTCCACCCGAATGACCAGGAGGCGGTTGGCGCCCAAGTGAATGGCCGGGCTTAAGGGCGAAGTCTGGCGCATGGTTCCGTCGCCATAATAGTGCTGGCTAAGCGGTATGGGGCGGAACAAGAACGGCAGCGCCAGGCTCGCCATTACATGCTCCAGAGTCAGTTGCACCCGCGCGCCTTTGCGCCACGCCTTGGCCCAAGGCTCGATCGGCGATGCGCACGCATAAAATGTGACGGAATCCGCATCCGAATAGCTGGTGGCGCAGATGCCGACCGCCTGCAGGCGCTTCTTGTACAAATTTCGGGGAATTCCATCGAAATTCAGATTCTTGCGCAGCAGTTCCCACAGCGGCGTATTGTCGAACAGCGAACGCGGCGGATGAACCAGCCAGCCCCCGGTGAGCAGCGCCAGCACCCAGTGCAATCCGGATCTCAGTACGCTGACCGCATCCGCCTTGATGACCTGGTGCACCCTGAAGTCGCGCCACACCCGCTCAATGGCGTACACCGCCTGCCTGAAGTGCGCTGGATCGGAGGCGAGAGCGATGGCACTGACCGCGCCGGCAGAAGTGCCGGTAACGATCTGAAACGGGCAGCCCGAACCGCGCCGCACAAGCTCGGCGATGCCCTTGAGCACGCCTACCTGATATGCCGCGCGTGCCCCGCCGCCGGTCAATACCAGCCCCAACTGGGGTGCATCCTCATCCATAATTTTGAGTATGCCAGCGGGCGGCGGCGCATTTGTGGGCTTGCGTCACGCCGCCGACAATATCGCCCTAGCCGAGAGCCTCGATGGTGTCGCTCAAGGCGAATTCGATCGGTCCTGAGCTACTGGCGTACGACCCGCAGGATTTGCATGGAATTGGTGCCGCCGGCCACGCCGCTCGCTTCGCCTTTGGTGAGAATGACCAGATCCCCCTCGACGACCAGCTTCAAATCCAACAGCGATCGAAAGATCGAGGAATAGAACGCATCGCGGTCCTTGTCCGTGACGTCGTAGGCGACCGGGTAGACGCCGCGATACAGCGTCACCCGGCAGCGCGCTATCTCCTGGCGCGAAAAGGCGTAAATCGGAATATCCGAACGCACTCGCGACATCCACAGCGCGGTTTCGCCGGACTCCGTGAGTGCGACGATGGCCTTCACGTGCAGGTGATTGGCGGTATACATCACGGCGGCCGCGATCGCCTCGCTGGTGCGGTCGAAGTAACCGGTTCTGCGCTGGGGGATGCGCACGTGCGCACCCTGGTACTTTTCGGCGCCCACAATGATCTGCGCCATCGTTTCGACCACTTTGGCCGGATGTCTTCCCGCCGCCGTTTCGGCCGACAGCATCACTGCGTCGCTGCCTTCCATCACCGCGTTCGCGACATCCGACACTTCGGCGCGGGTCGGCACGGTATTGACGATCATCGATTCCATCATTTGCGTCGCCGTGATGACCACTCTATTTTGGTGGCGCGCCTCCAGATTGATCTGCTTTTGCAGTCCGGCGAGCTCCGCAAAGCCCATCTCGACGCCGAGATCGCCGCGGGCCACCATCACCGCATCGCTCGCCCTGACCACCTCGACCAGATTCTTGATCGCCTCCGCGCGTTCGATCTTGGCGATCAGCAGCGCATGGCCACCGGCGGCGCGCAATAGCGCGCGTGCCTCGTTCATGTCGGCGGCATCGCGCGGAAAGGACACCGCCAGATAATCGACTTTGAGCCGCGCCGCGTTCTGAATGTCTTCGCGGTCCTTGTCGGTGAGCGCGCCGGCCGACAATCCTCCACCTTGGCGGTTGATGCCCTTGTTGTTGCCGAGTTCACCGCCGACCAGCACCCTGGTCTTGATGCGCGGACCCGAGACCTCGAGGACTTGCAGGCTGATCTTGCCGTCGTTGAGCAGCAGTATGTCTCCGGGGAACACGTCCGAGGGCAATTTCTTGTAAGCGATTCCCACCGCATGGTCGGTGCCCGCATCGACGGGGAGCTCCGCGTCCAGCGTAAATTCGGCGCCGTCGGCCAGATCCACCTTGCCGGCCGCGAACCGATCGACGCGGATCTTCGGACCTTGCAGGTCGCCGAGCACGCCCACATAGCGGCCCGCCAGCTTGGCGGCTTGTCGGACGAGATCCACACGCCGCGCATGATCGCCGGTATCGCCGTGCGAGAAATTGAGCCGGACCACATCGACGCCGGCGCGCACCATGTCGGCCAGGACCTTGGGATCATCGGTCGCCGGACCCAAGGTCGCGACGATTTTTGTGCGGCGCTGGATGAAGCTCATGCAGCGCGCTGCTCGAGGATGTCGACCGCAGGAAGCTTCTTGCCTTCGACGAACTCGAGGAATGCGCCGCCGCCGGTCGATATGTACGAGATGCTGTCCTCGATGCCGTATTTCTCGATGGCGGCGAGCGTATCGCCGCCGCCGGCGAGCGAAAATGCCTTGCTGCGCGCAATGGCGTTGGCGAGGATGCGGGTGCCTTCCCCGAATTGATCGAACTCGAACACGCCGAGCGGACCATTCCACAGCACGGTGCCGGCCGCGGCTATGAGTGTGCTCATGTGCTCGGCCGAATCGGGTCCGATATCGAGAATCATTTCATTGTCCGCCACGCCGGCCACCGGCTTGACGTCCGCCTCCGCCTTGGCCGAGAACTCGGTGGCGACCACCACGTCGGTCGGCATCGGAATGACGATGCCGCGCCTCTGGGATTGCTCCATCAGCCGCTTGCAGATATCCAGCATCTCCGGTTCGTGCAGCGATTTGCCGACTTTGAAGCCGAGCGCCGCCAGAAAGGTGTTGGCAATCCCGCCGCCCACGATCAATTGATCGACCTTGCCGAGCAGCGACTCGAGCACCGTGAGCTTGGTCGACACCTTGGAGCCGCCGACGATCGCGAGCAGCGGCCGCGCCGGCTTTTCGAGAGCCATTTCCAGCGCCGTCAACTCGCTGACGAGCAAGGGTCCTGCACACGCGATCGGCGCGTATTTCGCCACGCCATGAGTGCTTGCCTCGGCGCGGTGCGCGGTGCCGAAGGCGTCCATGACGTAGACGTCGCAGAGCGCCGCCATTTTCTTCGCGAGATCATCGGCATTTTTCTTCTCGCCCTTGTTGAAGCGTACGTTTTCGAGCAGAACCACTTCGCCCGGCGCCACATCGACGCCGTTCAGCCAATCCCGCTTGAGCGTCACCGGCACGCCCAACAGCTGCGTCAGCCGCTTCGCCACCGGCGCGAGCGAGAACTCCTCGGCATACTTACCCTCTTCCGGGCGCCCCAAATGCGACATCAGCATTACTCTCCCGTTCGCATTCAAGGCCGCCTGAATGGTCGGCAACGCCGCACGTATCCGCGCGTCGCTGGTGACCGCACCATCCTTGATGGGCACGTTCAAATCCTCCCGTATCAGCACCCGTTTGCCCGAGAGGTCCAGGCTCGTCATTTTATTGACTTTCATGTTTTTACTCCGTCGAGACGGTTGGGCGGCGCGCCCGCGCCGGCTGTGTTGAAACCCATTAGACGGCCTTCGACCATGCGAGGGTGGTATCGAGCATGCGATTGGAGAATCCCCACTCGTTATCGTACCAGGCGCACACCTTCACCAGCGTACCGGCCATGACCTTGGTGAGCGTCGCATCGTAGGTCGAGGAGGCTGGATCATGGTTGAAATCCACCGAAACCAGAGGCTGGTCGTTGTAGGCAAGTATGCCTTTCAGCGGTCCGTCGGCGGCCGCCTTGACGATCGAGTGAACCTCCTCCACCGTGGTCTTTCGCCCGGCATTGAAGCTCAAATCCACCAACGAGACGTTGATCGTCGGCACCCGGATCGCAAAGCCGTCGATCAGGCCCTTCAAGTCCGGCAGGACCAGGCCGACCGCCGCCGCGGCGCCGGTTTTGGTCGGAATCATCGACATGGTCGCAGAGCGTGCGCGGCGCAAATCCGAGTGGTAGACGTCGGTCAGCACTTGGTCGTTGGTATAGGAATGAATGGTATTCATGACGCCCGACAAAATGCCGATCTTGTCGTGCAGGGCTTTGGCGAGCGGCGCCAGGCAATTGGTCGTGCACGAGGCATTCGAGATCACCGTATGGGCCGCCTTCAACACGTTGTGATTCACGCCGTAAACGATGGTCCCATCGACGTCATCGCCGCCGGGCGCGGAGATCAGCACTTTCTTGGCCCCGGCAGTCAGATGCGCGGAGGCCTTGGCCTTGCTGGTGAACAGCCCGGTACACTCCAGGACGATATCCACTCCGAGTTCGCCCCACGGCAACTTCGACGGATCGCGCTGCGCGATCACGCGGATTCGGTCGCCGTTCACCACCATGGAATCCCCGTCGACGTGCACCTCGCCGCGGAATCGGCCGTGGACGGTGTCGAAGCGCGTCAGATGCGCGTTGGTCTTGGCGTCGCCCAGATCATTGATCGCGGCGATCTTGATCCCGCCCGCGTGCTTTCCCTCGTACAGCGCCCGCAGAGTATTGCGGCCAATGCGCCCATAACCGTTGATGCCTACCTTGATTGTCATTGTTGGTCCCCTCTGTCACGAATCTAAGCCGTCAGCGCCCTATCGATCGCCTGCGTCACATGTTCGGGCGTGAATCCAAAATGCTTGAACAACTCTGGCGCCGGCGCCGATGCGCCGAAGCCACTAGGTAGAACTCCTGCCATGCGCCGCTCCAGTTCGGCCGCCAGGGCGGGGAATTCGGCCTTGTAGGCCGCAAATTTCGCATGCCACTCCCGCTCGGCCCGCGCCCCTTTAGCGAACGCTCCGCGAGGGCCATACCGACCCCATTTGCAAAGCCTAGCCCGAGCGGCCCGGTTGTGGTCTCGATGCCCCGGTGCAGGTCGCGTTCCGGATGGCCGGAATTCGCCTTCTGTACCGCATCCATCGACAATTCGCGAATGGCGTTGGCAAACTCGCGGCGGGTCGGCATCGGGGGCTTCCTGGTCATGAAGAGGCCGACATTCTCCCCG
>Ga0207927_1000274_pt1 | contig 21761 bp, 22 predicted proteins | sample NGESurdeep072012_2_FD_184456 | JGI IMG/M metagenome (GOLD analysis project Ga0207927, IMG submission 184456) | Arctic peat soil microbial communities from Barrow, Alaska - NGEE Surface sample 210-2 deep-072012 (SPAdes) | ecosystem: Environmental > Terrestrial > Soil > Wetlands > Peat ... | reverse complement strand
CCCAAGTCCCCGTCTCCGCGAGAAATAGTCGCGTGACGCTCGTCTTGGCGCCCGTTGCCCGCACGCGGCCCGTAGAGCCACGCAGGCGCCCGTTGCCCGAACCAGCCGCACCATTCACCCTCGCCCACTTCCGCGCGTGGGCGTCCGATTTGATCCTCGACACGGGCGAAAGTTGGCATCCTGAGCCATTCCAGGACGCCTTTATCGAGGATGTGTTCACCGGATGCCCCGAATGCTGGCTCGTCGTGCCCGAAGGCAACGGCAAGACGACGCTGGTGGCCGGTTTGGCGCTCTACCACTGTGAACATCGGCCCCATGCGTCCGTTCCGGTCGCTGCGAGCTCCCGCGAGCAGGCCGAAATCATGTACCGGCAGGCCGAGGGCTTCGTCCTGCGCTCCGAGCGGCTCTATCAGCCCGTTCACTCGCAGATCCAGCAGGCGAAGGGCAAGAAGAAGACCGATGTGCCCCGTTTCGTGACCCTCGAGGGCTATCGGCGCATCAATCACTACCAGGGCGGACGCATCCAGGTCTTCGCGGCCGATGATCGAACGGGCGATGGCGTCATCCCGACGCTCGGCATCCTCGACGAGCTTCACCGGCACCGCGATCTGGCGCTCTACCGCACTTGGGCGGGCAAGTTGGCGAAGCGCGGCGGCCAGATCGTCGCCATCTCGACGGCTGGCGAGCCCGGCAGCGAGTTCGAGCAGACCCGAGAGCGCATCCGCCAGCGCGCCACCCACGTCTACCGCACCGGGTCGCACGTTCGGGCCGTTTCGACGCGGATGGTGCTTCACGAATGGGCCGTGCCGCCGAAGACGGACCCCGATGACTTCAAGGCCGTCAAGGCTGCGAACCCGTTCAGCGGCCTCACAGTCCCAATGCTCCGCTCCAAGTACCGCTCGCCGACCATGACGATGCAGCACTGGCTCCGCTTTGTCTGCAACCGCCCGACGCGGGCCGAGAACGCCGCGATCCAAGAGGCCGAGTGGCGCAGGGCCGCCACCAAGGACAGGATCCCGAAGGGCGAGCCGATCTGGCTCGGGCTCGACGTGGCATGGAAGTGGGACACGACGGCCGCCGTCCCGTTCTGGATGCGCGATCCCAAGTATCGGCTGTTCGGGCCTGCCACCGTCCTCGTGCCGCCCCGCGATGGAACCTCCCTTGACCCGTCTCTTGTGGAACGCGCCCTCGTGCAGATCCACGAGCGCAACCCGATCCACACCCTCGTCATGGATACGAGCCGGGCCGAGCAGCTCGCCCAGTGGGCCGAGTCCGAGTTCGGCTGCGTCGTCGTGGATCGCCCGCAGACGAATACCTTCGCCGTCCAGGACTACGAGCGGTTCATGGATGCGCTCCGAAACGGCTGGCTCCTCCACTCGGGCGACGCCGAGTTGACGGCCCATGCTCAGAACGCCATCGCCCGAGTCCTGCCCCACGGCGACGCGCGGTTTGATCGTCCATCCCAGACGCGCCAGAGCGCCGAGCAGGAGCGCCGAGTCATCGATGCCCTCACGGCCGCCGCGATGGTTCACTCGCAAGCCGTCGCCGGGCTCTCCGAGGGGGCAGCGGCCGAGGTACTCATGGCATGGGGATGAGACCCGAGTCTCTAGTGAGCGCGAGTGCGGCCCGATGGCCGAACGGTCCCGCGACTCCTACGTGCCATCCCGAACGCCCGCATTGTGCTAAGGGATTATGCAAGAGGTGCTATGCCGGCGTCATCTATCGAGCGAGACGAACCGACCCGGCCCGACTGGCCGACGCAAGAAAGGCGAGCCGGGAATATTACGCCCGCAACCCGGACAAGCCGCACCGGGATTGGCTCCGGTTTGCTTATGGAATGGCGCCCGAGGACTTCGCCGCACTAATCGCGCAACAGAATGGGGCGTGTGCAATCTGCGGCCGGGATGACCTGCGCCTCGTAATCGACCATGACCATCGGACTGGCGTCATCCGCGGGATGCTCTGCAACCCGTGCAACCTCGGGATCGGCAATCTTGGAGATAGTCCCGCTCGTCTCTTGGATGCGATCGCCTATCTGACGCGAGAACGCGCCGGGGGTGCCTGATGGGGATGATCGACCGGCTGCGCACTGCTGTCCGCACGCCGCAGGAAACGCGGGACTTCTGGCCGATGCTCAACTTCGGCGGGAACGCCTACCCGCTCAACTTCGGCGGGAACGACTACCCGCTCACCCTCCAGCAGACGCTGATCGGGAACGAGGAGAAGCCGGACCCCGGCTACGGCGGGTTCGTGGCGTGGGCCTACCGGTCGAACGCGATTGTCCACGCCCTGATGGCTCGCCGGGCGTCACTGTTCACCGAGGCTCGGTTCCAGTTCCGCCAACTTCGCGGTGGCGTGCCGGGCGACCTCTTCGGCAATGCCGACCTCTCCATCCTCGAGAACCCGTGGCCGAATGCGACCACGAGCGACCTGCTCGCCCACATGATCCAGGACGTCGACCTCGCCGGTAACTCCTTCACGGCTCGCGTCGGGTCGCCCGCCCGCCTCATGCACCTTCGGCCCGACTGGGTGACGATCGTGTCGAGCGGCGAGAACCCGTGGGTCGTGAGTTCCCGCGTCGTGGCCTTCGTCTACATGCCGGGCGGCCCAGGCAGTGGCATCGCGCCGATCTATTTCCTACGTGAACAGGTCGCTCACTTCGCCCCGACACCCGATCCGCTCATGCCGTCGCGCGGGATGTCCTGGCTGACCCCGATCATCCGCGAGATCAGCTCCGACATCGCCATGACCGAGCACAAGTCGGCGTTCATGCGGAACGGAGCGACCCCGAACATGGTCGTCACGTTCGACCCGTCGGTGCGGGGGGAAGTCTTCGATAAGGCCGTAGACGCGATCCGCAAGGGCCACGAGGGGGCGCGCAACGCCTACAAGACGCTCTTTCTGACGGGCGGCGCGAAAGTCGAGAAGGTCGGCTCGAACTTCACCGAGATTGATTTCAAGGTGACGCAGGGCGCCGGCGAGACGCGCATGTCGGCGGCGGCCGGTGTCCCCGCTCCGGTGGCGCTCATCTCCGAGGGGCTCCAGGGCTCGAGCCTCAACGCGGGCAACTTCAGCGCCTCGATGCGGATGTTCGCAGACCTGACGATCCGCCCGCTGTGGCGCAACGCCTGCGCCTCGCTCGAGGTTGTCTGCCCGGCACCCGGCGCAGCGGAGCTCTGGTACGACGACCGCCACATCCCGGCGCTCAAGGATGACGTGGTGTCGACCGCTGCGGTGCAGGCCCAGAACTCGCAGGCGGTCCGGTCGCTCATCGATACGGGCTTCGAGGCGGATGCCGTCATCGACGCCATCACCGCCAACGACCTCGGGCGGCTCAAGGGCCACCACACCGGCCTGTTCAGCGTTCAGCTCCAGGCGCCCGGCTCTACCAAGATGCCGCAGGGCGAGGCCCCCGGCGAGGTTCCGGTCGGCGACGGGACCGGTCCAGAGAAGCCTGCGGTCATGCCGACTGCGGCGGGGTTGCCCGCCGCGCCTACCAAGCCGTCCCCGATGCCCGCAGGAGGGAAGCCATGATGATGGACATGCCGGCCGATGCTGCCGGGATGCGGAAGCATCTCGCCGCCGAACCGCCGGACGGCCACGGAGTTGACACGCCCCCTGACGCGACGGCGGCCGATATGACGGCCACGCACGACACGATGCACAGCGCGGACACCGCTCCGTCCGGGCACAGCCACACGGGCGGGCGTTCTATCGCGCCGAGAGACGACCTCTACCGAGCGATGGCGGGTGGCGTCACGTCCGAGGACGGCCGTACCCTCACCGTTCGGCTGGCGCCGGCAGACCAGTGGGCCGAGATCAACTCGAAGGTAGAGGGCCACTTCATGGAGCGGTTCAGCCGGACCGCCTACAAGAAGACGATGGCCGATCACCTCCCCAAGATCCTCTTCCAACATGGCAAGGACCCGCAGATCGGCGATAAGCCGATCGCCACGACCGACGAAGTGGGCGAGGACGAGATCAGCCCGTTTGCCCGAGGCACGATCCTTGAAGGCGTGCCGCCGCTTGTGGTGGATGGTCTTCGCAAGGGCGTCTACGGCGCGTCGCATCGGTTCAGCGTTGTACGCGAGGACTGGGTGCAATCCCCGAAGTACTTGCCCGGGGGGGGCCTGCATAACCCAGACCGTCTCCCCGAACGCACCATCACCGAGGCCAAGCTCCCCGAGCTTGGCCCCGTCACCTGGCCGGCGTACCCGTCGGCCTCCGTGTCCCTTCGGTCCATCACCGACGAGATGCGGGTCCCAACGCCCGACCCGGTAGCACCCTCCCTCGACGCCGCGGCACCGCCGCACCTCGAGCCGGAGCGCCGCGATGAGCCGGAGACCATCGCAGCCCCGACACCGAAGGAGACCACTCCAGTGGACATCACGCAGTACAAGACCCGCGACGAGATGAGCGCCCGCCGGCGCGAGCTCGACCCGGAGATCGCCCGCATGGCCGAACTTCCCGGCGTCCTGTCGAATACAGACCAGGGCGCGTGGGACGAGAAGACCTCGGAGCGCAACGCGCTCAACGCCGCCATCGAGGCGTGGGACAAGCGCATCAACTACGCCGAGCAGATCGCCGAGAACCAGGACAACCGGACGGCCGCCTACGAGCCGGTTGCGTCGTTCTCCCGCAAGACCGAGACGGACATCTACGATCCGGTCCTCCAGGAGCCCTACCGCTACCGCTCGACCGAGCAGTGGGCGCAGGCGCAGCGCGACAACGCGATGCGCGCCGTGGAGATCGCCAAGTACCCCCATCCCGACGCTGACGTGGACAAGACCCGCGCCTCGATCTTTCGCTTGATCGACTCGGACTCGCGTGACAAGGAGCTCGCCCGCCGCGTCCTCTCGACCGGCTCGCCGACATACCTCCGGGCCTTCGCCAAGTTCCTCCAGGGTCGCCCGATGACCGTGGAGGAGGCGCGCGCCGCCGCCATGACCGTCCAGACGGACGCCACCGGCGGATTCGGCGTGCCGTTCTACTTCGACCCGACCCTCGTCCACGTCGGCGCTTGGACGAGCGAGAACCCCTACCGAACCAACTGTCGCACCATCCAGATCTCCGGGACGGACACCTTCCACGGCGTGACCGCCGGGGCCGTCACCGTCACGCGAGCCGCGGAGGCCGCAGCGGTCACCGAGGGTGGCCCGGCCATCGGCCAGATCACCGCCATCGTGGGCAGGGTCTCTGGGTTCGTCACGATCTCCGTCGAGGCCCTTGAGGACCGTCCTAACTGGACCTCCGACATCGCCTCGCTCATCTCCGAGGCCAAGGACACCGAGGAGGAGTCTGTCTTCACCCTCGGCGTCGGCGATGCGCTCGGCGCAGGCTTCAACCCAATCGGCGTCCTCGCGGCGCACGCCACGGCCGGCGCCTACACCCACGTCGGCACGACCACGGGGAACACGCTCGCCATCGGCGACCTCTACAACGTCGAGGCCGCGCTCCCGCTGCGCTACCGCCAGAACGCGCAGTGGTTCATGGGCCGGGCGACCATCCGCTCCATCCAGGCACTCGAGACCACTGGTGGCCAGCTCTTCGGCGGCCAGTACTACAACGCGGTCGGATACCCGGCGAACTCCCCCACGGGTAACACCGGCCTCCGGCTGCTGGGCTACCCGGTGAACGAGGTTCCGTCCGCCGTGACGGGGCTCGTCGACGACTACATCATCGGCGCGCTGATCGACCCCAAGTCCTACTTCATCATCGACCGCATCGGCATGACGGTCGAGGTCGTGCCGCACATCTTCGGCGCCGGGCAGGGCAACCTGCCGACCCTTCAGCGCGGCATCCTGGCTTGGTGGAGGAACACCGCCAAGCCGTCCAACATCGACGCCGGGCGCCAGCTCGCCGTCACTGCGTAAGCCCAGACAAGTGGAGGAGCGGGACGTTCCCGCTCCTCCCTCCTGGAGACAACCCACAAAGGGGACACTGCGATGCCAGAGCCCAAGAAGCCCGAGTTCACCAAGACAGCACCCGCCCCGACGACCCCACCGAAGCCTGTCGAGCCGAAGCCGGGCCAGCCCGTGGTCACGACTCCTCAGTGGCAGGAGAAGCCGGTCGATCCCAAGTAAACCCGTAGTCGAGCGAGGGGCGGGGCGACTCGCCCCTCACAAGGAGGAACCGAGATGGCGAAGGCAGTCGAGACGCCCGCCCTGTATGTCGTGCTGGACTCCTTCGTCACCGAGTCCGGCGTCCTGTACCGCAAGGGCGAGGTCGTCCATCCCGACGACCCGATGATCGAGCAGCATAAGGCGGCGTTCGGGCCGTTCGTCTTCCCGCACCCCGTCAAGCGAGTCGCTGAACCGAAGGTCGAGCAGGCCACCGCCGCCCCCGGCGAGAAGCGAGGCTGACGATGGGCTTCGGACACACCAACTTCTCGGCGGCTACCGCGGCGGTCACTAACCGTTTCGTGACCTCGGCCAACATGAAGGTGGCGACGGCGTACACCCTCGCCAACGCTGGCGCCATGCCGACGGCCGGCGCTCGCCTCGTCACCTGTACCCGCACGGTTGCCGGCAACGCTGACACGCCGGGTACGATCCTCGTGACCGGCACCGATCTCCTCGGCAACACGATCACCGACACCCTCACGGTGGGCGCGCATACCGTCCTCGTCACCGGCACGAAGTACTTCGCATCTGTCGCATCCGTCCAAGGTTCGGGCTGGGTCATCGACGCCGGAACCTCCACGAATGACACGATCGTCGTGGGATGTGCCGCCGCTGCAATCGTCGCCCAGGGCACTGGCACCCTCGTCTCGGTCATCGTCAACACGACGGCGGCCGGAACCATCATCCTCGCCGACTCTAGCGGCACCATCGCCACCCTCAAGGCCAGCATCGGCGAAGGGGTCTATCCGTTCCTCGTCAACTTCTCGGGCTACCTCTCGGTGACGCTCGGCGCTGCCTCCGACGTGACCCTCGTCCACACCGGCTCGATGCCGTCCAGTTACGCGATGTAGCGATGGACGCCCTGACGACGCTCCTACTCCTATCACCGAAGCCCGCCGAGTCCAGCGCGCCTGCCAAGTCCGAAATCCTCCTGGAAAACGGGAATGGGATTTTGCTGGAGGACGGCTCCGGCGTTTTCCTGATGGAGAGTTGACATGCCTGATAGCAAGATCTCCGCCCTGACCGCAGCCACCGTCGGCTCGAACGGCGGCACGGTCCTCACGCTGGCCTGAGATGACGACGCCGACCACGATCAAGGCCGAGTACCTTCGGGCGCTTGCCGCCGAGGCTGCGTTCCAGGCAAAGATTGACGCCCTCGCGGCGCGGGTTGCCCTCCTCGAGAAGCCGCCCGTGCCGCCGCCCACGGTCGCGGGGACCTTCGACGCGGCGACCTTCGACCCGCTCACGTTCCACACGGCATAGGAGTTCGTCATGCCGATCACCCACGCTTACATAGACACCAAGCCGGACCCAGCGGACGCGTCGCTTGTCGGCAAGTCGAAGTGGAACGCCGGCCACATCGGCCTTACGACGGATGCGGACTTCATCACGCTGGTAGCGAGGGCCACGGCCCTCGATGCGCGGGCCGCGGCCCTCGATGCGCGGATTGCGGCCCTTGAGGGTGGGATCATCCCGGGTCCGGTAGGGACGACCCGTATGTTTCCCCTCCCGGTCACGACGGCAACACACACCGTACCGGACACCATTGACCATACCGGCGCGACCGACGTTACCACGGCCCTGAACGCCTACATCGCCACTGTGCCAGACGGCTCGATCATCGACTTCACCCTCGGCGGGACGTACAAGATCAGTTCGCGGCTTCTCGTCGTCGGGCGGAACAACCTGATCTTCGAGGGGCACAACAACACGACGCTCAATAACGTCGGCGTCCCGACCGGCACGACCATCGCCGACTTCCAGAAGTCCACGTTTTACGTGCAGTGGACCGAGACGAAGCCAAACCACATCACTATCCAGAACTTCATCTCGACCGCGCACAACCCGAGTCCGGGCGTCTCCTACGCTTACGAGTTCACGGCCTTCGCCAACTTTGATGGTGGCACGTACCTAGAGATCAGCGGGATCGTCGGTGGCGGTTACTACGGCGACTTCGTGACGCTCAACGAGAACTCGTCCTACGTCTGGGTCCACAACAACGCGATTGCCAACGCCGGACGGCAGGCCAGCGTCTCGATCATGTGCGGCCATGACATCACCATCGAGGACAACACCTTCGGGCCGAGCGGCTACTGCGGTTTTGACATCGAGCCCGAGTCTCTAAGCATCGCGAACATCAGCAACATCGTCCTCCGGCGGAACACCTTCAGCACCTTCGGCAACTCGTTCATCTCGGTGGATGGCGTACACAGCGGTAAGATCGTGAGCAACGTCCTAGTTGACTCCAACACGATCACGGGTGCCGTTCTGGACGTTCGCTGGGCCCAGCCAACCAGCGCCCGCATGTCCAACATCACCTTCACGAACAACACGTCCGACACCAGCGGCTCCGGCCCACTCCTCAAGTTCCAGAACATTGACGGCCTGACCGTCACCGGCAACACGCAGGCCCACAGCGGGACGCTTGTCTCGACGACCAGTTGCACCGCAACGAACATCCAAGCCGGCTGACACATGCAGCCCTCTGAGGTTCACGCATGAGCGACACGAAGATTTCCGATCTCACCGCAGCCTCGGCAGCGCTCGGGGCAGATGAACTCCCGATCAGCGAGGCGGGCACGAGCAAGAAACTGACGGTCGATCAGATCAAGACATACGTCGGGGCGAAGTCGGTCGCCACCGATGTTCTCTGGGACGCCGCGGGCGATCTCGCAGTTGGGTCAGGCGCGGATACCGCCGCCAAGTTGAGCAAGGGCGCAGACGGGACGGTGCTGACGATCAGCGCGTCGACACACGTACCCGTATGGGCCGCTCCCACTGGCGGCGGGGCGATGGCTACCGATCCCCTGTGGGACGCCGCAGGTGATCTCGCGGTCGGAACCGGCGCCGATACCGCTGGGAAGCTCACCCTCACCGTCCCAGCCGCCAACATCCTCGAAGTGCTCGGCGTCGTGAACGGCGAAACCACCCCGACGTGGAAGCCCATCCATGACGGAACGGCACCTTCGACGCAGGCATTTGGAGACTCCGCTGCGGCGGGCACGGCCCTGACGGCTGCCCACCGCGATCACAAGCACGCCATGCCGGCCCTCGGCACGGCTACCCCGATCGTCGAGTCCGGTGCGGGGACGGCAGGGACCGCCGTATCTGCCAGCCACGAGGACCACGTCCATCCCGGCGCGTTCGCAACCGCCACGCCCGCCCTGACCCTCGGCACGACCAACGCGACGGGTTCCGCGACAACGGCGCTCGCCACCGATGCCACGATCCTCGCCTTCGACGCCACGGCTCCCTCGACGCAGGCGTTCGGGGACTCGGCTGCCGTCGGCGCGGCCACGGTCGCTGCTCGGCGCGACCACAAGCACGCGATGCCCGCTCTCGGGACGACGGCCGCTGCCGTCGGGACCTCGGCAGGTGGGTCGGCCACGACGCCGAGCAAGTCGGATCACGTCCATGCGACGGGCGCCGGGACGCCTTCGACCCAAGCATTCGGGGACTCCGCTGCGACTGGTACCGGTCCGGCCGCCGCGATGACCGATCACAAACACGCCATGCCGGCGTTGCTTGATCTCTGGGTCGGTCCGTTCGACCCACGGCTCTGCGGTACGTACAACGTCACCATCCCAACCGCCAACAAGGCAATGCTGTGCGCCTTTCAGGTCAACCACCCGATAACCGTCACGAAGGCGCGAACCTACATCGGCCAGGCCACCTCGGGGAACATTGACCTGGGCATCTACGATGCCACCTTCCACCGTTTGGCATCCACCGGATCGACGGCTGCCTCAGGCACCTGGTCGACTCAGACAATCAATCTCACGGGCAGCCTTGCGCTCGTTCCGGGCGTGAAGTATTGGGCTTCGATAGCGGCGGACAACGCAACCATCACTGTCAGGGCGGCGCTCGGCGCGGGCCCTGGACCGCAGGACTCCGACTGCCTATGGTATGGAGAAGTCGCCACGTCCTTCCCGCTTCCGGCCGGTCCACTGACCCTTGCGGCGGGGACGACGCAGAACTTCGCCGTTGTGTTCCTCGCATGACTCACCGTTTGGCGTCTGGTCGGACATATACCTTCGAAGATAACTTCACCGGCTCGTCGCTCGACGCGGCCAAGTGGACGATGGGTCAGTGGAATAGCACCCAACTCGGGTTAGAGTCCGACTGCTTTACCGACACGAGACAGGCAAGTGTCGCCAACAGCGCCCTGACGATCCGTTGTGAGCGGATGACGACGCCTTCTGGCCGCGCATGGGGGGCGGGGGTTATCGCGACTAAGGGTCTGTTCAGTCAACTGTACGGCAACTTTTCAGCACGCATCCGATATCCAACGGGCGACGGACTCTGGCCGGCGTTCTGGCTGATGCCGATCGACGACTCCTGGCCACCTGAACTCGACGTGCTGGAGGGGTACCCGAATACCTCGAACTACCCGAGCACCTCGTCACCGTGGCCCGGCGTAAGTCGTTACGCGTTCACGGTGCATTACGGTCCGCACGATACCCCGGTGAGTGATACCCATACCATCGACGCCGGCACGGACCTTACGACCGGCTGGCACACGTTCGAGATGGAGTGGCGCGCGGGGTTTGTCGCCAGTCTCCTAGACGGAGTTGAGATGGCACGGGCCACGACGAACGTGCCATCTGTCCCGATGTTCATGGTCCTCAGCCATGTGGTCGGCAACTGGACCCAACTATCGACGGTATCCACGCCATCGCCCGCCGACATGCGGGTTGACTGGGTGCGGGTTCAGGCATGACCGGGAGTAGGCGCGATGCCGCTGACTGCTGACGAGAACGCAAGAAAGGGCTGACATGGCCGTGATGCTCAATCTCCCGGTCGCCACCCCGGCAGCCCTCCTCGTCACCTACGGCGCGGGCGCCGTGCTTCGTATCGAGCGCGGGACGCTCCAGGCAGGGCCGTACACCGAGATCGACACGATGGCGCTGCTCGCGGGGACGACGACGTACATCTACTGGGACTCCACGGGCACCACGACCGCTTGGTATCGCGTTCGGTACAGCGACTCCGGGGGAACAAGTTTCAGCGCCTACGATGCCGCGTTCCAGCTTGGCGAGGCGGGCCTCTGCGACCTCGAGGACGTCAAGCGGAGGCTCGCGATCCCGGACACCGGCGATGATCCCTGGCTCCTGAGCGCCATCGCATCGGTGACCGATGAAATCCAGAGCGTGACCGGACGCAGCTTCCTCCCCGATCCGCCGAGCGGTACCAAGACGGTGTACCTCGATTACTTCGGCGACGGGATGACGCTCTTCCTGCCGCGCGGCATCCGCTCCGTGACCTACCTCGGGGTTGCCGCCATCGACCAGCCGGACAGCACGGGAACGTACACCGAAGTCACGACGGGCTACTACCTCGACCCGCCGGACCTCCGCCGGTCGCCGGGCTGGCCGGCCACGCGGCTCTCGCTCGGTTGGGTGTCGGGGTTTCGGCTCTACCGCGGCAGGCGGACCATCAAGCTCACGGGTGCCTTCGGCTGGGCCACCGTCCCGCCGGTCATCCGCGACATCGCCGAGATGCTGGTGGTGTCCCGCTACCGGGCTCGCGGCTCCGGCGGAACGTCCAGCTTCACGATCGGCGTCGAAGGCGAGCGGACCTACCAACGCGTCCTGACGACGGACAAGATCCCGGCGCTGGCGGCCTATACCGATGTGATGGTCGGATGAACACCAACGCCATCTGCGTCGCGGTAGCAGCCAAGGCCGCGGGCGTCGCTGGGATCCGCGGCACGTCGCCGCGCCCACCGGACACGATCCCCGCCTCGCCCTGGGCCGTGGTGGGTTCGCACCACGCCGAGAGCGCCGGCGGGACCCTCGGGAGGCGGAGGATCGACTACACGTTCCCGATCCACGCCTACGTCGAGCGGACAGCCGATGCCGACCAGACGTCGACCGTCATCAACAACCTCGTGGACGCCTTCGTCGTGGCCTTCGAGGCGGGGATCACGTTGAGTGGCACGGTCGCCAAGGCCGAGATCGTGCAATGGAACACCGACCTGTACGCGGAGGTGGGGCAGGCGCAATACCAGGTCATCGACTTCACGCTCTCCGTGCTCGTGCAAGAGCCGAGCGCATTCACCCCGTAGGAGGGACCGCATGGCAGGCAAGCTCGTAACGGTCTGGCCGCGGCCGGGGTTCGTCCTCGGGTTCGGCTTCGCACCCGTTCCGCTCCACGTTCCCCCGGAAGAGGCAGACCGCCTCGTCGCCGAGCATCCGGGCGGCTACTCCAAGTCGCCGCCCAAGACAGAGAAGCCGGCCGAGCCGGTAAAGGAGGCATGAGTTGGCCCTCAAGATCTTCAAAAGTGGGCGGGAGGGCATCGATGCCACCCGTACCGCCGCGGCCACGGCGATGGCCCACGCCCTCGAGTTCGACACGGCCTTCTGGCAGCAGGACGTCCAGACGATCCGCCCGCTGCGGCTCACCGGGTCCTATGAGGGCTACAACACCGCCGCCGCCGGCACCGAGACCAACACCCTCGAGATGAGCGGCGTCCTGTCTTACGACATGGCGCTCTGGCTCGGCCAAGTCTTCTGCAAGGGTGCCGTAACGGGCGTCAAGGGCGTCGGCGTCGACTACCTCTGGACGTACCTCCCGACCCACACCTCCGACGATCTCTCGTCCTTCTCCTCCCAGTTCGGCTACTCCGACGGCATCGGGGCGACCGCGCCGGTCGTTACGCTCAAGAACCTGCTCGGCGACAGCCTCGCGATCACCTTCGACAAGTCCGGCGAAGGGCTCGTTACCTATGACGCCAAGTTCGTAACGCCCAACGCAGCCGTGCAGACTACGGCCTTCACCGGGGCTGCCGCCGCCATCGGCTCGACCTACGTCGCCTCGGCCAATACGACGGCCGTGACGATCGACACCACCACGATCGGGACCACGGCGGACACGTACTGGTCCAGCCTCAAGTGGACGCTCGACAACGGCTTCCAGAACCTCTACACGCTCAACAACACGACGTCGGCGACGGCCACCTTCCGCCCCGGGCCGGTCGGCTGGAAGCTGGAAGGCTCCCGGTACTACGCCAACAAGACCGAGTGGGACTGCTACATCGCCAAGACGCCGCGCAAGGTCCGCATCAAGAGCGTCGGCCCGACCATCGGCAGTTCGACCTATTACATCCAGCTCGACCTCTATGGCGTCTACACCGCCATGAAGAACGAGGAGCAGAACGACCTCGGCTTCCAGACCTTCACCCTCGAGGGCGTCTATGACACGACGGCCACGAGCTCGTACATCTACCTCGTGGACAGCGGATTGCTGACGATCACGTAATGTCTAAGCGGATCGAATGGCCCGGCGGCTGGGCCGAACTTGAGCCGCGGATCACCCACGCGCGGCGAATGCGGATCGTCCGCAAGATGTCGCGCGCCGGGGATCATCCGACACTCGAGCAGATGCTCGACTTCAACGTGGAGGTGGCGGCGGCTTACGTCGCCACCTGGTCGGTCGGTGACGTGGACGCCGTGAACGGTCCGCCGACCACGGCGTTCGACGCCCTGTCGCAGACGGTCGTTGACTTGCTCACCGCGGGCGCGCTCGAGATGCAGATCGCGAGGGCCGACCCAAACGCTTCGACCGCGACCTCCGGGCCTGGGTGAAGGGTGCCCCCGTGACCAGTGCCGAGCCCGACCTCCTGGACGCCATCTGGCTCAAGACCCATCCCGGTTGGTCGTGGACGGACCTCCAGTCGACTCCGGCCGTCGTGATACAGATCATGGGCCGGGCCGACTATCTGACATCCCGAGAGCAGCAACCATGATCGATCTCAAGGCTGGAGGTTCGCAGATCACGGTCGAGGGTCCGATCTTCCAGCCGGACGCCAACGCCACCCTGAACCGCAACATCGCCCGGGCCATCGTCTACATCGGCGAGAAGGCGCTCCGCGCGGTCCAGTCGCGCGTGACCCCGCACGTCGCGACCGGGCAGACGCGCGGCGGGGTCGAGTTCTTCCATTCGGGCCCCTACTCGATCTGGGGCAAGGTCCGCATGAAGCCGGACCTGTTCCGTTCGGGTGATGACAACCCGCGCGCCCCGTACATCGTGGCGGCCGTGATGGAGTCCGGGCAATACGCGCGCCACGAGACATCGGTCACGACGGCGCGGGTCACCGCCAAGGGCGTCAAGGTCCGCACCCGGACGAAGATCACCCGCGGCGGCCAGCGTCAGACGCCGCTCTGGATGTTCCGCGACACCTACCGCCAACTCAAGCCAGAGGCCAACAGCATGGCCGAGAGCATCAACCTGACGCAGGGACTGGAGTAGCCCCGTGCCGAACAGCATCAACATCCAGATCGGCGCCAAGAACACCGCGTCGAGCGAGGTCCAGAAGATCCAGAAGGACTTCGCGTCGCTCACGACCTCGGCCGGTTGGAAGAGCCTCATCCAGGGCGCGGAGATGGGCATCGGCATCGCGGCGTTCAATGCCGGGATCCAGGCCATCAAGGGCCTCGGAGACGTCTTCACCGAGTCGATCGCCAAGGCGGGCGAAGAGCAGGCCGTCATGGAACGCCTGCGCGCCACTCTCGCGGCCAATGTCCCGGCGTGGGACGGTGACACTGCGGCCATCGAGAAGCGGATGGCGGCAGGGGTCCAGCTCGGATACATGGACTCCGATACGGCCGCGGCCATGCAGATCCTCGTCGGCGCGACGCATGACGTCGGCAAGGCGCTCGACATCGAGTCGATCGCGATGGACCTCGCCCGCTACAAACACGAAGACCTCGCCACGGCATCGCAGAGCCTCGTGATGGTCCTCGCCGGTCAGTTCCGTTCCCTGAAGTCACTGGGTCTTGCGGTCAAGGCCGGGACCGATCCGATGATCGCGCTGGCCGAGGTGGAGAAGGTCGTCGCCGGGCAGGGCGAGGCGTTCACCAACACCTACGAGGGGGCGCAGGCCCGACTCGGCGCGACATGGGACAGGTTGCAGGAGAAGCTCGGTAACGTCCTCCTGCCGGTCCTGACGGATGCCGAGAAGGGGGTCGCCGACTTCCTCGACTCGCTCGGTTCCCTTGCCGACCACGCGAGCGACTACTCGGCAGCGATCGGGATCATCACGGCCGGCTTCATTGCGCTCGCCGCAGCGACGATCGAGCTATGGGCTCCGTTCGCAGCGGTCGCCGGGCTAATCGCCGGGGTCGTGGCCGCAACCACATCGCTGGCGACCGCGCAGAAGGAACTGAGCGGCGCGAACCTCGAGGTAGCGCACTACACGGACACGACCGTCAACTCCTTCCAGTCCTATGAGGAGCAGGCCAACCGCACCGCGGCTGCCGCGGGCAAGTTGACCAATCAGCAGTCGATCATGGTCACGTCTGCCCACGCGGCGGCGGATGCCCTCGGGAACGGGATCATTCCGGTCCTCGTGCAACTCAGCCAGGAATACTTCGACACCGCGGCCAAGAGCGCGAAGGGCTATGCCGACGGGCTCCGCTCTCGAATGACCGATGTCGACGCGGCCATGAAGAACCTCGAGGACGTCCTCAAAACCTCGCTGACCAGCACGCAGCAGGTGTCACGACTCGGTGGGCTCCTGTTCGGGCAGTCCATCGCCAAGGGGCTCCAGAGCGCCGAGCCGGACGTCCTTGCCGCCACGTATGAGACCGTCACCGCCATCGTCGCCCAACTCGACGCGCTCAAGGGCCCGGCCTACGCAGAGGCCGTCTCTGCGGCGCTCTATTGGAACGCCGGCTGGCGCTCGACGATGCTCGTCGGGGACACTCCGAGCGAGGCCCGCGGGACGAACATGGCGCTCCAGGGACTCGCGGCCACCGCCAAGTCAACGGTCGCAGCATTCAAGCCGCTCGCCTCCGGCTCCACCTTCCTGCCCCAGATCACATCGGCGGCGAAGTCGGCGGGCGCGGCGATGAACACCGTCAAGCAGCAGATCACGGACGCCTTCACCCGGATCACTGCCAGTGCCAACGCCTACTTCAATGCGGTCCACACCAAGAACCTCCAGGCCATCGACGACGCCCGAACGCTCTATGACGAGCAGTACCAGGTTCAGGTCGACGCCATCAACGGGCAGACCCAGGCGCAGATCGACGCAATCAACGCGTCAGTCAAGGCGTATAGCGACCAGTTGCAGGCAAAGCGCGACGCCGAACAGCAGGCGCAGCTCGAGTCTGCGGTCAGCACCGCCGCGACAGCCGACGACAGGGCCACCGCCGAAGCGGCTCTCACGACGTTCCTCGAGGACCAGCATCTCAAGCAACTCCAGACCGCCGCTGATACCCAAACCAAGCAACTCCAGACTCAATCCGACGCGCAGGTAAAGGCGCTCGACGTCCAGAAGACGGCGCAGGACAAGCAGTTCGACTCCGCCAAGACGGCCGAAGACAACCTGTACCAGATGCAGGTCGACCATTGGAAGAAGGCATCCGACGCCCTCCAGGCCCAACTCGACAAGCAGGGTGCGTCGTATACCACCGCCCGGGCGGCGATCCTCGCCCTGCTCTCCGACGCCAAGGGCGACTACCTCGTGGCGGGTACCGACCTTGGAACGGCTATCGGCGACGGCGTGGCCGCCGGGGTCACGGCATCGCTGACGAACATCCAGCAGGCAATGGACCTGATTTCGAAGGGGGCAGTATCCGCGCTCACGTCGGCCGCCCAGAAGGCCGCAGCTCAATCGGGCAACAATGCCCTGGCATCGCTCATCGCCCAGGGCCTTGGCTTCGGGCCGGGGCAGGCCGGCGGGGCGCTCCAGCAGGCCGCGGTCGACGCGGGGACGCAAGTATGGACCAGCCCAGGCGTAACGGCGCCTCGAGCCGCCGGCGGGCCGATCGCGCCGTTCGGCGACTACCTCGTCGGAGAGAACGGGCCGGAGCGGCTGACGATGCGGGGTGGGACGGGGTACGTCACGCCGAGCTCCGGGGGCAGATCCTCGGGGCAGCCCGTCGTCATCAACCTGACCGTTGACGGCCGCACGCTGGCCCGCGTGGTGGACGAGCGCCTGTTCTACAGCTACCGGACCGCCGCCCGCGGCGGGGCGACCCCCTAGGAGACGACGATGCCCTTTCAGATCCCGAACTACGCGGACGCCGCCTTCCCGGCGCAGGCCAGCCCGGACTCCGGGGACCTCTCCATCCTTGCGGCCGGCCACGGGCTGACGGGTGTCACCTCGGGCTGCGCCGCCTCCGTCACGGGCGCGGACCTCAACGTCACGATCGCCGCGGGCGTGGTCATCATCGGCAGCAGGGATGTCATCGTCGCCTCGGGCACAGTAGCGATCGGTGCGGGCAACGCGACCAATCCGCGGTTTGACCTCATCGTCGCCAATACCTCTGGCACGAAATCAGTGGTGGCCGGAATCGCCGCCGCCAACCCGGTCTTCCCCGCGATCCCGGGCGCGTCCATCGTTCTCCATGCGGTCTACGTCCCGGCGAACAACGCCACGGTCCAGAGCAACCAGATCGTTGACAAGCGCGTCGCCATCCTGCGTGACGACACCTACCTCGCGTATGTCTGGTTCTAGGAGGCGACATGGCTCGCATTGAAACTCGCTTTGGCGTCGCGACCGCGCTCGGCATGACGTACACGTCGCTCGGGACGGTGCCCGCCTTGACGACGTGGAACCTCCTCCTGAACGTCACCAACCGGACGGTGAACACCGTGGCCTTCCGGGCCTATGTCGCCGACACCTCTTGGTCCAGCGGCGAGCCAACGGGCGGGACCATCAAGGCGTCGATCGCTTACGACTACAGCGTGTCGGGCGGGGCCATCTTCCAGGTTACCGGCATCGTCATGAACGCGACCGAGAAGCTGATCGTCTACTCGGGCACGGCCTCGGCGCTCGACGTCATCGCGTCGGGCGTGGCGATCTCCTGACATGAGCGTCCGAGCGTTCCCGCCCAACATCCCGGCGGCGACCGTGGCGTCATCCTCGGGCGCGACCGTCGATACCGCGAGCCGGCTCGGCAAGACCATCTACACGTGGACCGGCTCCGGCACCCTCGTCATCAAGAATGCCGGCCACGCCGAGGTCTTGGTTGTGGGTGGCGGCGGTAATGGGGGGCCTCAAACGGGGGGCGGTTCAGCAGGTGGCGCCGGGGCGGGTGGATACGTCTACGATCTTGTGGCGCTTCTTCCGGCCGGTACGTTGACTGTTACGGTGGGCGGCTCGGGCGAGCCCTCTTGCGTCGGCAGGATAGTTGCTCTTGGCGGGGGTTTCGGTTCGTATTACAACGGGGCCTATGTCAACGGCGGCGATGGCGGCTCCGGCGGACCCGGCGGCGTAGCCAAACTTGGGCAGGGACAGAATGGCGGGATATCAACCACTCACGATGGCGGCGGTGGACAGTTGCAGGTCGGACAGACCGCTGGCACCACCGGCGGGGCGGGTGGGGCGGGCGTGTCCAACTCGATCACGGGCGCGGCGGAATCGTATTGTGGCGGCGGCGGGGGCGGGGGATCGCTAAGTGGATCCGGGGGAGGCGCTGGAGGAACCGGCGGGGGCGGCCACGGGCAGGCCGGTGTCACCTCCGGTTCTGGCACGGGTGGAACCGCTGGCACTGCCAACACTGGCGGCGGCGGGGGCGGGGCTGGATTCAGCAGCAGTCCCCTCGCTGGATACTCAGGCGGTTCCGGGATCGTCGTCGTGGCGATCGGATGACGGCGTAGATGGGCGTCTTCACGCTCCGCTCGGCCCTCGGGGCGTCGGCTCTGCGGACGGCGACGCCCGACTATTTCGCGCCGCGCATCTTCGCGGCGGGAGCCTGGCACATCCTTTTCGACGGAACGGATGACACGGCTCGGGACGACCTGACGACGCTGCGCGTCACGGACTCGGGGCCAGGTGCGGCGAGCAGGCTTTCGGTACAGCACTTCGACCCGACTAGGGCCTTCACGATCCCCGCACGGGCCTATACCGAGGTCGTCGATGCGACGGGGACCTTGATCTGGACGGGCCGCGTCATCAGCCGGAGTTTCGCGCCGATCTCACCCGCCGGGTTCACCATCGACGTCGAAGCTTCGGATCTCCAGCCGGACGCCGACGCGACCTACATCGGCTCAGACGCTACCCCCGCGGGATGGGATGACCGGGCGGTCGTCCAGTATCTCGTCTCGCGTTATGCCTACACAGGACTCCGGGCACCCGACCTGCTCGTCAACGTCACGAACACATCGATGCCGGCGCTGACGTTCACCGTCGCCACCCTCGCCAAGGCGCTCACACAGGTCGCCGATGCAGCGGGTGCAAATCGCACGTGGTGGGTCGACTACCTGAGCCGGATCAACTACGGCTACACCAGCGCGTTCGTCGCGCCCTACGCGATCAGCGACACCCCTGACGGGACGACTTCGATCGCCGCCGAGACGCTGACCCATGAGAGTGACGAGTCGGGCATCCTCAATGCCGTGTGGGTAGTCGGGCCAACGGATCCCATCACCAATCTTCCGGTGGCTGCGGACTGGGTGCTCGACGTCGACTCCATTACCCTCTACGGGCGCCGCGAGACGACGCTCCAGAATGACGATGCGACGGACGCCGCCAAGATCGCGCTGTACGGATCCGCCTACCTCGCCAAGGTCTCGCAGCCTGTGATCCGCGGGTCCTTCACGGTCACGAACAAGGACGGTTGGCGATCGGGTCAGGCCGTGTCGATCACGAACGCCGCGCTAAACCTCGGGACGCCGACGGGGAGCGGAAGCGCGCCTGTCCGCCTTCTCCTCGAGGCGGGGACCTACGGCTATCTGTTGCAGGATAGTTCGGGCGTCCTGCTGACGGAGGGCGTCTCGGGGGACCTCCTCCTCGAGTCGGGCGACGACTATCTGCTGGAGGATGGCTTGGGAGGGCTCGATCTGGGGAGTGGCGGACCGGGGAGTGGCGGAGGGACGTTCGACCCGCTGACGTTCGACCCGGCGACGTTCGACACCGGGACCGTGACACCGCCGGGCTGGACCTTCCAGATCAGCCAGGTCGAGATGGACTTCCTCGACGGGACGGGAAAGCGCCACTACACGGTGTCCTACGGTGAGTTGCCCAAGTCGTTGGTTCGCCTCCTGGCCGCCAATTGACGCCTGAAAGGATACGAACGTGACTGGCACCAAGCTTTCCGCCCTCCCCGCCGCCTCGGTCGCTGTTGGTACTGATGAACTCCTCGCCAACGAGACGGGCACGTCGAAGAAGTTGACGGTCGCCCAGGTCGCGGCGTATGCCACGGGCGCCTTCGACGTGCGGGGCTACGGGTATGTGGACGTGACCGGCGCGACGGAGAGCACTACGGCGGTTCAGGCTGCCTTCGATGCCGCCGCGCCGGCGGCAGGCGAGGTTATCCTGCCGCCGGGGACCCTCCTCGTTGGCACGATCAATTACAAGGGCCAGTCGATCCGCGGTGCGGGGATGGGCCTATCCGTGCTGCTGGGCAAGGCGGGTCAGGACATCCTCCACGTTGACCCGACGGTCGGCTATTTCGATGTCGTAGGGATGCACTGGCGCGACTTCACGCTGCGCGTCGATGACTCGGCGGATGCCCATGCTTCCTTCCCGCATCGCGGCGGCGTGGGCAACGCGGGCTTCGCTTCGGACTTTGCCGACGGATCGGACCCCCAGCCGCTTCTCATGCACAACATGGAAATGAGCAACGTCCGCGTGGAGGCGTCGTCTTGGACGATGCAGGGCCAGAACGCCTCGGCCGGCTTCTACCTTCAAGCTGGTACGTTCGCCCTAGGGCGCCTCCGCAACCTGTTCTTTTATCGTTTGGCCTATGGATTGTGGTGCGACTATCCGCTTACCAACCTTGCTACGACCGAAATCTCCTGCGACGAGTCTCACTGGGACAGCGTCTACTTCAACGGGGTTGGCAACGGCTGGCGCATGGTCAACTGGGAGGGGAACGTCCTTACCAACACCACATTCCACTCTTGCGACAATCCATTCTTCTTCGTTGGCATTGCGACCGGACCATTTGGGCGTGAGTCCCTAGAGAACCTGACGCTCAACAGACTGACGATCGAGAACGGCCTCGTCCCGTTCTCATGGAGCGGCACGGTCCAGCATATAACGGGGACCATGATCGCCCTGGGTTCGATCGTCGGGACTGCGCCAGTGGAGCTTGGATGCTCAAACTCCTTTTTCAACGAAATCTCGCTTATCTGCCCCGCCCGTGATCCGTCGGTCATCCTGACCGGCAACATGAATACCATTCGCAACGCGACCCTGATATCGGCCGGTCAGATCGAAGATCGCGGAATAGGCAATAGCGTCGAGGCTGTCCGGTACACCGGTCACGGGGGCCTGCCGCGGCAGACGACACAGGACCTCCTTGATGGTCGGGTGCTGAACTCCCGCGAGGCACTTCCCGCGATTTTCGGGCATGTCGATCCGATGCCGGTCAATCTCACGGATCTTCTCCTAGCACCCCTCGGCATCCTCCCGAACGGGATGACGGAGGGCGTGGATTGGGAGATTGTCGCAGACGCGACCACGGACTTTGGCATGGCGTTCCGGATGCTGGGTACTGCTGGCAACTGGTATGGCGATTGGGAGATGGGAGGGGGCGATAAGGGGTGGCTCGTTGGGCACACCTTCCCCAAGGCTCGGTGTCGTGTCTACATCAAGGCGAAGGTCGCCACCGGGGGGCCGCAGGCGGTCGGCATCCAGTTGATGCCGGGCCACATCGACGTTGGCTGGGCTACCGCTACGTGGAC
>Ga0207927_1000271_pt1 | contig 22004 bp, 17 predicted proteins | sample NGESurdeep072012_2_FD_184456 | JGI IMG/M metagenome (GOLD analysis project Ga0207927, IMG submission 184456) | Arctic peat soil microbial communities from Barrow, Alaska - NGEE Surface sample 210-2 deep-072012 (SPAdes) | ecosystem: Environmental > Terrestrial > Soil > Wetlands > Peat ... | reverse complement strand
AGGTGAGTCAGGATTCCGAGGACCGTAAGCATCGTTCGATCATGCCACAGCGTCCACCGGTTGTGCTTCAATAGGCAGATCGAACAGTGAATCGAATTTTTGCGGAGCACAGCGACATCCCCACTATGCCGCGCCTTTAGCCCACCGTTAAATTCCGGCAACTGCCGGCCAGAAGCGGTAATTGACGTTGCCGAAACGCTCGCTGAAAAGTTACCAGTGAACATTTGGCGGTTAGACAGTTAAGATTGTGATACGGCTTATGGTTGCACCATCTCCTCCTACAACCTCCAATTGCCCGTGTGGCGCAAATTCTGGTTCGAAGAGCTACGTGGTGGCGTAGGGCAGGAGCCGATCACACTCTATCTTGACCACCTCGTAACACTCACAGGAACGCGCCTCCAGACCCGCACGGTCGAGCACGGTGATCCGACCTCGAAGGTAATGTATCAGTCCGGCGGCCTGCAACTTCCCGGCCGCCTCGGTCACCCCCTCGCGGCGCACGCCCAGCATATTCGCGATCAGTTCTTGCGTCATATGCAGTTCATTGTCCGGTAAACGGTCCAGGCTCAACAACAGAAAGCGGCATAATTGCTGATCCACCGTATGATGCCGATTACACACTGCGGTCTGAGCCATCTGCGTAATCAGCGCCTGCGTGTACCGCAGCGCCAAATGCGCAAACTGTCCGAAAAGCGCGAATTCTCTTTTTAGAATACTCGCCATTAGTCGATAGCCGTTGCCTGCGCTTTGCACCACTGCACGGCTAGGCGTGCTCTCGCCACCCATGAACAACGAGATGCCGACCATACCCTCGTTGCCGATGATCGCGATCTCGGCCGATGCGCCGGTTTCCATGATGTAGAGCAGCGAGACGATGCTGGTGGTCGGGAAATACAAGTGGTCCAAATTGGCGCCAGACTCGTAGACCACCCGTCCTAGCGGCATCGCTATGAGTTCGAGATGGGGCAGCAGGCGCGCATAAACTTCCGCGGGCAGCGCAGCAAGAAAATGGTTTTGCTTAGGAGTATGCGGTAAAGGCATGGCGGCCGTCTTTTACACGCGCGCACTTTTTTCGAGGTGCTGTCTGCCGTCCCGGTTCTGCAGCCTATTGGAAATGCGCCACTGCAATCGATGTAAGTGTGCCGCCATACTTGCTTAGCAGTTTGACACCGGAAGGAGCAATCATCAGGAGGTTGGCGCGATGATCGTTCGCATGTTTGCGCCGGATTATGATTCCTTGCTCAATAAGCGTGGCTAATTTGCGGCGTAGCGTCGTGCGCGAACAGATATTCAGCAGCAAGAGCTGCTTCAGCGTGAGTGGTTGCCCCTGCTCTTCCGCATATCCGATCTCGACGACGATATCGAAATCGACGACGGATCTGAGGAAAGGAAGATGCCGCCTTTCAAATTCCCTAATTTTCTTCAATCCAGTGAATAACTTCATCGTCTATATCGTTTTAATTATCTATACCATTGAATAATCAATTCACGCAGCTAGCAAGCAAAATTAGGTCTCTTTTTGGCATATGGAGCGGCGGTCGCGGTGATGCGTAAATTGCAGCAGCTGTTTGGGGGCACGCACTAGCACGAACTACGGCGCTAGGGAGCGCATGGCGTTCGTTGTTATGCTTGTTGTTTGGGCTCTAACTCGAAGCTTTGTGATGTCGACTGCAGGCTCGATTGAGGTATGTTTGCTATTACCTGCGATTATTACAAGAATTCGGCCAGGGCCTCCAATTGACTGGGCTGCGGAAGCACACAAATTGTGGCCGCGGCTGATGCGAGTGAGCGGCCGCTTGGCATCGGCGTTCAGTCGGACTCGAGTCCGTCAGCGGGGTCCGACTCGCCTATTCCACCGGTACACGAAGCTGGAGAGCAATTCAAAGCCGCGAACGGTGAGTGGATCGTATTCGTCAGGTGAAATTGCTATCAGATTTCCAGTTCTATCCGATAGCCTGTTTGGCATGCTTGGGCATACGCGCGTGATCAGGCTGCCCAGACAAATGCACTTTCATTGATCCACGCCCAATGATCAATATTGGTGACCAACATCGCTGGCATGGACCTAAGCATTCGTCGAGTTCCAGTCAGAGCGCGTTGGCGATTCGGCGAAAGTGATGGCCGAGAATGGAGAGCTCCATGGCAGCCTGGAATTTCCGCGGACGCGAGAGCAGCGTCCACCAGAACAAGCCCCAGTAGGCACGCCTGCCTTTGTGCCACACTCCCAGCAACCAGAGCGACTTCAGGAACGCTCGAAAGTCCGAAAACGACATGCGCATTGTCGGGCCCCGTCTCTCCAACGTTCGCAGGAATGCGCGGATGCGCCGGTAATAGTGACGCGGCGCATAGAGCTTGCGCATCAGCTCCTTGTACCCGGAGATGATGAATTCTCGGTCCAGGCGCGTCACGAAATTGATTGCCGCGTCGGTGTTGTTGCCGCGAGTTTCGGCGAGAAGGCGCCCCTCCTTCGCGAGCCGTTTATACAGCATTGTCTGCGGCAGGGCGGTGAGCATGCCCACCATTGCGGTGACCACTCCGGTCCGCTGGATGAATTCGAATTGCCGCGCGAAGATATCAGACGGGTCTGAGTCGAAGCCGACGATGAATCCGCCCATCACTTCCAGTCCGTTCCGCTGCAGCGTTTGCACGGCATCCGCCAGATCGCGATTGCTGTTTTGCGTTTTGCCGCATTCGAGCAGGCCGCTGTCGGAGGGCGTCTCGATGCCAAGAAACACCTTCTTGAATCCGGCTGCGACCATTAATTCGCACAATTTCTTATGATCAGCGAGATTGACAGAAGCTTCGGTTAGAAAGCCCATTGTTGACGCGGCGTGACCGCGCCACTTGATTAACGCGCCAAGCATTTCCCGGGCGCGCTTGCGGTTGCCGATGAAATTGTCGTCGACGACGAAGACCATGTCCTTCCAGCCGGCGACACGCAGCGCCTCGAGTTCGCGCACAACCTGCGCCGGGTCCTTAGTTCGGGGCACATGTCCGTTCATGATTACGATATCGCAGAACTCGCAGGTGAACGGGCAGCCACGGGAAAACTGTACCGGCATCGTGACGTAGTTGCTCATCCGGATGAGATCCCAGCGCGGCACGGGCGTTTTGCGCACGTCGGGCCAGCCTATGGCGCGGTAGACGGGTTGCACTGCACCGCGTTCCATATCCGCCACAAGTTGCCCGACGACGTCCTCGGCCTCGCCAAGCACGAAATGAGAAATCTCGGGAAAATTCTGATGTCCGGTCGTGAACAGCGGGCCGCCCGCAATGACCGCCTTGCCAAGTCTGGCGCAACGCGCCGCAACTTCGTGCGCGGATTCTTTGTGCACGATCATCCCGCTCAGAAAGATGTAATCGACCTCGCTTAGATCGTCGTCGTACAAATCCGAGACGTTCAGATCGACAAGCTTCAGATTCCACGCGGACGGCAGCATCGCGGCGACGGTCAGCAGTCCAAGGGGCGGAAAAGCGGCCTTCTTGGATACGAACTTCAGTACGTGCTTGAAGCTCCAGAATGTGTCAGGACTACGCGGATATACAAGAAGCACTTTCATTGCCGATCTCCTCAATGAAGTCGTCCGGTGTCGTTCGACCGATCCATGTGGCGGCGAGACCAACAGGGAAATTACCGTCGTCTTTGTTTGTGGCGCGCGGTGTTCAGACCCAGGACATGCCTTCCCGCCCGTGCACGAATCCGTTTATAAACGGTACATACCCGGCCACGGGCCGCAGCGCCTGCAGTGCGTCTGATGCATTCTGCTTGCCATCGAGGACGTCGCGGTAGATTTCCGCCACTCGCACCATGTCAATGTCGTGCGGCGAGAGGCGGAAGTAGGTGACGCCGGCATCGCGCAGCGACGCGAGCTCCGCAAACAGGACGCCGTACCCGTGGGACAGCGTCTGGGTGCCGTTGATCGTCAGAACGTCCATGCCGTCGACGGTCGTCGCTGTCAGGCCGTCGGCGTCGAGACTGCAGACGAGCTGGCAGTGATCCTTGGTGAGGTTGTGCGAGCGTGCATGGTAACAGCGCATGGCAACCGACAGCGGTTGGCGCCCGAACGCGTGCACCTCGATCGAAGTCGAGCTGGCCGTTGCGGCGATGGCGCGGATCGACGTCGCCGGAAGCTCGACCGGTAGTGCGATGCGGATGGCACCGCGGGACACGAGGAAGTCGCGCGCCCCTTCGTTCACGACATTGATGTAGGGGCCCACGACGTGGGGTGCCCGTTCAAGTATCTGAACGCAGGCGACGTCGTTGGCTTCGAGCAGCCAGCCGCTCGCCGCGCGCTCGTGAATCGCCGCCACTTCCCGCTTCGAGGTGACGAGAGCCAGCGTCGAGAAAACCACGGTCTTGCCCGCGGACCTGAGCCTTTCCGCCACCTCGTCGAGATACGGCTCGAAGAATGGCTCGCGTTTCGAACATACGACTTCGCCGAGATACACCGTGTCGATCGGTGCTTCGTCCGCGATGCGCAGGTAGAAGTCACGTCGTTTGTGCGCCGGCCAATGGAACAGCAGCGGTCCCAGGGTCAGGTGCGCGGGCGCGCGGCTGCTCATCGCCACCCCTTACGGTAGGCGCCGAGGGTTTCGCGGCCACCCTCGGCGTCGAGTTGCAGCTCCTCGAGAGGTTCCGTTGCGGTCTCGCCCCGGGCAAGGGCATCGAGCGCCCGCCGGAATGTGCCGACCACCTGGGTGACGTACGCGCGGCTGCGCTGTCGTCCCTCGATCTTGAGCGCCGTGACACCCGCTTCCTTCAGTTCCGGCAGAATGCGGATGGCGTTCAATCCGACCGGCTCCTCGAACAGGTACGAAGCGCGTCCATGGGTAACGTATCGGCCCTTGCAGGGAGTCGGATATGCGGCAGCTTCGCCCGGGGCGACCGTATTGAGCGTGACCTGTCCGAGTTTAGACAGCACCCGACCGCCCTGGTTCAGGTATGCGACGTGGCTCGCCGGCGCGCAGGCGCCTTCGCTCGTGGGCGATACGCCGGTGAAATACGATGACAGGAAGCATCGCCCCTCTGACATCGGGCCGACGCTGCCGAAGGCAAACACCTCGGTCTCGATTGCGGTTTCGGAGATCAGCGCTTTGACGTCCGCGACCGACAGCACCCTGGGAAGCACCACGCGCTTGACGTCGAAGCGGTCACGATAGAACGCGATCGAGGGTGCATTGGCGGCCGATGCCTGTACCGACAGGTGGCGTCGCAGCTCGGGGTGGCGCCGTGCAGCGTAATCGAGTAACCCGATGTCAGCGAGGATGACGGCGTCCGCCTGCGCCGCCGCCGCCTGGTCCACCGCACGGTGCCACACCCCGGCATTGCCCGCCAGAGGAAACGTGTTGATGGCGACCAGCACCTTGCATCCTCGCTCGTGTGCATAGCTGACGCCTTCCGTGAGCTCTTCGAATTCAAAGTTGAGGCCCGGGTAATTGCGGGCGTTGGTGCGATCCCGGAACCCGCAATAGACGGCATCGGCACCGGCATCAACCGCGGCGCGCAACGCCGCCGGCGTGCCTGCCGGGCATACCAGCTCGAGATAGCCGGCGCTCACGAGACCTTCTCTTCGCGCCGTTTCTGGCGTGCTTCTAGGCGCCCGAGCCGAGCCGTCAGTGTTGCGATCTCGCTCCGGCAGCGCTCCAGTTCTGCGCCGACATCCGGTCCGGGCTCCGAGACCGACGGGTGCAGCGTGCGATGCATCGCGGCCAGGCGTGCGCCGAGACCATCGAGGAGGCGATCGAGTACCCGCGCTGCGGCCCGCGATGGGCGGCCCAAGGGCCCGAAGGCGGCCGCGATCTCATCGCCGAGCTTGAGTTCGTCGCGATCCAGCACGTTGCGCAGCCCGACGATCACGGCGGTGTTTCCCGAGACGAGGAGATCGCGCCGGAAGAACAGCGTGTCGCTGTCAATCCGCCCCTCGAGCAGGTCCACCAGGGTCGCGACGCTGGCCGCGACCGATGCATCCGCGCCACTGGCTTGCCGCTCGATGATTCTGAGCGCGATCGGCTCGCGCCCCACGGTCAGCTCAAAGCCGTAGGGCAGGTCGGTCGGCAGGATATGGATCGTCGCGGACTCGAGGCGTGCCAGGTTCGGCAGCAGCCTCGGATGCTTGCGCCGTAAGCTCCGCATAACCATGGCTGCCACACCCGCAACGACCGGCCGGGGTAGAAGCGTCGCACCAGCACGCAGCAAGGCAAGTGGCGTGGGCTGGCTCGGCGGCCGGCCCGACCTATCGATTACTGTGGCTGCCAACTGACTGTTCCTCCGAACACCAATTCAAGCGGGCTGCGCCGACGCGACGGTGAAGCAGTGGGGGGCAACACTCTCTTCCATACGATCGGCGCAGCCTCGCATCCGCCGGAGTATGGATGACCCGGTGAGCGCCGAAATTGATATAGCGCAATTTCGGCGCTCGAATGAGGAGTATGGGGTGTGCCGTAATCGCGAACGCCCGTTGCCTGGAGTCGACCGAATGATCAACACGCCGTTTCCCCGGCTCCGGATCCGGGGGCGCAGCCGCTTGCCCGTCATTCAGGGTGGAGGGGCTCGGCATCTCTGGTCATCGCCTCGCCGGTGCGGTGGCGAAGCACTGCGCGGTAGCATCGAAAAGGGCCCTGTTCTTCCGTAGCAGCGAATCGCTGCCGTTCGGAACGGAGATCCGCAGCGTGGCCGAGCTGCTGGAGCGCTTGCTCACCGATGCGCGCAATACCATAGACTCATTCGCCGATGCCACGTGAAGCGCCGGCCTGAGCGCGGCCGCAGCGGCTTGACCGCTCATCGTGTGCGTCGCGTGGATGGCTGCGCGGGGATTAGCCGAAGAGCTGCTTCAGATCTGCCGGCCGCAGCAGCCGCAGATCCTTGGCATGAACCTCGATCAGCCGCCGCCGGTGCAGTTCCGCGAGGCACCGACTCACCGTCTCGAGAGTTACGCCGAGGTAGCTGGCAAGGTCGCTCCGGCTGAGGCCGAGACGGAACCGTGACCCATCGAGACCGGAACGCTGCATCCGGCTGGAAATATCAAGCACGCATCCGGCGACGCGAGCGAGTGCATCCCGATCGAGCACGGAGGCGACCAGCTGCTGCGTCGCCATCACCTTCGTCGCCAGCAAGCGAACCAGCTCGCGTCCTACGTCCGGCATCTTTTCAGCGAGCTTATGCACAGCTGCCGCCGGTACCCGGCAGTACCGGGCGCTCTGGACCGCAATCGCGGTAGTCTCCGCCCGGGAAGTCGCCAGTGAGCCGAGGCCGAGGACCTCGCCCGGCAGCGAGAAGTGGACGATGGACTCCGTGCCGTTCGGCCTCATCGCGACGTCCTTGACGCAACCACTTCGCAACGCATAGAAGGCGGCGCTTCTCTGTCCGGACCAAAACAGCACCTCACCCCTAGCCAGCGTGCCCTGGCGGACATGCAGTTTGTCCACCAGCGACACGTCTTCGTGTCCGGACTTTCCGATGCATAGGCCATGGAGGCCGCAGTGTGCGCACCTAATGATTGATCGCGTGCACACGACGTGGCTCTCGCTGATACGTATCATGGGTCGCGGCAACCGTCGGCGCCGAGTACCGTGAATACACTGCGCGCGGCCCGTCGCGTCGCGCATCCCGCTGCGGAAAATCCGAGCGCCAGTGCGCGCCGCGGCTCTCCTCGCGCGCCAGCGCCGCCGTGAGCATTTCGATCGCGAGGCCGTAGCGGTTGCGCAGGATTCTGGAGCCGAGCTCAAGGGAGTCGCGCTCAGCGGCGGTCGCAGTCAGTGCAGACTCGAGCGTGCACGCATCCCGCACGGGTCCCATCGCTTGCCATAGGCGATCCCGCATGTGGTCCCAGCGTGCGGCAATGCTGGTGGCCGTGGATGTGTCGCCGTCTTGGGGCTGAACGACCCGGCGGAGGCGCGAGCGGCGCGCCGCGATCGCCTTGCCGACCACTTGTCCGCACACGACGGCCTCCAGCAGTGAATTGCTGGCGAGGCGGTTCGCGCCGTGCAAGCCGGTATACGCCACCTCGCCGCAGGCCGACAGGCCCGGAATGCTCGTACGCCCCGCGGTATCCACGAGCACCCCGCCCATGTGGTAGTGGGCAGCCGCCGACACCGGCAGCGGGTTGAGGGCGGGATCGAGCCCAAAGCGCTGTGCCATGGCGCGCGCGCCCGGGAACGCCGCGCCTTGGGTGGACCGGAATACCGCGGTCGCATCGAGGAGCACGTTTTCGCCGGCCTGAGCGTGCTCCCACACGGCGCGCGCGACCACGTCCCGTGGAGCGAGGTCGCCGAACACGTGGCGACCCGCCATTACAGGAACTCCCCTGCCCGTCACCAATTGTGCGCCCGCTCCGCGCAGCGCCTCGGTGAGAAGCGGCAGCGGATCGGCATCGACCCTGAGCGCCGTCGGATGAAACTGGATGAACTCGAGCGCCGCGGTGCGGGCGCCGATTGCCAGTGCCATCGCGAGTCCATCGCCCGTCGCATGCTCGCCGTTGGTCGTGCATCTAAAGAGACCGCCGAGACCTCCGGTAGCGAGCACGGTGGCGCACGCGTGGATTACACGTGGGCGACCGTGAGGATCGACGACCAGCGCGCCTGCCGCCTCGCCCGATGCGGCAACCAGAAGCTCGGTGGCGCGCCAGCCGATTCGGAGCTCAATGTGGGGTGCGCTCTGCATGCGCTGCCACAGTGCTGTCACGATGGCCTCGCCACTTCTGTCGCCGGCGGCGTGGGCGACACGCGCGTAATGGTGCCCTGCTTCCAGATGCAGACTCCTGCCGGCTCCATCCCGGTCAAAGGCGACGCCCGAGGTCTCGAGGAACGCGATCGCCTCGATCGCGCCACCGACTACCCGTCTGACCGCTTCGGGGTCTGCGGAATGGCAGGCGGCGTCGAGGGTGTCGCCGACATGGCTCTCGATGGAGTCGCCGGGCCCTACCGGAGCCGCGATACCTCCCTGCGCCAGCGCGCTCGACGATGCGCGGATGGGTTCGTCTGGGCAGAGGAGAATCACCCGCCTCGGCGTGGCCGCGAGCGCGGCGCATAAGCCGGCGACTCCGGCGCCGATGACGAGGACGTCCGAATCAATGGTGCCGTCCGGCGCCGTGCCCCTTGCCATCACAGCTCGACCATGCGCTGCAGGGGTCGTCGGGCACGCTCTGCGATCTTGGGATCCATCTCGATAACGCACCCGCCTTCGCGCAGCGAGTTTCTGACCTTCTCCAGCGTCACCAACTTCATGTGCCGGCACAGGTTGCAAGGGCGCTCGAACCGGATGTCGGGATGCGCGAGCAGCACGTTGTCCGCCATCGAGCACTCGGTCAGTAGCAGCACGCGACCCGGCGTCATCGCATCCAGGTATTCAATCATTGCGGCGGTCGACCCGACGAAGTCGGCCGCGGCCTGCACGTCCGGCGGGCATTCAGGGTGCGCAAGCACGCGAACATCCGTGCCGCGGTACTGAGTGATGTCGGCGGCCGAGAACCGGTCATGAACTTCGCATGACCCGGACCATGGAATGATTTCGCAGTCGACCCGCTTGGCGACGAAGCTGGCGAGGAACCGGTCTGGGAGCATGATTACCCGCGGACTGCCAAGAGACTTGACGACCGCGACCGCATTCCCGGACGTGCAGCAAACATCGACCTCGGCCTTTACCGCAGCCGTCGTGTTCACGTACGCGACGATCGGGACTCCAGGGTAACGGTCGCGCAGCGCCCATACGTCCGCCACCGTAATCGACTCAGCCAGCGAGCAGCCGGCTTCGGGCGCTGGCAGAAGAACCATACGGGACGGATTCAGGAGCTTGGCGGTTTCCGCCATGAAGCGAACGCCGCACACAACGATCGTCTCGGCTTCCGTTTGCGCCGCGAAACGAGCCATCGCAAGCGAGTCCCCGGTGAAGTCGGCGACGCCCGCGGTAATGGCCGGAACCTGGTAGTTGTGTGCAACGACAACGGCCCGCCGCGCAGCCTTGAGCTCGCGGATTTCCGCGATGAGCGGCATGTCGAGCAGCACTTCCGGCTCGGGTAATACTCTGGCAAGGCGTGCCACAAGCTCCGCTGTCCAATCCCCGCCGGTCGCCGATATCACTTTCGTCCTCCCGGTCTTAGCACCATTTGTCTAATTATCCACTATAGCGATGGGAAGCTCCTTGCTGCGTTGGAAGCGAGAGTGAGTATCGTTGCGATTTGCGCTGATTGAGGCGCGCGTCCGAGTAATTGGCAGTAGGCGTCCACTCACTTCAACGTCCCCGTATGACGGAAGGTTGCGCAACGGTCGGGGACAGGACCGATATTGGCGCGGCCTGTCATATAGCAGGCAGCTCAATCGCCGCAGACAGGCGATGAAAATTGGGATGTCTGTTGGCACCAGCCCGGTTGCCACGGTGACAGTATATGTGGATCCTTCACTAGGCGACCCGGCCTTGCAAAATGCGAAAGAGTTGCTTGCCGACGCCGACCGTGTCGTTGCGGCCAATAACGCCATATTCGGCGTGCCGGGAGATCCCGTCAGCGTAATTGTGTTCGCGTTGGGCGGCCAAACCGACGGCACGGGCGGCGCAGACCACGACGCGTGCAATTACACGAACGGCGGGGCCATTGAGGTCTGTGCATCTTACGGAAACGCTGCGCGTGTATCGGCACTATTTGAGGCGGAACTGAGCGAATGTTCGATGGGCGGAAATCTGTGCGGCCAAAACACCGGCGAGGCACTTTCTCGTTGGTGTGCTGCCATAGTCGGCAACAACGCACTCGCGGATTTCGCAACCGCACCGACGTGGGCACAGAAAGGAATGCCCGACTTCGTCAACAGGACGGATAATACCGATCAAAATCCGACAAGCACCGGTTGCGGTATGGCGTTCTTAGTCTTGGCTCCAGAGTCTGGGATTTCCGCTCAAAAAAATCGCCCCCGCGATGGTAAAGCTTGGCACATCGGCAACGCTCGCTCAGCTGTACGCGATATTGACATCAGCTCTTCAGTCCGATGCGTGGCTAAAATTCCTAGCGGCCGCGAAGTCGTTGCCTAAGATTGTGAACGATGATCCCTTTGGGGGCGCTAATGTGTCGCGAAAGAGCAAAGGGCGTTCCGCAAAGGCGCGGTTGGCCTCTAGAGGGCCCGTAAGACAAAAGTTCACGACGGACAGCAAGTCTCGCAGGGCACCCCGGTAATACTTGGATGACAACTTGATCGAACGGGTTGGGGGCGGCACCGCCTGGTCAATGTTGCAAGCCGGTTCACACACGCGGCATTTCTTCACGATCCCGCCAGACAGAGGCGCGCGTCTGCGTCGCGCGAGCAGATACAGAAATCCCAGCACCAATGGCAGCAGCAACGCGTTCATCACCTGAAAGCTCTCCGATCGCGAGGGGCAAACGCCGGTGGAATCGGAAAAGTGAGGGCGAAAACTGCCGATCGGAGCGAACTTCATAGGGATTCGGCGATCTAAATTTCGGATGCATCGGTCGTTGCATCGGCCATGAAGGATTAAATAATCGTTATGTTGTTGGCATTTCGCGCCGTGTTCCTGTTCAGCATTCTCGCTGCGGTGGCCAATGCCGGTCCCGCGCCGTTTGATCTTGCCGGCCCTACCCTTGAGGTAAAAGTCACCCGCGAAGGCAAGACCCTGCCGGTTTCCGAAGTGCCAAACCTTGTTGCGGGCGACCGATTGTGGATCAAGGCGGATCTGCCGGCGAATCAGTCCGCACAATACCTGTTGGTTACTGCGTTCTTGAGTGGCTCAACCAATCCGCCGCCTGAGAGTTGGTTCTTTCCCTGTAAAACATGGAGCGGCCAATGTGGGCGTGACGGGTTCACTGTCACTGTGCCGAAGGGTGCGGAGCAGGTGCTGGTATTCCTCGCGCCTGCGACCCGCGGTGATTTTAGAACGCTCGTCGGCGCAGTGCGTGGGCGCCCCGGTGCATTCGTGCGCACATCGCAGGATCTGAATCAGGCGGCGCTCGATCGCTCCCGATTGGAGCGTTATCTCTCGGCCATTCGTCTCTTAAATGACGCGGATCCGTCCAAGCTAAAGGAGGCCGCTCCGCTACTTGCGCGGAGCTTGGCGATCAAAGTGGACGAAAAGTGCTTGGGTAGGATCGCCGCCCTGCAAGCTCCATGTCTGATGCAAGGCGAGGAGAGCCTGATTCTAAATGATGGACACAGCACATCGATTGTCCAGGCGCTGACCTCGGGTCCCGGTAGCGATTTGGCTATGGAGGCGAGCTTCACCCCGCAGCTCGGGTACGGTTACTACAGTCCGTATGTCGCATCGGTACTGGACATCGCTCGCATAATGGATTCGTTTCGCACGGCGCAGTATCAGTACATTCCGGCGCTAACCTCACCACGGGAGGATAAGCTGGCGCTGACTCTCAACACGGCGCCTTCGTTTTACAATCCAAAGTCGGTGTTGGTGGTAGCGCTGCCGGCGGTGGAACAACCACAGTTACCGCCGCTGCATGCGGTGGATCCCAAAGAAATTTACTGCGCCAATCGGACAGCGCTCGTCTTGCCGGTCGAGGGAGCGCCTCTGGTTTTTTCGACAGACTATGCACACGACGTGACGCTGACTTTGACCGGGAACGACGGTAAAACCATCAGATTGCCGGCCCATGCCGATGCAGCGCAGGGCGGTTATGTCGTCGATACCTCTGGAATGGAATCCAGCGCTCTGGGGCAGGCTGCGGAGGCGAAGCTGCGGGGATATTGGGGATTTGAGCCTTACGAAGGACCCAGTTTCCACCTGATGAATTCGCGGACAAAGGCTTGGGCGCTCGCCGCCGGAGACGAAGCAGCACTGATCGTCGGCCGTCAGAATACTGTTCACCTTCAGGCCGACAGCGTCAGTTGTCTCGACCGCATCATGCTGAGAGACGCCGCCGGCAAAGAGCTGCAGGCCGAGTGGAAGGCGCTGAAACCGAACGAAGTGGAGGTGAATCTGCCGCTTCAACAGTCACAGCCCGGGGCGATGACCTTGTTGGTCGCCCAATATGGGCGCAGTCAAGCACAGTCAATTCCTCTACAGGCATTCTCCGACGCGGGACATTTCGACGGGTTCGCCATCCATGCTGGCGATGTACAGGGTATTTTGAAGGGAAGCCGTCTCGATGAGGTCGCAAGTCTGTCCATAGGTAATGTTGCATTTGTGCCCGGTGAGCTGTCGACCAGGCACGGCGTTGATGAACTGCCGATGATGGCGCAAGACGCTCAAGACGCGTCGACTCTAAAGGCGGACCATGCGATCGCCGCGAAAGTTACGCTGACAGATGGACGCGTAATGCGTGTGCCCGTATCGGTGGACCCGCCACGTCCTCGCGTATTGTTGATCGCCAGGAGCGTGCAATCATCGCCCTCCAGCGGCGGCGGCATCCAGCTGGCAAATCAAGACGAGCTTGCGCAAGACGCAAAACTGACGTTTTCGTTGCGTGCCCAGTCGCCGGTGACATTTGCGCGTGAAGAGGCAATCGAAGTCGCGACGGTCGATGAGTTGTTTTCGGTCGCGCTAAGGCTCGATAACGGCGGCCTGAGATTAGAGGATGCGCGGGTTGTTGTGGCGACGCTCGATCCGGCAAAGGCGTTTGGACCGTCGGCGTTCGGACCGTTACGGTACCGAGTTCTGGCGAACGGTGAGGTCGGCGACTGGCAGCCCCTAACCACGCTGGTCCGGCTGCCCGCGCTGAAGGACCTCCAATGCCCAACAAGTCCTGACCTGGCTTGCAAACTGTCCGGGTCGGACTTGTTTCTGATCGATTCCGTGGCCAACGATCCGCAGTTTGATCGCCCGGTAAAAGTGCCGGCTGGCTTTCCAGGATACGCGCTGCCTGTGCCTCACCCGATCAGTGGTCGGCTTTATTTGACGCTGCGCGACAATCCATCGGTCATTAACTCGGTAGCCCTGGAAATTCGGGAGCTTCCGCCTTCTGCTGATGAAGTTGCACGCGCCGTCGCAAGGCATGATGCGGCGCAGCCGGAAAATGAACCGGTTGCCAATCCGAACGGGAGCCTGCCATCGGCAGCCGGATCCACCCAGACTCCAGCCGTTATGTCGACGCCCCCCGTACCGAGCAATCCGCCCCCGACGTCCCCCCCGCTTGAGTAGCAGGGCTGTTTAGAGTCCGACGGCATGTGAGGTTGGCCCGTTTGGCACAGCGGTGAGCGGGTCGTCGAGTCGATCGATCCCGCCGGTGCCTCCGCCGATTCCCTTGCGGACGCCTTTGGCAAACTCAGCCCCTCCCATCGGTCGTGGCGATAGCAGTAGACATTGAGCACAGCGAAGTATTACATAAGCCGTGGCTGTCCGCGTGAAGCAGGGTCGACGTCAGTCAACCCAGCGGATGAGGGCAACCTGAGACAGAAGAAGACAACGTGAGCGCGGTCAGACTCTCCAATTGCGGCGGGTAGCCCGCACAAAAATCTGAACAAACAAAGGGAATCCATCTGTGGCCAATTTAATACTAGATGCCATTACCAAGGCTCCGGTGACTCATCGGCTTGCTGTGATGACCGGGCTTGCGATGCTGGGCGCGACCGTGTTTCTGATCGGAGCGGCTACTAGAGCGCAGGACGCCGCGAAGGTCGATCCCAAGCACTACAAGGTAGTGCTGGAAAACGACCAAGTTCGGGTCCTTCGCATCACCTACGGACCTCATGAGAAATCCGTGATGCACTCGCACCCGGCCGGCGTAGTGGTGTACCTGACCGATACCCGTGGAAAATTTACAATGCCCGACGGAAAGACCCAAGACGCGGTGACCAAAGCCGGCACGGTGGTGTGGAGTGATCCGACTACTCACATGCCTGAAAACACCGGTGACAAGGAATTCGAAGTGATTCAGGTGGAGCTCAAGACGCATCCGAAGTGAGTTAACGCGCCCCTGCTATCGGCGCGATCATTGGTTTGCCCGAATGCTAGAACTCCGAATCCCTGATAGTTCCCTGTTCTAGATTCGAGTTGGCGGGGCATTATCCGGCCGCTTAGCGGAAATTTGGCTTTTTAACAATAATAAGGCCCCTTCATTGGGGTCTTATTATTGCTAAGAAGCAGGGTGTGCGGACGAAGCCACCGGTTCGACAAAATCGCGGGGAGCTGTCTTGGACGCGCGCAGCGCGCCGTGCTGCAATCGACCCCGTCGAAGCGTCGGCTGCACTGCAGGCTGTCAGCATCACCAAACAGCGGGCAGAGGCGCTCGCGCTTCAGGCTGTCGGCGGTGGCACTGCGGTCCTGGCGGTGCTTGAGCGCGAGAATGGCTTCATCCATTGGTCCGTCGATATCGTCGATGCGGTGTTGGATACGATTAATGTGCGGCATTGGCGGTCAAACTGAAGTAACCGACCTTGTTATTGGAAGGAGATCCGTACCACATGCGCCCTTGCGCATCGCGGAATAATTCCCGAATGGTGTTTTCGGAGTGCGGGAACGGATATTCAACGGTCTTGCCCGTTTTCGGATCAAAGCGGCCCAGGACATCCATGTTGTACGAGGAATACCAAATATGGTTGTCCGCGTCGACGCCGAGACCATAGGGGGTCGGCTGTGGGCCGGGCAATGGATATTCCGTGAAGGTTTCTGTCTTTGGGTCGAATCGCCCCATTTTCCCGGCGTTAAATTCGCCGAACCAAACGATCCCGTCGGCATCGATCTGCATGCGCCGCGGAAAGCATTTCGGTGTCGGAGGAGTCCACAGGGACACTTTCAGAGTCTTCCAGTCCACCATGCCGATCTGACTCGTGTCGGGCCGTGTAAACCAAATATTGCCGTTGCTGTCCTCCTCGACGTCATAGGTGGACGCGATTTCGTCGAAACGGGTAAATTTTTTGGTTTTGCGATCGAGCCTGGTCAACGGGTTCCCGGATGACCAGGCATTTCCATCGGGATCCAAGCGCACGGTGTGCTTGGACCCGGCGCCGTAGCCGAGTTTGCCGGGAATATACGCATCCTGGAATTCGATTATTTTCTGCGTGTGGGGATCCCATTGTCCAACTTTGTTCGACCCCTGCTCGGTAAGCCACACCGAACCGTCCGTTCCCGGCACCGCGGAGTGAACGGCCGCGGTGCCGATATTTGGAACCGGAAAATCCTGGATTGCGCCGGATTTCGCATCGAGCCGGCTGATCTTGTTGGCGACGCCGAAGTTGGGGATCCAGAAATATCCGTTCTTGTCCGGAGCGGCGCTGAAGGGCATGCGGCTCGCGGAAGGCATGTCGTATTCCACGAAAGTGATGTTCATGGCCTCGCTGCTGATCGGCCGCACGGTGTCCTTATATCCGGGCGCTTCCTCCGGGGATCCCGGAAGGACGGATTTCTCGCCGAACAGACTGGTCAAATAAGCGGCAATTTCATCCACTTGCTGATCGTTGAGCCGATCCGCCAAACCGAACTTCATGGCAACCTGCATATACCGGACGCGACCGAGCCAACCCTCGGCATCGTGCTGCACCGACGCCATTCGAGTCTGAAATCCGTGGCAGGTGAAACAAGTGGAGAAGACCTTGTCCTTCACCGGTGATGCGGGCCATAGCTTGCCGGCCTGATAAATGGAAATGTCATTCCATCGCACCGGAATTTTGTGCAACGACATATCGAAAGAGGCGATCTGGTCGTCCGTGAGCGTCACGTCCGTGTCTAGGTCGCCAGTGTAGCCGGTGATCTTGGTCGACAATTTATAATCCCCCGCGAGGAGTTTCTCCATGCGGTAATGCCCGTGGCTGTCCGACAAGACCATGAAGGTCGTGTTGATCTTCTTGTTTTGCGCCTCCACGAAGACGCCTTCAAGAGGCGCGCCGTCCGGCCCTTTCACGGTCCCGCTGATCGTGGCTCCATAACTGACCGAGCCGCTGTATGCAATCAGGGTCATCAGAGTCAGGAATGCGTTGCGTGGGTTCATAGGGTTTTCTTATCTCAGGTGAGGGATCCACGTTGGTTACTCCATCATGCGCAGTGGGAAATGCGAAATCAATGGGCGCAGCCCCCCTCCCCGGGACCTGGCCGATCCTGCCCCCTAGGCATCTAGCGGCGCATCCAGGTGGGAGGAGGGTGAGCCCTGCGCAAGGCTACGCGCCCGCGGTGGGTTTCGGCGGCGTCGGCAGCGGGACTTTTTCCGGCTGGATTGCCGTGTCGGCGGGCGTGTGCGGCATCGCTTCGGCCGCGCATCCCTCGACCACGACCGAGAGCAGCTGCATGCTTTGCGCCGCGACGCGAACCGCGGTCTGATCGACCGGCTGATCGATCACCTGCAGGTCCGCGGTATCGATGCGCACCTGCCATTGGAACAGCGGCTGCGGCAATTGAAAAACTTGATCGATGATCGTGTTGTTGGCGAGCAGCAGACACAGCTCGGTGTGCTCATCGTCCAGGCGATGCGCGCGCCGCACGCCAAGCAGCCACCCTTCCCAATACTGCCAGTCTTCGGGCCGCATGGTGTCGCCGTTTTCATCGAACCATTCGATGTCGCGCACCTGCGGCAGCGGCTCGAGCAAACCGTGTTGGAAATAGCTGCAGCGCAGCGAGGTCAGCTCCCGCCGCAGACTGATCAGGCGCGTGACAAACGCTTGGTGCGCTTGCCCCGCCGGCGACTGCGCGAGCCTCCAGTCGTACCAGGACAGCTGCGAGTCCTGGCAGTAGGCATTGTTGTTGCCGCTCTGAGTGCGCCCGAATTCATCGCCGCCGAGCAGCATCGGCGTGCCATGCGAGAACAGCAGCGTCGCAAGCATGGCGCGCACGACCCGTTCGCGCCGTTCGAGCACCTGTGCGTCCTCCGTGGGTCCTTCGACGCCCCAGTTGTTGCTCGCGTTGTGGCTGTCGCCGTCGCGATTGTCCTCGCCGTTGGCCTCATTGTGCTTCTGGTTGTAGCTGACCAAATCGCGCAGCGTAAAGCCGTCGTGAGCCGTGATGAAATTGATCGAGGCCCACGGCCTGCGCCGCTCGCGGTCGAATAGATCGGCTGATCCCTGCAGCCGGGCGGCGAGCGCGCCGCGCAGCCCCGAATCCCCGCGCCAGAACTTGCGCACGTCGTCGCGAAACCTGGCGTTCCACTCCGCCATGCCCGCGGGATGATTGCCGAGCTGATAGCCGCCCGGCCCCACGTCCCACGGTTCCGAGATCAACTTGACGCGCGACAAGGTCGGATCCTGCATCAAGGCGTCGAAGAAGCCCGCGCCCGGATCGAAACCGTTCGTCTCGCGCCCTAGCGTCACGCCGAGATCGAAGCGGAAGCCATCGACGTGATATTCGTCGACCCAGTAGCGCAGCGAATCGAGGGCGAGCTGGATCACACGCCGGTGCGAGAAGTTGACCGTGTTGCCGCAGCCGGTGTCGTTGACGCAATAGCGCGCGTTGTCCGCTTGCAGGCGATAGTAGATGGCGTTGTCCAGACCGCGCAGGCTTAATGTCGGGCCGCGCTCGCTGCCTTCGCAGGTGTGGTTGTAGACGACGTCGAGCAGCACCTCGATGCCCGCGGCGTGCAGCGCCTTAATGGCGACCTTGAGCTCCGCCGGGTTCCCGTTCGACAAAAAGGCCGGCTCGGGCGCGAAATAGCCCAGTGTGTTGTAGCCCCAATAGTTGACCAATCCCCGATCCACCAAAGGGCGGTCGTGCATGTAGGAGAATATCGGCAGCAATTCCAGCGCCGTGACTCCGAGACTGCGTAGGTGCGCGATGGTTCGCTCGTGACCCAACGCCGCCGCGGTGCCGCGCAGGTGCTCTGGAATGTCTTCGAGGCGCATGGTCAGTCCGCGCAGATGCGCCTCGTAGATAACGGTCTCGGACCAAGGGATACGCGGTGCCCGGTCATCGCCCCAGTCGAACGACTCCGCAGTGACCACGGCCTTCGAGACGAACGGCGCGCTATCGCGCCGGTCATACGACAGATCCGCGCGCGGTGAGCCGATACGGTAGCCAAAGAGCGAATCGCTCCAGCGCAAGGCGCCGGCGAGGCGGCGCGCATAGGGATCGAGCAGCAGCTTGTTGGGATTGAAGCGGTGACCCTGGTCGGGCCGATAGGGACCTTGGGCGCGGTAGCCAAAGATCTGTCCCGGCGCCACCTCCGGCATATAGCCGTGCCAGACGCCGTCGGTGCACTCGGGCAGCGCGACTTGTCGCAGCTCGCGCCGGCCGCTGGCATCGAATAGGCACAGCCGCATCAATCCGGCATGCTCGGCAAAGACGGCGAAGTTGGTGCCGCGGCCGTCCCAATGGGCTCCGAGTGGACCGGCGGCCCCCGCCGTGATCGGTCTGTCCGTAGCGTCACCCATCGTGGCGCAGCACGACCGTGGCAAGGGGAGGTAAGGTCAATTCCAGCGAGAACGGTTGCCCATGCGAGGCGTGCGCGTTCGCTTGCACCCCGCCGCCATTGCCGAGATTCGAGCCGCCGTAGATTTCGGCGTCGGTGTTGAGGATCTCACGCCACAAGCCTGCGTGCGGCACGCCGAAGCGATAACGATAGCGCGGCACGGGTGTGAAATTGCAGGCCACGACCACCGTTGCCGTGCCTGGGGCGCCGCTGCGGCAATAGGCATAAACGCTGTTGGTGTAGTCATCGGCGACGAGCCATGCGAAGCCGGCACTATCGGTGTCGAGTACGTGCAGCGCCTCCTCATGGACGTAGAGGCGATTGAGGTCGACGATCAGGCGCTGCACTCCGCGATGCAAGGGGTGTTCGAGCGCCGCCCAATCGATTTGGCCGTCGTGATTCCATTCCCAGTCCTGCCCGATCTCGCCCCCCATGAACAGCAGTTTCTTGCCGGGCTGCGTCCACATGAAGCCGAAGTAGGCGCGCAGATTCGCAAAGCGCTGCCACGTATCGCCCGGCATCCGGCCGATCAACGAACCCTTGCCGTGCACGACCTCGTCGTGCGAGAGCGGCAGTACGAAGCGCTCGGAGAATGCATACAGGAGCCCGAATGTCATGTCGTGATGATCGTAGGAGCGGTACACGGGGTCGTGCGACATATAGCGCAGAGTGTCGTGCATCCATCCCATGTTCCATTTGAACGAAAAGCCGAGCCCGCCGTAGTGGGTCCCCTGAGTGACGCCGGGCCAGGCGGTGGACTCCTCGGCGATGGTCAGTGCGCCGGGGTGGCGCTCGGCTATCGCGTCGTTCAGGTGCCGCAGGAATTCGATCGCTTCAATGTTCTCGCGTCCGCCATAGCGATTCGGGATCCACTGTCCCTCGCCGCGTGCATAGTCGCGATAAAGGAGCGAGGCGACCGCATCGACGCGCAGGCCGTCGACGTGATAGCGCTCGATCCAGTGCAGGGCGCTCGAAATCAGGAAGCCGTGCACTTCATTACGCCCTAGGTTGTAGAGCGCGGTATTCCACTCCGGTTGAAATCCCTCGCGCGGATCGGCATGTTCGTACAGCGGCGTGCCGTCGAACCCCGCGAGCCCGTGCGCATCGGTCGGAAAGTGGCCGGGCACCCAGTCGAGAATCACACCCAGGCCCGCACTGTGGCAGCGATCGACGAAACGCGCGAATTCCGCAGCGCTGCCATAGGGTGCGTGCGGCGCGAATTGACTCAGTACCTGGTAGCCCCACGAGCCACCGAACGGATGCCCCATCATCGGCAGCAGTTCGACGTGTGTGAATCCGAGTCCTGTGACATACGGTATGAGTTGATCGCCGAGCTCCCCCCAATGCAACGCGCGCCAACCCTCGTTGGGCACGCGCCGCCAGGATCCCACGTGCACCTCGTAGATCGAGATCGGGGCGCGCGAGGGGTGGGTTAGTCCGGCCCGGGCTTCGATCCATTGCGAATCCGTCCAGGGAAACGGCGCGGGGTCGACGATAACGGAGGCCGTACGCGGCGGCAATTCGACTTCGAGCGCGACCGGATCGGCCTTGAGCGGCAGCAGACCGTGCGGTCCGATGATCTCGTACTTATAGAAAGTGCCAATCGGTAGTCGCGGAATGAACAGCTCCCAAACGCCGGCTTCGACCCGCTTGCGCATCAGGTGGCGGCGCCCGTCCCAGCCATTGAAATCTCCAACCACTGAAACGCGTCGCGCATTGGGAGCCCAGACGGCGAAACGCACACCCGGGATGCCATCGACGTTCATCACCTGAGCGCCGAGACAGCGGCCGAGCTCCCGGTGAGTGCCCTCAGCGAACAGGTAGAGGTCGATGTCCTCCAGCAGCACCCCGAAGCAATACGGGTCTTCGGTCTCTTGCACCAGTCCGCCTGGCCAGTGGATTCGCAGGCGATAGGGGGTGCCGGCGGGTATCCGACCGCTAAACAAGCCCGGCGTCTGCACCGCCGACAGCCGTGCCAACACGGCGCCGCCCGAGTCTATCGCCTCAACCCCCTCGGCCGGCGGCACAAAGGCGCGCACGACGCTGTCCCGGCCCGCTGCATGCGGACCCAAGAGCGCGAACGGATCGGAGGCCATCCCTGTGGCGAGTGCATGCGCTTCGTGCGGATCGATCAGCAGCTCAGGATCATCCGCTCGTTCTGCGGCCCGGTTCGCGCCCGGGCTCTGCAGTGGCCCGGGCATCAGAGTATCACTGTGCATGGTTCCTCCCTTCGCGGCAGAGCTCTTCGCGGCCAAGCACCCGATGCGCCGGCGGCTATTGAGCAGAACAAAAGCCAGGAAGGCGTATTTCGCGACAAATCGGTCGGCGATACCATCCGTGATTTCCGATATAGCGGCGAATTCGCTTGCGGCGGGGGGCGCCCCCGGCACCGCGGAAACCCCTTAGTGCGATTAAGGCCGTTCTGCCGTAGATTCCCAAAGGCGGCAACTCAAGCAAAGTCCGCTTATCACCGTCCCGGCTCAGGGGCGGGGAAATTGCTCGTGCGGAATCGGTGAGTTAGGTTGCAACGATGCAGGCCGAACTAGGCATGCCAGTCAGGTCGGGCCGCGCTTCTCCTCGATCTCGAGCAACGCGCGCTCCATGGGCAGGTCAGCCGCGTGTGCCTCTGTGCTGGTCTCCGGCATGCCGATGTCATCGGATTCCAGGTCGTCAAACGGCCCCACCCAGTCTTCCGGTTGTTCGCAGCTTTCCAATTCTATCGTTGCCCAC
>Ga0207927_1000269_pt1 | contig 22108 bp, 21 predicted proteins | sample NGESurdeep072012_2_FD_184456 | JGI IMG/M metagenome (GOLD analysis project Ga0207927, IMG submission 184456) | Arctic peat soil microbial communities from Barrow, Alaska - NGEE Surface sample 210-2 deep-072012 (SPAdes) | ecosystem: Environmental > Terrestrial > Soil > Wetlands > Peat ... | reverse complement strand
ATCCCTGGAGATGGCCTCGAGCTGTTTCCATGGACCGCTCGTGGGTCGCGCCGCCACCTCCCGCGCCAGCGTCTCGAGAGGCGCAAGCGCCCGTCGGGCGAGACGAACGGAGATGAGCGCGGAAAGAACGGAGAGGGGAAGGACGCCGAGGAGGAGCGTCGTGACGATCTCCCGCCGGAGCTCGCCCGAGAATGAATCCGGCACCGCAACCGCTACGACGAGGCCTGTCGCCGTGCGCCGCCGGGCGACGAAGCGGCCCTTCTCCTTATGCGGTTTCGCTTCGGCCGTACCTCCGCCAGCACCCACCTCGCCCCCCGGACCCTTCGAGGCGATGAGGCCGGACGGACCCCATACCTCCCTCCTCGCCCCATCGAGGGCCGACTCGTCCAGGAATTCGCGAGCGGCGCCCGCGAGTGTCGGCTGTTCGAAGCGCTCCTCCGTGATGCCCGCGTCCATCGCGGCCGCCAGGTTCTCGGCGGTGCGCAGGTTCGCCGACGTGAGCCGAAACCCGAGGAGGACGAGCAGCACCGCGGCGCTGACCAGCGCGGTGACCGCGGCGGCCGCGGCGGCGATCAACGCGATCCTCCTCGTGATGCTCGGGCGGCGAATCAGGTCCCTCCGCGCCAGCGGAATCCATAGCCGCGGACCGTCTCGATGGCGTCCGGGAGCCCCCGCTCGCCGAGCTTTCTCCGAAGTCTCGAGAGGAAGACGTCGAGGCTTGCCGAGGTCTCGGGTGTCGCCTCTCCCCACACGTCTTCGAGGAGCTCCTCGCGCGCGAGCCCTCGGCTGGTGACGAGGCGCTCGAGGACGCGGAATTCCCGGTCGGTGACCGGAACCTCTCCGCCTCTGACGAAGGCTTCGCGGCGGTCGAGGTCGAGGCGCACGGCACCGGCTTCCATGTGCCGCCGCGGAGGGCGTCCGCGCCGCAGGAGCGCTCGGACGCGGGCCTTCAGCTCCAGCGGAGAGAAGGGCTTGCCCAGGTAGTCGTCCGCCCCGGCTTCGAGCCCTTTCACACGCTCGGGCACTTCCCGGAGGGCCGTGAGCACGAGGACCGCCGCCGTCTGTCCCGATTTCCTGAGCTCGGCGACCCAGTCCAGCCCCGATCCATCCGGCAGCATTCGATCCACGACCACGAGCTCGAACGGACGTTCACAGAAGGCCGAGCGCGCCTCGCTGAGCTTGCCGACGCCCGTCGGCAGGGTGCCGATCTCCCGGAGCGTCGCGACGATGAAGGCCCTCGTCTCATTCTCGTCTTCCACGACGAGGATGGTCGGGGTATTGGTCATCGCGCGCTCCACGAACGGACCGACGTTCAGCCCCGAAGCGCGCGGATCCTGCCGAGATGGCTGTCGTCGTGTCCCGCGAGAACCTCGGCGAGCTGTTCGAGCGTCAGCTCTCCGCGCTTCGGGTGGAGCCCCGTGCGCCGCCAGGCCGCGTGGGGCAGCGCGCGCAGGAGCAGGAGCGTGTCCTCCCTCAGCCGCCGGAACTCCTTCACGACAGCCGCGGGATCGGACTCCGCGTACTTCAGCCGCACCGCAGCCCGGTCGTTATCCAGCATCCAGAGCGCCGGACTGTCAGAAAACGCCATCTTCGAGAAGCGCTCCTGGTAGACGCGCTCGATGTCGCGCACGTGCGCGGCGTTCTCGATCATCGACCACTTTCCAGATGTCGGGCGGCGCCGCAGGGCGTCGTCCGGCACGCCTTTCAGGGCGGCAGCGAGCGCGGTGGGGGCGGCCGAGAGCCGTTCGAGAAGGGCGGCCCGCCGCTTGACCGCGTCGATCTGGGCGAGGTGCGCCGTGTCGTTACCGACCGCGTGCCGGACGACGAGGTCGTCGATCGTGAGCCGGCCCGCGGTTTCGTGGATTCCCGCGCGCCGCCATTGCTCGGGCTTCGACTTCTTCAGGAGCCGGAGGCTCTCGCGGCGCAGGCGCGCCCAGTCACGCAGGACGTCTCCCGCTTTCTGTCCCCGGTAGTCGCGCTCGATCGCGAGTGCGTCGCCGTTCAGGTCGGGAAGGCGCGGCTCGTTCTCGGCGAGGATGCGCGTGTACCTCTCGAGATACCCCTCGCGCTCCATGTCGCGCAGATGGCACAGGATCTCGAGGATCGACCACTTGCCCGGCGCCGGCGTGAACAGGAGGAGCTTGCGCGGCACGCCGCGAAGCGCGGCCTTGAGAGCAGCGGGTGTGGCCGCGAGTGTTTCGAGGTGGCGGGCGCGTTCGTTCACGCCGAGGGACGTCGTTTCAGGCATTGGGGGCTCCCGTCGTGGTAAGGCGCTCTCCCGGTTCCGGGAAGAGCAGCTCCTGTGGTCTGAGGCGCGGCAAGAGCGCGTCGAGGACGAGCGCTCCCCAGTCGCCGCGTCGGGCCGGATCGAGCGGGACGTGTGGAACGCCCCAGACCGCGAGCGTCTGCTCGATCGAGCCGTCGATCTCTCGCTGGAACTCGAGGTCCGTGTCGCGCACTCCGTCGAAGCGCGGACTGCCGACGATCGGGACCTTGAAGAGCACGTCGTACGTCTTCGTCCAGCTCCGAACGAGCTCTTGGAGGACCGCCTCGGCGGGGGCACCCGTGAACGCGCGCCGCATGTAGCAGAAGTTGTCGAGGACGGCGCGGTCGCAGAACACGACGTCCGCCTTCGCCTCGGCCTGCAGCTCCCAGGCGATCTGCGTGTGCAGAATCCACGCCTGCGCCTTGAGCGTCGTCTCCCGGTTGATGGGCAACGGGCACTCGCGCGCCACCTCGCGAACGAGCTCTACGGTCAGATCCCTCTTCTTCAGGGCTGCCGCGAGGTCGTAGCAGAGGGTGGTTTTTCCGACGCCGTGCGTGCCGATGAACGCAATCTTCATCCGCCCGGAGAATACCAGCGGAGTCACCCGCGCCTGGGCCCCTTGCATCCTGGCAGGCGTCGCGACAACATGGCACCATCTTGCAGTAGAAAGAGATTCTGTGTGCCGGGTCTGGCGCTGGACGAGACTGTAGAAGGATCACGGCTCCCGAGCCGTCCCGGACAACGCGAGAGGAGGCGGAGTGAGTGCCAACGGGACGGACACGGAGGAAGGCAATGGCCTCTCTCGGCGTCGCTGGATCGACATCCTGCTGGGAACCAGCTTCGCCGCGTGGATGGGGGCTGTCGTCTATCCGGTCCTGCGGTACCTCACGCCTCTCAAGGATGGAGGCGGCTCGAACAAGGCCACGCTCACCGACGCTCAGAAGCAGGAGCTCGCGAGCAAAGGGTTCCTGATCGCCCGCGTCGGCACCGATCGCGTCCTGCTCTTTAAATACAAGGAGCAGAAGCTGAAGGCTCTCTCGGCCAAGTGCACGCACGAGGGCTGCACGGTCCAGCTCGTCCCGGCCGACGGGATCATCTGGTGCGCCTGCCACAACGGGAAATTCTCCCTCGACGGCCGCGTCATCTCGGGGCCGCCGCCCCGGCCGCTGGCGGCCTTCACGGTGGAAGGCGACCTCAAGGGAGTCGTGACCGTGATCAAGCCGGGGAGCACGGCATGACGGGCGAGCGCGACTCCGCGCCCGCTTCGGCCTCCGCCGGCACGCGTATCTGGCGGATGCTGGACGAGAGGTTCCAGCTCTCGGGCCTCATCTCGTTCCTCGGCCACAAGGAAGTGCCTGTCGGGTCGCACTCGATGGTCTGGTATTACCTCGGCGGCGTCTCGCTCTTCTTTTTCGTCGTCCAGATCGCCACCGGAATCCTCCTCCTGATGAACTACCAGGTGGGGGAGAACACGTCCTACGAGAGCATGAAGCACCTCGTGGGCCGTGTGCCGTTCGGCTGGCTCATCCGCTCGATCCATTGCTGGTCGGCTCACCTCATGAGTCTCGCGGTCCTCGCGCATCTCTTCAGCGTCCTGTTTCTGAAGGCCTATCGCAAGCCGCGCGAGCTGACCTGGTACACGGGCTTCGCGATGCTCGGGATCGTCCTCGGTTTCGGGTTTTCCGGCTACCTGCTGCCGTGGAACGAGCTCAGCTATTTCGCGACCGCGGTCGGGACCGACTCCGTGAAGTCCGTTCCCCTCGTCGGGCCCTGGATGCTCCGCGTGCTGCGCGGAGGCGAAGAGGTTTCGGTCCAGACGCTGTACCGGTTCTTCGCGCTCCACGTCTGCATCCTTCCGCTCGTCATGGGCGCGTTCATCGGTGCCCACCTGCTCTTCATCCAGAGGCAGGGGATGGCCGAGCCGCTCGAAGGCGACTCTTCGCGCGAGACGAAGCCGCGGCCCCGCGGCATGCCGTTCTTTCCGAACTTCGCGATGCGGGACCTGCTCCTGTGGGTGATCTGCCTGAACATCCTCGCACTCCTCGCCGTCGCGCTTCCGTTCGGTCCCGGAATCCCGGGCATGGAATGGGAGCTCGGGGCGAAGGCGAACCCGCTCAAACCGGCCTATCCCGGCATCAAGCCGGAGTGGTACTTCCTGTCCGTATACCAGATGCTTCGGGAATTCCCGGCTCATCTTCTCGGAATGGAAGGTCCTCAGGCCTGCCTGCTTCTGGCGAGCATCCTCGGCGCGATCGCATTCGCGATCCCGCTCCTCGACCGGAACGCGGCGAAGGGAAAGCCGAGCCCGCTCTTCACGGATCTCGGCGTCGCCGGACTTCTTTTCCTCGGGTTTCTGACCCTCAAGGCGTGGGACGTCGGAGTCCACGCGCCGCTCGGGAAAGACCCGGCGGGCGACCCCGTGATGGCCGCGACGATCGCGCGCACCGCGGCCCTGTGGATTATCGGGATCGGGCTCGCCGCGGCGGCGCTCCGGCGCCTCAAGTGGGGGCACTCGGCCTTCTCCTTCACCGCCGCCGCCCTCCTGCAGGCGGCGCTGAACGGATTCGCGCATCTGAGCTGGCTCGCGAGCGGCGGAGCCGCCTTCGCCGTTCTCGCAGTCCTGCTTTTCGGGGGGCGGGTTCGCCGCGGCGCGTCCGCGGCGGCTCTCTTGCTCCTCGCGCTCGTCGCGCCCTCCACGGCGCGCGCGGACGAGAAGGGGGCCACGGCCGCCCCCGAAACCGCATCCGTGCCGGGGCACGTCGTCGAGGAAGTCTGGCCCGCGGATTTTCAGAAGCTTTTCACGGAAGTGGACAAGAAAACGGGCCCGGTCCTGAGCGAGAAGGCGAAGGCCCGATTCCGGAGCCTGCCCAGCCACGCGCAGGAGCTGTTCTTCGTGGCGGCGAAGGCGGGCACACTGTCCTCGGCGGCCCATCTGGCAACGCTCCTCGCCCTGGACATCGACGACCGCAAGGTGGAGCTGATCCTGGGCGACAACTGCGTCCTCTGCCACTCGAACCCGGACTTGCCGGACGAAATTCTGTTCAAGGCCCGGGAGAAGGGCGATCCCTATGCCCACCTCGACCTGCGCGAGATCGTGAGCGACGTCCACTTCCGCGGCGGACTCATGTGCGCGGGCTGCCACGGCGGAAAGCCCACCGACGCCGAGATGTCGGCGGAGATCGGCAAGCGCTGGCCCGCGTCCGACCTGCGGCACAAGGACCGCTCGTGGATCCCGGAGTTCTGCGCCCGCTGCCACTCCTCGAGCGAGTTCATGCGGGGCTACAACCCGTCACTTCCCGTCGACCAGCTCCTCAAGTACCGGACGAGCAAGCACGGGCAGCTTCTCCTCGGGAAGAAGGATTCGAAGGCCGCGCAGTGCGTGAGCTGCCACGGCGTGCATGGGATCCGGCCGCCCGACAGCACGAATTCCCTCGTCTATCGCGAGAACATCCCGGCAACCTGCGGAAAGTGCCACGCGGACGCGGCGTACATGAAGGGCTACACGCTCGAGGACGGCAGGACGCCGATCCCGACGAATCAGCTGGAGCAGTACCGCAAGAGCGTCCACGGCCTCGCGCTTCTCGGGAAGCACGACTCCGGCGCGCCGGCTTGCAACGGCTGCCATGGAAACCACGCGGCGCTGCCGCCGCACACGGAGTTCGTGTCGCAGGTCTGCCGCACGTGCCACGCCGCCAACGGCAGCCTCTTCGACGGCAGCCCGCACAAGAAGGCGTTCCTGGCGCACGGCTGGCCCGAGTGCGAAACGTGTCATGGGAAGCACGACATCGCCGTCCCCACCGACGAGATGCTCCGGCCGGGCCCGAAGGCCCTGTGTCACGACTGCCACTCGAAGTACGGCAAGCCGATTTGCGACGAGACGGCCACGTTCTTCTACAACTCGATCACCGCTCTCCGCGACTCGCACGCCGCGCTGGGAAAGGACGTCGACCGGCTGGCCGAGCGCGGCTTCGACGTCGACGAGCTGCGATTCCAGTCGAGCGCCGTGAGCGACGCGCTTCGCAAGACGCGCCTCGGCATCCACACCTTCGACCGGAGCGACTTCATTCGCAACTCCGAGGCGGCGTCCGAGGCCGAGACGGCCCTCCGCAACGCCGCGGCCGCCGGCTGGGTCGAGTACCGGTTCCGCCGAAACGGCCTCGTGCTCGCCAGCGGCCTGATCTCGGTCTTCGGAGTTCTGCTCTACCTCAAGATCCGCCAGACGGATCGGAAATCGGGCCCGAAGAGCTGAATCAGTGTCATTCCTCGGGCGCCACAGCGGGGTGAGGTGAATCGAAGCGGTCAGGAAGGCGGAGCGAGTCCGACCTCGGCGAAGAGCCTCTCCGTGTCCTCGCCGAGACGCGGAGGGGCTGCGGGCGCGGGTTCGGCGAAGCCGTCGAGGAAAAAAGGCGGCCGGATCGTGGGCACGGTCCGCCCGTTCCGCGTCGTCTCCAGGACCGATCCCAGCGCCGTCGCCTGAGACGAGCGAATCGCTTCGAGCACGCCCGCGACGGGCCCGGCAGGAATCCCGGCGGACTTGCAGCGCTCGAGCCAGGTCGCGCGCGGTTCTTTCGCGAAGAGAGACGCGAGGATCGGAACGAGCTCTTTCCGGTTGACGACGCGCGCGGCGTTCGTCGAGAAACGCGCGTCCCTCGCGATGTCCTCCCGCCCCAGGACCTTTCCGCATAGTGTTTCGAACTGCCGGTCCGTCCCGACTGCGAGAAGGAATCCTCCTTCCGACGCCTCGAAGGCGCGATACGGCTCGATCGTTGCGTGCGAATTGCCGTGGCGAGTAGCCTCTCGGCCCGTCACGAGAGCCGAGCCTGCGACGTTGACGAGCGCGGCGAGGCCCGTCGAGACGAGATTCGTCTTCACGTGAGCCCCGGTTCCGTCGCGCCCGCGCGCATGGAGCGCGCCGAGAATCGCCGTCACCGCGGACCAGCCGGCGAGCACGTCGACGAGCGCGACGCCGATCTTGTGAGGACCTCCATCCGGCGGCCCTGTAATCCACATGAGCCCGGTGGCACCCTGCGCGAGGAGGTCGAAACCCGGTTCGCCGGCTTCCGGCCCCACGTCTCCCGCCCCCGAGATCGAGCAGACGACCAGGCGCGGATTCAGCGCGCGGAGCGACTCGACCCCGAGTCCACGCCTTTCGAGCGCGCCCGGAAGAAAGTTCTCGACGAGAACGTCCGCCTTCGCGGCCCAGCGCCGGACGAATTCGGCGCCCGCCGGGGTCGCGAGATCCACTGCGGCCGATTCTTTCCGCCGATTCACCGAAAGGAAGTAGGCCGCCTCGCCATCGAGCGCGGGCGGTTTCCACCCGCGCGAAAAGTCGCCGCCGCGCGGGTCCTCGACCTTGATGACGCGCGCCCCGAGGTCCGCGAGCACCATGGTCGCGACTGGCCCGGCCAGAACGCGCGACAGGTCGAGGACGACGACCCCTTCGAGCGGCGGGCGGCGTTCCTCTCTCATGCCAGAAGCCCGCGGTGCGCGAGGAGACGTCAAGACCGCGAGCCGACGGGGGTCAGAGCCATCCCGGCCGTCATCTCGAGCATGCGGTCGATTGCGCGCTTCGCCTTGACTCTCACGTCTTCCGGAACTTCGATCGCAGGCTTAAGGTCGCGCAGGCAGAGGTACAGCTTCTCGAGCGTGTTGCGCTTCATATGCGGGCAGATGTTGCACGCGCAATCCGCGTCCGGCGGCGCGGGAATGAGCGTCTTGCTCGGCGCGGCCCGACGCATCTGATGGAGGATTCCTTCCTCGGTCGCCACGATGAACGCCGTCTTCGGCGACGTCGCGACGTGCTTCAGGAGGCCGGAGGTGGAGGCCACGACGGCCGCGTGACGCAGGATCCGCTCTTCGCACTCCGGATGCGCGATGACCTCCGCGTCCGGATGGCGCGTCATGAGGTCGACGAGCTTCTTCTCCGAGAACGTCTCGTGCACGATGCACGTTCCCGGCCACACCACGAACCTGCGGTTCAGCTTCTTCTCGAGCCATGCGGCGAGGTTCCGGTCGGGCGCGAACACGACCGGATCGGAGATCTGCTTCAGGATGACCTCGGCTGAGGACGACGTCACGATGACGTCCGAAAGCGCCTTCACGCCCGCCGAGCAGTTGATGTAGCTGACGACCGTGTGGCCCGGAAATTTCTTCAGCCACTCTCCGAAAAACGGCGCCGGACAGCCGTCCGCGAGCGAGCAGCCCGCCTCGAGGTCCGGCACGACGACCGTCTTTTCCGGCGTGAGGATCTTCGACGTCTCGGCCATGAAGTGCACGCCCGCGAATGCGATGACCTTCTCCGAAACCTGCGTCCCGCGCCTCGCGAGCTCGAGCGAGTCGCCCACGAAGTCGGCGAGATCCTGGATCTCGGACTCCTGGTAGTAGTGCGCCAGGACTACTGCGTTTCGTTCCTTCTTGAGGCGGCGAATGGCGGCCTCGAGATCGAGCGACGGGTCGACGGACGCGGGAAGTGGGATCGGGAGCGCGCTCACGCGCGGATCTTACCGCCCCGCTCGGAGACGATTTTCCCCTTTGCTACACTCGCGCCGCCGGGCCCGAAGCCCCTCGGCCCGCAACTTTCATGAACGCCGAAGCGCAGGTCCTGGCCCGCTCCGAGCCCTCGCAGTGGATTGCGAATCCGCGCTGGGACCTCGTCGTCCTGACGCTGTCGGCGGCCATCGTCGCGGTTCCGCCGCTCGTCCACTCGCTCGGAAAGACGACGGCAGGGGGCGTGGATCTCCTCATCACGCTTCTCATCGGCGGCCCGCACATGTACGCGACCTTCCTGAAGACGGTCTTCGAGCCGCGCTTTCGGCAGCTCCACCCGGCGCTCACGTGGGCGCCCGTCGTGGTCGTCCCGATAGGCGTCATCCTCGGCGCCATTTACGCCTTCTCGTGGCTCCTCACGTTCTTCTTCACGTGGGCCTCGATCCACGTGTGCGACCAGGCTTCGTACATCGGCTATCTCTACCGTGAGAAGGGCGGCGCCGCGCGCCCGTGGCAGCGCCTGCTCGACTTCTCGGTCGTCATCATGTCGCTTTACAGCTACGCGATGTACCGGCATGTCGCGGGCACGTTCCGCATCGGCGACACGACGCTCTGGTTCCCCGCATTCCTGAAGCACGCCTGGTTCGCCGACTCCTTCGCCGTCTTCACGGCGGCGCTCATCGCCGCGTGGGTGGTCTTCACCGCGAACCAGATCCGCCGGCGCGAGCTCGCCGCGCCGTACGCCTTTTTCATGGCGCTCACGATCGTCGTGGCTCTCCTCGTCCCGCGCCTACCGGAGCTCTCGATCTCTTTCCAGGGCTTCAACGCGTGGCATTCGTTCCAGTACCTCGGGCTCACGTACCTCATCCTTCGGCAGGACAACGCCGCCGCCGGCGCCGCGTTCGTGAGGAAGATGGCGCAGCCCGGGAAGTTCTTCCGCTACTACGGCTGGAATCTCCTGCTGACGACCGGGGCCACGCTCGTGATCCTGCTCCTCACCGTCGTCCTGCACCTGCCGGCGGAGCCCAGCTATTACGCCGTCGTGCTCTCGTTCCTGCTCACGCACTACGTACACGACCACGTCCTCTTCGCACTCGGCAGCTTCAAGCCGAAGTGACCGCTTTCGGATCCGCCTCCCGGCGCGCGATCGCCGCGGTCGCCGCGTTCGCGCTTCTGGCGAGCGGGGCCGCCGAAGCCGCAAAGAAAAAGAAGAGGAAGCCGCCCGAGCCCACGCCGGTGCCGCGCCCGGCTGACCCCACTCGCGTCACGATTCCCACGGCCGACGGCGTCGCGCTCGCAGCCTCCTGGCGTCCGGTCGAGGGCAACTCGAAGGCGCCGGGCGTCCTCCTCATCCACGATTTCTCGCGCGAGCGCCGCGAGCTCGAGCCGCTCGCGAAGGAGCTCGGCGCCGCGGGCTTCGCGACGCTCTCGATCGACCTTCGCGCCCACGGGGAGTCCACGAAGAGGAAGGGCGCCGTGCTCCCGATCTCGCCTCGCCTCCTCACCGACCCGAACGGTTTCCCCCGCGACGTCGAGGCGGCGTCCGCGTGGCTCGAGGCCCGCGCGCCACGGACAGCCGCGCTGGGCTTTTCGACGGGAGGCTACCTCGCGCTTCTCGCCGCAGCGCGGGGGCAGGTGGACACGGCCATCGCGGTTTCCTTGAACGAGCCGCGGGTCGCCGCCCTCGCCGGCCCCGTCGCGCCCGTCCCGCGGTCGATTCTTCTGCTTGCGTGCGAGGCTGATCCGGGCCGCGCCGATTCCGCGAGGAAGCTCGAGGCGACGGCGAAGAGGCCGAAGCGAATCCTCCTCTTCCCGGGCGCCGCGCACAACCTCGCCGTGTTCCGCGAGCACCCCGAGGCGATGAAGGCCGTCCTCGCATGGCTCGGAGAACGGCTCGGAATGCCACCGCCCGCGCCGGCCCCGCCTCCCGCGAAGTAAGCTTCGCTCCATGACCACGGTCGTCTTCGACATCGAGACCGTCTCGCTGCCCTGGCTCGAGATCGACCCGCTGCAGCGCGAGAAACTCACGCGCTACGCGGAGGATCATGAAGATTTTCTGAGAAGAAAGAAGGGCGGGGCGCTTTCGCCGTATGCCGGCAGGGTCGTCGTGATCGGCATGCAGAATCCCGAGAGCCAGAAGGGCTTCGTCTGGTTCGAGGCGTCTGGCGAGCGCACGAGCCGCCCCTCGGCGGACGGCCTCTTCGAGTACGTCGGTTGCGACGAGAAGACGATGCTCGCCGAGTTCTGGGAGAAGGTCGCGAGGTTCGACCGCTGCGTCACGTTCAACGGTCGCACGTTCGACGGGCCGTTTCTCTCCGTGCGCAGCGCCGTCCACGGGATTTCACCTTCCAAGAATCTTCTCGGCTATCGGTACTCGATGGATGCCCACGTCGACCTTCTGGAGATCCTCACGTTCCAGGGCGCCGTGTCCCGCGATCAGGTTCCCTCCCTGCACGCCGCCTGCGTCGCGTTCGGGATCCCCTCGCCAAAGAGCGAAGAGATGCACGGCTACGCCGTGGGCGACCTCTACGGGCAGGGGCGGCTCCGGGAGATCGCCGACTACTGCCGGAGGGACGTCGAGGCGACGGCCGCGCTGTACCATCGCCTCGAGCTAACGTTGCTGCCGCTGTTTCGGAAATAGCGCGCGGCGAGCCCTCAACGATTTCGTGCGGCTCGTGACTCAGATCACGCAGGCGGAGAAGAGGAAGAAGAGGATCTTCTCAGAAGGGAAAAGAGAAAGAGAGCGCCGGCAAGCGGCAGGACGTACACCAGAGGCGCGTTGAATTCCAGTGCCGCCTTCAGATCGCCATGCGCGAGCGCATGCAGCGCGCGCAGGCTGCCGCAGCCGGGGCAGTGGGCTCCGAAGATCGCCGTGAAAAGGCACGGCGGCGCGAAGGGCGACGTCAAGGGATCGACGAAGTACAGGTAAAGGAATCCCGCCGCGGCGGCCAAGAGCCTCACCGCCGTCCCCCTAAGCCTCCAGATCCTTCCGCGCGTTCTTCACGAGGAGCAAGCACAGACCCGCGAACACGAGCGCGCACAGGACGTCGCCCGCGATCCCGTTCTTGAGCACCGGGTAGAACATCTCGCCGAGGTCGAGCTTCTCGAGGAGCGTCGGCTTCTCCATGTGGAGGATCGAGTCCCCGAAGAACGCGGCGAGCGCGATGAGGACACCTCCGAGGGAACCGCCCGCCACGAGGCCCGTGGCGTAGAGCATTCCCGAAGACAGCTCGCTCTCCTGCTTCTTTTGCGAGAGCTTCTCGGCGAGCCCCTTCATCATGCCGCCGATCCAGATCGGGAACGTGGTCGAGAGCGGCAGGTACGCGCCGACGGCCCACGACAGCGCGTGCGCGCCCGCCATCTGCGCCATGAACGCGAGGAACACCCCCACGATCACAGGCGCCCACGGCAGGTTCTGCGCGAGGAGACCCTTGATGATCGTGGCCATGAGCGTGGCCTGCGGCGCCGCGAGCTTCGGCCCGCCGATGCCGTGCGCTTCTCCGCCCGCGTACGTCTTGTCGAGGAGGAAGAGCGTGCCCCCGATGACGAGCGTCGAGACGAGGACGCCGATGATGAAGCCGATCTGCTGCTTCCGCGGCGTAGCGCCCACGAGGAACCCGGTTTTCAGGTCCTGCGACGTCGCTCCGGCGTTCGCGGCCGCGATACACACGAGCGCACCCACGCAGAGCGCGACCGGCTGGTAGGCCTCGCCCGTGCGGCCGATGAGGACGAACACGAGGCAGGTGCCCATGAGCGTCGCGATCGTCATGCCGGAGATCGGGTTCGAGGACGTGCCGATGATGCCGACGATGCGGCTTGCGACGGTCACGAAGAAGAACCCGAAGACCACGACGAGGAGCGACATGACGAGAGAACCGGGAAACGGCCCGTGCGGGAAGCCCGGCAGGATTGCGATGAGGAGGGCCAGCACGACCGAACCCACGACGACGATGCCCATTCCGAGGTCGTCGTCCGTCCGGATCTTCTTCGCGGCTCCCGAGCCTTCGCGCAGGCTTTTCACCGACTCGCGGAACGCCCCGATGATGGTCGGCAGCGTCTTGACGAGCGTCATGACGCCCGCGCACGCCACGGCGCCCGCACCGATGTAGCGCACGTATGCGCGGTAGATCCACTCGGCGTGCGAGTGGCCGTTCCGCCAGGCTTCCGAGAAGCCGAGCTTGCCGAGGTCCTCGACGAGGCGCGCCTCGGGCACAAAGATGGAGATGAGCGGGATCAGCGCGAGCCACGAGAGGACGCCGCCCGAGGCGAGCTCGCCGGCGATCTTCGGCCCGATGATGTAGCCGAGTCCGAGGTACTCCGGCGTCACGTCGCAGGAGAGCGTGGCGTCGGGAATCTTCCCGTCCTTGCCTGTTTGGAACCACGTCGCCGTCTCCCGCCAGAGGCCGAGGATGCCGTACAGGAACTTGTAGAGCATCGAAATGCCCACGCCCGCGAACACCATCTTCGCGAGGTTGCCGCCCTTCTCGCCCGCGATGAGGACGTCGGCGCAGGCCGTGCCCTCGGGGTACGGCAGGGTGCCGTGCTCCTTGACGATGAGCGGCCGCCGGAGCGGGATCATGAAGAGGACGCCGAGGGTGCCGCCGATCGCCGCGAGGAGGAAGATGACGAAGTACTTGAAGTAATCGGCCCCGTTCGAGAGGAACAGGAGCGCCGGCACCGTGAACACGACGCCCGCCGCGACGGATTCGCCCGCCGACCCGATCGTCTGGACGATGTTGTTCTCGAGGATCGTGGACTTGCCGAGCTTCTTGAAAACCGCGATCGAGAGCACCGCGATCGGCACCGAGGCCGACACCGTCAGCCCCGCGCGCAGCGCGAGATAGACCGTGGCCGCGCCGAAAATGATTCCGAACGCCGATCCGAGGAGGATCGCCTTGAGCGTGAACTCCGGAACCTCCGCGTCCGCCGCGATGTAGGGCTTGAAGTCCTCCCCGCTGCCGGGTGCGCTCATCCGTCTGTCCTCCTCCAGCTTCTTTCGAAAAACTGCCGGGGAGTCTGACATCCCCCGAGTCGGCTTGTCGAACCGCAAACCGGCCTCGAGGGGCCTATACTCTCCCTGCTCGACCCATCGCAAGCCCATCCTGAGATCACAGGTTCGAGCTGTCGCCCGAGGAGGCATTCCATGAACCCCACCGTCCTCGTCCTGGCGGACGATCTGTTCTGGAAGACCAAGATCGATCACACGTTGAAATCCGCGCAGGCGACCGGCATCTTCATCGAAAAATCCGCTCAGCTCGCGGCCAAGGCCGAATCCGGGCGCGTGGGCCTCGTCATCGTCGACCTCGCGCTCCGCGACGACCCCTTCACCGCGATCGCGGCTCTGAAGAAGAACCCGAAGACGAAGGGCATCGCCGTCGTGGGCTATTACGAGCACGTCCGGAAGGATCTTTTCGAGAAGGGCGAGAAGGCGGGCTGCGACCGGGTGCTCCCCCGCTCGGCCTTCTCGCAGCACCTCGGCGACATCGTGATGAAATACGCGCTCCCTGGCGGCGTGCGGGCGGAAGAGGAAGAGACCGACCTGCCGGAGGAGTAGAGATGGGCAGTTCTCGCCGCCGCTTCCTCAAGGCCGCTGCCGCGGTTTCCGTCGCCGGCGTCCTCCCCTCTTCCCCCTTCGAAGAAAAGCTGCCTGGCCAGACCCCGGCTGCGGCGCCTCCGTCTGCGAAGGAAGCAGAATCTTCCTCGTCTTCCTACGTCCTCGTCACGTCCGCAAACGGCGTCGAGGCCGCGAAGGCCGCGCGGCAGGCGCTCATCCAGGGCTATGACCCGCTGGACGCCGCGATCGTCGGCGTGAATGTGAACGAGCTCGACCCGAACGACGTCAGCGTCGGGTACGGCGGCATTCCGAACGAGGAGGGCGTGGTGCAGCTCGACGCGTGCGTCATGGACGGCCGCACGATGAAAGCCGGTGCCGTGGGCGCGCTCGAGGGTTGCAAGACGCCGTCGAAGGTCGCGAAGCTCGTCATGGACCGCACCGATCGCGTCTTCCTCGTCGGCGAGGGCGCGCGGAAGTTTGCGACGGCGCACGGCTTTCCCGTCGAGGACCTGCTGACAGCGAAGACGCGGAAGATCTGGCTCTACTGGAAAGAGCGCATGTCCGACATCGACGACTGGGAGGTCTCCGCGAAGGAGGCCCAGGACCCGGACGTGAAGTGGTTCCTCGAGAAGTACGGCAACGAGATCTTCCGGCCGCAGGGCACGATCCACATGTCCGTGAGGAGCGCGAGGGGCGAGCTCGTGGGCGTGACGACGACTTCGGGACTCTTCTTCAAGATGCCCGGCCGGCTCGGCGACTCGCCGGTCGTCGGCGCGGGCATCTACTCGGAAGGTGGAGTCGGGAGCTGCGGGTCGACGGGGCGCGGCGAAGCAAACCTCGTGACGTGCGGCTCGCACACGGTCGTCGAGTTCCTGCGCCAGGGCAAGTCGCCTGAAGAGGCCTGCCTCGCCGCGCTCAAGCGCATCGACGAGAAGACGCACAAGGTCCCCCGCCACCGCGACGAGAAAGGCCGCCCGAAGTTCAACGTGACCTTCTACGCCGTGGACGCGAAGGGCCGCACCGCCGGCGCCGCCATCTGGAGCGGCAGCAAGTATGTCGTCGGCGACAACGACGGCGTGAGGACGCTGGAGGCGGCGTACCTGTATAAGAAGGGGACTTAGAGAAACGGTGATGGGCCGGAAGGTCGGCCTCTATGACGAACTGATCACGCTTGGCCTCGCCCGAGAACTGGCCGAGCTCGAGCAGAGCGGTTTTCGGATCTTCAAAGACGAGCTTGATGCGGCCGACGCCGATTCTCTCCTGGCCAGGCATGTCACACGGCTCCTGACGAGAGCTTTGAGATCAGTCAAGAACGATGGCCGGCTGGAGAAACAGGTTCAGTTGGCGAACACACTCCGGGAAGCACTCTCTCGACTTTCGCCAGAGGAAGTGACGACCCAGGACGCCGTCCGGCAACCACCCGAGGTTCTAAGCGCGATCTCTCCCCGCCTGATCGGACTCGTGGCCCAACTTGCGCCGCAGCGCCCGCAAATCCGCCTTTCGGCGAGCGATCTCCTCGTAAATGCGCGAGGTGAGCCCCGAATCGGTCACTCGCTTGCCGAGGAGATCCCCTCCTCTGATCGGGTTGATCTGCTCTGCGCTTTCATTCGTTGGAATGGGCTTCGGATCATCGAACCAGCTCTTCGCGCGTTTTAGAGATCGAGGTCCGCGTGCTGAAGGCGGCTTCGAAGGTCTCGAAGCGCTGACTACTTCTTCCGCAGCTCCATCAGGACCTGTTTCGCGATGGCCTTGAGCGTGTCGAAAACGCCCTGGCCGGTCGGGGCAGTCGCCTCGAATGTGGGCTCGCCCTTGAAATTGAGCTGGCGGTAGAGCTCCTCGGCGGTAACGGCCGTGGGGAGGTCGCGCTTGTTGAGCTGCAGGACGTAGGGGATCGCCTGCAGGTCGAAGCCGTGGTCGACCAGGTTCTTCTCGAGGTTCATGAGCGACTCGACGTTCGCGTCCATGCGCGCTTCCTGCGAGTCGGCCACGAAGACGACGCCGTCGACGCCCTTCAGGATGAGCTTGCGGCTCGCGTCGTAGAAGACCTGCCCGGGCACCGTGTAGAGGTGGAAGCGCGTCTTGAACCCGCGCACGGTGCCGAGGTCGAGCGGCAGGAAATCGAAGAAGAGCGTGCGGTCGGTCTCGGTGGCGAGCGAGATGAGCTTACCCTTGGCGGCCGGGTTCGTGCGGTCGTAGATGTACTGGAGGTTCGTCGTCTTTCCGCAGAGGCCGGGACCGTAGTACACGATCTTGCAGTTGATCTCCCGCGCGGCGTAGTTGATGAACGTCATGCGCGGCTACTCGCGAAAGAGGCTATCAATGTCTTCGTCGGTGATCTCGGCGAACGGCGAGTCGTAGCCCTCCTGGCGGCGTGTTTTTTCGCTCTCGACCTTCTTCTGGATCGTGTCGAAGATGCGCTCGAGCTCGCCATTCGCCTTGCGCACTCGCAGCCGCACGAGGCCAAGAGACGAGCGCTCGTCGAAGATGACGACGAGGATGACGCGCTGGCCGACGATTGAGATGTATACGTTGTCGCGCTCGCCCTCGTGGAAGAGGACGGGGAATTCCTTCTCGCCGATGAGCCGCGCGAGGCCGTCCGTGGCGGCCACGTTGCCGGCCGTGAGCGACGCCAGCGACGTCGTGTCGAGGGATTCCATGTCGCCCATGGCGGCGATCTGTTGACCGTTCTTGTCGACGATGAAGACGACTTTCGCCTGAGCGTCCGCCTTCAGGCGTCCGATGACGTCCTTGAGCTGATGAAACTCCTCGTCAAAAAGAATGAAATCAGACATGCGTCTTTGAACGCAAGTCTACCCGATCAGATCTCCCGGCGGCCCGCGAGGGATCTGGAAAGGGTCACCTCGTCCGCGAATTCCAGCGCGGCGCCCACCGGAAGACCCAGCGCGAGGCGGGTCACCTTCACGCCGAGCGGCTTGAGGCGGCGGGCCAGATACAGGGCCGTGGACTCGCCTTCGACGTTCGGATTCGTCGCCAGAACGACCTCTTCGAGGCCTTCACCCGGTGCCGGAGACTCGACGCGCGCGAGGAGATCGGTGACGTTGAGGTCGTCCGGCCCGATGCCGCGCAGCGGCGCGAGCGCCCCGCCCAGCACGTGGTAGCGGCCCCGGAACTCGTGCGTCCTCTCGAGGACGTCCGCGTCCGCCGCGTCCTCCACAACCGCCAGCAGGCGCCTGTCGCGCGACGGGTCCGAGCAGATCGCGCAGGGATCGGCCTCGGTGAGGGCGTGGCAGACCGAGCACGAGCGCGTGCGCTCCCGCGCCTCGGCCAGCGCGGTCGTCAGCGCCCCGGCGTCGTATTCGGGCGCGGCCAGGAGGTGGTATGCGAGCCGGCGCGCGCTCTTCGGCCCGATGCCCGGCAGCTTCTCGAGCGCCGCCACGAGCCGGTCGAACGCCGGGAGGCCGGCCACTTTCCTATCGGCCCTTCGCCCGGTCGGGTCCGCCGTCGCGCTTCACGTCGGCGATCTCGCCGCCGAAGAGATCCATCATCCGCTTCACGCGCTCGTCGGTCGCGACCTTCATTTTCAGGTGCTCTGTCTCGAGCGTCTTCGGGTCGGCGACGGCCGCCGCCGCCGTGAGATCGCCCGCGGGCGGGGCCACGCCCTCGACGGTCACTTTCGCGCCCTTTCCGAGGACGGCGATCGCGGCCTCCTCGAGCACCTTCGCCATCGCGGGCTCGGCGAGGCGCTTCTCGGTCACGATGCTCGGCGGGTCGAGCGAGATGAGAACGTCCTTGCCCTCGAGCCGGATCGACGCGTCCTCGAGGACGGCGCCGAGCTGTGAGTGCTTCTTCTCGACGGCCGCGCGAAACGCGCCCGCGGGATCCGGCGTCCGCAGGGGGTCGGGAATGATTTCCAGCGGCGTCAGGCCGACGAAGCGGGGGACGTCGGAAGAAGAGGAATTTTCTGCTTCGGACGGCAAACCGTGGCCGTGATGCGCTCCGTGCTTTGGCGGCGCAGAGGCAGCGTCCGTAGTTTTCTTAGAAGGGTAATTGGAGCCGGAGCCGTGTGCGGGGATGTCGCCCGTACGCGTCGCCGATGCGCCACGCTCCGCGGCCAAATCACCCTTCGAAGAAAATCCCCCCCCACCGCCGCCCGCCGCTCCGCCGCCGCTCGACTCGCCAGGCGCTCCGGGCACCACGGAAATTCTCCCAGCAAGAATTTCCTCTATTGGAATGAGCCGCGGCAGCTCCGCGAGCTTCAGGAGCAGGACCTCGAAGGCGAGGGCCGGCACGTCCGAGCGGCGCAGCGTGCCGTCGGACTCGGACAGCATGGAGAGGAGCCGGAGCAGCGTCGCGTAAGGCGTGAGGCGCGCGAACTCCCGCACGCGCTCGGCGCCCTCCTCCGAGAGCCCCGTCGGCGGTAGCGCCGCCGGATCGGCGGCGAGGCGCACGGCGCCGCGCACGAGCGCGGTGAGGTCGTGGAGCGTGGCCCGCGGCTCGGCGCCCGCGGCCTCGAGCTCGGCGCAGCGCTTGAAGACGCCGATACGGTCGGAGGCCAGCACCGCTCCGAGCAGCGCGATGAGCGCCGTGCGGTCGGGTGCGCCGAGGAGCGCCGAGACGTCTTCCGCCCTGACGCCGCCGCCGGAGCGCGCGACCGCCTGGTCGAAGAGCGAGAGGCCGTCGCGGAGGCTGCCCGTGGCCGCTGCGGCGAGCGCGGCCAGCGCCGCGCGCTCGACGGCGGGCTTCTTCCCCTTTGCCTCCTGCCCCGCGTCGACGATCTCGAAGCCCTCGCGCCCGGCGATATCCGCGAGGCGGCCGACCACCTCGTCGTCCGTGAGGCGGCGGAAGTCGAAGCGCTGGCAACGCGACAGGATCGTCGCGGGAATCTTGTGCCGCTCGGTCGTCGCCAGGATGAAGACCGCGTGAGACGGCGGTTCCTCGAGGGTCTTCAGCAGAGCCTGGAAGGCGGCCGAGGAGATCGCGTGGACCTCGTCGATGATGAAGACCTTCCGCCGGTCGCGCGACGGCGCGTACGCCACGACTTCGATGAGATCGCGTGCCTGGTCCACCTTGCCGTGCGTGGCACCGTCGATCTCCAGGGTGTCGAGAGAGCGGCCCTCTAAAACTTCCACGCACGACGCGCACGTACCGCAGGGAGTCGCCGTCGGGCGGTCGGACGAGCTGCAGTTGATCGCGGCGGCGAGAAGGCGCGCCGTCGTCGTCTTGCCTACGCCGCGCGGGCCCGAGAAAAGGTAGGCGTGCGCCAGTCGGTCGGCGGAAACCGCGTTCGTGAGGGCGCGGACGATCTCGTCCTGCCCCACGACCTCCGCGAACGTGCGGGGCCGCCATTTGCGGGCGAGGGGAACGTAGGCCGGAGCGTCGCTCACGAAACCGACTGTACTAGAGAATGAACCCGGCCAGCCGCCACCTTCATGCGTGCGTCTCGACGCACCCGGCCGACTCGACCTGAAGCGTCACGTGATGGATTGCGAAGTTCAGGAGAATCGCGTCCCAAACGCGGTTCAGGAGATCGTCGTGCACCGCGTCGTCGGCGCGAACGATGTGGGCGCTCATGGCGTGCACGCCGGAGGTCAGGGCCCACACGTGAAGGTCATGGACGTCCTGGACTCCCGGAATGGCACGCAAGGCGTCGCGCAGCGCCACGAGGCTGACCTGCGACGGGGTGCCTTCCAGAAGGATCCCGACCGCCTCCTTGAGCAGCCGCCACGTTCGCGGCAGAATGAACAGGCCGATCGCGGCCGAAGCGAGCGCATCCGCCCCGTACCAGCCCCGTCAGGGAGATCGTGACACCCGCGGCGAGGACGCCCAGCGACATGAGGGCATCGGAGAAGACCTCGAGGTAGGCCCCCTTGACGTTCAGGCTCGAATCCGCGCCTCTCCTGAGAAGGAGCATGCTCCCGACGTTCACCGCGAGAGCCACCGCGGCGACGATCAGCATCGGCACGGCTTTCACGGGTGCAGGCGTCCGCAGCCGGTCCCAGGCCTCAACGAGGATGAGCCCCGCCAGAACGGTGAGCGCGGCCGAGTTGACGCAGGCGGCGAGGATCTCGACGCGGTAGAAGCCGAAGGTCTTCTGCGGCGTCGCGGGGCGCTCGGCGAAGCGCATGGCGACGAGAGCGAGCGTAAGAGCTCCGACGTCGGCGAGCATGTGCGTGGCGTCGGCGAGAAGGGCCAATGACCGCGTGAGGAAACCCGCGGCGGCCTCGACCACGAGGAGGGCGACCGTCAGGGCGAGAACCGCGGCGAGGCGCTTCCGGTTCGCGCTTCGGGACGGCCGCGCGTGCTCGTGCATTTCCCTAGCCTGGCGTTCGTGTCGGCCTTCGTCAACCGACGAGCGTTTTCTCCCATGTAGGATGAATCGAGTGAGATTCCAGTTCGTCGTATTCGCCGCCGCCCTGTGCGCGGGGAGAGCGGCCGCAGAGGACGCGCCGACTCTCGCCGAGGACGCGAAGCTTCCACCCGACAGCGTGTGGTCGCTGCACGCGCAGACGACCTACCAGGTCCAGACTCACGGCGCCTTTTCCGCACCCTACGAGGGGGAGAACAGCTTCCAGAGCCGAAGTGAGACACGCGGCTCCTTCACGGCGACGGTCTTCCTCGGCCGCCGCCTCTGGACCGGCGCCGAGGCCTACGTGAACGTCGAGGCGATCGCGGGCCAGGGACTGAGCCGCGTGCTCGGGCTCGCGGCTCCGCCGAACGGCGAGACGTACCGCGTCGACAGCCCGGAGCTCAAAGCGAATCTCGCGCGCCTCTTCCTGCGCCAGACTTTCGCGCTCGGCGGCACTTCCGAGGCCCAGGAGGGCGACCAGAATCGCCTCGCGGGGCGCGTCCCGTCGCGCCGGTTCGTCGTGACGGCCGGGAAGATCTCGGGCACCGACGTCTTCGACGCGAACACCTACGCCCACGATCCGCGCACGCAGTTCAACAACTGGTCGCTCTGGGCGAATGCCGCGTGGGACTACCCGGCCGACACGCGCGGTTACACGTGGGGGATCGCGCTCGAGCTCATCCTCGACGGCTGGGCGCTCAGGCTCGGCTCTTTCCTGGAGCCCAGGGAAGCGAATGGCCTCGAGTTCGACCACGACGTCGCGCACGCCCACGGCGACGTCCTGGAACTGGAACACCGCCACACCCTCTCGGAACGGCCGGGCGCCGTCCGCGTCCTCGCGTTCTGGAATCACGCGAACATGGGTGTCTACCGCGAGGCTTTGAATCTCGCACCCCTGGCGCCCGACGTCATTGCGACACGGGCCCCCGGCCGCTCGAAGTACGGCTTCGGCCTCAACCTGGAGCAGGAGATGGCTCCCGGCCTCGGATTTTTCCTGCGCGCCGGCTGGAACGACGGGAAGACCGAGTCGTGGGCGTTCACGGAGATCGAGCGCACGCTCACGTTCGGCGCGAGCCTCGACGGAAGGCCGTGGACGAGGCCCGGAGACCTCCTCGGCGTTGCGTTCGCGTTGAATGGAATCGGCGCGGATCACCGCGATTACCTGGCCGCCGGAGGGCTCGGCTTCATGCTCGGGGACGGCGCGCTCCGGGCGGGAAACGAATCGGTCCTCGAGGTCTTCTACCGTGCCGCGCTCGGGCGCTTCGTCGCCGTGTCCGTCGATCTCCAACGCTTTGGGAATCTCGCGTTCAACGAGGACCGCGGCCCGGTGACCGTCTACGGGTTCCGCCTGCACGCCGGCTTCTGACCCGGCGGACCGGTCGAGAGCGAACGGAACCCTCCAAGGCCCGCTCCCCGAGCCCCCCGATGAGTCCGGGCGATCCGCGGCGCCCGGGCCTTTCTCCTGAGTGCTGCTTCCTTCCGGACCTGACACGGT
>Ga0207927_1000268_pt1 | contig 22245 bp, 20 predicted proteins | sample NGESurdeep072012_2_FD_184456 | JGI IMG/M metagenome (GOLD analysis project Ga0207927, IMG submission 184456) | Arctic peat soil microbial communities from Barrow, Alaska - NGEE Surface sample 210-2 deep-072012 (SPAdes) | ecosystem: Environmental > Terrestrial > Soil > Wetlands > Peat ... | reverse complement strand
AGGCCGCGCTGCAGCAGGTAGCCGAGCGCGAACATGCCGATGGCCGTGATCGGCAATCCGAGGAACGGGTCGATATGCGCGTCGGTGTAGAGATACCACGACGCGTAGGCGCCGAGCATGATGAAGGCGCCGTGCGCCAGGTTGACGATGTTCAGCACGCCCCACACGAGAGCGAGGCCGATCGCCATCACGGCATAAAGCCCACCCAGCAGGATGCCGTTGACCAGGATTTGCGCGAGCAGATCCAACGTGCCCTGCCTAGGGGTGGATCAGCGTGCACTCCAGGCTGGCATCGGGTACTTCGGTTGCTTGACGAAGCCCTTGGCGCCGAAGACCTCGACGAGATCGCTGCCCTGGACCTGGATCACGACCTGCGGCAGATCGATCTGGCCATGGACGTCGAAGGCGATCGGGCCGTAGAGGCTTTCGAACTTGATCTTTGCCAGCGCGTCGCGTACTTTTTTCGGCTCGATGCTGCCGGCGTTTTCCATCGCCTGGACCAGCGCCTCGACGTCGGCCACGCCCGAGGCCGCGTGATAGTCCGGGTCGTAGCTGAACCTGGCCTTGTATTCTTTGGCGAACTGCTGGGCGTCGCCGAACCAGCGGTCCTTGAGCGAGGCTGAAGGCAGCCAAGCCGTCATGCCGAAAGCGTAGTCGGCGTCCTTGCCGAGCGCCTTTCGAAAGTCCTCGCTCGGCACGCCGACGGTGAACGAGTAGAGCTTGGGCGCCACAGCGAGGCTTTTTGCCTGGCGCACGAAGTTGAGGATCTCGGTCTCGTGGCCGGCGACGAGCACGACGTCGGCGTTCTTGCTCTTGATCTGCGAAAGAAGCGAGTTGAAGTCGGTGGCGTTGGTGCTGTAGCGCTCGTCCATCACGACGTCAAGGCCCACGGCCTTGAGCTTGGGCCGCGTCCCGTCGGCGACCGAGACGTCGAAGGCGTCGTCGGCGTAGAGCAGCGCTACGGTATGCGGCGCCGGCTTCAGCGCCTTGAGCATCTCGATCGTGCTGCCGAAGTAGTTGCTCGCCGGTGCCAGTGTGCCGAAGATGTACTTGAAATCACGGGCGAAGATCTGGTCCGACGCGCCGCCGCCCTGGGCCATCGGCACTTGGTACTTTTCCGAGACCGCCGAGTCGGCGAGCGCGAAGTTGCTGGCGAACGGCCCGAGCAGCAGGCTGACCTTGTCCTGCGACACGAGCTGCGTGTACTGGCGAACGCTCAGGTTGACGTCGGACTGGTTGTCGTAGAGCTTGAGCGCGAGCTTGTACGACTGGCCACCGACCTTGGCGCCGCCGGCGGCATTGATCTTGTCGATCGCGATCTGGTAGGCGTCGCGATAGTAGCGCCCGGTGTTGGCCACGGGGCCGGTCAGTTGCACCGAAGCGCCGAGGACGACCTCCTGCGCCAGCGCGGGGCCGGCCGCAAGAAGGCCGGCCGCGAGCGCGGCAGCGAACACGCGAGAAGGGCTGCATGGCATGGCGGGGCTTTCCGAAAGGAGCACAGAGGGGCTGGCAGCGGGTCGACCTTGGCGCGGGCGGCGTACCGCGGGGCGCCCGGCGGTCCGCGAGTCGACGCAGCTGGCAGTCTAGCGGGGCGCGACCGTTTCGCGCCCCGAACTTTCCCAGGGCAGCATGAGGGCGAGCAGGAGGAGCTTCTCGAATTGCGGCCCTAATCCGGCGACGATGGCTTGCGGGTCGGCGCAGAGCGCTTCGTCGGTGATGAGGCCGAACTGCACGCCGCCGCCGTACGAGAGGATGCTGACGCCGACGCCGATGTCACCCGACGCCGGCACCCAGAACATCGTCTGCTTCAGCGTCGAACCGCAGAACTTCAGTGGCACCGCTGGGCCCGGCACGTTCGTCATCACCGCCGTCGCCTTTTTCGCGAAGAGACCGAGGATCGCGTCCTGCACCGGCTTGGCCATCTGGCCGGCCACCGCCAGCACGGCAAAGGCGAGCAGCGGCTGGTAGCTCGCCTCGAGTGCCGCCATGCGTGCCCGCACGGCAAAGACGCGCGCCACCGGATTGGCGATGCCGATCGGCAGGACCAGCGGCGCGAGGCCGAAACGGTTGCCGAGCTTCCAGGCGTCCTCGAGCGGGCGCAGGTTGACCGGCACCATGGCCCGGATCTCCTTGCCTGCGGGATCGTCGCCCTGCTCGCGCAGCCAGTCGCCGATGGCACCCGAGACGCTGGCGAGCAGGACGTCGTTGATGGAGCAGCCGAGCGCCTTGCCGATTGCCTTGACCTGGTCGAGCGCGATCGGCTCGCCCCAGGCGACGCGCTTCTTGCCGTTCAGCTTGCCCTTGAGCAGGGTCGGCGAGTCGTCGGCCATCATCGCCATCGAGGCGACGTCGCCCAGCGCCCTGGCCGCCGTCCGTGCGCCGTCGATCGAAGCGGCGAGGCCTTGCTGCGGATCGGCCAGCGCATCGAGGGCGCCGGCGATACTCGCTTCGACGAAGCCGGCCGCCTTCGCCGACAGGCCGCCGAGCGGCTTCAGCACGGCCTCTGCGAGCCAGTCGCCGCCAGTCCCATCGCCCGCCTTCGGCGCCCGGCGCCTGCGGCTCGGCGGATCGCTGCCGCCGTCGGTGATCGTCATCATGACCGAGATGAGGGCGATGCCGTCGCCGATGCAGTGATGGACCCGGACGACGAGGGCGCTGCCGCCTTCGTAGTTCTCGATCAGATGGAACTGCCAGAGCGGCCGCGCCGCGTCGAGCGGCGTCGTCGCGAGCTCGCCGACGCGTGCCTGCAGGGCCTCGCGCTCGCTTTGCCCTTTGCCGCGAGCGAGCTTTTCGCGGACGACGTGCCGGTGGATGTCGAAGGCATCGTCATCGACCCAGGCCACGCCGTCCGCGTCGCGGGTGACGCGCTGCCGAAAGCGCTCGTGCTTGAGAAGCTTGTCCATGACACGTCGGCAAAGCGTCTCGTACGCCACCTTCGGATGCAGCAGCCAGACGCCGACGATCATCATCAGGTTGACGTCGTTGTCCATGCGCAGCCATGCGGTGTCCACGCGCGACATGCGCTCTCGGGCAGCGATTGGCATGATGGGCGGCTGAGTAGAAGAGCAAGGAAGATGCTGGGTAACATCGGTGCCGTCAATCGCGACTTCACCCGATCCCGAGACTTCGAAAGACAACGATGGCAGACCTCAAGGCGCAGTTCGAGCAGGCGATGGCGGACTCGAAGAACCTCCCCGAGAAGCCCGACAACATGACGCTGCTCAAGCTCTATGCGCTCTACAAGCAGGCCTCGGGCGGCGACGCCGACGGCAAGCGCCCGGGCTTCGGCGACATGGTCGGCCGCGCCAAGTGGGACGCCTGGAACGGCCTCAAGGGCAAGTCGAGCGAAGAAGCGATGCAGGAGTACGTCGATCTCGTCGAGTCGCTGAAGTAGCCGGCCGCTACTTCTTCCTCGCTTTCGCTGCGGTCTTCGCCGCACGTTTTGCATTCGTCAAGGGCTTGCTGCTCGCGCTGTCGGCAAGCAGGGCATCGAGGTTTTCCTCGATCTCCGACTCGATGCGCTGGCGAAAGGCGCCGATCAGGAGCCCTAGCGTGGCCGTGAGATTGAACGAATCCGCGGCGACGACGAGGCGCCCGTTGACGCCGGCGCGCCTGAACTCGACCACGTCTTTGTCATCGCCTTCGAACACCGTGCATTCCATGCCGAACTTCTGCTCGGCCACCTCGGCCCATTTCCAGGCCATCTTGCGCGCCCTGGCCAGGCCGAGCCGATGATCGCGATGGATAAGGATGTCGGCCATGGTCGATGTCTCGTCGAACGCTTGTCGGATATCAGCTTGCCAGCGCGGCGCGCCGCTCGGCCTTCGGCAGCGCCGCGAGGCGCCTGACCTCGGCATAGAAGCGCGGAAAATTCCTGCCTTCGCGGTCAAAGAGCTTCTCGAACCCGGGCACCAGCCCGGTGTAGCTCGCGAGGACGCCGAACGAGGCGTTGTCGGCCCGCGCGAACCAGCCGTCGTAGCCCGCGTAGCCGTTCCAGCGCGTCGCCTTCATCGTCGCGTAGTCGGCGCGCACGCGCGCGAGCAGCGCCGCCTTGTCTTCGCGCTTGGCGGCGTCGCTGGCCGGGCTCGCGTAGAGGGCCGTGAACTCGCTGCGATAGCGATCCGTCAGCTCGTGAAAATCGGTGCGACGCGCTTCGGCGCGCGCGTACTCGGCGCGCGCGTCCGGGCTCGCACGCCCTGCAAGCCAGCGCTCGGCGCCGACCGTTTCCACCGCCGTCGCGAACGATTCGTTGAAGAGCGTGTCGCCCGGCGCGAACGCGACCTGGTGCGCCAGCTCGTGGAAGACGAGTCGCGCCAGTTCGCCCTCGGGATAGTCGATGAAGGTGTTGAGCAGCGGATCGGCGAGCCAGCCCGACTGCGGCAGGCGGCCGAGCGTCGAGTACGCCGGCACCGGATAGACGGCAACGTCGAGGCCTTCGCCGCGCAGCTGCGCCGCCAGCGCCTCGGCGCCGGCACGGTCGTAGTAACCGCGGTAGCCGACGCAGCCGACGATCGCGAAGCACCAGGTCTTGAGCTCGAGCGAAAGCTCGGGAGCGGCGACGACGTTCCAGACCGCGGCGCTGCGCTTCAGGTCGGCGTAACGGCGATAGCTCGCGTTGTCGGGCTCTCCGAGATCGGAGACGGCGAAGTCGCGAATGCGCTGCGAGAGCTCGAGCGTGGCCTTCAGCCTGGCGCTGATGTCGGGATCCGCGAGCCATTGCCGGACCGGTCTTGCGGCCTCGACGAGGTTGAGATGCCCGGTCACCGATTGCGCGTAGTAGCCGATCGTGCTGCAGCCCGAGGTGAGGCAGACCGTCGCGCCGGCGAGCGCCGCCGTCGCGAGAAGACCGCCGAGACCGAGGCTTGCCATCAGCCAGCCGCGCTTCACCGCGTCGCGCGCTCGGCCGGCTCGACCTCGACGAGACAGTCGTAGAAGCTCGGCGCGCGGCCGATGTCGGTGAGGCCCTGGTGCGTCAGCTCGTTGACGTTGCGGCCGTCGGATGAGAGCTTCTTCCACCAGATGCCGAGGCCGTTGACGACGCCCGGCCGCGCCCGCGCGCCGACGATCGCCTTGCACGAAATGTTGCCGCGGTCGTTGAAGATGCGCACGACCTGCCCCGTCGCGATGCCGCGCGCCCTGGCATCGGCGTCGGCGATCTCGACGACTGGCTCGCCCTCGATGCCGCGCAGGCTCTTGACGTTGACGAAGCTCGAGTTGAGGAAGTTGCGCTCCGGCGGCGAGATCATGGCCAGCGGATAGCGCGCCGCCAGGGCGGGGCTGCTCGTCGGCGATTCATAATTCGGCACGTAGTCGGGCACGCCGTAGCCGGGCGCGTCGATGCGGCACTTGCCGCCCGGCGTCTGAAAGTTCCCGTCGGCGAACGGCGCCTCGGCGATGTCGAGCTTCACCCAGCCGTGCTCGCGCAGCGCCGCGAAATCGATGCCCCCTTCGCGGGCCGGACGAAATGCCGTGCGGGCCAGGGCTTCATCGCTCTCGACGAAGCACGGATCGAGAGATCCCATGTGCACGGCGAGCTCGCGAAAGATCACGATCGCCTCTGCGCTGGCACCGTTCGGCCCGGCGATGGCGCTCAACCGTGCCGCGATGTCGCCAAGCGCATCGTCCCAGCGCACTCGCTCGAACCGCCCGCTTCCCTTCGGACCGACGCGCTTCAGCGGATGCAGCACCCGCTCGGCGTGATAGGTGCGCTCGGTGTAGCGCGAGACCTTGGTGCAGAGTGCGCCGTGCGTTGGCGGATGATCGGGATGGCCCTGCACTTTCACGGCGCGGCCGTTTTCGACCGTCACCTGCATCGCGCAGGTATCCGGGCGATCGTGCGGACAGGCGGCGCGCACGAGGGTCACAGTCATAGCGAAATGATGGCACATGACGCCGACGCGGGGGTTGCGGAGTCCGCAAGGCGGTGGGCGGATGGCCGGCGGTGCTTCGCTGTAGAGGCCGCGCGCCCGCGCCTTTGCTCGCCAGCGCCTGTAGCTCAGACACCCGCCATCGCCCTGCAACCCCCCTCGTTGCCCGGGTAAACTGCCCGGCTTCGGGAGTTCGCCATGCAAGTCATCGAGTCCATCCTCGCCGACGCGACGCAGATCGCCGCGTTGCGCCGAGACATCCACGCCCATCCCGAGCTCTGCTTCGAGGAAAAACGCACCTCGGACCTCATCGCCAAGCAGCTCACCGACTGGGGCATCCCGATCCACCGCGGCCTGGGCACGACCGGCATCGTCGCGATCCTTAAGAGCGGCACGAGCGATCGCGCCGTCGGCCTGCGTGCCGACATCGACGCCCTGCCGATCACCGAGCACAACCAGTTCCCGCACAAGAGCACGGCGCCGGGCAAGATGCACGCGTGCGGCCACGACGGCCACACGGCGATGCTGCTCGCGGCGGCCAAGCACCTGTCGAAGCACCGCAACTACGACGGCACGGTCTACCTCATCTTCCAGCCGGCCGAAGAAGGCGGCGGCGGTGCCCGCGAGATGATCAAGGACGGGATCTTCGAGAAGTTCCCGATGGAAGCGGTGTTCGGCGCGCACAACTGGCCGGGCATGAAAGCCGGCCAGTTCGCGCTGAAGAGCGGGCCGGCCTTCGCTTCGAGCAACGAGTTCAGGATCGTCATCCACGGCAAGGGCTCGCACGCGGCGATGCCACACAACGGGATCGATCCGGTGCCAGTCGCCTGCCAGATGGTGAGCGCGTTCCAGACCATCATCAGCCGCAACAAGCGGCCGATCGACGCCGGAGTCATCTCGGTGACCATGATCCACACCGGCGAAGCGACCAATGTCGTTCCCGACAGCTGCGAGATCCGGGGCACCGTTCGTACCTTCACGCTCGAGGTGCTCGACCTCATCGAGCAACGCATGAAGGTGGTGGCCGAGAACACCTGCGCCGCCTTCGAGGCGAGCTGCGAATTCGAGTTCCGGCGCAACTACCCGCCGACGATCAACCACGCGGCCGAGACCGAGTTCGCACGCAAGGTGATGATCGAGATGGTCGGCGCCGACAACGTGCACGAATTCGAGCCGACGATGGGCGCCGAAGACTTCAGCTACTTCCTGCTCGAAAAGCCCGGCTGCTACTTCCTCATCGGCAACGGCGACGGCGCGCACCGCGAAGGCGGCCACGGCATGGGCCCGTGCATGCTGCACAACTCGAGCTACGACTTCAACGACGAGCTCATCCCGCTCGGCGGCTCGCTCTGGGTGCGCCTGGCTGAGGCGTGGCTGGCGCAGAGGCGTTGAGCCGATGAGCGCGGCCCGGTTCTTCTCTCAAACTTACGGCGAAGCGCGCGAGAAATTCTTCGGCGTGGCGCGCCTGCGGGGGCTCGGTGTCGAGACGCACGTCCACCCGCTGCCCGGCCGCGACGGCGAGATGCTGGCGATGGATGTCGCCCGCGACGGCCCGCGCAATGCGCCATCGCTGCTGGTCGTCAGCAGCGCCTGCCACGGCGTCGAGGGCTTCTGCGGCTCGGGTGTGCAGGTGGCCCTGCTCGAGAACTCCGCCTGGCATGAGGCAACGCAGGACGCCGGCGTCGCCGTGCTCTATATCCATGGCCTCAACCCCTACGGCTTTTCTTGGTGGCGGCGAACGACCAACGAGAACGTGGATCTCAACCGCAACTTCCGCAACTTCTCGGCGGAACCGCCGCGCAACGCGAGCTACGACGAGATCGCCGGGATGATCGTCCCCGAAGTCTGGCCGCCCGACGAAGCGACGGCGGCGAAGTTCGACCGCTACGTCGCCGAGCGCGGCGAGAAGGCCTTGCAGCAAGCCGTCTCGAGCGGCCAATACCACCACCCGAAGGGCCTCTTCTTCGGCGGCACGTCGCCGACCTGGAGCCACGACACGCTGCGCCACGTGCTGCGCGACCATGGCACGCGCTGCGCGAAGCTGGCCTGGATCGACCTGCACACCGGCCTCGGCCCGAATGGCCACGGCGAGCGCATCTTCGCCTGCCGCGACGACGCCGCGGCCTATGCCCGCGCCAAGGCCTGGTGGGGCGAGGTGACCTCGATCTACGACGGCTCATCGACCTCGGCGCTGCTCACCGGCCTGATGTGGCTGGCCGCCTACGAGGAATGCGCCCAGGCCGAATACACCGGCATCGCCCTCGAGTACGGCACCCTGCCGCAGATGGAAGTGATGCGGTCCCTGCGCGCCGACCAATGGCTCGAGAACCATCCCGAGGCCGACGACGCGACGCGGCACGCCATCAAGCAGCAGGTTCGCGACGCCTTCTACACCGACACCGACGCGTGGAAGGAAGAGATCGTCGCGCAGGCCGTCGACGCCGCGTACGGCGCGGTCCGCGGCCTGTCCACATAAGAAACGGCGACGGGCGATGCGGTCCGGCTCTCAGGCCCGGCGTAGAGCTTCGCCGGCGGGCACGACGGCGACGCCGTGGCCGGCGAGACGAAGGGACGCGCGCTCGCCGGGTTGGAGGCGTTCGCGACGCGCCGGCGGCGACGACGAAGATGGCGCCGAGCGGCGTCTCGAAGGTGTATTCGCGCGTGCTGCCGAGATAGGCCGCCTTCAGCACCCGTGCCGCCAGCTCGCCTTCGCCGGGCGCGACGATGCGCCAGGCCTCCGGCCGCACGGCGAGCTTGACGGCCTGGCCGGCCGCGCCTGCCGACGCCGACGCCAAGGCCTCGACGATGACGGGCCGAGCTGCACCTTGCCGTCGGCGCGCCATGTCGCGTCGAAAAGCATCGCCTCGCCCATGAAGCCGGCGACGAACTCGCTCGCCCGCCTTTCGTAGAGCTCGTCGGGCGTGCCTGCCTGGGCGATGACGCCGTGATCCATGACGATGATGCGATCGCTCACCGCAAGCAGCCTCGCCCTGGTCGTGCGTGACGTAGGCGACGGTGAGGCCGAGGCGCTGCTGCAGGGCACGGATCTCCTCGCGCATCGAGCGGCGCAGACGCGCGTCGAGGTTCGAGAGCGGCTCGTCGAAGAGCAGCACGGCCGGCTCGAGGACGAGGACGAGGACGAGGACGAGGGCGCGGGTGAGTGCGACGCGCTCTTGCGCGGCCACGCGACCGCCGGCGCTGAGAGAAGCATCGTATCCTCTTCGCCATGTCTTTCGACCTCGTCATCATCGGCGGCACGGGCGACCTTGCCTGGCGCAAGCTCATGCCCGCCCTGTTCCAGGCCTTTCGCCACGGCAAGCTGCCAGAAGGCGGCCGCATCCTCGCCGTCTCGCGGCAGGACCTGAGCGACGCCGGCTATCGCGGCTGGGTGAAGGAACGCTTCCAGGAAGTCGAAGGCGCGAAGCGGCCGAGCGACGACGAGTTCGCCCGCTTCGCCGGGTTGCTGCACTATCTGCGCCTCGATCTCTCGCGGCCGGCCGACTATGCGCAGATCAGGTCATGGCTCGCGGCGCGCCCGGGCGGCGCGGCCGACGTCGTCGTCATGTACCTGGCGACGAGCCCCGATCTTTTCCCGACCGTCTGCGCCCAGCTCGGCGCCGCCGGTCTCAACAGCGACAACATTCGCGTCGTGCTCGAAAAGCCGCTCGGCCGCGACCTCGCGAGCGCGCAGGAGATCAACCGCGTCGTGCGCTCAGTGTTCCGCGAGGAGCAGGCATTTCGCATCGACCACTATCTCGGCAAGCCCTCGGTGCAGAACCTCATGGCACTGCGCTTTGGCAACGCCCTCTTCGAGCCGCTCTGGCGGCGCGAGTCGATCGCCAATATCCAGATCACGCTGGCCGAGTCGATCGGCGTCGGCACGCGCGGCGATTTCTACAGCCGCACGGGCGCTTTGCGCGACATGATCCAGAACCACGCGCTGCAGTTGCTGACGATGGTGGCGATGGAGCCGCCTTCGCGCAACGACGCCGACGCGATCCGCGACGAGAAGCTGAAAGTGCTGCGCTCGCTCAAGCCCTTCAGCGAGGACAGCGTCGTTCGCGATGTCGTGCGCGGCCAGTACCGTGCCGGCAGCGTCGAAGGCAGCAGAGTCGCGGGCTATTTCGAGGAAGACGAGGTGCCGGCGGAGAGCCGCACCGAAACGTTCGTCGCCCTGCGCACCGAAGTGCGCAACTGGCGCTGGGCCTCGGTGCCGTTCTACCTGCGCACCGGCAAGCGCCTGGCGGCGCGCGATGCGCAGATCGTCGTCAACTTCCGGCCGACGCCGCACAGCATCTTTCCCGGCGTCAACCAGCCGAACAAGCTCGTCATCAAGCTGCAGCCCGAAGACGGGCTCGAGCTGCATCTCCTCGCCGCCAAGGGCACCGGCCAGTCCGAAGCGCTGTCATCCGTATCCCTCGATCTCGACTTCGACAAGGCCTTCGCCGAGAACCGTGTCGGCGCCTATGAACGACTGCTGCTCGACGTCATCGCGGGGCGGCTGAACCTCTTCGTGCGCAGCGACGAGCAGGAAGAAGCCTGGCGCTGGGTCGAGCCGATTCTCGATGCCTGGCAGGCCGACGACACCGGGCCGCGGCCTTACATGGCCGGCACCTGGGGCCCGGCCGCGGCGAGCGCCCTGGTCGCCCGCGACGGTTGCGCCTGGTCGGAAGAGCAGTAACCCTATTTGGAGTCGAGGCCGCGGATCGGCTTCTTGTCGGGTCCCGTGGGCGGGATCTTGACGATCTTGTCGTCGGTCGCTTCTTCCTTGAAGCTGCCCGGCTGTTTCTCGCTGGCTTTCTTCTCCGATGCCTTCAGCGCCTCGCGCTGCTGCGCCGCGGCGGGCGGTGTCTTCTTGGTCGACGTGTTCATCTCGGCTCCTTGCTGCAATGCCGCCTCTTTCGCGGCTCGAACCAGTAGTGGAGCCTTCCGAGAGCAAGATAGCGAGAGGGCGAAGGGCGCGTCGCGATGTGGGAAATCGCTGGCAGACGGCGGCGCTGCATTGTTGAACACTGCGGCGTCGACGTCGCGAAAGCGGGTCGGCGTCGCCTCTGCCACGAGGAGCCCACATGTCGACAGACCACCGACCGCCGCCCAAGCACTTCTCGATGCTGCGCGGCTTTCATCTGGCCGACGTCTTCACGCTCGCGAACGCGGCCTGCGGCGTCGCCGGTGTGCTGATGGCGATGCGCTTTCTCGTCACGAAGCAAATCGGCGATCTGCTGGTTGCCGCCACCTTCGCTCCGGCGGCACTCGTCTTCGACGTCCTCGACGGCCGCATCGCCCGCTGGCGGCACACCTCGTCGGCGCTCGGCCGCGAGCTCGATTCGCTGGCCGACGTCATCTCCTTCGGCGTCGCGCCGGCGGCGCTCGCCTTCGCGTCGGGGCTTTCCGGCGCCTGGGACGCCGTGGTGCTGATCTACTTCGTCTGCTGCGGCGTCTCGCGCCTGGCGCGCTACAACGTCACCGCGGAAAGCCTCTCCGCAGGCAGCGACAAGGTCACGTACTTCGAAGGCACGCCGATTCCGACGAGCGTGCTCCTCACCGCCGTGCTTGCGTTTGCGGCGTGGCAGGAACGCGTCGGCGGCGCGATCTATGGCGGCGCGTGGACGCTCGCCGGCGCGGATCTGCACCCCGTCGTCCTGTTGTTCGCGCTCTCGGGAACGCTCATGGTGAGCAAGTCCTTGCGCATTCCAAAGCTTTGACTACGGCGGCAGATTCGACGCCGCGCTGTAGACAGAGTCGCGGGACTTGCGGGTTTGCGCACCCGTCTACGTTCGAACCGTCTTCAGGGAGCAGCCATGTTCGTTCGCAACTGCTGGTACGTCATCGCCTGGGATCACGAAGTGCCGCACGACGCGCTCTTTTCGCGCACCGTGCTCGGCGAGGCGATCCTCCTCTATCGCACTGGCGAAGGCGAGATCGTCGCCCTGCGCGACCGCTGCTGCCACCGCCTCGCGCCGCTCTCCAAGGGCCGCAAGGAAGGCGACTGCGTGCGCTGCGGCTATCACGGCCTGCTCTTCGACGCGACCGGCCGCTGCATCGAGATTCCCGGCACGGAGACGGTACCGGAAAAGGCGCGCGTGCAGCGCTATCCGCTGGCCGTGAAGAACAAGTGGGTCTTCGTCTGGATGGGCGATCCGGCGAAGGCCGACCTCGCCCTCCTGCCTGACAACTTCTCCTGCGACGACCCAGGCTGGGACTACGTTCCCGGCTACATGCACTACGCCACGCCGCAACAGCTCATCTGCGACAACCTGCTCGACTTCTCGCACCTGAGCTACGTGCACGAGAAGACGCTCGGCGGCTCGAGCGCGATTGCCCAGGCATGCGCCGAGATCGAACCGGTGCCGCGCGGCATCAGGGTGCGGCGCCGGGTCCACGACGTGCCGCCGCCGCCCTACTACCGGTCGGTGCGCGAAATCGCGGGCAACCTCGATCGCTGGTTCGTCTACGACTTCGTCCTGCCCGGCACCTTGCTCATGCACTCGGGCGGCCGGCCGGTCGAAGACGCCGAAGACGACATGCGCCGCGCCGTGCGCCTGCACAGCTGCCAGACGGTGACGCCGGAAACCGGGACGACATCGCACTACTTCTTCCAGCAGTCACGCCGAATCGAAGATGGCGCCCCTTCGATCGCCGAGGCGCTCTATCGATCGCTGCTCGTCGCCTTCGAGGAAGACCGAGCCATGATCACGGCGCAGAGCCAGGCCATCACTGCCGACCCCGATCAGCCGATGCTGCTGCTGGCAATGGATGCGGCGGTCGTCCGCTTCCGCAAGCTCGTCGGCGACACGCTCGCCGCCGAACGGCTCGACGCAGTGGGGACTCAGCTCGCTCGGGCCGAACGCGACGCGCGATCGATCGCCTGACTGGCGAGCAACTCGGTCGCGACCGAGCGATCGAGCGAAGAGCGCGACAGGCCCGAGTTGTCGTAGTGCATGTTCTCGTACAACTCGGCTGTTCCCGGATGCGCGCCGAGGATCGCTTGGAGCGCCGGCCCGGGGATCGGCGCCGACAAGGCGGCCTTGAGCTGGCGGATCAGCGCCTGGTACTGCTCGGCACCGACCGGGACGGCACTGGCCTCGACGCGGTCGAGCAGGCGCGAGAGGGCAATCACGGTTTCGAGGCGCGATTGCAGCGATTCGAGTCGGGGGGCGGTCATGACTGCATCCTTCGGGCCTTGCACAGCGAGGCCGTGCAACCTAGCTGAGGCTGCGACGCCGACATTCAAGCTTCAGGGCATCGGCTGCCCACGGCAAAACCGCAACGTCTAGCGCGTGGCAAGCGCCGCCGGCACCTGCCAGTCGCCTCCGAGCGCCTTGATCAGGAAGACCGCCGTGAGCAGGCGCTGGCCACCGAGCTGGGCCGAAAGCCGCTCGGCGGCGAGCAGCGACTGCTGCGCCGTGATGACGTCGAGATACGTCGTCGCCCCGCCTTCGTAGCGCGCATTGGCGAGATCGAGGACGCGCCGCGCCGTCTCGACGGCCGTGCGCGCCTGCGCGTTGGCCCGCTCGAGGTCGGCCAGGCCGGTGATGCCGTCTTCGACTTCCTGCATCGCGTCGAGCACGACGAGGCGATAGTTGCCGACCGTCGCGTCGTAGCCGGCCTGCGCAAAATCGACGTTGGCGCCGAGCCGGCCGCCGCTAAAGAGCGGCTGCGTCACCGAGGCGCCAATCGACCAGAGCCGGCTCGGCGCCTCGAGCAATGTCGAGAGACTGTTGCTTTCGAAGCCGACGCCCGGCGCCAGGACGATGCTCGGGTAGTAGGCCGCCTTGGCGACACCGATCTGCGCGTTGGCCGCCGCCATGGCGCGCTCGGCCGATGCGACATCGGGACGGCGCTGCAGCACGTCGGAAGGAACGCCGAGCGGAACGGCTGGCGGCTCGAGCTCGGAGATGTCGGCCGCGAGCGTGAACGAGGGCGCCGGCGTTCCCGTCAGCGTCGCGATCGCGTGCTCGAAGCCGCTGCGCTGGCGCAGCAGAACGTCGACCTGCGTCAGCGTCGTGTCGAGCAGGGCCTGCTGCTGCGCGACGTCGAGCCCCGAGGCGGCGCCGAGATCGTGGCGCGTGCTGACGAAATCGAGCGAGCGGCGCTGCAGCGCGATCGACCGCGCCAGGACGTCGAGCTCGATGTCGGTGGCGCGCAGGTTGAAGTAGGCCGTCGCCAGGTCGGTGCCGAGCAGGAGGCGCACGTTCTCGAGATCGGCGGCCGACTGCTCGGCGCTCGCCTGCGCGCCCTCGACGCTGCGCCGAATGCGGCCGGCCAGATCGATCTCGTAGCCGACCGAGAGCGCCGGCACGAAATCGTTCTGCACGGTCTCGAAGTTCGACGAAGAGTAGCTGCTGAGCGGCCGGTTCGGCGAGATACGGCTGCGTGCCGCGCGCAGGCCGAGGCTCGCGGTCGGAAGCAGGCCGGCCGACGTGGCGCGCGCGACGGCGCGCGCCTGCTCGAACCGCGCGCTGGCCACGGCGAGCGTCGGGCTCTGCGCCAGTGCCTGGCGCTGCAGCGCATCCAGGCGCGCATCGCCGAAGCGCTCCCACCATGGCCCCTTGGGAGCCGCGTCGTCGGGCACCGCCGCGCGCCAGGGTGCCTCGAGCTTCCACGCCGGCGGCGTTTCGACAGGGGGCCGGACGTAGTTCGGCCCCGCGACGCAGCCGGCGAGGAGCGTCGCGAAGCAGGCGGTGAAAGCGAGACCGGGCCGCGCCCGCGCCGCGATCACGGCGACGCCTTCCCCGCGGGGGTCGGCCCGCTCGCATTCGTCGCGACGGCCGCGGCATCGTCGGCCGCGACGTTGACCTTTACCGCATCGCCTTCGGCCAGCGAGTCGGACGGGTTGACGATCAGCCGGTCCTTGACGTCGATGCCGTCGAGGATCTCGATCGACTCGCCGAGGTTGCGGCCGAGCGTCACCGGCCGAAGATGAATGCGGCCCGACCCATCGACAACGGCGACGCGCGTGCCTTCGCCGCGAAAGAGCAGCACGCTGGTGGGGGCGATGAGCGTCGGGTTCGAAACCAGCGGCAACGTGACCTGGACATAGGCGCCGGGCAACAGGGCGCCGTCGCGGTTGCGCAGGTTGATCTCGACCTGCATCGTCCGCGACGCGGCGTCGATCGAACCCGCCGTTCGCGCGACCTCGCCGGAAAAGCTCCGCCCGCGCAGCTCCGACTGCGTGACGACGACCTTCTGTCCCGGCTTGACGAGTTGCGCATACGACTGCGGCACGTTGACGTAGACGCGCAGCGGGTCCATCTGCGTCAGCATGAAAAGCATCTTGCCGCTTGAATCGATGAGATCGCCGGTATCGACGTTGCGCCGCGTGATGACTCCCGCAAAGGGCGCCGTCAAGCGCGTGAACCCCTGCAACTGGCGCAGGCGCTGTACGTTCGCTTCGGCGGCGGCGACGTTGGCGTCGGCCTGCGACACGGCGCTGCGCCGCTCGTCGAGCTCCTGCTGAGAGACGACGTCCTTCTCGCGCAAGGCCTCCCAGCGCGCGACCGTGCTCCTGGCGAGGCCAAGGCTGGCGACCATCTGCTGGCGCGCGGCGACCGCCTGCGAAAGCTGCTGGTCGACCTCGGGCGACTCGATCTCGGCGAGCAGGTCGCCCTTCTCGACGTGGCTGCCGATGTCCTTCGTCCAGCGCTTGAGGTAGCCGCTCGAGCGGGCCGCGATCGGCGCTTGCTGATAGCCCTGCAGGGTGGCCGGCAGCGCCAGCGTCTGCCCGGCATCGCCCATCTTCGCGAACGTCGTCTTCACGTATTGCACGGCCTGCTTGCTGGCGTTCGATTCGAGCATTCGGGCGTTGGCGATGCGCATGACGACCGTCCTGCCGGCGCCGACGACGAGCAGCACCAGGACGACAACGGCAGCGATGCGGGCGCCGCGAACGACGCGAGAGCGCTCCGCCGCTATCGTGCTCTCGAGGGCCGACGGCGCGGCGGGAGGAGGATTCGGATCAGTCATCGATTCAGCTTTCCTGGAGGGCCGGCGCGAGGACGGCATGCCGGCGCGAGGCACGGTGCTCGGCGCGCCGCACCAGCCCGTCGTGGATGGCGGCGTAGACGACCGGCACGAAGAGCAGCGTCGAGACGGTCGCGAAGACGAGGCCGCCGATGACGGCGCGGCCGAGCGGCGCGTTCTGCTCGGCGCCCTCGCCGATGCTGAGCGCCATCGGGATCATGCCGATGATCATGGCCAGCGCCGTCATCAGCACCGGCCGGATCCGCGTCGCACCGGCATCGAGCGCCGCCAGCGTCGGTGCCGCGCCTTCCTCGCGGCGCTGGCGCGCGAACGAGACGAGCAGGATGCTGTTCGCCGTCGCGACGCCCATGGTCATGATGGCGCCGGTGAGCGCCGGCACCGACAGCGTCGTGCCGGTGATGAAGAGCATCCAGGCAATGCCGGCGAGCGCGGCGGGCAAGGCGGCGATGATGATGAGGGCATCGATCCACGACTGGAAGTTGACGACGACGAGCAGGTAGACGAGGACGATCGCCATGGCCAGGCCGACGCCGAGGCCGAGGAAGGAGGCCTGCATCGTCTGCACCTGGCCGCGCAGGACGATCTGGCTGCCGCGCGGCAGATGCGGCCGCACTTCGTCGACGAGCGATTGCACGCGGGCCGCCACGTTCGCCAGATCCGTTCCCTGCACGCTTGCGAAGATGTCGACCGCCGGCAGGATGTTGTAGCGCGAGACGACCGCGAGCTGCGTCGTCGGCGTCGCCTCGACGAGATTGCCGAGCAGTTGAGTCTGCGCCGGGCCGCCGCCGCCGGTCGTCACCGGAACGTTGAGCAGCGAGTCGAGCGAATCGACACGGTACTGCGGCGTCTGCACGGCGATCGAGTAGACGATGCTGTTCTGCGGATTGAGCCAGAAGGCCGGCGCCGTCTGCGAACTGCCGGCCAGCGCGACCAGCACGTTCTGGCCGACGTTCTGCGCCGAAAGACCCATCTGCTGCAATCGCGTGCGATCCATCTGCAGGTTGAGCGAGGGCGCGTCGAAGCGCTGATGCACGTGCACGTCGACGGCGCCCGGGATCTGACGCATCTTCTTCACGAGATCGGCGGCGAGCACGGCGTTGCCCATCATGTCGTTGCCCGTGAACTGGACGTCGATCGCCGCCGGCAGGCCGAAGTTCAGGATCTGCGTGACGATGTCGGCCGGCTGGAAGAAGAACTCGATGCCGGGGAAGCGCTTTGGCAACTCGGCGCGCAATATCGTCACGAACTCGTCGGTCGGCCGGTGTCCTTCCTTCAGCGAGAGCTGGATCTCGCCGTCGAGCGTGCCGATCGTTCCGGCGTTGCTGTACGACAGGTTGATGCCGCTGTTCGGCACGCCGAGGTTGTCGAGGATGGTCTCGAGCTGGTCCTTGGGCACGAGCTCGCGGATCGCCGCTTCGACGCCGTCGGCCAGGCGCGCCGTCTCCTCGATGCGGGTGCCCGTAGGCGCCCGCAGGTGCAGGCGGATCTGTCCGGCATCGACGCTCGGAAAGAAGTCGCGCCCGAGAAAGGGATAGAGGCCGCAGGAAACGAGACAGAACGCGAGAAAGGCGATGCCGAACGCGCCGCGCCTTTCGAGCAGCGCCGCCAGCGTGATCGTGTAGGCGCCGCGCACCCGCTCGAACTGGCGATCGAAGGCGCGGTACGTGCGCTGCAGCAGGCTCGGCCGGGCGTTGGTCGCGGGCACGCCGTGGCTGCCGCGCATGAGCAGCATGACGAGTGTCGGAACGAGCGTTCGCGACAGGATGTAGGAAGCGACCATCGCGAAAACCACCGCCTCGGCCATCGGCACGAACAGGAATCGGGCGACGCCGGAGAGGAAGAACATCGGCACGAAGACGATGCAGATGCACAGCGTCGAGACGAACGCCGGGACGCCGATTTCGCCGGCGCCGACGATGATGGCGTCGTCGAGCGGCTTGCCGAGGTGCAGGTGCCGCTCGATGTTCTCGATCGTCACGATCGCCTGGTCGACGAGAATGCCGACCGAGAGCGCGAGGCCGCCGAGCGTCATCAGGTTGAGCGTTTCGCCGAGAACCTGCAGGACCAGGATCGAAGTCAGGATCGAAAGCGGAATCGTCAACGCGATGATCAGCGTCGAGCGCCAGTTGCCGAGAAACAGCAGCACCATGGCCGCGGTGAGGCCGGCGGCGATCAGCGCTTCGACGACCACGCCTTTCACAGCCGCCTTGACGAACACCGACTGATCGAAGAGCGGCGTCACCTTCACGTCGCCGGGCAGGATCGCCTGGACGCGCGGCAGCAGCGCCCGCAGGTTGGCGACGATGTCGAGCGTCGAGGCGCCGCCGTTCTTTAGCACCGAGAGCAGGACGCCGCGGGCGCCGTCCTTGCGCACGATGTTGGTCTGCGGCGAGAAGCCGTCGCGCACGTAGGCGACGTCGTGCACGTAGGTCGTCGTGCCGCCGACCGTTTTCACGGGCAGGTCGTTCAGGCCGGCGATCGCGTCGGGCGAGCCATTCATTTTCACCGTGTATTCGGTGTCGCCGAACTTGGCCGTGCCCGAAGGCAGGATCAGGTTCTGCAGGTTGATGGCGTTGACGACGTCGGCGGGCGACAGGCCGCGCGCCTGCAGCGCCTGGGTGTCGAGGTCGACCGAGATCAGGCGGTTCTTGCCGCCGTACGGGTACGGGATGGCAACGCCGGGGATCGTGATGAGCTGCGGCCGCAGCGTGTTGACGGCGGTATCGAAAAGCGTCTGCTCGGGCAGCGTCGGGCTCGACAGGCCGAGCTGCACGACCGGGATGCTCGAGGCCGAGTACTTGATGATGAGCGGCGGCGTGATGCCTGGCGGCAATTGCCGCAGCTGGGTCTGCTCAATCGCCACGACCTGGGCGATCGCAGTCTGGATGTTCGCCGTTGGCTGAAAGAAGACCTTGATGACGCTGATGCCGGCCAGCGAGGTCGACTCGATGTGCTCGATGTCGCTCACCGTCGTCGTCAGGCTGCGCTCGTTCTGCGCCGAGATCCGGTTGCCCATTTCCTGCGCCTGCAGGCCGGTGTAGTTCCAGATGATCGAGATGACCGGAATGTTGATCTCGGGGAAGATGTCGGTCGCCATGTTCAGCAGGACGAACGGCGTGACGAGCACGATCAGCATCGCCATGACGATGAACGTGTAGGGGCGCTTGAGCGCCAGCTGGACCATCGACATCGGATCGACCCGGACGAAAGGCGAAACGGCATGATATTCAGAGTGCAGGCGCCCTGCTTTTGTCCGTCAGCGCAGTCTTACGGCGTCGTGCCTGCTTTTCCCACATCGACGGCGAGCCGAGCGGTCTACGCTGGGTCATCGCTCAGGCCTTGACCGGCCGCCCTGATCTCCCTCGACTTTCGCAGAAGGATTCACCATGACAACGACCACGACTTCCGCTCCCGCCGCCGCGGCCGGTGCCGACAGGACCGCGACCGATGAATCGCCGGCCGAGAAGGCGGCGAAGGAATCTAGCCGCGTCTTGCAAAAGCTGCGCGAGAAGACCGATGCCGTCGTCGACCGCATCCAGCCGAGGATCGATGCCGTGTCGAGCTTTGCCCGCAACGATCCGACCAAGGCCGTGCTCATTGCCGCGGCGACCGGCGCCGCGCTGATGGGGGTGCTTGGCCTTCTCGTTCGCGCGAGGCGACGGGCAAGCCCGGGCGCGCGTGCCATGGCATCGATCCGCGACGCCGCGCTCGACCTCGCCGACCGCGCACACGTCGCGGCGACCGACGCCATCGATGCGGCGCACCAACGCGCCAGCGAGGCGCAACAGAAGGTCGCCGACATGCAAACACGCGCCGGCGCGGTCGCCGACAGCGTCACCGAGAAGTGGCAAAGCCTGCGCGAGCAGGCGACCCCGGTGATCGAGCGTTTACGGCCGCAGATCGACGCCGTCGCGACTTACGCCAAGGAAGACCCGGTCCGCACAGCGCTGGGCGTGGCGGCCGTGGGGGCCTTACTCTTCGGCCTGATCTCGCTGACGAAGCGCTAGGGACTGCTGTTGACGCTACCGGAGGGCACGCCTCGGCCGGCCGAGGCGTGAGTGCTTCGATGTCGTTCGCATGGCGGAGGCTCATCGGCGGCTGAAGCCTCGGTTAGGCGCTATAACGCCTCCATGCCGCGGCGACGGGCGTCGCGCGGAGTCACAGGGAGACGAGCATGTACGTCCGCAACGCCTGGTACGTCGCCTGCACGGCCGAAGAGATCGGCCACGGCAAGCCGCTCGGCCGCACGATCTGCGGCGAGCGCATGGTGCTGTTTCGCGCCGCGGGCGGCGCCGCCTCGGCGCTCGAGGATTTCTGCCCGCACCGCGGCGCCCCGCTCTCGCTCGGCGCCCTGCGCGAAGACGGGCGCCTCGTCTGCGGCTACCACGGGCTGGTCATGGGCGGCGACGGCAAGTGCGTGAGCATGCCGGGGCAGCGCGTCAAGCCGACGATCAAGTCCTTTCCCGTGCTCGAGCGCTACGGTTTCGTCTGGGTCTGGCCCGGAGAGAAGAGCCAGGCCGATGCCGCCACGGTGCATGCTCTGCCCTGGGCCGAAAGCCCGGAGTGGGCTTATGGCGGCGGCCTCTTTCACGTCAAATGCGACTACCGGCTGATGATCGACAACCTCATGGACCTGACGCACGAGACCTATGTACACGCGACGAGCATTGGCCAGCGAGAGATCGAAGAAGCCGCGCCGGAGACGCGCGTCGAGGGCGATTCGGCGATCACGACGCGCTTCATGCACGACATTCCGGCGCCGCCCTTCTGGCGCGCGGCGCTGCGCGGCAACCATCTCGCCGACGACGTGCCGGTCGACCGCTGGCAGATCTGCCGCTTCACGCCGCCCAGCCACGTGATGATCGAGGTCGGCGTGGCGCACGCCGGCCACGGCGGCTACGACGCGCCGGCCGAGCACAAGGTCTCGAGCATCGTCGTCGACTTCATCACCCCGGAAACCGAGACGTCGATCTGGTACTTCTGGGGCATGGCGCGCAACTTCAACGTCGACGACAAGGCCCTCACCGAGACGATCCGCAGCGGCCAGGCCGCGATCTTCGGCGAGGACGTCGCCATCCTCGAGTCGCAGCAGCGCAACCTCACCGAACAGCCGAACCGGCACCTGATGCGCCTCAACATCGACATGGGCGGCTTCGAGTCGCGGCGCATCCTCGAGCGGCTGGTCGCCGAGGAGCGCAACGACCTGCTGAAGGCCTGAACGCGAGACCAGCCATGATCATCGTCTGCCCGCATTGCCTGACGACCAACCGCGTTCCCGACGAGCGCGCGACCGAGGACCCGACCTGCGGCCATTGCCACCGGGAGCTGCTCGGCGCCGGGCCGGTCGGACTCGATGACGCGACCTTCGACAAGGTCGTGGCGAAGACCGAGTTGCCCGTCGTCGTCGACTTCTGGGCCGACTGGTGCGGCCCCTGCCACGCGATGGCGCCCCAGTTCGCGAAGGCTGCAGCGCAGCTGAAGGGCAAAGCGATGTTCGCGAAGGTCGACAGCGACGCCAGCCCACGCACCTCGGCGCGCTTCGCGGTGCGCAGCATTCCGACCTTGCTGCTCCTGCGCGGCGGCCGCGAGGTGAAGCGCCAGGCCGGTGCGACGCAGGCGGCGCAGATCGTTGACTGGGTCGGTCGCGGCTAGGCCGGCGGCCGATCAGGAAGCGGCGACGATGAGGCGCGCAAGAACGACCGCGGGATCAGCCAGCAAATCGGCCAGACAGCGCAAGGAGCACACTACCGAAACAATCTCGAGACTGCGGTGAACCGTTGCTTCCTCGCTGCGATTCTGACGCCCCTACTGCTTCTCTTGCCCGCCATTCGCGTGTATGCGCAATGGGTGCCGACGGGAACACTGGCGGCTGTCCCGGTCGTACAAGACTGCAATGAAACCGGAGGCGACGTCGCCGTTTCGAGGCTCGACCCGCCAACGATCTACATCTGCCAGGCCGTCGTGAAGTTGATTCGCAGAAAGAATCCGGGGGCTGAGCATTTCTATTTTGTGCATGAGTTCGGACACGTAGCGCAGGGGACTTCAGATGAAGCCGCTGCAGATTGCTGGGCAGCCAAGGAACTGGCGAAGACGCCGAATGGGAGCCGCTACCTAGCCGCCGCGATCGAACACTTTCGTCAGCGTCCAAACGAGTACAGCCCGCGATATGGATCGCCAAATGAACGCGCAGAACGAATCCGAAGTTGCGCCGAAGAAGAGCGACCGAACTACGATGCGGTTGATCGACCGGTGCTGCCGAAGCGAGGAGAAACGCCTGAAAGACGTCGCGCAGGTTGCATCAAGACTGCCGAGCCGTGCAAAACGCCAAGCGCGTCGAGACTCGGGCAGCCGCTCGGGGCAAGCGGGCCAAGCTAGACGTCGGGTGTGTGTGGAT
>Ga0207927_1000265_pt1 | contig 22291 bp, 16 predicted proteins | sample NGESurdeep072012_2_FD_184456 | JGI IMG/M metagenome (GOLD analysis project Ga0207927, IMG submission 184456) | Arctic peat soil microbial communities from Barrow, Alaska - NGEE Surface sample 210-2 deep-072012 (SPAdes) | ecosystem: Environmental > Terrestrial > Soil > Wetlands > Peat ... | reverse complement strand
AAGCCCCCGACCATGGTGTACCCCAACGGTTGGCGCAGCTCCGAGCCGGTTCCGTGTCCGAGCGCGAGGGGCAGGGCCCCGAGGAGCGCCGCCATGGTGGTCATCATGATCGGGCGAAAGCGCAGCAGGCACGCCTGGCGTATCGCATCGTGCGGCGACAGACCCTGCTCGCGCTCGGCTTGGATGGCGAAGTCGACCATCATGATGCCGTTCTTCTTGACGATGCCGATGAGCAGAATGATGCCGATGAGGGCGACGACCGAGAGTTCGATATGCAACAGGAGCAGAATCAACAGCGCGCCGGCGCCCGCCGACGGAAGCGTGGAGAGGATCGTCAGGGGATGAATGTAGCTTTCATAGAGCATGCCGAGAATGATATAGACCGCCACCAGAGCCGCCAGAATAAGATACGGTTGCGTTTTGAGCGAGCTCTGAAACGCCTGGGCGGTGCCCTGAAAGCTGCCGGTTATCGTGGCGGGCAGATTCATGCCGGCCGATACCCGATTGATCGCATCCACGGCATCGCCCAACGCCGCTCCGGGCGCCAGATTGAACGACAGGGTGACCGCGGGAAACTGGCCTTGGTGATTGATCGACAGATAGGTCACGTGCTGCGTGTCGTACTTGGTCATGGCCGCGAGCGGAACCATCTGGCCGGTGAGCGGCGATTTCAAATACAGCTTCTGCAGCGAAGCCGGATCGCCTTGCAGCTCGGGAGTGATCTCGAGGACGACGTGGTAGCTGTTCAATTGGGTGAAGAACTGGGCCGCTTGACGCTGGCCGAAGGCATCGTAGATGGCCTGGTCGATCGCCGCCGGTTGGATGCCGAAGCGCGCGGCCTGGTCGCGATCGATGGTGAGCGACACCATGCCGCTGCTGGTTTGCTGATCTGAGGCGACATCGCGCAGCATCGGCAGCTTCTGCAGTTTCGCCAGCAGCTTCGGCGCCCATTCATTGAGTTCCTCGATGTTTGAATCCTGCAGGGTGTATTGGTACTGAGTACGGGTCGTCCGGCCGCCGACGTTGAGATCCTGCGTCGCCTGCAGGAACAGGGTCGCGCCCGGCACCTTGGCGAGCTGCGGCCGCAGCCGGTTGATGATCTGGTCCGCGGAGGCGCGGCGTTGGTCGCGGGGTTTGAGGCCAATCACGACAAAGCCGTTGTTGATGGGCCGGGTGCCGCCGAGCCCGGTGCCGTAGCCGGCTACGTCCGGGTCGCGCGAGACGACATCCAAGAGCGCGTGCTGACGCCGCACCATCTCGTCGAAGGAAATATCCTGCGGCCCATCCGAGAGCCCGGAGATGATGCCGGTGTCTTGCTGCGGAAAGAATCCTTTGGGTATTTCTATGTACAGAAGCACGGACGCCGCGACCGTGGCCAGGAATACCGCCAGGGTGGCGCGCTGGTGGTCGAGCACGAAATCGAGACCTCGCGTGTACCCGGCAAGGAGGCGCTCGAACGCGCGCTCGATCGCCATATAGGCCTTCCCGTGCTTGGCGTGCTTCTCGTCGCGCAGGAACAAGGCGCACATGGTGGGGGAGAGCGTCAAGGCCACAAAGGCCGAGACCGCGATGGTCATGGTCATGGTGACGGCAAATTCGCGAAACAAGCGGCCGATGATGCCGCCCATCAGCAGCAGCGGAATGAATACCGCGACCAGCGAGACGCTGATTGAGATGATGGTGAAGGCGATCTCGCCCGCACCCTTGAGCGTCGCCTGCAGCGGCGACAGGCCCGCCTCGATGTGTCGGTAAACGTTCTCCAACATCACGATGGCATCATCCACTACGAAGCCGACTGCAATGGTGAGCGCCATCAGCGACAGGTTGTCCAGGCTGTAATTGAGGACATACATCATTGCGGCAGTGCCGAGCAGCGCGAGCGGCACGGTGACCCCGGGGATGATGGTCGCCCAGGCATTGCGCAGGAATAGGAATATCACCATCACCACCAGCGCGATGGTGAGCGCCAGCGTGAATTCCACGTCGCGCACGGCGGCCTTGATGGTGGTGGTGCGATTCGCCACCGTCTCGACTTTGATCGATGCCGGCACGGAGGCAAGCGCGTGCGGCAGCAGCGCCTGCACGCGCTGCGTGGCCTCGATGACGTTCGCGCCCGGCTGCTTGTAAATCAGCAGCAAAATGCCCTTGCGGCCGTTCTGCCACGCCGTCAGCAGCCTGTTTTCCGGCCCGTCGACGGCGATGCCGATGTCGCGGATGCGCACCGGCGCGCCTTTCTTGTACGCGACCACCACGTCGTTCCACGGAGCGGCCTTGAGCAATTGATCGTTGTCGTAAATCGTCAGGCTGCGCTTTGGTCCGTTGATCGAACCCTTCGGCGCATCGACGGTGGCGGCGCTGATGACGCCGGCCACGTCCTCCATTTGCAGGTTCAATGCCGCCAGCTTGACGGGATCGATCTGAACGCGTACCGCCGGCTTTTGTTGGCCGCCGATCGACACCTGGGCGATGCCGGGAATCTGCGATATCTGCTGCGCGAGGATGTTTTCAGCATAATCGTCGACCGTGGTCACCGGCAATACCTCGGAGCGCATCGAGAGGATCAATATCGGCGAGTCGGCGGGATTCACCTTGCGGTACGTGGGCGGCGTCGGCAAATTCTTCGGCAACTGACCGCCTGCTGCATCGATCCCCGTCTGCACGTCTTGTGCGGCCGCGTCGATACTGCGATCCAAATCGAACTGCAGCGTGATGACGGTGGCGCCGAGCAGATTGGTCGAGGTCATCTGGGACAGGCCCGAGATTTGCGCGAACTGGTACTCCAAGGGTTGCGCCACCGAGGAGGCCATGGTCTCCGGGCTGGCGCCCGGCAATTGCGCCGAGACCTGAATCGTCGGAAAGTCGACTTGCGGCAACGGAGCCACGGGTAGCAGGGGGTAGACCACGAGTCCGACCAGAAAGATGCCCCCCATCAGGAGCGAAGTCGCGATTGGCCGCCGAACAAACGGTTCGGAAATGCTCACGACGCCCTTCCGGCGGCGGATGCCGCTGGGGCGGTGGCACGCACCTGCGCACCCGGTTGCAGCCGGTACTGATTGCTGGTGACCACGTGCTCGTCAAGCGCCAATCCGCGCGTGACTATCGTCATCCCATCGCTCGCGTCACCGATTTTCAACGGGCGAACCTCGACCGTCGAATCGCTCTTGACGACATAGGTGAAAGGGCCGTCGGGCCCCAGCTGCACGGCCGCGTCGGGAATCGTCAGGGCGTTGCGCTCGGTGCGCACCAATACTCGCGCGTTCACGTATTGTCCGGGCCACAGGGTATTGCGCACATTGTCGAAGGTCGCCTTGAGCTTGATGGATCCGGTCGATTGATCGATCTGGTTGTCGACCAGCGCCAATGTGCCCTCGTCGAGCACCTCGGCGCCGTCGCGCGTCACCGTCGTGACCTTGACCGTGCCCGCCGCGAGCGCTCTGCCGATGGCGCCCAATGCCTCCTCGGGCAGCGTAAAGATAACCGAGATCGGCTGTACCTGCGTCACCACCACGATCCCGGTGATGTCCGCCGCGTGCACGATATTTCCCGGATCGATCAGCCGGATCCCCGTGCGGCCGTCGATGGGCGAGGTAATGCGCGTGTAGTCGAGTTGCGTGCGTGCGTTGTCGATCACTGCCTCGTCGATCTTGATCTGCGCCGCGAGCTGATCGACCGTCGCGCGCTGGGTGTCGACGGTTTGCTTGCTCGCCAAATCCTCCGGCTGAAGCAGCGTATAGCGCTCCAGATCGCGCTTTGCGTTCGCCAGTTGCGCCGCATCCTTCGTCTTGGTCGCGACCGCCTGATCGAGGGCGGCTTGAATCGGTCGCGGATCGATCTGCGCGAGCAGATCCCCCTTGCGCACGGTTTGGCCCTCGGTGAACGCAACTTTGGTCAATTCTCCGTCGACGCGCGCCGTCACCGTGACCGTATAAAACGCCTGAACCGTTCCGAGCCCCTGCAGGTAGATCGGTACGTCCGCGTGCGTGACGGCGGCGGTCTCGACCGCGATCGGCTGCGACGCCTTCTGCGTCCCGGCACCGGCCGGCCGGTGCAACAGGCCGCGCCAGGCGAATAGCAGCAGCGCCAGCACAGCGATGCCGCCCCACATTTCGCGTTTGCCGATCCGAGAGAGCCCTTGCATCGTGCGTTACCCTTGATGCCAGCCGCCGCCGAGCGCGGTGAACAAATCCACCAGAGCCTGCAGATATGAATATTCCACCTGCACCAGCGTGTCCTGCGCACTGAACAGCGCATTTTCCGTGTTGAGCACGGTCAGAATGTTGACGGTCCCCGCAGACATTTGCGCCTGCGCGAATTCAAAGGCGCGCTGCGCCTTGGCGACGGCGTCGCGCTGGCGCTGGCGCTGATCGGCGGTTTGCCGCACGGCCACCAGCGCGCTCTCGACGTTGGCGAGCGCGGTCAGCACGGTCTTGTGATAGCTCGTTAGCAATTCGGCGTAGCGCGCCTTTCGGTAGCTGAGTTCGCCGCGCAGCGCGCCGCCATGGAAAATGGGCTGCGTCAGGCCCGCTGAAACGGCGTAAATCCGATTGCCCGGGCTCACCAGCGAGGACAGCGCGCTGCTCGCGTAGCCCCCGCTCGCGGTCAAATCGATGCTCGGAAACAACTCGGCGCGCGCCACCGTGATGTCGGCGTTGGCGGCGATGAGCTGCTGCTCAGCCGAGGCGACGTCGGGGCGGCGAGCCAACAGCTGCGAGGGCAGTCCTGCAACCACCGCCGGGGTCGCCAACTCGGTCAACGTCCCGCTGGTCACATCGATCGATTCCGGCGTCTTGCCGATCAACACCGCGAGCGCGTACACGGTCTGGCGGAACTGCTGCTCGAGCGGCGGAATGGCGGCGTACAACAAGGCCACCGCAGTTGCCTGCTGCGCCACATCGAGACCGGTCGCCGTGCCGACGGATTGTTCGAAGACAAAGCCGCGCAGAATCTTCTCTCCATTGCGCAGATTCTGCTGCGCCACCTGAATCCGATCGCGCAGCTCCAGTGCTTGAAAATAAGTGGTTGCAACGCTGCTGATCACGGTCAATGCGACGGTTTCCTGGTCGTAACGGCCGGCCACCGCCGCGGCGCGTCCGGAGGCGCGCAATGCGCGATTCTTGCCCCAAAAATCGAGCTCATAGCTCGCGTTGATCTCGGGATTGAAATAATTGAACACGCTGGGACCCGAATTGGGTGCGTTGGTGCGCTCGCGCGCGGCTGCTCCGCTTAAATCGACGGACGGCAACAGCGGCGCTCCCGCGATGCGCGCCTGCGCATCCGCTTCCTGGACGCGGGCGATCGCGCCGGCCAGATCATCGTTGCTGCGTTCGGCCTCCGCGATCAACTCGTCGAGCTGTGCCGAACCGAAGCCATGCCACCAATCGGCCGACGGCCAAACCGAGGCGGGTGCCGGTTCAACCCATTGTTGGGGCAAAGGAATATCGGGCCGCCGGTATGGCGTGCCCACGCTGCAGGCGACCAGTGCCGCGCAAGTCGATCCGACAAGCACGCCAACGCACGATTGCCATTGCATGACGCCCAGCCTGAACCGGCGGCGATTAACTGCCCGTGGTCGAAATGTTAAAACAGGTTAATCTGGCCTGGCGAACGGCGATATCGGCGGCAGCAACGCGGCAAGCCGCGGCGGCACGGCATCGCGTACCACGGCAAAGGCAACGATGTGTTCCAGCACGTGCTCGACGTAGCTGCGGGTTTCGCCGTACGGGATGTTTTCGATCCAAATGTCGGCCTCGAGGGATTGGCGCGGCATCCAGCGCGCGACCGCCGCGGGACCGGCGTTGTACGCTGCGAGACCCAAGCTCAATTGGTCGCCGTAACGATCGAGCAGCTCTCGTACATAGGCCGCTCCGAGCGGCACGGCAATCGCCGGATCGAACAGATCGTCGCGGTGCGGAGCGGGCAAATGCCACCGCATGGCGACGAGGGCGGCGGTCGCCGGCAGCATCTGCATCAGACCGCGGGCATCCGCCCGAGATACCGCGTCTTTGCGGAACAAGCTCTCCTGCCGCATGACCGCGAGGATCCAGTCGGCGGGCACCCGGGTCAATTTGCTGGCGTGCTCGATTTCGGACCTATAGGGGCGCGGATAGCGCAACGGCACGTCGGCCCATTCGTTCGCCTGTGCCAGGGTCGCGATGGTTTGGGCATACCAGCCCCAGCGCGAGGCCAGATGGGCGGCCTGCACCTTCAGCGCCGGCTGTGCGGTGGCGATAGCCGCGCTCCATTCCGCGCCGGCCTCGTCGGGCATTCCGCAGTCGATGAGCGCATGCGCGCGCATCATGCCGGGTTCCATCGCAAGCGAGGCTTGCACCGCCTCGTCGTCCGCAGAGGGTTGTATGTTCAAGTCATAGCTTCGATGCAGGCGGTCGGCGGCCAGATAGCCGTAATAATCCCGCATGCCGGCGATCTCGGCGAACAGCGCCGCCGCGTCCTCGGGCCCGCGAGTCGCGGCAACCGCCCGCGCTCGCCAGTAGCGCCAGCGCGGTTGCGTGGCGAGGCTTGCGGGCATCTGCTCGATCCACTCGAGCGCCTTGTCATAGTCCCCGGCCCATAGTGCCGCGCGTACGCGCCATTCCTCCACCGGCGTGTCCAGCGAGTCGCCCGACAATTGGCTGAACGCCGCGACGGCCCCGGGTTGGCGGGCATAGGCCGCGCCGAGCGCCGCCGCCCGCCGCAGTCGACCTTGCAGCAGCGGCCCCAAGTCGGGCCGGGCCAACAGCGGCGGCAATAGATCCGAAGCGGCGGCCGCATCGGTGTGCGCCAAGCGCGTGAATCCCGCCATCAACGCTTCCGGTTCCACCGGCAAGCCGGGCGCTGCCGCCAGCTGCTCGATGTTCTCTTTGGGGGCTTCGAGCAGCCTGATCCATTGCAGCAAGGGAGCTCGACGCTGTGCGGGCACATCGGCCAAGAAATCGCGCGCCAGCGGCGCGTTGTCCGCCAGGAGCGCGGCTCGCACCCGCGCCTCCTCGAGCGCCGGCGTCAACAGACCCTGAGTGCGCAACCATGCGAATACGCCGGTGCATTCCTGCGGCGGTCGTTGCGGTGTGCTCCATCGCGTAAGCGCATCGGCGGCCAGCCCGTCGGTGTCGCCGGTGGCGAGGCGACCCGCGAGTCGGTCGCAGATCAACGGCGGATCGGTGAGCCCGGCCGAACGCGGCAGGAACCAATCCCAGCGGCGGCGCTCGGCCAGGCTTGCCAACCATTGATGGCGCAGGGCGTGAGCGACCGGCTGACCGGTATAGGCCCGCAAAAAGCCGTCAATGGTGCTGTCGGCCTCATCGTTGAGCGACGCCGCCAGATCGCGGCGCAGCCGCGCCGCGACCAGATAATCGTAGATCGGATAATCCTTGAGTGCGGATGAATCCGGCGGCTCCGGCAGATTGGGTTGCACCCGCCGCATGGCCGCGACGAATTCTTCGGTTGCAGACCGCTGCTGCGGGGGAGCAATCGCGGATGCGACGACGCTTGCGGCCCAAATCGACAATAGCGCGGCGATGAGTCTCGACATCCTCACATCTTAATGCGCTGTGGGTAAGGGCGGCGTGACAAACGATTAGTGACCATTCGGGGGTGAACTTAAGACATCATGTGGGGACGGGGCGCGGCTTTATGGCTACAAGCGGTAAATCACTTTAGGATTCTCGGTGCGATGCGCATTCAATTTCCGAGAATTTTCGCGTTAGCGCTGGCGGCTTTGTGCTGCATGTCATCGGTCCGTGCGGCCGATCCGCAGCCCTATCGGGTCGATATCGCCTCGACCGGCGACGCGTCCCAGGACGCGATATTGAGTGCCACTTCCGACCTCACGACGCTGCGAAGCAATGCGCCGGTCAGCCCCTTTGGTTTGATCGCGAGAGCTCGGGGCGACATCGACCGACTGAAAACCGCATTGGAGAGTTTCGGCTATTATCAGTCGAGCGTCACGATCCAGATCAACGGCTTGGCTCTCACCGACCCGGGACTCGTGGAGACTTTGACGGCGCTGCCGGCCAATAGCGAGGCCCGGGTCGCGATCAGCCTCGTGCTCGGCCCGCTCTATCACGTGCGCGCGGTCACTATCGATGGCGAGCTTCCGGCATCGGCGCAGAACATCCTGCCGCTCAAACCAGGCGCGCCGGCCGTGGCGGCGAATATTATCGGCGCGGGTGCGCAGCTGCTCGCGGCGCTCGAGGAGCGGGGTTACGCCTTCGCGAAAGTCGATTCTCCGATCGCCTACGAAGATCAAGTGGATTCGGTGCTCGACGTCACCTTTCACGTCGAGGTCGGACCCCAGGTGCGCATCGGAGAGATCCGACTGGAGGGCCTGAAGCGCGTCCACGAGAAACCGCTGCGCCGCAAACTCACGTTGCACACCGGCGAGCAGTACAGCTCGAGCGCCGTTGAGCGGGCGCGCCATGATTTATTGGCGATGGGCGTCTTCTCGGCCATCACCGTGCAAGTGGGAACGGTGGTCGATGACTCGGGAGGCGTGCCGATCGTGTTTCAGTTTCGCGAACGTCCCGGCCATGCCGTAACCGTCAACATCGCCTATTCGAGCGATCTGGGCGGCAGCGGCGGCCTTACCTGGACCGACCGCAACCTGTTCGGCAACGCCCAGCAGCTCAGCGTCTCGGCCTCCGTCCTCAATGTGGGCGGCAGCGCCACCACTGGACTGGGCTACGACACCGGCGTCAAGTTCATCGAGCCTGATTTCTTCCGGCCCGACCAGTCGCTGCAGCTCGCCGTCGGAGCGGTGAAGCAATACCTGCAGGCCTACGAGCAAACCGCGGTCACGAGCGGGGCGACGCTCACTCGCAAGTTGAACAAGAACTGGGCGGTCAATGGGGGTGTGTCCAGCACGCACGAGCAAATTATCCAAGAAGGCACGACGCGCGATTACACGCTGGTCGCGCTGCCGCTGAGCGTCAGCTACGATTCCACCGACTTGAGCTCGCCGTTGGACGATCCGCGGCATGGGATGCGCGATTCGGTCAGCGTGGCGCCGACCCGATCGATCGGATCGAGCAGTGCCACTTTCCTCATCAGCCAGGTAAAGATCGCCGCGTATTACGATTTGGAGCATCTATTCAAGACAGCCGCCGGCCGCAGCGTTCTCGCGGCGCGCGCCTTGGTGGGTTTGGCGCAAGGTGCCGCCACATTCAGTCTGCCTCCGGATCAACGCTTCTACGGCGGCGGCAGCGGCACCATGCGCGGCTATCGCTACCAATCGGTGGGCCCGCAATTTCCCGACGGCAATCCGGAAGGAGGCACTGCGATAACCGCCGGCAGCTTGGAGTTTCGGCAGCGGATCGGCGCCAATTGGGGCGTTGCCGTGTTCGCCGACGGCGGCCAGGTGAGCACGAGTTTGCGACCGTTGTCGAGCACGTTTTACACCGGTCTCGGCACCGGCGTCCGCTACTACACGCCCATAGGCCCCGTCCGATTCGATATTGCAGTGCCGACCAAGCACTACATCAACAACCGCGATCCCTTCGAAATCTACGTCGGGCTCGGGCAGGCGTTTTGATGCGCCGCGCATTGAAAAAATCTGCCTGGGTGATCGGATTCGCGACCGCCGGCGCGGTGACGCTGGCGCTGATTGTTCTGGTTGCGGGCACCAGTGCGCCGGGCAGGGAGCTGATCGAGCGCGTGACCTACCGGCTCACGGCCGGCCACGTGAAAATGACAGGATTGGGCGGTACCTTCCCCGCGCACTTGACGCTGGCACATTTGCAGCTCATCGACGACCGGGGTACTTGGTTGACCGCCGAGCAAATCGCGCTCGATTGGTCGCCGCTGGCGCTGCTCGATTGGCGGATGCAGGTCGGTGCGCTCGAGGTTGCCCGGCTGGACATGGAACGGCTTCCGCTGGCGCAACCGGCCTCGGGCGGCGTGTCGATGCCGCGCATCGAGGTCGCCCGGTTTTCGATCGACGTACTCAATCTTGGTGCGCAGCTGGCGGGTACGCCCGCGACGTTGCGGGTACGCGGCAACGCTCGATTGCGCACGCTTCAGGACGCGAGCGCGGATCTGGAGGCGCATCGCACGGACCGGGATGGCGACTACACGTTGCACCTGCGTTTCGATCCCGCTCGTATGGATGCGACGCTCGAGGCGCACGAACCGGCGAGCGGGCCGTTGGAGAATATTCTGCAATTGCCGGGTTTGGGGGCGCTGTCCGCCAGTCTGAACTTGAACGGTCCGCGCAATGCGGAGCGCCTGACGCTCGTGCTCGACGCAGGCGACCTGCGCGTTCGGGCGCAAGGCAGCGTCAATTTCGCGCAGTACTCGGGGGATTTGCAGTATTCGCTCGAGGCGCCCGCAATGAATCCGCGCGCGGACATCGGCTGGCGGCGCCTTGCGCTGCGCGGTCGCTGGCATGGCACCATCGCGGCGCCGGATGCCGACGGACACCTGGAAATCGCAGGACTGCGGATTGCGGGCGGGATTGGCATCGCGACCCTGAGCGCCGATTTAAAGGCGAGCGGCGGCCATGTCACGGCGCAAGCACTCGTCAGCGGGCTCGAGATTCCGGGTGCGCAGCCGATGCTGCTTGCGCAAGATCCATTGCAGCTCGACGCCTCGGTTCGCCTGAACGAGGCGACGCGGCCGATCACGTTGGCGGCAACGCACCGGCTGTTTTCACTGCGCGCGCAGGCCACCTCGGCCGGTCAGCAAGGCGCCACCCTCGATCTGCGCCTTCCGGATGTGGCGCGGTTCGCGGCGCTCGCCGGACAGGATGTGCACGGCGCGGCGACGATCAAGGCGCAATTGGTCCGGCGGCGCGCCGATGTTGGCGTGACCATCGATGCCGACCTGCAAGGCGCCGCGGGTGCGACGGGCGCGGCCGGCTGGCTGGCCGGGTTGGGCAATCGCTTGGCGCTGCAAGTGTCGGCGGCGGTGTCCGCGGACGCGGTCGACGTCGAGCGAATGCGTCTGAGCGGACGCGGCTTGACGTTCGCCTTGAGCGGCAGCGCGAATCGATCTGCCCGCTCCACACCCGCCTCGCGCGCCGGACGGGGCAGCAGTATGGAGAACTACATCGACATGTTGCAGGTTCGCTGGAATCTCGAGATCGCGGACCTTGGATTCTCAAGCTCCGAGCTGAGCGGCGAGCTGCGAGCCTCGGGGCGCTTGAGCGGAGCACCGAGCGCGCTCGCCGGCGATGCCGAACTCTCCAGTGCGCTTTCGATACGAGGCTCGCCGCCGGGCACGGTGTCCGCCGTGTTGCACGCCAGGGGATTGCCGGCCGCCGCGAGCGGCACCGTCGAGGTGCACGGGACCCTCGACGGAGCGCCGCTTGATATCGAGGCGGCAGTCGATCGCGATGCGCACAACGGCGCGCATGCGGTCATCCGGAAAGCCGATTGGAGGAGCGCTCACTTGGAGGGGGAGATGTCGTTCGAGCGCAGCGTCGCCGATGGCCGCGGCCAAGTTCGCTTCAGGCTGGGTCAACTCGGCGACCTGGAGCGCGTGCTCGGAGCGCATTTGCTTGGCAGCCTGGAAGGCGAGGCGAGCCTGACTCCGACGCGCGGCCGCACTCGCGCGCGGTTCCAATTGGTGGGCCGAGATATCGTGGCAGGGCCGCTCAAGGGCAGCGCACGCGTGGCGGGCGAAGGCACTATGGACGCGGTGGCGGTGGAGTTCGGCGCGCAAGTACCCGACTTGTATGGCGCAGCGGCGAGCGTATCCTCGAGTGCGGTCTGGAATATCGACGCCCGCGAACTGCGGGTGGCGAGCGCCGTCGCGCATTATCGCGCCGAGGAATTTCGGTTGTCAGCGCCGGCCCGGGTGTCATACGCAAACGGCTGGTCCGTTGACCGAGTGAAGCTCGGTGCGCAGGAGGCGGTATTCGAGTTCGCAGGTTCGCTGTCGCCGGCTCTCGATGTGAGGGCATCGCTGCGGCAACTCAAGCCGCGACTCCTCAACGTCTTCGTGCCCGATCTGCTGGCCGAAGGCGTAATCGACGGGGAGGCGCACCTGCGCGGGGCCCTCGATGCGCCGACCGGCGAGATCCGCTTCAACGCACGTGGCCTGCGCTCGGCGAGCGACGCCGCAGCCGGTTTGCCGGCACTCGACCTGCGGGCGAGCGCGGCGCTTGCCGGGAATTCCGCGGCGATCGATGCCCGCTTCAGTGCGGGAGGCGAATCGACGCTCACGGTCTCGGGCAGTGCGCCGCTGCACGTCGATGGCGCGTTGGATCTCAAGATTCTGGGTAAATTGGATATTGCCTTGATTAATCCGCTGCTCGAAGCGCGCGGCATGCGTGCCGCAGGGCAGCTCGCCGTGAATGCAACCGTGACGGGCAGCATGGCGGCACCGCAGATTCTCGGCGCCATCACGCTCGCAAAGGGAAGCTTGCGCGATTACGCGCGCGGCATGAATTTATCCAACATCAGCGCGGAAGTCGCGGGCAGCGAAGGCAGGCTGCAGGTCAAAAACTTCAAGGCTGCCGCCGCTTCGGGCACGGTGACCATGACGGGGTCGATCGGCGTGCTGCAGCCGGGCATACCGGTCGATTTGCACATAATCGCAAGCAAGGCGCAGCCGATTGCTAGCAACCTCGTCACCGCAAATCTCGATGCGGAGCTCTACGTCACCGGCAGTGTCCTGGGGCGGATCGACATCGCCGGCACGATGCACGTGAATCGCGCCACGATCGGCATTCCGGACTCATTGCCGCCGGAAGTGATCGTGCTCGATGTGAGGCGCCGGGGACGAAGCGCGCCGTCGACGCCGGTTAGACAGATAATTGTCGGGTTCGATGTGGCGATTCAGGCGCCGCGGGAGATTCTGGTGCAGGGCCGCGGTCTCGATGCGGAATTGGGCGGTGAGCTGCACGTCGGCGGGACCTCGGATGCGCCGCAGTTCAGCGGCTACTTCGACCTGCAGCGAGGCAGCTTTACCATCGCGGGAAGAAAGCTCGATTTCACCGCCGGCCGCGTGAGCTTCGACGGCACCGGGCTGAAGAAAAACAAGATCGATCCGACCTTGGACTTTACCGCGCCAATTGTCCTGACCAACGGGACGGCGACGCTGCGCATCACCGGGTACGCGGATGCGCCGAAGTTCGACATCAGCAGCACCGCGGGGCTGGCTCAAGATGAAATCATGGCGCAGCTTCTATTCGGCGAGAACGCTTCACAGCTCAGCGCGTTGCAGGCGGCGCAAGTCGGGGCCGCCCTGGCGACGCTGAGCGGCGTCGGCAGCGGCGTCAACCCGCTGGTCAAGCTGCAGAAATCCCTGGGGCTCGACCGGCTCAGCGTGGGGGCCGCCACGACGACCACCGCGACCGGTGCCACGGAGAACGCAGGCACCGCCGTGCAAGCCGGGCGCTATATCGCCAAGCGGGTGTACGTGGAAGCCAAGCAAAGCAGCACCGGATCGAGCCAGGTACAGGTCAACATCGATCTGACCAATCATTTGAAATTGCAAACGCGGCTCGGCAACGGCAGCGCGATCACGCAGGGCGTGACGCCGGAAAACGATCCCGGCAGCAGCATCGGGCTCTCCTATCAGTTCGAATATTGAGCCGCGATCGTCGTCGCTGATGTTAGTATTTTGCGCACATCCAACCAGAGTCAAGGCAGATGCAAACACAATTCGGCGGCGGATTGATCGAGAAGAGATCGATTGACTACGTGCCGGTCGCCGAACGTCACGGCAAGGTGTGGCATCTTTGGCCGGTGTGGTTTTCGGGCGATGCGCATCTCGCGACGGTGGCCACCGGGGTCGTCGGCATCGCGCTCGGCGGCAATCTCGTGTGGATGGCGGTCGCGGTGATTCTCGGCTCGGCCTTGGGCACGTTCTTCATGGCGTTTCATTCGACGCAGGGCCCGCAGCTCGGATTGCCGCAGATGATTCAATCGCGGCCTCAGTTCGGCTACGTGGGCGCATTGCTGGTATGGGGCGTGGCCCTCTTTGCCTACATTGGATTCAATGCTTTCAATCAGATCCTCGCCGCGCAGACCCTGCATTCCCTGTATGGCGTGCCAACCGCGCCGGCAGTGCTGATATTCGCGCTGTTGGCCGTCTCCCTCGCAATAGCCGGCTATGACCTGATTCATCTCGCGCAGCGTTGGATCGCGTATGTGCTGATCGTCGCGCTGCTGGTGTTCACGGTGGCGGTGCTTACGAAGGCGCCGCTGCCGGCCGAACAACTCGCGTGGAGCGATTTTCGCGCCGTGCCGTTTTTGGCGCAGCTGTTTGCGGCCGCCTCGTATCAGGTCGCGTGGTCCATTTACGTATCCGATTATTCCCGCTATTTGCCCCGCGACGTGGGGGTCAGCGCCTCTTTCTGGTGGACCTATCTGGGCGCGTTCGTCGGCGGCTCGTGGACCATGCTGGTCGGCACCGTGGCGGCCGCCTTGCATCCGAAAATGGAGTTTGCCACCGCGGTGGGTGCCGCTGCGGATGCGGTGATCCCGGGGTTCGGCAAGCCGCTGTTGCTGTGCTCGCTGCTTGGATTGCTCACGATCACGACGCTCAATTTCTATGGTGCGTCCTTGACGCTGCTGAGCGTTGCCGATTCCTTGAAGCCGAGCCGCCTCACACTTGGGAAACGCGTGCTCACCTTGATGATATCGACCGTGGCCGCGAGCGGTATCGCGCTCGCCTCGACCGAGAACTTCGTGGAGAAATTCGGCGAATTCCTCGCCGTCCTGTTGTACCTGTTCACGCCTTGGACGGCGATCAACCTGGTGGATTTTTACTGGGTGCGCCGGGGCCATTATTCGGTGCGGGAAATCTTCAATCCCCACGGCATGTACGGACGCTGGAATTGGCGCGGTTTGTCGGCCTACGCCGTGGGCTTCGTCGCAATGGTGCCGTTCTTCAGCGTCAACGGCCTCTACATCGGCCCAGTGGCGGCCGCCCTCGGCGGCGCGGACATTGCGATGCTGGTCGGACTGCCGGTGGCGACCATTGTCTATTTGTTGGCATGCCGTTCGCTCGATGTCGAAGCGGACCGGCGCCGCGCCGAGGCGGCGGACGTCGGACTCGATCCCGATGCGACGAATACTCAGGATTTAACGCGCCGTAAGGCGCCCCACGCTGAGGCTACTTAACCGCCTCGGGGACCGGCGCCATCATGTTGGAGACCAACGTGTCGATGGCAGGCCCCGGATTGCGGATCGCATCATTCGAGACACGGCTTTCGACGGTCGCCGTCCAGGCAAGCACCTTCTGCTTGGCGTCCACCAGGTCGATGGTCAGCGTGCCTTGCTTGTAATTGACCGTCTCGATCGTGGCGGCGTCGGCTAGTTCTTCAGGCGGTACCCGGTCTTGAATACCCACGCGACCACCGCCAGACAAGCGCCGAAGAACGCCAGGATCATACCGAAGCTCACGGCGACATTCACGTCCGCCGTGCCATAGAAGCACCAGCGAAAGCCGCTGATCAAGTACACCACGGGATTGAACAGGCTGAAGGTGCGCCACGCCGGCGGCAGCATGCGGATCGAATAAAACGCGCCTCCCAGAAAGGTGAGCGGCGTGACGATGAGCATCGGAATGAACTGCAGCTGTTCCCAGCCCGTCGCCCAGATTCCGAGAACGAATCCGAACAGGCTGAACGCCGCCGCGGTCATCAGCAAGAACACGATCATGAGCAAAGGGTGAACAACGGTGATCGGCACGAACATGGACGCCGTGGCGAGAATCACCAGGCCGAGCACCACGGATTTGGATGCCGCCGCCCCGACGTAGGCGATGACGATTTCCATGGAGGATATCGGCGCCGACAGCACTTCATAGATGGTGCCGATGAATTTGGGGAAGAAGATTCCAAAGGAGGCGTTGGACAGGCTTTCGGTGAACAGGGCCAGCATCATCAGTCCCGGTACGATGAAGGCTCCGTAGGGCACGCCATCCACGGCGCTCATCCGCGATCCGATGGCCGATCCGAACACCACGAAATAGAGCGATGTGGTGATCACCGGCGTCACCAGGGTTTGCACCAGGGTGCGCAGAGCCCGGGCGATCTCGAATTTGTAGATGGCCCAGACGCCGTGGCGGTTGAACTCAAAGCGGGCTTTGGGGATATTCATACGCGCTCGCTCACGAGCTTGACGAAGATATCCTCCAGCGAGCTTTGTTGGGTCTGCAGATCCTTGATCACTATTGCCAATTCGCTCATGCGTTCGAGCAGCGCGGGGATGTCCGTAGCCCCGGTGTCCATCGTCAAGACCAGATCGTGGGCGCCCTCGAGCCTCAAGCCCCAGGACGCGAGTTCGGCCGGAATGTGCGTCATCGGGTCCTTGAGGTGCAGCGTGAGCTGCTTCTTGCCGAAAGTCCTCATCAGCGCATCTTTTCCTTCCACCAGAATGAGTCCGCCCTTGTTCATCACGCCGATCCTATCGGCCATCTCCTCGGCTTCCTCGATGTAGTGCGTGGTCAAGATGATGGTCACGCCGCCAGCGCGCAATTCCCGCACCAGGTTCCACATGTCGCGCCGCAGTTCGACATCGACGCCGGCGGTCGGCTCATCCAAGAATAGAATATCGGGCTCGTGTGACAGCGCTTTGGCGATCATCACGCGCCGTTTCATGCCGCCCGACAGCGTCATGACTTTGCTGTCGCGCTTGTCCGACAGCGACAAATCGCGCAGCAGGCGCGTCACGTAGTCCGGGTTCGGCGGGCGGCCGAACAATCCGCGGCTGAAATTGACCGTGGCCCAGACGGTCTCGTAGGCGGTGGTGGTCAACTCCTGGGGCACCAGGCCAATCTTGGCGCGCGCCGCGCGGTAGTCGCGAACGATATCGTGACCGTCGGCGACGACGCGGCCGCCGCTCGCAGTGACGATGCCGCAAATAATATTGATGAGCGTGGTCTTGCCGGCGCCGTTCGGTCCCAGTAACGCGAAAATCTCCCCCTTCTCGATGGTGAGATTGATCGGCTTCAGCGCCTGCAAGCCGGATGCGTAGGACTTGGTGACGTTCTCAATCGAGATGATTGGGGGCATTCTCGACCCGCTTCCGGGGACGAGCGTGGCGGGAATTCTCGCGGGCATCGGCGGCAGTCTCACGTGCATGAAGCGTAGGATTAGCATACTCGAACTCAACGCTCCGAGTGGCGGCGGCTGCACGGGAATACGCTCATTAGTCAAGACGAACCAATCGGCCAGGATCAACCCATCGACCTCGATGAGATCGTCGGCGCGACCCGTCTTTGGCTGGAGCGGTGCGTGATTGGCCTCAAATTGTGCCCATTTGCCGAGCCCGTCCACAAAAGCGGCCGGGTCCGCTATCGCGTCAGCGAGCATCGATCGGCGGCCGGCCTATTGGATGACCTTAGTGCGGAGTTGGTGTTTCTGAACGAGCAGGAGGCCAGCGCTTGCGAGACGACGCTGCTGATACATCCTTGGGTGTTGACCGATTTCATCGAATTCAATGATTTTCTGGCGCTAGGCGAACACCTGATCGTCGATCTCGGCCTCGAAGGAGAGTTGCAAATCGCGAGTTTTCATCCCCAATATCGCTTTGCGGGGACGCAGCCCGAGGACATTGAGAACCACACCAATCGCTCGCCTTATCCCACGCTGCATCTGCTGCGCGAAGCGAGCATCGAGCGCGCGCTGGCCTCAGTGCCGGATCCGGACGAGATCTACCGGCGAAATATCCTGACCATGCGCAGGCTGGGGCACGAAGGCTGGCGAAAGTTGCGGAGCGAATAGCGCGCCGATAATCGCCATGCCCCAAGATGAGGGCATTATTCGACCGCGGCTGTGCTCGCGGCGCTCACGGCGCCGTCGCGCGCGGCGGAACGCAGCATGGCGAAGGCCGCGTACGCGATAACCACGATCACCAACCAGCGCAGCGCGATCAGCGGCAGGGATTTGACGATGTACGCCGCAACCAACACACCGATGACGCCGCCGAACGCGAGGCCCAACGACGGGCCCCAGGCAAAGGCGCCGGTTTGAAAGAAGCGCAGGCTTGCGACCGGCTGCAGCAGCGCGCACGCGCCCATCATGATCGGAAAGGCGGCGATCGGATGCATGCCCAAAAGGGCGAGTGTGATCATGCAGGGAGCGTACAGCCCGATGCCGGCGCTCATCAGGGCGCCGAGCACGAAGTTGATGGCGACGGCGAGACCGAATTTCCAACCCACCAAGGTCATCGCGGTTCCGCCGCCGGGCAGCGCGCCGAGATTGATGGCCGTGAAGACGGTTCCCGCGATGAGCAATGCGATCCCCATGGTGATCTGAATCGCGCGGCGCGGCAGCCGCGCGACGATTCCCGCACCAAGCCAGGCGCCCACGGCCGAACTCACCACCGCGCTCACCAGCAGCATGGGATCGACCAGGATCGCGGTGACGAAGATCAGCGATTCGGTGATGGCGGCGGGAGTGTGGCCGACGTTCAGGGTGCCGGGTATCAATTCGTCCGGGACCATGCGCCGCAGCTTGAAGATCGCCGTCGTCGGCGCAAAGGAACCTATTCCCAAGGTGTCGAAGAAATCGGTGACGAACCCTACGACCATTTCGACCGGCGTGGGCCAGCGCCTGTCCTTGCGGTGTCGCGCGGCTCGAATCGCGCCGATGACGAAGGCAATCCCGGCGAGACCGAGCGCGACGTAAAGGCCTATTAGTGCGTTATTCATGGATGCAATATACCGGTTGATGAGCCGGAGTATTCACCTCGCGGCGCTTCACGTACACTCCGGCCCGGGCATGCTGCCGCACCAGAGCAATCCCGCGTACGCAAGCAAAGCTGGCGATCCGAACGCGCTGAAGAGGCCTAACTAAATGACAATGAGCATCATTTTTCGTGCGACGCCCATCCTGATCGGCGCAACCTTGGCCGCCTTGGCCGCACGCGCCTCCGAGTTTCCGACACCCTTGCCGGCGGATACCGGGCACAAGGTCGAGACCCTGCCCGCGAAGTATCCGACGAGTTGGGCGTTTCTCAATTACGCGAGCGATCGGATCGAATTGCGCAATGTGGGCAGCGACACCCGCGACGTCAAGGCGCAATTGCAGGCGCACGATTCGGCCACGCTGCTGGTTGCCGACAAGCGTCCCGAGATTTACGTGGCCGATACGGTGTGGTCGCGCGGCGTGCGCGGCACGCGCACCGACTTCATCACGATTTACGATGCTCAGACGCTGAATGCAGCGGATGAAATCGTGCTGCCGGGAGGCAAACGAGGGCTCATGACGGCGATGGAAGGCATGTTCGCCTTCACCGACGATCAACGCCTGGCGCTGGTGTTCGATTTCACGCCGGCCTCCTCGGTGACCGTGGTCGATTTGGTGAAGCGCCGGGTGCTCGGCGACATCGATATCCCCGGCTGTTCGCTGGTATTCCCTACCGGCGTGCGCGGCTTTTCGACCCTGTGCTCGAGCGGTACCTTGCTGACGGTGCGCCTCGATGAGAAAGGCGCGGCGGCGGGCCGCAGCGAATCCAAGGCGTTCAATCCGCTCGATACGGATCCGTTGTTCACCTCGAGCGCCGTGGTGGGCGGCGTGCGCTACTTTCCGAGCTTGCACGGCCGGGTGCAGCCGATCGACATGAAGACGGATGATGTCAAGGTGCTGCCCGACTGGCCGCTGGCATCGGCCGCCGAACAATCGGCTCACTGGCGGCCGAGCGGCTGGCAAGTCATCGCCGCCGACGAAAAACTGCTGTACGTGTTGATGCAGGCCAATGCGGAGGAGGGCACGCACAAGGATCCGGCCAACGAAGTGTGGGTGTTCAACCCGGCCACCAAGGCGCGAGTGCGGCGCATGCGGCTGGTGCGCCCGGGCTCTTCGGTCGCGCTGAGTCACGGCGCGACGCCGCTGCTGTTGGTGCAAGCGGGGGATCGCCTCGACGTCTACGACCCGCAATACGGGAACCTGATTCGAAGTCTGGCATTGTCCCGATGGAACAGCACCCGCATGAACATCGAGCCGGTGCATTAATGATGGGCGAGGGCACAATGTTCGACGTGGCACGGCTGCTCGGCGCGCAGCTGGCGGCGTTTCTGGCCGTGCTGCTGTTGGTCTCTGCAGCGCACAAAGGAATGCGCTTCGCGCATACCCGCAAAGTGGTGCACACATTCGCGGGCGTGCCGCGCGCAGCATCGGCAGCGGTTGCGCTCGCTGCGGCTCTCGGCGAACTGTTGGCGGCGGCGGCGCTGTTCGTGCCGACCTATCGTCTTGCCGGTGCGTCGCTGGCGGCGCTGATTTGGGGCGTCTATCTCGCGCTGATCCTGCGCGCCATCGGGCAGGGCCGGCGCGATGCCGACTGCGGCTGCAGTTTCGGGTCCAAGCCGCACCCGCTGGGAGCCTTCGAAGTGGCGCGAAACGCGCTTTTGGTAGCGGTTGCGGCGCTGGTCGGCGTATCGGCGGCACGCGGTGCGCTGCCGGTGGCCGCATCTCAGGTGTTGGCGGCATGCGCGTTCTTGACGCTGTACGGGGCGCTCGAGCAAGTAATGGCGGTACGGCCGCTGCGCCACGGAGCCGCGGCATGAGCTTCGTGATCGCCTCGCAGATTGCACTGTGGGTGGCGCTCGCCGTGCTCGGCGTGGTGTGCATGGCGCTGGCGAGGCAAATCGGGGTTTTGCATCAGCGCATCGCGCCTGCAGGCGCGTTGTCGCTGCGCCAACCGCTCAAGCTTGGGGAAATAACCCCGGAAATGACCCTGACCGCCTTGGACGGGACGCCGGTGAAAATCGGCGGCATGCGCGGCAGGCGCAGCCAGCTGGTGCTGTTCCTGTCGCCGGACTGCGAGGTCTGCGAGGCGCTGCTGCCCGCGCTGCGCTCGGCGTACGGCGCCGAACGCGGCTGGCTCGACATGGTGCTGGCGAGCGACGGCGAACCCTCAAAGCATGCCGAGTTCGTCCGCGACAAGGGTTTGACGAAATTTCCCTATGTGTTGTCGGAACACTTGGGGCGCAGCTACGGGGTCTCGAAGCTGCCGTATGCGGTATTGATCGACGAAGCGGGCAAACTGACCGCGACCGGCCTGGTCAATACGCGAGAGCATTTGGAAAGTCTGTTCGTAGCCAAGGAAAGCGGTGTCCGCAACATCCAGCAGTACCTCGGTCAGCGTGACCAGAGGCGTGCCTCTTCGGGAGAATAATGTGGCGCAATTCGATCGTTTGACGGAAAGGGCGTTGCGTGGCTTTGCGAGCCGCACGTCGCGACGCAGTGTGTTCAGCATTCTCGGCGGATTGCTCGCGGGTGCGGCTGCGCTGCCTCTATTGCCGGTGGCGCGGGGCGCGGAGGGCGGCACGAATTCCGACGATCCGAATTCCGGTCTGGTCCCGCCGCAATATTCGGGCAACTCGCAGGATCCCGGCGATCGGACCAAGTGCGACTATTGGCGCTATTGCGCCATCGACGGATCGCTGTGTTCCTGCTATGGCGGCAGCGTCACCTCCTGTCCGCCCGGAACCGAGATGTCGCCCATTACCTGGATCGGTACCTGCCGTAATCCGGCCGATCAGCGCAACTACATCATTTCCTACAACGATTGTTGCGGCGGGGTTGTCTGGGGGCGCTGTGCCTGCCAAAACAACCGCGGCGACCGGCCGGTGGTGCGCCCGCAAACCAATAACGAGATCACGTGGTGTTTCGGCACCCAGAGCCAATCCTACACCTGCACCGTTGCCCTGATCCTGGGTGTGGCGATTGAGCAGAAGTAGGGCATTGCCGCGGGCGCTGTTGGCGGTTGGAGCCTTGTCGCTGGCGCCCCTTGCCCACATGGCTCGAATCGGCGAAGCCGCCGAGTCAACGCCACCGGCCGATGCGCCGGCTGGCGTCATGCATGCCCAACTCGCCTGGCAGAATTGGACCTTGAACTGTCAGGGATGCCATCAATCGGACGGCACCGGTTCGGCCAACGCCGCCCCGAGCCTCGCCGGCAACGTGGCCAAATTCCTGTGGGTCCCCGGCGGGCGTGAGTACCTCGGCCGCGTACCCGGAGTCGCGAACTCGCCCCTGGCGGACGCCGAATTGGCCGAGGTGATGAATTGGATGTTGTGGCGATTCGACCGGGAAGATCTGCCGTCGAACCTTCAACCGTTCACCGCCGCCGAGATCGGCCAATTGCGCACCCGGCCGCTGCGTCTGGAGGCTTCGCAGGTGCGCAACGATCTATTGAAGAAGGTCGAAGCATCGGGACGACCGTGAAGCGGATCGAGTCTCGCGAGGAAGCGCTCACCACCGCCTGCCCGCGGGACTGCTACGACACCTGCGGAATCACGGTTATCCGGCGCGACGGACTCGTCGACGAGGATTTCATCGCCGCACATGTGCTCGGTTGGGAAGAGATCGAGCCCACGATTGCGGCGTGCGATCTTGCGAAAT
>Ga0207927_1000261_pt1 | contig 22322 bp, 17 predicted proteins | sample NGESurdeep072012_2_FD_184456 | JGI IMG/M metagenome (GOLD analysis project Ga0207927, IMG submission 184456) | Arctic peat soil microbial communities from Barrow, Alaska - NGEE Surface sample 210-2 deep-072012 (SPAdes) | ecosystem: Environmental > Terrestrial > Soil > Wetlands > Peat ... | reverse complement strand
CTCAAGGTGGCCATCAAATTTAACATAATAAATATTATCGGACGTTGCATATTGGCGGGACGATGCGGCCCGCACGCCCTGGTTCGACGCGCCCAGCCAACTGCCCGCAGCGCTCTTTACCTTCTAAGAAACTCTCATCTTGCGGCTACCATCGGGCGTGCTTCGCCGTCTGGATGGGTACGTGTTCCGCGAGGTGCTCGCGCCAACGCTCGTCGGCTTCCTCGCTTATACGGGGTTCATGGCCGTTCGGGGGCTCGTGCAGTTCGCAGAGCTTCTCGTGCAAAGCGAGCAGCCGTTCGTCGAGGCCGGACTGGTTGTCGCCCTCTCGCTCCCGCACATCGTCGTGCTCACGCTGCCCGTCGCGTTTCTCCTGGGGCTTCTCATCGGAATTGGCCGGCTGTCGGCTGACTCCGAGCTGACTGCCCTCCGCGCCTCGGGCGTCGATCTCATGTCCCTTTATCGGCCGATCGCACTCCTCGCTGTCGCGATCGGAGCCGCAACGCTCGCGCTCATGCTTGGCGTCGTCCCGCGGACAAACCACCTCCTCTACGCAATGAAGCTCCGCCTCTCGAGCTTCGCGTTCGCCCAGCGGATCCAGCCGGGCGTCTTCAGTCCGGAGATTGCCGGGCTTCGGGTTTACGCCGAGGGGGCGTCCTCCGACCGCCGCGAGCTCACGGGCCTCATCATCTCGGACCGCTCCAGCGCCGAGGGTGAACGGCTGACCCTCGCGAGGCGAGGCTGGTTGGAGCTGGAGGAGGACCAGGGCCGTCTCTGGCTGCGCGTCGAAGACGCCGAGACCCACCACATGCAGGACGGCGGCGCCCGGTACGACGTCACGTCCTTCTCCGAACACCGCATGGTCCTGCAGGACAATGGCCCAACCCGCGGCGTCACGGAGAAACAGATTCGCGAGCAGACGCTGCGCGAGCTCCTGGAACGCGCCGCAGCCCGCACGCGGCGGCCCGAAGACCGAAGGCTCGCGCTCACCGAGGTCCACAAGAAGTTCGCGCTTCCGGCGGCCTGCCTCGTATTCGGCCTCATCGGGCTGCCCCTCGGAATCGTCAACCGGCACGGGGGGCGGGCGGCCGGGTTCGCAGTGTCGGTAGCGATCGTGCTTCTCTACTACGCCCTTCTCGCCACTGGCGAGGCTCGCGCGATCGAAGGTCGGATGTCACCGGCTCTCGCCATGTGGCTGCCGAACCTCCTCCTCCTAGCTTTTGGCGTTTTCGCGCTCGCCCGCGTGCGGCGTGACAAGTCGGTCTTCTCCCTTCCCGTGTGGACCGCCGCTCCGGCCGATTCGACGGAGGCGGCGGACGCTGGTGAAACCCTCATCACCGAGAAGGGGCGGAGCCTTCGGGGCCGGCGGGGTCCTTTTCCGGGCCTTCTCCTCATCGATCGCTACGTCGCGCGGCGATTTCTCGGCGCCTTCGCCCTCGTCGTCACCTCGATTGCCACGCTCTACGTGCTCATCGATTACCTCGAGATCTCCGACGACATCGCGCGGCATCGGCCACCGACGACTCTCATCCTGCGTTACTACCAGGCCTTCCTGTCCCCGATCATTCTGGACATCGTACCGTTCGCGTTTCTCGTGGCGGCGCTCGTGACCATCGCGGGCCTCGTGCGCTCCGGCGAGACGACCGCCCTTCTCGCGCACGGAGTCTCACTGCATCGGGCTACGGCTCCCCTTCTCGTGCTCGCCGCCGCGGCGGGAGCGGGGCTGTTCCTGTTCGCCGAGCGCGTCGTTCCGGCGGCGGCTTCCGAGTCCGACCGAATTCGCTTCCTGCTCAAGGGCCAGAAGCCACCCCTCAGCGGGGCCGGCGGTGCCTGGTTCCGAGGCGACGGAGGACGCTTCCTGGCGGCGGACGCATACGACCCGGCCTCCCGGGTCGCGAGTGGCGTCACCGTGCTTCAAATCGACCCAGCGAGCTGGCGGCTCGTCTCGCGCCACGATGCTGCCCGGGCGCGCCTCGTGCCGGGGAAGGGTCTTCTCGCGGAAAGCGGCTGGATCCGGACGTTCTCGCCGGGCAATACCCTCGCCATTCGGCGCGACGATCCCTTCTTCATCGAGGCGCCCGAAGCCGCCGCCGGCTTCGCCGCCGGCCGGGCCGACCCGCGTCAGATGACGTTTCGCGAACTCGCGCGGTTCATCGACGTGCGTCGCAGGGCCGGCGCCGACACGGCTGCACTCGCGACCGGTCTCCACCAGAAGACAGCGGCGGCGGCGTCCGCTCTTCTGCTGACGCTCATCGGACTCCCGTTCGCGTTCGCGTACGGAAAGCGTGGGGCCGTAGCGGGTGTCGGCGTCGCGCTTTTTCTCGGCTTGACGTACCTCTTCCTCTCCGCGCTTCTCGTCTCGTTCGGGCAGCAGGGCGCGATCCCGCCCTTCCTCGCCGCCTGGGCGCCGAACATCTTCTTCGGCCTCGGCGCGGCGTGGGGGCTCCTCGGAGTTAGGACGTAAGAGCGATTTTCTTAGAAGGTGCCCGAGCAGGACGCGGCGGCGGCGCCGAAAGGCCCCGGCCGCCCCAATAAACCCTTTCTAAGAAATCTCTTCTTAGGTTCCCTCCTCCCATCCTGCCAGATACTTTTCCTGTTCCTTCGTGAGCACGTCGATCGCGATGCCCATCGAGGCGAGCTTGAGGCGCGCGATCTCGCCGTCGATCGCCGCGGGAATCGAGTGGACCTTGTTTCCGAGCGTCGCGTGGTTCCTGACCATGTACTCGGCGCCGAGGGCCTGATTCGCGAAAGACATATCCATCACCGACGCCGGGTGGCCCTCGGCGGCCGCCAGGTTTATGAGACGTCCATCTCCGAGCAGGAAGATCGTGCGGCCGTCCTTGAGACGGAACTCCTCGACGAACTCGCGGATAATGCGGCGCGACGAAGCCCGCTTCTCGAGCGACGGTATGTCGATCTCGACGTTGAAGTGGCCCGAGTTCGCGATGACCGCGCCGGACTTCATCATGGCGAAATGCTCGTCGGAGAGAACGCTCTTGTTGCCCGTCACCGTGACGAAGATGTCTCCGATCTTCGCGGCCTCGGACATCGGCATCACGCGGAAGCCGTCCATCGCGGCCTCGATCGCACGGACCGGGTTGATCTCGGTGACGATCACGTTCGCGCCGAGGCCCTTCGCCCGCATCGCGACGCCCTTGCCGCACCAGCCGTAGCCGGCCACGACGATGTTCAGGCCGGCGATGAGGAGATTCGTCGCGCGGATGATGCCGTCGATCGTGGACTGGCCCGTGCCATACCGGTTGTCGAAGAAATGCTTCGTCTCCGCGTCGTTCACGGCGACGACCGGAAACTTCAGGACGCCTTCCTTTTCCATGGCCTTGAGGCGGATGACGCCCGTCGTCGTCTCCTCGGTTCCGCCGATGATCCCTTCGAGAAGAGCCTTCCTCTCGGCGGCCGAAAGGCCGCGGACCCAGGCCGCGAGTGAGGGCTCGAGCTGCCCTTCCTTGCCGAGAGCGATGAACAGCAGTGACGACACGAGGTCAGCGCCGTCGTCCATCGTCATGTTCGGCTTGTGCTGGAGAGCGGCCTGAATGTGCGCGTAGTACGTCTGGTTGTCCTCGCCCTTGATCGCGTACGTCGAGATTCCGAATTCGGCCACGAGCGCGGCGGCCACGTCGTCCTGCGTGGAGAGCGGGTTCGAGGCGCAGAGCACCACGTCGGCACCGCCGGCCTGGAGCGCGCGCGCGAGATTTCCCGTCTCGCTCGTGACGTGGAGGCAGGCCGAGAGTCGAATGTCCTCGAGCGGTCTTTCTTTCTCGAATCGCTCGCGAATCCTGGCGAGAACGGGCATCGAGCGATCGGCCCATTCCATGCGGAGCCGCCCCTTGCCGGCGAGAGCGAGGTCCTTCACGTCGTGGGCGGGGAGGGTGGCGGTCGTCATGCGATCTCCTTCCGGCCGTGCACGGGATCCCGGACGGCGTCGACGATGTACGTGGCGAGTGCGACTTCCCCGGACTCCGAGGAGACGCGGTAGGGAGCGAAAGCCGAGAAGCGCGCGGCGGCAAAGCCAGCGCGCCTGAGACCGGCGCGGAGAGTCTCGCGCGGCAGGCCGAGGTGCTGCGCGCCCGTCACGGCGCGCAGCGCGCGGAGGCCGTGGGGCTCGAGCTCGACGAGGACGACGCGGCCGCCCGGCTTCACGGTTCGCCCGAGCTCCGCGAGCGCGTCCGCCGGCCGGACGAGATGCCGGAGAAGGTGAAACGCGAAGATCGCATCGAACGCACCGTCGTCGAACGGCAGCTTCTCCGCGCTCGCGCGCCGCACCGTTACGTTCGCGGCGCCTGCGCGCCGGAGCTTCTCTCGCGCGAGGCGCACCATGCGTTCGCTCGCGTCCACGGCATCGACCCTCTCTGCCACGCCGGCAAGCGTGAGGGTCAGGAGGCCCGTGCCGCAACCGACATCGGCGACCCTGAGGCCGCGCGGCACGAGTCTGAGGAGCGCCGCCTCGCGGACTCCCGGCGAGTAGAACGGGCCCTGAAACCGGTCCCACTCCCCCGCGACCGCGTCGAAGCTCACTTCGGGAAGCGCCGTGGCGCGCTCCTCGAGCACGTCCTTCAGCCGCTCGTCGTCCGACGGGAAAGCGGAGTCCGTGACGGCCGGGGCCACCGAGGCCCAGAGCTTCCGCCCGTCGCCTGTCGCCGCGTAGCGCTCGGCCCCGTTCGTCCGCCGCGTCTCGACGAGACCGGCGCGCCGCAGCACGGCGAGGTGGTTCGAGACGCGCGATTGAGCGGCCCCGAGAATCCGCTGGATCTCCCGCACCTGCAGCTCGTCATGGGAGAGAAGCCGAACCGCCCGCAGACGCAACGGGTCGGCGAGGGCGGACAGGGCGGCGGCGGAGTCCAGCACCGCGAAACCATATCATACGATCATGCTTGCGTGATACGAAGAAGAATGAAGAGAAGAAGATAGAGAAAGATTTTCTTAGAAAGATTCAGAGAGAGTTGCACGCTCGAGAGGGGGCGGCGCGTCAGGCGGTGGCGGGCACCGCCGAGCGGAAGGCCGCCGCGAGGGATTCGGCCTTGTCGGTGCGCTCCCACGTGAACTCCGGGAGGCGCCGGCCGAAATGGCCGTAGGCCGCGGTCTTCTTGAAGATGGGACGCCTCAGGTCGAGCGCGTCGATGATGCCTTTCGGCGTGAGCTTGAAGTGCTCGCGCACGACCTTCGAAAGCGCCGCGGGGTCGACGTTCGAGGTTCCGAACGTCTCGACGAGGACCGAAACCGGATCCGCCACGCCGATCGCGTAGGCGAGCTGGACCTCCACCTTGTCGGCTAGGCCGGCCGCCACGAGGTTCTTCGCGATGTAACGCGCCATGTAGGAGGCCGAGCGGTCCACCTTCGTGGCATCCTTGCCCGAGAATGAGCCTCCGCCGTGGCGCCCGAAGCCGCCGTAGGTGTCGACGATGATCTTGCGGCCCGTCAGCCCGGTGTCGCCCTGCGGCCCTCCGACGACGAAGCGGCCCGTCGGGTTGATGTGGAACTTCGTGTTGTCGTCGAGGAGCGCCGCGGGCACGACGCGCCGGATGATCTCTTCGCGCACCGCCTCGCGCAGCTCCGACGTGGGAACCGTCTCCGCGTGCTGCGTCGAGATGACGACGGCCTCCACGCGCACCGGCCGGTCGCCTTCGTATTCGACGGTGACCTGGCTCTTGCCGTCGGGGCGCAGCCACTCCAGAGCCTTCGACTTGCGGGCCTCGGCGAGCCGCATCGTGAGCTTGTGCGCGAGCGTGATCGGAAGGGGCATGAACTCTTCGGTCTCGCGCACGGCAAGCCCGAACATGAGGCCCTGGTCGCCGGCGCCGCCCGTGTCGACCCCCATCGCGATGTCAGGCGACTGCTTGTCGATCGTCGTGAGGACGGCGCACGTCTCGTAGTCGAATCCGTATTTCGCTCGCGTGTAGCCGATGTCGCGGATCGTCTCCCGCACGATGCCGGGGATGTCCACGTAAGTCTTCGTCGTGATCTCGCCCGCGATCAGCGCGAGGCCCGTCGTGACGAGCGTCTCGCAGGCGACCCGCCCGAGAGGATCGTCCTTGAGGATCGCGTCGAGGATGGCATCCGAGATCTGGTCGGCGATCTTGTCCGGGTGGCCTTCCGTGACGGATTCCGACGTGAAAAGGCTGCGGTTCATGCCCATGGCTCTATGCTCCAAAGCCGCGCTGCGGCGAAGCGCGGAGTTTAGCAGGGCCGTTGATCCCCCGAGGGGCGGAAGATGAGGAAGCGCGTCGTGCCATAGCGCCGGCGGTCGGCTGGCTCGAGTCCCGACGGATGAAAGACCTCGTCGTCGCCCCGCTCGTGAAACAGCCAGCCGCCGGGCCGCACGACGCGAAGAAGGAGCTGCAGGTCCCCTTCGGAATTTGCTTCGAAAGGGGGATCGTGAAACACCACGTCGAACGATTCGATGACGTTGCCTGCGGACGGCGTGTCCTTTGTCTCATTCGAAGAAAAACGGGTCACGGACATCCCCTCGACGCCGGCCCTTTCGCCCGCGCCGAGCATCTCGATATTTCCCCTCAGAATTTCCACCACGTGTTGATTCGATTCCAAGAACGTCGCGTGCGCGGCGCCCCGCGAAAGCGCCTCCAGGCCGTAGGCTCCTGAGCCCGCGCACGCATCCAGCACTCTGGCACCGACGACCGCCTCCCCAAGGATGTCGAACGCCGCCTTGCGCGCGAGCTCGGTCGTCGGCCGGATGCCCGGCGGAATCTCCAGCTTCCGCCCACGCCAGGTTCCGGCAGTCAGACGCACCATCCTCAGCGCCTCGTCGCGGCCGAAGGCGCGGGCGGCCGCGAACCCGCGGCGGCGGGATCCTCGAAGAGGCGCGGGATGTCGCCGCGATACACGAAGATCCTCAGCTCGTGGCTCCCCTGCTCACCGTTCGCGTCGAGCTCCTCGAGCTCGAAGTCGTGATCCAGCGTGTCGTCGTGGACGACGCGATACCAGACGCCGTCGGCCCGCCTCCGAAGAAAGGTACCGTCCTTCAGGGGCTTCGTGTCCCACTTCGTCTCGGCGAGATCCTGCTTCTCGAACCGAGACCGGAGGTCTTCCAGCGCCCCCCGCGCTCTCCCAACCGCCAACGGCAGCGAGGTGAGATCGTCGTACGTGTAGATGCGCGAGCCGCCGGCCGGATCTGTGATCTCGATCGTGATGCGCCGCGCCTGCGCGTCCCCGAGGACCGACCGGCCGGGGTCCTCGACGTCTTTCGCGCGCACGGCCAGAGCCTCGAGACAAACCCTCCGCACCACGTCGATCTCCTCCCGCGAGATCGCCTTGCGGTCGACGATCCGCTCAGAGCGATATCCGCGGACCCTCACGAGGGTCCCATCGTCGAAAAGCGCCACGCGCTCCATCCCCATGCCCTGCCGGGACTCGAGCGCGGCGACGAGATGAGGATCGCGCTTCTCTGGCGTCGGCGTCGGAAGGGCCGTCGGTGTCGGAGCGGGCGATGGAGAGGGACCTACCGCGAGCAGCGCCGCGAGCAGCACGGTCCGCGTCATGGCTCTTCCGCCTCTGCAGCGCGCCTCAGAGCTTTCGGGAAGTTCAGCCGAGAGGCGACAGCCGCGCGCTCGACCGCCGTCAGCGGCGCGAGGAGACGCTTCCATGAGACTTCTGGTTTTGGACTCTCGGGCTCATGGCGCAGCGCGTCGAGGGACGCCGACGCAGCGGCCGAGGTCGATTTTTTCTTAGAAGGTGAATGGGGGCCCGCCCAGCCGGGGAGCACATCGCCAAAGAGTTCAAGTTCCGCCGCGAGCCCGAGGGAGCGGTCCCAATACCCTTCTGAGAAAATCTCCTCGAATCCCCTGCGCATCCGGTCGCCGGAAAGGGCACCGAAGGCGCCTGCGGCACGGGCCTTTTTGAGAGCTTTCTCGAATTCCCCGTCCCACGCGAATCCCAGCCGAACGGCGTATTTCACCGCCCGGTAGGCGCGCGTCGGGTCGTCGACGAGGGACTTCGGGTGCAGGAGGCGGAGCGTCTTGGAAGCGAGGTCCCTCCGGCCGCCGAAAGGGTCGAGGACGCTTCCCGTGAGGCCGCGCTTGCCGACCCGTAGGGCCATCGAGTTGATCGTGAAGTCCCGACGACCGAGATCCTCCTCGATCGTGGTCGTGCCCGTGACGACGGGCAGGCTCGCCGGCGCCGGATACTCCTCCCGGCGCGTCGCGGCAACGTCCACGCTCAGGCCGCCGGGCCCCCGGAGCCTCGCCGTGCCGAACCGCGCATGGGACTTCTCGAGCGTCCAGCCGGGCAGTTTGCCGAGACGCATCGCGAGCTCGAGCGCAGTCGCGGCGGCCGCCTCCACGGCGAGATCCACGTCGTGAAGCGGGCGGCCGAGGAGCAGGTCGCGCAACGCCCCTCCGACGAACCACAACCCCACTTCGCGCCGGTCGGCGAGTTCGCCCGCCCGCACGAGCTGGGCGCTGACCTCCTCGGCGGCGAACCCGGGCGCGGTTTCGCCCTCGGCGGTCATGGAGCAGCCGCGTAGGAGTATCGGACGGAGCTCGGCCCGAGAAGGGTCTCCATCGACGCCGTGAACTCCGGCGAGGGTCGCACCCACAGGCGGGAGTCGATTTTGTGGCGGGCGGCGAAGTGACCCGGCCGGCGCAGCTCGAGCGAGACGGGCACCGAGCCCGCGTATCTTCTAAGAATCTCCCTGAGCGCCTCTTCGTCGAAGGTCTCGAAGTTCTGAGGAACGATGAGCACCGCGCGCGCGCCTTGCTCCTTCAGGCCCTCGAGAGGCTGGATCTCGCGCGCGATGATCTCGATCGGCATGCCGGCGGACTCATTTTCGGACGGATCGTGCGTCCCGCCACCGGGCGCCATGGACAGGCGCACCGTTCCGGTGACGAGCACGGGCCGGCCCGGCGCGAGCCACGACCCGACGCGCTCGAGAAGGCCCGCGAAAACGGTCACCGGCACGGAGCCCGTGAGGTCCTCGACGACGGCCTTCGCCATCATTTTCCCCTCGTTCTGGCCCTTTTTGATCTGGCTCTTCTTGACCGCCCCGACCAGTCCCACGAGCTTCACCTGTGCGTCGAGGCGCTCGCGCAGCGTCTCGCACGTGACGTCGCCGAACATCCGGATTTCGTCCTCGAATCGCGCGAGCGGATGGCCCGTGATGTAGAAGCCGAGCGTCTCTTTCTCGTAGCGGATCTTCTCGTCGACGCTCCATTCCGCCTTGTCGGGAAACTGATCCTCGACCTGCGTCTCCTTCGGAACGTCGAAGAGGAGAGTTTGAGTCGACGACGCGGCCTCACGCGCGTCGGCCGCCACGTCGATCGCATGGTCGAGCCCGTCGAGAAATGCGGCCCGGCTCTTCCCGAGGGAGTCGAAGCAGCCCGACTTGATCAGCGCCTCTATGACCCTCCGGTTGTTCAGGCGGAGGTCGACACGCGAGCAGAAATCCGTCAGCGACTTGAACGGGCCATCGCCCGCGCGCGCTGCGAGAACGGATGCGACGGCGCCTTCCCCAACGCCCTTGACGGCACCGAGGCCGAACCGGATCGCGGGCCCGTCCGGCGTGAACGAAAGGTCCGAGGCGTTGACGTCCGGCGGCAGCACGGGGATCTTCATGTCGCGGCAGGTGTTCACGTACTTGACGACGTCGTCCGAGCTGCCCGAGCTGGCGGTGAGCGTGGCCGCGAGGAACTCCACCGGGTGATGCACTTTCATCCATGCCGTGCGGTACGCGAGAAGCGCATAGACGACCGAATGCGACTTGTTGAAGCCGTAGCGGCCGAACGGCAGGATGAGCGACCACAGCTCCTCGGCCTTCCTCTTTGGCGTCCCGTTCGCGACCGCCTTCTTGACGAACTTGTCGCCCTCGGCCTTGAGAAGCGCCTCGTCCTTCTTCCCGATGGCCTTGCGGAGCTTGTCCGCCTCGCCGGGCGAATAGCCGGCCACGGCACGCGCCGCGAGCATGACCTGCTCCTGGTAGACGAGGACACCGTACGTGTCCTTGAGGATCGGCTCGAGCTGCGGCAGGGGGTACTCGAACTTCGTCCCGCGGCGACGCTGGATGTAGACCTCCACGGTTCCGGCGTCGAGCGCGCCCGGCCGGTAGAGCGCGTTGAGGGCGGCGAGGTCGTCGAACACCTCGGGCCTCACCCGGCGGAGCAGGTCGCGCATTCCGGACGACTCGAACTGGAAGACGCCGTCCGTGCGTCCGTCCGCGAAAAGCCGGTACACCTCGGGGTCGTCGAGCGGAATCGCGTCCATGGCAGGGCGCTTTCCCGTCTTCTTCATCACGAAACGCAGGGCGTCGTCGAGGATCGTCAGCGTGATGAGCCCGAGGAAGTCCATCTTGAGGAGGCCCATCCGGTCGACCGACTTCATCTCGAACTGGGTCGTGATCTCGTCGTTGCTGTTGCGGTAGAGCGGCAGGTACTCGACGAGGGGCCTCGGGGCGATGAGGATCCCCGCCGCGTGGACGCCCGCGTGGCGCGACACGCCTTCGAGCCGCTCGCCCAGATCGAAAAGGCGGCGGTACGTCTCGTTGCCCCTCAGGGCTTCGGCCAACTCCTTCACATCGCGCCGCGCCTCGGCGAGCATCGTCGGCTTGCCGGGGTTCGCCGGGATGAGCGAGCAAAGCCGATTCACCTCGGCGAGCGGGACGTCGAGGACGCGGCCCACGTCGCGAATGACGGCCCGCGCCTTCATCGAGTTGAACGTGATGATCTGGCCCACGTTTTCGCGCCCGTACTTGCCGCGCACGTATTCGATGACCTCGCCGCGGCGGCGCTCGCACAGGTCGACGTCGATGTCGGGCATCGAGACGCGGTCGGGATTCAGGAAGCGCTCGAAGAGGAGGTCGTACACGAGCGGGTCGACGTCCGTGATCGCGAGCGCGTACGCGACGAGCGAGCCCGCCGCGCTCCCCCGCCCCGGGCCCACGGGGATTCCCTCGTCCTTCGCGTACTTGATGAAATCCCAGACGATCAGGAAGTAGCTCGAGAGGCCCATCTTGCGGATGACGGAAAGCTCCCACGCCAGCCGCGCGTCATACTCCTGCCGGGGCTTTTTCGCGGTGCCGTTCTCGAACGCCGCGCGCTGAGGCTCGAGCCGCCGCTCCAGCCCTTCCTTCGCGAGGTCCTCGAGATACACCTCGGGCGTCCGGTCGCCTCCGGGGACGGGGAACATCGGGATCTTGAGCCCCGTATCCACGATGACGCTGGGCGTGATGCGCTCCGCGATGGCCGCGGTGTTCCTCACCGCCTCGAGCGTGAGCGGGCGGAACACGTCGCTCATCTCCTCGGGGCTCTTCACGTAGAACTCCGAGTTGTAGAACTTCATCCGCTTCGCGTCGTTGAGCGTCTTTCCCATCCCGATGCACAAAAGGACGTCCTGAGCCGCGGCGTCGTCGCGCGTCAGGTAGTGCGAGTCGTTCGTCGCGACTGGCGGAATGCCGGTCTCCGAGGAAAGCCGCATCTGGTCCGGCAGGATCTGCCTCTGCTCGGGGAGGCCGTGATCCATGATCTCGATGAAGTAGCGGTCCTTGCCGAAGAGGTCGCGATACTTGAGGGCCGTCTTCTTCGCGCCCTCGTAATCGCCCATCCGGAGCCGCTTCGAAACCTCCGAGTTCAGGCAGCCCGAGAGCGCGATGATTCCCTCGTGATACTTCTCGAGAAGCTCCCAGTCCATGCGCGGCTTGTAATAGAAGCCTGAGAGGAATGCCTCGGAAACGAGCCGCGCCAGGTTCCGATAGCCGTCCGGCGTCTCCACGAGCAACGTCAGGTGATAGTTGTTCCCTTCGCCGTCGAACGTCCTCACGCTCTCGCGGTCGAAGCGGGAACCGGGGGCGATGTACGCCTCGACACCCAGGATGGGCTTGATGCCCGCCTCCAGCGCGGAGGTCTGGAGCTCGTACGCCCCGAACATGTTCCCGTGGTCGGTGACCGCCACGGCGTCCATCCCGGACGCCTTCACCTGCCTGATCAGGTCCTTGAGCCGGTTCGCGCCGTCGAGGAGGGAGTACTGGGTGTGGAGGTGCAGGTGGACGAAGTCGCCGGACATCCGGCCCGCGATTGTAGCCGTCCTGGAGAGGGTCGACGTCGGCCTCATGGAACGGCCTCGGGTTCTTCCGCAAGCCGCTCAACCTCGACGGCGTCCTGGCCCGCGCACGCTCCGTCACCCCGCGCTTCGCCTCCGGCCGACCGAGAGGAGCGCCGAGGCCGCCGCGAACAGGGCGGCCGCGGCGTAGGCCCATCGAAGCCCAGCGAAGAAGGCCGCCGCCTTCACGGGACCGAGCTCCGGCGAATTGAGGACGCCCGCTGGAACGGCGGCGTAGAGGACCGCCCCTGCCGCCGCGACGCCGAGGACCATCCCGACGCTGCGCGAGGTACCGAGGAGGCTCGACACGACGCCGAGGTGCTCGCGCGGCGCGGCGCCCATCACCGCGCTGTTGTTCGGCGACTGGAAAGTCCCCGTCCCGAGGCCGAAGACGACGAGGCAAAGGATCACGGGGAGGATCGCGCCGTCTCCGGGCCTTGCGGCGAACAGAAGGCACGCCATCGCGCAGACCGAGCTGCCGCCCGCCGCGAGCGCCACGGTACCGATCCGGTCCGACAGCGCACCCGCGAAGGGCGCCACGGCGAAGACCGTGAGCGGGAAGGCGGTCAGGACGAGGCCGACGCGCGCCGGCCCCTCGTGAAGGACACGAGAGAGAAAGAACGGCGTCACGAAGACGACGACGTACTGGGCCATGAAGTTCAGAACGGCGGCGAGGCACCCGAGGCCGAGCGCGGCGCTCCGGAAGAGACCAAGGTCGAGGAGCGGCTGCGGGGCCCGGCGCTCGATCGCGACGAACGCGGCACCGAGGAGGACGGCGGCGGCGAGAAGCGCGGCGGCGACGGCGTCGACGCCGTACTGCTGAATGCGGTTCACCGAGAGCAGAAACGTCGAGAGCGCGCCGAGAACGGCGAGCGCGCCCGGCACGTCGATCCGTCCCGGCTCGCCCCGGAGGTCCGGCAAGACCCGCCGCGCGAACGCGAAGGCGGCGAGCCCCACCGGCAGGTTCACCAGAAAGACGGCTCGCCAGCCGAAGGCCGCCGCGAGGAAGCCCCCGAGGCTCGGCCCCACCGCGAGGCCTACGGAGATGCTGCCGGCGAAGAGGCCGATGACCCGTCCCCGGTCCGCGGCCGGGTATGTCCCGGTCAGGATGGCGAGCGGAACCGACGACGTCATTCCGGCTGCGAGACCCTGCAGAGCCCGAAATCCGACGAGCGCGTGCAGGGTCGGGGCACCCGCGCAGAGAACCGACGCCGCCACGAAACCGAGGAGGCCGAAGAGGAAGACGCGCCGGTAGCCCCAGAGGTCTCCCAGCCTCCCGAAGAAGAGGACGAGGCTTCCCGCCGTCACGAGGTAGACCATCGGCACCCACTGCGCCGCCGCGAGGCTCGCCGAGAAAGACCGCGCGATCGTCGGAAGGACGACGTTGACGACGCTCGCATCGATCGGACCGAGGATCGAGCCGAGCATGACGGCGGCGAGGATCGCGCGCCGTCGGGACGGGTCGGGGCCGGCCAGCTCGGGTGTCACGGACGCCTCCGGCGGAGCTTCTACTAGTTAGCAGGCTTCGGCGGAGCGATGGTGATCTTGATCCTCTGCTGCGACGCGTTCTTCATGGAGCCGCCCACGTCCGCAGCGACCGTACCGAGATTGAACTGAAGCCCCCCCTTTACCGAATTCGTTACGGTGAAGGCCAACTCCAGCGTGAGGTTTTCAGCGTCCAGCGGTGGCTTTCCTTTCCTGGCGGTTTCGGCGGCATGGGCTGCCTCTTTGATTAACGCCACGATGCTATCGGCGACCGTTGGCGGTGCATTGGTCATTTTGATCGTGCTCGTCGTGTTCGTGCTCGTAGGCGGACGAAGTGTTAGAACGAGGTCCTGCGACGCCGACACGCCTGGGCCACCGCCAACACTTATGACGAATATCGTCATCTTTCCTGTCTTGTCTTCCTCAGACTGCGTGTGAAGGGTGAGTTGAACGCTTTGCAGCTTCCCTAGACTGGAGCCGTTGAGGTCGTCTTGGGCTTTTTGAAGACCTCGTTGAACCTCCGTGAGCACACTGTCAAGTGGGACTACCAAAGGGGGGCCCACCGAATTACAGCCGCATAGCAGGGCAAGAGTTACCACCGGGATGCACGGGAGTCTCATGAATCTCCTCCTCACTCCCACTCGATCGTGCCGGGCGGCTTCGACGTGACGTCGTAGACGACGCGGTTCACGCCGCGCACCTCGCCCACGATGCGGCGGGAAGCGCGGTCGAGGAGATCGTGCGGCAAGCGGGCCCAGTCGGCGGTCATGAAGTCTTCGGTCGTGACCGCCCGCAGCGCGACAGCGCTCTCGTAGGTACGGCCGTCGCCCATGACGCCCACGCTCTTCACGGGCAGCAGCACCGCGAACGCCTGCGAGGTCCTCTCGTAGAAGCCGCCCGAACGCAGCTCCTCGAGAAAGATCGCGTCGGCCTCCTGCAGGATCCTCACGCGCTCCTTCGTGATCTCGCCCGGGATGCGCACGGCGAGGCCGGGGCCCGGGAACGGATGGCGCGAGAGCATCTCCTTCGGAATACCGAGCTCCTCGCCGAGGCGTCGCACCTCGTCCTTGAAGAGCTCGCGGAGCGGCTCGAGCAGGCGGAACCCGAGCTTCTCGGGCAGCCCGCCCACGTTGTGGTGCGTCTTGATGACGGCCGACGGTCCTTTGATCGAAACGGACTCGATGACGTCGGGATAGAGCGTGCCCTGCAACAGCCACTCCGCGCCGTCCACGGCCTTCGCGTTCTCGGTGAAGACGTCGATGAAGAGGCCGCCGATGATCTTTCGCTTTCGCTCGGGCTCTGCCACGCCCGCGAGGGCGCTCAGGAACTTCTCCGACGCGTCGACGCCGGTCACGGGCAGGCCGAGGTGCCGGAAAGCCTCGAGCACCTGCCGCCCCTCGTACTTGCGCAGAAGGCCCGTGTCCACGAAGACGCCGCGAAAGCGGTCTCCCACGGCCTCGCGCATCAGGACCGCGGCGACCGTCGAGTCCACTCCTCCCGACAGCGCGCCGAGGACGACGCCGTGCGTCACCTCGTCTCTCAGGCGAGCGACGGTCGCGTCGCGGAACCCGGCCATCGTCCACGAGGCCTTCGCGCCGCAGACGTCGTAGAGGAAATTCTCGAGCATCTGGGCTCCATGCTCGGAGTGGTGAACCTCCGGGTGCCCCTGAATGCCGTAGAGGGCGCGCGCCGGGTCCTCGAACGCCGCGACGGGCGCGTTCTCCGTCGTCGCGGTCACGGAGAAGCCCGCCGGAGCGACCTCGACGTGGTCGCCGTGGCTCATCCAGATCGTCTCGACCGGGCCGAGGCCGCGGAAGAGCCGGCCGCCCACGACCTTCACGTGCGCGCGGCCGTACTCGCGGCCCGGCGCGCTGCCCACCCGGCCGCCAAGGCGCTGCGCGATCCACATCATCCCGTAGCACAGGCCGAGGACTGGCGCGCCGAGATCGAAGAGCCCTGCGTCCCCCTGTGGCGCCGCCTTGTCATAAACGCTCGAGGGACCTCCAGACAGGATGATTCCTTTCGGGGCGAGCGCCGCGATCTCCCCCGCCCTCGCATCGAACGGAAGGACGACGGACCGCACTCTCGCTTCGCGGATCCGCCGGGCGATCACCTGTGTGTACTGGGAGCCGAAGTCGAGGACGACGACGGTATCGGCGCTGGCGTTCACAGCGCCGAGTATACGGACGGCGTCGCGACCCCTCAGGCGGGCGTGCGCATCCGCCCGATCAACGCGCGTGGCACGGCCACGAGGCCGGCCATGACGAGGCCCGCGATCAAGGCCGCGAACGCGGCAAGCGCGACGAGCAAGGGCCCCACGTTGATCCCGCCCGGCAGGTCACCGCCGTGCGCCACGCGGTGCAGGGAAACGCCGAACGCCAGGGCGGCGAGAGCCGTGATCGAGAGGAACGCCCAACGGCTCTCCGGGGGTATCGACGCATTGGCCCGCCGTCCGGGACCGCGCGACCACAGGGGCGCCGCGGCCGAGACCCCCGCGTCGGCGAAAAACAGCAGGACGCCCGACATGAGGTAGAGAGGGACGAAACACACGATCGCACCGGCGATGAACCGCACGAAGGGCCGCTTTGAAAGGGCCGCGCCGAGCGCGTCGGCCAGCAGCGGATAGGGGACGAAGGACTCGGCCGCGCGCGAATGCGCCGCGAGAAACGCGGTGAGCACGAGCACGAACGCCGCGGGCGCCACGACGAGAAAGGCACGCGCGATGCGAAACATCGAGTCAGAGCGCCGAGCGTGACAGCGCCGGCGAGCCCCAGAGCGCGAGAACGCGTCTGACGTAGTCACGCGTCTCGCGATAGGGCGGAACGCCTCCGTGCTCCTCGACCGCGTGCTCTCCCGCGTTGTATGCCGCGAGGATCAAGTTCGCGTTCGTCTCGCCGAACCGCTCAGCGAGCTCGGCGAGGTACGCGACGCCGCCGCGGATGTTTTCCCGCGGGTCGAACGCGCTTCTCACGCCGAGGCGACGCGCCGTGGCGGGCATGAGCTGCATGAGTCCGCGCGCTCCCTTCCGAGATACGGCGTACGCGTACCCGTTCGACTCCACCTTGATGACGGCGGCGATGAAAGCGGGATCGACGTTGTGCTCTCGCGCGGCCGCGAGGATCTGAGACGCGTACGGGGAGGAAGGAGAGAATGCGGAAGCGAGAGGAGAGGAGAAAGACGAAGATTCTTTGAAGGCGCGGACAGATCGGCTCTCTTCTGCGGGCGGCCCGACCGCGATCGGATCAGCGTCCTCGGGCCTTGCGGGTGCCGGTCGCTCGTACTCCTCGTCCACGATGCGCTCGACGACATCGAGGGGGATCGTCATCGAGCCGCCGCCCACCAGCCCGACCGTGAGCCGGTCGTCGTCGACGACCTCGTAGCTCGCGACCCTCAGGTGCCGCCCGTCCTCGAAGACGACGAGCGTGGCGGCTGCTGTAGAAGGCTTCACCATCAAGAGCAAGAGCCCGCTCCACGCAACGGCCTCACTTACCCTTCTAAGAAAGTCTTCTTTTCCCCAACTCATCGCGTCACGCTCTCGGATGGGTCCGATCATAGACTTTTCGCACGCGCGAGCGCGAGACGTGCGTGTAGATCTCCGTGGTGGCGATATCGGCGTGGCCGAGCATCATCTGCACGGCGCGCAGGTCGGCGTCATTGTCCACGAGGTGCGTCGCGAACGCGTGCCTCAGGACGTGTGGCGACACGGCGGACGCCGGCAGGCCCGCCTTCCGCGCGGCCGCCTTGAGCGCGAGGAAGACCGTCTGCCTCGTGATCGGCTTCCCGCGCGTGCCGGGGAAAACCCATCGTCCTGCCGCACCCGGCCTTTCGGCCCGGACCGCCTGAAGGTAGCGCGCGACCCAGCGGGCGGACGAGTCGGCGATCGGCACGACCCGCTCTTTCGCGCCCTTTCCGCGGACGAGGAGAAATCCCTCCGGAAGGCGCAGCGCCTCCACGGGAAGAGCGGCAAGCTCGGAGACGCGCAGGCCGCACGCGTAGAGCAGCTCGAAGAGTGCCCGGTTTCTCAGGCCGCGCGGCGTCTCGACGTCGGGCGCGTCGAGGAGCCGCGTCACGTCCTCGAGCGAGAGCACCTTCGGAAGCATCGCCCAGCGGCGGGCGTTCGTGAGATCGGCCGTCGGGTCCGCCCCGAGGACCTTTTCCGCCGAGAGAAACCCATAGAGGCCGCGCAGCGCCGAGGTCACACGCGCCAGCGTGCGGGGCGACATGCCGTCCGCGCGCCTCGCGCCGAGAAATGCCACGATGTCGCGGCGCGTGACGCTCGCGGGGTCGATGAGTGAGGAGGCGAGGAACCGGCCGAATCCCGCGAGATCGCGGCGATAGGCCTCCAGCGTGTTCGGGGCCAGACCCTTCTCCGCCGAGAGGTAGTCGAGGAAGAGCGGGAGGTACCGCTGAAAGAAGGCGCCGGCCGGCGTTTTGGCAGGAGATACCGAACTCACTCGGCCATTCTACGGAAGCAGAGCCTCTCGCGTCGCGTTCAGGAGCTCCGGAAGCCCGCGGGGGCGGGCGCGCCGACCGCGGCCGGCTCCGGCAGGGCCGAAAGCACCGTCCGGATCTCCGACTCCGAAAGGACATGGTCGGAGGCCTTCGCCGCCCGGTAGAGCGCGGCGACCCGCCCGGGCGTCGGGTCGATGTCGCGCGTCCGCAGCCAGAAAATCACGTTCGACTCGCCGGACATCGGGCCCACCTCGATGACCTGCGTGAGGCCGACCATGGCCGCGGGCACGCCGGAGTAGATCCTGTCCGCGAGCCAATCATGGCCCTTCGCGCGGGCCTTGACGATCGCGGCCGCATGGACGCCCGTCCCGGTTCGGAAGGCGTCGCGCCCGACCACCGGATACCCGTCGGGAATCGGCACTTTCAGGCAGGCCGAGACCTTTCCGACATAGGTAGCGAGCGCCGACAGGTCGCGGTCGATCCAGCCGAGGAGCTGGAGGTTCACGAGGAGCTGGTCGAGCGGCGTGTTTCCCACGCGCTCTCCCACTCCCAGCCCGCAGCCGTGCACCCGGTGCGCCCCGGCGCGTAGCGCGGCGAGCGAGTTCGCGACCGAGAGCCCGCGGTCCTCGTGGCCATGCCAGTCGATGCGCACGGCCGGGTTCTCACGCGCCACGAACTCCGCGAGGAAGCCCACGAGCGCCGCGGCGCCCTCGGGCGTGGCGTGGCCCACCGTGTCGCAGACGCAGATTCGGGTGGCGCCGGCGGCGATGGCCGTCCCGTAGAGCGAGACGAGATCCTCGGGGCGCGCGCGCGTCGTGTCCTCGGTGACGAACGTGACGTGAAGAGAGTTGCGCACGCCGAGCGACACGGCGTCGCGGGTGAGCTTCATCATGCGCGAGAGGTCCCAGTCCTCCACGTACTGGCGGATCGGCGACGACCCGATGAACGTCGTCATCTCCAGCGCCCGCCCCACGCGCTGCGAGATCTCGATGATCGGCTCGATGTCGGACGCGAGCGTGCGCGCCGCGCAGCAGGGCTTCAGCGACAGCCGCGCCTCCGTCATGCGCCGCACGAGCCACTCCAGGTCCTCGACGGAGCTGCCGCCGGCGGCCGGGATCCCGATGACGGCCGTATCGATCCCGAGCCGCTCCATCAGGACGAGAAGCTCGAACTTCTCGTCGAGCGTCGGCGCGATCGCCGAGGGAGACTGGAGCCCGTCCCGAAGAGTCTCGTCGACCAGCTCGACGGGAACGTGCCGGGGCTGGCCCTCTCCCGCGGCCCGATTCCAGTCATATATGAGGCGTTGCGGATCCATCGCGCCTTTCCGCGCCGGGCCACTCTTCCCGCCCGGCGGTCCCCGGACTAAGATCGCATTATGGTCGATTCACTCGGAATCGTAGGCTACGACTCGTTCCATTTCGTCGTGGCCGATCTCGAACGGAGCCGCCGGTTTTACGCGGGACTCGGCTTCACCGAGGTGGCGCGCGCCTCCGCCTCGAAGATCGAAAAGGGCGGCGAGGTCGCTTCCGTTTTCGGCGCCGGGCAGATCCGCGTCCTCGTCTCCAGCCCGAAGCGGAAAGACTCGCGCGCCGCGCGCTTTCTGAGGATCCATCCCGACGGCATCTCCTCGCTCGCGCTCCGGGTGCGCAACATCCAGGCGACCTGGGATTTCCTCGCGGCGCGCGACGCGACGTTCCTGTCGGACATCGCGGTGGATGAGGCTCCCGGCGGCGCCTTCAAGACGTTCAATATCGCGACGCCGCTCGACGACGTGACGTTTCGATTCATCGAGCGCGACGGAAATTACCGGCGCTTCGCGCCGGATTTCGAGGACGTGGGCGACGGAAAGCCGCGCGAGAACCCGCACGGGTTCGCCACGATCGACCACGTGACGTCGAACGCCTACACGATGCTTCCCGTCGTGAACTGGTACCGCGACGTACTCGGGTTCACGCACTATTGGGACGTCGAGTTCCACACGGCCGAGATGGCGGGCGGCCGCCCGCTGACCGGCTCCGGCCTGCGGTCCATCGTCATGGCCGATCCCGAGAGCGGCGTGAAGTTCGCCACGAACGAGCCCATGCGGCCGTTCTTCCGCGAGAGCCAGATCAACCGGTTCTGCGAGGACCACCACGGTGCGGGGGTGCAGCACATCGCGTTCCTCGTGAAGGAGATCATTCCCGCGGTCGAGGCTCTTCACGCGGAGGGCATTCAGTTCCTGAAGGCTCCCGGGGCCTATTACGATCGGCTGCCGAGGCGCCTCGAGGAAGTGAAGATCACGAACGTCAAGGAGCCGATGGACGCCCTTCGACGAAACCACATCCTCCTGGACGGAGCCGACGACAAGTACATGCTCCAGATCTTCATGCTCGACGCCATGGCGATGTACGGCGACGAGAAGGCCGGCCCCTTTTTCTACGAGATCATCCAGCGCGAGGGTGACCGCGGATTCGGCTACGGAAACTTCCGCGCGCTCTTCGAATCCATCGAGGCGTCGCAGCGCGAGGGCTCCCCCGCCCTCGAGGTCGTCGGCTGAGAAGAAACGAGCACAAGGAGAGAAAAACCAAGAGAATTCTGCTTGGAAGGAAGAGAGACGAAGGTGCTCGTCGAGCCGATAGCAGCCATGGCTGCCATGTCTTTATTCCCTTTCTAAGCAAATCTTCTCTAGTCTCTTCGGACATCACATGATTGACCGCATGCAGCTCGGGGAGGTTCCAGCCAAGCCTCACATCGCGTTCCGCTCGAACTCCGGCGCGCTGCGCTTCGAGGAATGCCTCACGCGCCGTGGCTTCGACGGCGAATTCTCGATCCTCTACCACGAGGGGCCGCCGATGACGGACACGCGGATCTCTCCCGCGAAGCCGGGCTGCTTCGACCGTCAGGTCGGAACGCTCGCTCCCCCGCAACCGCTGAAGCGGAGGCTCGTGCTCGGAGAAAAGGCGCCCGATGGCTTCACGCCGATCCTGAAGAACGACGATGTCGTCGTTTCGCTTTTCAAGCTCCCTAAGGAGGCGGCACCGGAGCACGGCTTCTCGAACGGCGACGGCGATGATCTGTTTTTTTTCTACGACGGTGAGGGAACGCTGGAGTCGCCTTTCGGCGATCTCGCGATCCGCGGCGGCGATTACGTACTCGTCCCGCGGGGCGTGATTCATCGTTTCCGGATCTCTTCCCCTTTCGAAGGAATTCTCTTTGAATTACGTGCCGGACTGCACATTCCCCGCGAATTCAGGAACCTCGTCGGCCAGCTCCGGATGGATGCGCCGTACACGCACCGCGACTTCGTCCGGCCGGTCTTCACCGGACCGCGGTCCGGTCCCTCGCGCATCCTCGTGAAGAAAGACGACACCTTCGTCGAGCGCTTTCCCCTCGTCTCGCCGTTCGACGTCGTGGGCTGGGACGGCACGGTCTGGCCGTTCGCTTTCGACATCCTGAAGTACCAGCCGAAGACCGGACTCGTTCACCTGCCGCCGACCATCCACTCCACGTTCGGCGGGCGCAACGCGCTCATCTGCTCGTTCGTCCCGCGCGTCACGGACACGCATCCCGACGCGATTCCCTGCCCTTACCCGCACGCCTCGGTCGACTGCGACGAGGTCATCTATTACGTGCGCGGCAGCTTCACGAGCCGCAAGGGGGTCGGCCCGAAGGCCGTCTCCCTGCATCCCGCGGGCGTTCCCCATGGCCCGCATCCCGGCGCCTACGAGGGCTCGATCGGCTCTAGATCCACGAACGAGCTGGCCGTCATGATGGACACCTTCGCGCCGCTCCACCTGACGACGCAGGCGCTCGCACTCGAAATTCCCGGCTATCACGATTCGTGGAACGCCGGCTGAGCGCTACTTTCCCGTGAACTTCGCCCGGCGCTTTTCGAGAAAGGCCGAAACGCCTTCCTTCATGTCGTCCGTCGCGACGCAAAGCCCGAACAGCGTCGCCTCGTGGTCCTCGGCTACGGCGAAAGGCATGTCGAGACCCGCGTTCACGGCGTCGAGGACGCAGCGGATCGCGACGGGCGCCTTCGTGAGGATTTTCTTCAGGATCTCCCGGCTCGCCGGCAGCAGCTCGGCCGGCTCGACGACCCGGTTCACGAGGCCGATGCGCCAGGCCTCGTCGGCCGAGACCATGTCGCCCGTCAGAAGCATTTCGAGCGCCCGGCCCTTGCCCACGAGACGCGGCAGCCTCTGGCTCCCGCCGTAACCCGGAATGATGCCGAGGTTCACCTCGGGCTGGCCGAGTCGGGCGGTTTTCGACGCGACGCGCAGCGTGCAGGCGAGCGCCACCTCGCAGCCGCCGCTGAGCGCGAAGCCGTTCACGGCCGCGATCACCGGCTT
>Ga0207927_1000259_pt1 | contig 22402 bp, 15 predicted proteins | sample NGESurdeep072012_2_FD_184456 | JGI IMG/M metagenome (GOLD analysis project Ga0207927, IMG submission 184456) | Arctic peat soil microbial communities from Barrow, Alaska - NGEE Surface sample 210-2 deep-072012 (SPAdes) | ecosystem: Environmental > Terrestrial > Soil > Wetlands > Peat ... | reverse complement strand
CCGCAAGGCGAAATCGATGTCGTCGGCGGTGTTCTGTTTGCCGAGGCTGAAGCGAAGGCTCGCGCGAGCGCGATCCGGAGACAATCCCATCGCGGTCAAAACGTGTGACGGCTCGATTGCTCCCGACGAGCAGGCCGCACCAGTCGAAACGGACAGGCCCTTGAGATCGAGTGCAATCACCATGGCCTCGCCCTCGAGACAGTCGAACACAATGTTCGTGGTGTTAGGCACGCGGGGAGCGCCTGCGCTGTTCACGCCGACCTGATCGATGGTCTCCACGAGGGTGCGCTCGAGGCGATCACGCAATGCAGCCATGCGCTCGACACTGCCGTCAGTGAATCCCTGGCGTGCGATTTCGGCCGCCTTGCCCAACCCGACGATGCCGGCCAGGTTTTCTGTGCCTGCCCGTCGCGAGCGTTCATGGCGTCCACCGTAGAGCATCGGCTGCAGCAATGTTCCCTTGCGGACATACAGTGCGCCAGCTCCCTGCGGGCCGTGCATCTTATGTGCCGTCAGAGTCAGCAGGTCGCAACGTATTTCCTTCACGTCGATCGGGACCTTGCCGGCGGCCTGCACGGCGTCGGTGTGGAAGTAAACATCCGCTTCGGCTGCGAACTTGCCAATCTCGTTCACAGACTGCAGCACGCCAGTCTCGTTGTTGGCGAAAATGATGCTGATCAGCTTGGTGGCGGGACGAATCGCCCGCCGCACGTCGTCGGGGTCGACGAGCGCGAAGCCGTCCACCGGAAGATACGTGACCTCGCAACCGGTCTCTTCCAGGCGCTTGTTGGCGTTCAACACGGCGTGGTGCTCGACGGCCGAAGTGATGACATGGTCGCCGGGCTTGACCAGTCCAAAGAGCGCGAGGTTGTCACCTTCTGTGCCGCCGCTGGTGAAAACGATCTCGGCAGGGCGGCAGTTCACTAACTCGGCGACCTGCTCACGCGCGTGTTCGACCGCGGCACGCGACTGCTGCCCCTGCTGATGAATGGACGAGGCATTGCCAAACTTCTCGAAGAAGTGTGGCTTCATCGCCTCGAATACTTCGGGCAGAAGCGGGCTGGTCGCGTTGTTGTCTAGATACACCCTGCGCATGGCTAAACCTATTTTATCGTGTTAGTTAGATTCCGAATGAGCAACAGGGGATTCGGAGTGTTCCTCGCGGACTAAAGTCCGCGGGGAGCATCAAAAATAAACGACTTAGCCGCTGGCCTAAAGGCCAGCTCTTCCACCGTTTCGCCTATTTCCGTAGCCTGTAAAAGACGTGCCTCTTCAAGACCGTTTATGAGGCGAGTTCCAAGGCGGAGAAAAATACGCGCGCCCTGCGACGCGGGCCAGTCCATGATCCGAAAGAACTAGCGATGTTCGATCGGAACGTACTTGTTGGGATAAATCGGTCCCTGGTATTCCGCGCGAGGACGGATGAGCCGATTGTCGCTCAACTGCTCCATGACATGGGCGGTCCAGCCGGAGATACGCGAAACCGCGAAGACTGGGGTGAACAGGTCGATGTCGATGCCCAACGTGTGATAGGTCGAGGCTGAGTAGAAATCCACGTTGGCATTGAGCTTGCGCTCGGCGACGACGAACTCCTCGATCTTGCGCGAGATCTCAAACCACTTGGCGATGCCGCTGGAGTTGCCCAAGTCACGCGACATGGTCCGCAGGTGCGTGGCCCGAGGATCTTCGGTGTGGTACACGCGGTGACCGAATCCAGGGATCTTCTTTTTCTGAGCCAGCATGCCCTTCACGTAATCGACGGGGTCGGCACCGGAGGAGTCGATGGCTTCGAGAATGCGGAACACCGCTTCGTTGGCTCCGCCGTGCAACGGGCCCTTGAGGGCGCCGATAGCGGCAGTAATCGCCGAGTGCATGTCGCTGAGGGTGGCGGCAACTACGCGGGCGGCGAAGGTGGAGGCATTCAGTTCGTGATCAGCGTGCAGGATGAGAGCAATGTCGAGCGCCCTCTCGGCGGTGGCACTCGGAATTTCGCCATTCAACTGATACAAGAAGTTTGCGGCGTGCGACAGGGTGCGGTCAGGCTCGATTACTTGCCTGCCTTTGCGAATGCGGTCGTAGGCGGCAACCACGTAGGCGATCTGCGAGGTCAGGCGGATGGTTTTGCGAACGTTGGCTTCGGCGTCGTTTACCTTCTCTTCCGGATCGTAGTAGGACAGCGCGGAAACGATGGTACGCAGCACGTCCATGGGCAGCGCATGTTTGGGCGCCTGGTTCAAAAGGCTGATGATGGAGGCGTCGAGTTTGCGCTCGCGCGCCAGGTTCAGTTTCAACTCCTGCAACTGGGCGCGGGTTGGCAGATGTCCAAACCAAAGCAGGTAGCAACACTCTTCAAAATTCGAGTGGTCGGCGAGCTCGTGAATATCGATGCCGCGGTACGCAAGCACTCCCTGGTCGCCATCGATGTAACAGACGCTGGAATTGACGGCGGTCACGCCTTCCAGACCTTTCGGTGTATTAACGATACTGGACATGAAATCCTCGCTCAGTTCTTACGAACCGCACGTATTTACGATTTTAAGGCAGGCTGCGCGGCCTGAGGCTCCGTAAAATCACAGAATTGCGCAACTAACTTTTGTACTCCCCACACGCGAAACAGTCCAGTTTACCCGTCACTGTTCATTGCTGTCCGGCTCCCAAGGGCTTATATTTAAGGGTTTGCTTATAGTGTCCGGGCCCCGCTGTGGGCCCGGTCGAATCACTTCGCGGTTGAACCGCGTCCGGAGTCATCATGACCAAGCGTACTTTTATCCTTTTGTGTGTCCTATCCCTGACCCTCAGCAGCATGGCTTTCGCAGATGATGGGATGTGGCTGTTTAACGCGTTTCCCAAAGACAAAGTGAAAGCGAAATACGGATTTGAGCCGTCACAGGAGTGGCTCGACCATGTGCGACTTTCCTCGGCCCGGGCGCCGAACGGATCGTCCTCCTTCGTTTCGCCGGATGGCCTGATCTTCACCAACCACCATATCGCGCAAGGCTGCGTCCATGACCTTTCCACTGATGGGAAGGACTACATGAAGAACGGCTTTTACGCTCCGACACGCGCGGCAGAGCCCAAGTGTCCGGGGGTGGAGTTTGTCGTCCTGCAAGGCATGGAAGACGTCACAGCGAAAGTAAATGCTGCTTCGAAGCCGGGGATGTCATCCGCCGAGTCCGGAAAGGCGCAGCGCGAGGTGATGTCGAACCTGGAGAAGGAGTGCTCGGTCAACGGACTGCGCTGCGACGTGGTCACGCTTTATTCGGGCGCGCTGTATCACCTTTACAAGTACAAGAAGTACAGCGATATTCGCCTTGTGATGGCGCCGGAGTTCGGCATCGCGTTCTTCGGCGGGGATCCCGATAATTTCGAGTATCCCCGGTACGACCTCGACATTTCGTTCTTCCGGGCCTACGAGAACGACCAGCCGGCAAAGACTCCGGACTACCTGAAGTGGTCAAAAACAGGCGTGAAAGAAGGCGACCTGGTGTTTGTGTCGGGGCATCCCGGCAGGACCAGCCGATTGCTCACCATGGACCAGCTTGAGTTTCTGCGCGATTACCAGTACCCAGTGCTGATGAAGTCGTTCGCCAACTGGGTTGCAATGCTCGAGAAATACGGCGCCCAGTCGGAGGAAAATGCGCGCCAGTCGGAGAGCGATTTGTTCGGGACGCAGAACTCGGCAAAGGCATATGACGGCTACAACAGCGGACTGAATGACAAGTCCCTGATGGACAAGAAAGCGGCCGAAGAAAAGAGTCTGCGCAACTTCGTGAGCAACGACCCAAAGCTGAAGCAGGAATACGGTAATCCGTGGGAAGAGATTAGCAAGGCCGTCGATGTTCAGAAGCAGATATACAAACCCTACATCTATCTCGAAGAGATGGGCGGCTTCCGCGGATCACTGGCAAATTATGCACGCATGATCGTGCGCATTACCGCGGAAAAGGAGAAGCCCAACGGCGAGCGTTTGCGTGGCTTCCAGGATTCGGCCCTGCCCTCGTTGGAACAGCGGCTGTTTTCTACGGCTCCGGTGTACAAGTCGTTGCAGCAAGTACAACTGGCACAGAGTCTGAACGAGATGCAGCAAGTGCTCGGGGCGGACAATGATGCGGTCAAGAAAGCACTGGCCGGCAAGTCTCCCGAAGACCGCGCTAAAGAGGTGATCGAAGGAACTCAACTGCAGGATGTGGCGTTCCGCAAGCAGTTGTATGAAAGCGGCAAGACGGCGGTGGACGCGAGCAACGATCCGATGATTGTCATGATGCGCGGCATCGATCCCGACACCCGCGCGGTGCGCAAGCGCTACGACGACGATGTTGACACGGTGCTGCGCAAGAACGCCGGGGACATCGCTAAGATTCGCTTCGCGCAGGGCGGATTGAGCGTTCCTCCGGATGCGACGTTCACGCTTCGCCTCAGCTACGGCGACATCAAGGGCTACGAGCTGAAAGGCCAACACGTGTCGTGGTTCACCACCATGGGCGGGGCCTACGAACACGCAGCCAAACACGGCAGCAAGCCACCGTATGAACTGCCGGAGAGTTGGATCAAAGCCAAGGGCTCGCTCGATCTGAAGACGCCCTACGACACAGCTTCGACACCGGACATCATCGGCGGCAATTCGGGCAGCCCGCTGATTAACAAGAATGCTGAAGTGGTGGGCATCATTTTCGACGGCAACATAGAGTCGCTGCCGTGGAACTTTGTATACGACGACGTGGTGGGCCGGTCGGTCTCGACGGATTCACGCGCCATTATGGAGTCGCTGCGGAAGATTTATCATGCCGACGCACTGTCCGACGAGTTGACCGGAGCGCCAAGCGCTGGAGAATCGAAAGCCAGGAAGCCGGCGACACCGCAGAAGTAGGAAACGCTGTTAGTTGGCTGCTGCCCGCCTCGAACCTGGGGCGGGCTTTTCGTTGTGGATTTTAGACAGCGTTTCTTACGATACCGGATATGCCGGTCGGGTTACACTAATGCGCTGGCTGCCGCGCAGGTGTGGGGGGTTGTCTGAGATAAGTCCGCCCTGCGATCCGGCGACGCTATCTGCCGGCCTCAAGTAGCAAGAAATCAAGGGAGCACGCGTAATGGGTGGTAGCAATCCAGCGCCGGGTGGTCCGGGGATTCCTCCTCGATGGACGCGCGGAGCCAAAGACGCAGTCGGCACTGCTTACGCGGTCTCGAGTCGCGTCTGGTACACCATAGCCAATGGCGTCATCACCGAGGTGTACTACCCCACCATCGACACTCCCCAAATCCGCGACATTCAGTACCTGGTTAGTGACGGGGAGACATTCTTCCATGACGAACGCCACATGCAGACACAAATCAACTGCATCGGGACGGCGGCGCTGGGCTTTAAAATCACTAACTCCGACAGTGAAGGGCGCTACAGCATAGAGAAGCAGGTCATCGGTGATCCGCACCTTAGCTGCCTGCTAGTGCACACCCGTTTCAATGTCGCTCCGGCATGGCAGGGGAAGCTGCATCTCTACGTGTTGTGCGCTCCGCATCTCGAGATCGGAGGGCGGCACAACAATGGCGAAGTAGCCGAAGCGCGCGGGCGGCGTTTCCTCATGGCGTATCGCAACATTTCCTATCTAGCGATTGCGGCAAGTCTGCCCTTCAGCAAGCTGTCGTGTGGATACGTCGGGGTCAATGACGGTTGGACCGACCTCTCCCACAATTTCCAGATGGACTACCAGTACGACACGGCTCTGGATGGCAATATTGCGCTCACTGCCGAGGTCGATCTCTCCACAGGCACCGAATTCACGCTCGGCCTGGGTTTCGGACATACGCTCCATAGCGCCACTACCACGGTTTATCAATCGCTGAGCATTCCCTTCGAAGCCAAGTTGCTCAATTTCAATGAGCAGTGGGACCGCACCAGCAAGCGTTTTTCGCTTCTCAATCGAGTTGTCGCCATCGACTCGACCCTGTTCGAGCGCAGCGTGAATTTGTTGCTCGCACACGAAGACAAGGCCTATCCGGGAGCCATGATCGCCAGCCTCAGCATTCCGTGGGGTGAAGACAAGGGCGACGCTGACCTGGGCGGCTATCACCTGGTGTGGACGCGCGACATGGTGAACGGCGCGACCGCATTGCTTGCGGTGGGCGACGCCGTGACGCCCTTGCGCGCGCTGGTGTACCTGGCTATTTCGCAACGCGGGGACCGCGGTTTCTACCAGAACTTCTGGATCGACGGCCGGCCTTACTGGACGGCCACACAGCTGGATGAAGTCTCGTTCCCCATCCTGCTGGCATGGCGCATGTGGAAAGCGGACGCGCTGCGCAACTTCGATCCTTACGTCACTGTGCAACGAGCGTGCGGATTCTTGATTCGTGAAGGGCCGGCCACGGCCCAGGAACGATGGGAAGAAGCGGGTGGCTACTCGCCATCAACGCTGGCCTGCAATATTGCTGGACTGATTTGTGGAGCAGAGTTCCTTGAATCGCGTGGTGACAAGCACACTGCCGACTTTGTGCGCACCTATGCCGACTTTCTCGAATCCCATGTGGAGAAGTGGACGGTTACCAATCAAGGTTCGCTGGTTCCGGGAATCGAGCGGCACTATATTCGCATAAATCCCGCAGTCAGTTCGCATGGAGCCTGCGGGGACGAAGATCCTGACCAAGGTGTCGTGACCCTTGCCAACCAGCGCCCGGGCGAGCAGTCGAAGTATCCCGCGAAAGACATAGTGGATGCGGGATTTCTGGAATTGGTGCGCTTCGGAATCCGGAAACCAGGCGATGCTCTAGTCGAGCAGTCACTGAAAGTCATTGACGCGGTTCTGAAGGTTGACACACCCAATGGACCCTGTTGGAAGCGTTACAACCACGACGGCTACGGCCAGCGTGACGACGGCGGTCCATTCGACGGCTGGGGTGTGGGAAGACCATGGCCGCTGCTGACGCTGGAACGCGCTATGTACGAACTGTCCGCCGGGCATGACGTTGATCCATATTTGAAGGCAGTGAACAATTTTTCAACCGGGATAGGATTGATTCCAGAGCAAGTCTGGGACGCCCCGGACCTTCCCGAAGCCTACATGTATTTCGGCAAGGCCACCGGATCAGCCGATCCCTTGATGTGGGCCCACGCCGATTATGTGAAATTGCTGCGGTCAGTGGCGGATGGGAAAGTCTTCGACCTGGTCGATCCGGTCGCCGAACGTTACCGCAACGACAAGCCGCGGTCGGTCATCGAAGTATGGAAGATGAATCGCCAGGTCAAGTGCGTGCCCGCGGGGGCACTGCTGAGGATACAAGCGTCCTCGGCATTCCTGCTGCATTGGAGCGATGACGACTGGACGACCAAGCATGATTCTGCGTCCATACCCACCTCGATCGGAGTTGAATATACGGATGTCCAAGTTGCATCATCGCGAACCACTCCTATACGCTTCACTTTTTATTGGCCGCAGCAGTCCCAATGGCAGGGTGAGGATTACAGCGTCGATATTGCCGGGTGAATGAACCGATACCAGAAAGAAAGGTGACCATCAGTGAGCAGCCAAGCTAGCATTCCCGCGCAGGACAACAAACAAGTAATCGCCGTGGCCAAGGCGGAGCAACAACTTGAACAGCTCTGCATCAACACGGTCCGCACGCTTTCCATGGATGCGGTGCAAAAGGCCAACAGTGGCCATCCTGGAACTCCGATGGCGCTGGCTCCGCTGGCCTTTGTGATTTGGGACCGCTTCCTGCGTTTTAATCCCCGCAATCCTCAGTGGCCGGGTCGCGACCGCTTCGTTCTGTCCAACGGCCATGCCTCGATGCTGCTCTATTCGATGCTGTATTTGACCGGCTACGATTTGACGCTGGACGACCTCAAGAACTTCCGTCAGTGGGGATCTAAGACCCCAGGGCACCCCGAGTACGGCCTCACCGCCGGGGTAGAGACAACGACTGGCCCGCTCGGCCAGGGCATCAGCAATTCCGTGGGGATGGCCATTGCCCAGCGCTGGTTTGCATCGCAGTTCAACCGCGACGGCCACGATCCATTTGACTACCGCATCTATGCGGTTTGCGGCGATGGCGACTTGATGGAAGGAGTCTCCAACGAGGCTGCGTCGATCGCCGGACACCTTGGACTGTCGAATCTCATCTGGTTCTACGACAACAACCACATCACGATTGAAGGCAATACGTCACTGGCCTTCTCCGACGATGTGGCTACGCGTTTTCTGGCGTGGCACTGGAACGTGCAGCACGTTGGCGACGTCAATAACCTTGCTGCGTTGGATCGCGCGATCCGAGAGGCCCAGAAGGAGACCCAGCGGCCGTCCATGATCATCGTGAACAGCCACATTGGGTGGGGCGCTCCTGACAAACAGGACACGGCTGAAGCGCACGGCGAACCTCTGGGAGTGGAGGAGATTCGCCTCACCAAAATTAATTATGGCTGGCCGCCGGATGCGCAATTCCTGGTGCCGGAAGAAGCGAAATCCTACATGGGAAAGGCCGTCGATCGCGGCGCCAAGTGGGAGCAGGAGTGGAACGATAAATACAAGGCATGGGCGCAGGCTTTCCCGGAACTCGCCAAGGAATGGGATCTGATCGCGAAGCGAGAGCTGCCGCAAGGCTGGGACAAGGACATTCCCACGTTCCCCGCAGATGCGAAGGGTGTCGCTACCCGCGAATCGAATAACAAGGTGCTGAATGCGGTTGCCAAGAATGTGCCGTGGCTGATCGGGGGCGCCGCCGACCTCGCTCCTTCGACCAAGACGCTAATCAATGACGGTGGAAGTTTCGAGCGCGGTGATTACTCGGGACGCAACTTCCACTTTGGCATTCGCGAACATGCCATGGGTTCCATCGTGAACGGCATGTGCGTGTCAGGACTGCGCGCGTATGGGGCAACGTTCTTTATCTTTTCCGACTACATGCGTCCGGCCATTCGCTTGGCCGCCCTGATGGACCTGCCCGCGATCTTCATCTATACGCATGATTCCATCGGGCTGGGTGAAGACGGGCCCACCCACCAGCCCATCGAACAGCTTGCGTCGCTGCGCGCGATGCCGAGGCTACTGGTGTTCCGTCCGGCTGACGCCAACGAGGTTGCGGAAACCTGGCATTACATCATGCAACTCAAGCACGAGCCAGTAGCGCTTGCGCTCAGCCGTCAGGCGCTTCCCACGTTCGATCGGACCAAGTACGGTTCCGCGGTGGGTGTGGCCAAGGGCGCGTATGTGCTGGCCGATTCCAAGGGAACTCCGGACGTCATACTGATGGGGACTGGCTCGGAGGTGCAACTCTGCGTGGGAGCCTACGAGAAGCTGACGGCCGAGGGCGTGAAGGTGCGAGTTGTTTCCATGCCGTCGTGGGAGCTATTTGCAAAGCAGCCGGCCGAGTACAAGGCTGAAGTTCTGCCTGCCGCGGTGAAAGCCCGGGTGGCGGTGGAAGCAGGAGCTACTTTCGGATGGAAGGAATATGTTGGTGATGATGGCGAAGTTGTGGGGCACGATGATTTTGGGGCGTCGGCTCCCATCAACGACTTGATGTCGCACTTTGGATTCACGGTTGACAACGTAGTTGCCAAGGCGCGCGAGACCATCGGCAAAACCAAGTCGTAGGTTGACGAGGCGCATTTGCCGCGAGAACCGACGCACGCAAGGAGGTGACACTCATGTCAACGACAACCGCGGTCAGGACGGCGCAGTTTGGCGTTATTGGCCTCGGCGTGATGGGCTCAAACCTCGCCCTGAATGTCGAGGACCATGGGCACACGGTGGTGGTGTGGAACCTGGAGACCGAGTGGGTCGACCGTCTGCTGCAAAAGAATCCAGGACGGCAGATCATTGGGGCAAAAACGCTGCAAGAGTTCTGCCGCGCGCTGGAGCGTCCTCGCCGCATCCTGATGATGATCACGGCGGGCGATCCCGTCGATCAGACGCTGCAAAGACTATCGCCCTACCTCGCGCCGGGCGACATCGTCATTGATGGTGGCAACTCCTACTTCAAAGACACCATCCGCCGCGAAGCCAACTCTCGCCAGACCATGGTCCATTTCTTCGGAATGGGCGTCTCCGGCGGCGAAGAGGGCGCTCGTCACGGCCCGTCGCTGATGCCCGGAGGCTCGCGCGAGGCTTACAACCACGTTTCTCCAATCCTGCAGTCGATCGCTGCGAAGAGCGATTCAGGACCGTGCGTTGGCTATGTTGGACCAGACGGCTCGGGTCACTTCGTGAAGATGGTGCACAACGGCATTGAGTATGGCGACATGCAGCTCATCGCCGAGGCGTACGAAATCCTGCATAAAGCGCTGCGCCTGAGCGCTCAGGAGTTGTCGGACATCTTCGCGGAATGGAACCGCGGCCCGCTGGAGTCGTACCTCATCGAGATCACCGCCAAGATTTTCGGTGTGACCGATCCTGAGACCGGCGAGCCGTTGGTCGACATGATCCTCGACAAAGCGGGGCAGAAAGGCACGGGCAAGTGGACAGCCCAGATCGCGCTCGAGCTTGAGGTGCCGGTACCTACCATCACGGCGGCGATTGACGCCCGCGCGCTCTCCAGTTTGAAGGACGAACGCGTCATTGCGAGCCAGTTAATCCACTCGTCTGCCGGCAGCGCATTCAGCGGAGAGAGACGAGATTTGATCCAGGCGGTGCACGACGCCTTGTATGCCTCAAAGATCTGTTCGTATGCGCAAGGCATGAGCTTGATTCGCGCTGGATCGGATGAATGGCAATGGGACATTAACCTGCGCGAGATGGCGCGGATCTGGAAGGGTGGCTGCATCATCCGGGCGCGCTTTTTGGACTCGATTATGCGCGCATTCGAGCGCCAACCCGATCTTCCCAACCTGTTGCTCGACTATGAGTTCATGACATGGATTCGCAGGTCGGAGCAGTCATGGCGCAAGCTGATTGCAACGGCGGTGCAGATGGGGATTCCGGTTCCTGCTCTTTCGGCGTCAGTGTCGTATTTTGACAGTTACCGCAGCGCGCAGTTGCCGCAAAACCTGACCCAGGCGCAGCGTGATTTTTTTGGGGCCCACACCTATCAGCGAGCGGACCGTCCGACTGCTGGCTTTGTCCACTCTGACTGGACGACTCTGTTCGCAAAATCTTCCCGACCGTCCGGAGGAACAAAGTGAGTACGGCAATACACCCCGAGCCATTCAAAATAACGCAACCCAGTTTGCCCAAGGCAGGTTCGTGCCTGCTGGTAATTTTCGGCGGTACCGGCGACCTGACTCGCCGCAAACTGATCCCGGCACTGTACGACCTGGCATGCATAGGCTGCACCAATCCTAATTTTGACGTCCTCGGCATCGGTCGCACCCAACTCACGGACGAACAGTTTCGGGAGCGGATGCACGAAGGCGCGGCGAAGTCGAAGGACGCGCGCAACTATAGCGAGGACGGCTGGAGCGATTTTGCCAAGCGCCTGCACTATCTCGTCGGAGACGCCAATCATCCCGACTTCTATCCGCTTTTGAAAGCGAAGATCGCGAAGATGCAAAAAGATGGCGCCAGCGAGAACGTGCTGTTCTACGTTTCGACGCCGGCATCCCTGGCTCCGCCGATCGTGGAGGGACTTGGCCAGGCCGGGCTCGCGAAGAACAGCAGTGGATGGACCCGCATCGTTCTGGAGAAACCCTTTGGGCATGATCTGAAGAGTGCGCAGGACCTGAATGCGATTGTCTCTCGCGTGTTCGACGAGGACTCGGTTTATCGCATCGACCACTACCTGGGGAAGGAGACGGTCCAGAACATCATGGTGTTCCGCTTTGGAAACTCCATGTTCGAGCCTATCTGGAACCGCAATTACATTGACTACATCGAGATTACGGCGGCTGAAACCTTGGGCGTCGAAAACCGCGCGGCATTCTATGAAGAGACCGGCGCGTTGCGCGACATGGTAGCCAATCACCTGCTGCAGTTGCTGACCCTCACGGCGATGGAACCGCCGGTGGCGTTCGACGCCAATTCGGTGCGCGAGTTGAAGGTGCAGGTGCTGCGCGCAATTCGCCCGATGTCCGTTGACGAAGTGGCGAAACGGACAATCCGCGGACAGTACGGGCCGGGAAAAATCAATGGGGTCGAGGTTCCGGGCTACCGCCAGGAGCCGGGGGTGAATCCCAATTCGCACACCGAAACCTACGTGGCGGTTGAATTCCACGTGGACAACTGGCGCTGGGCCGGAGTTCCCTTTTACGTGCGCGCAGGCAAACGCCTGGCGAACCAGCTCACGGAAATCGCCGTACACTTCAAGCGCACTCCCCAGGCGCTGTTTGCGCGAAATCCGGGCGACGTTCATCACAACGTCATCACCATGCGCATTCAGCCGAACGAGGGGATTTCGCTGAATTTCGGCGCTAAGACGCCGGGATCACACATGCGCGCCAGCCGCGTCAACATGGACTTCTCCTATCGCGATGCATTCGGCACGGCGACCCCGGTGGCTTACGAAACTCTGTTGCTGGACGCAATGCGCGGTGACGCGACCCTGTTCACACGGCGCGACGAGACCGAAGCGGAATGGCGTATTATCACGCCCATCGAGGAGGCATGGACGCAGCTTCCCGCGCCTGAATTTCCCAATTACGCGGCTGGCAGCGAAGGGCCCGAGAATGCCGATTCTCTCATCAGGCATGATCGCAATCGCTGGCGTTCGCTGAAAAGAGAGAACGGCTGGGACCTCTGATGACTGAGTTGAAGCCGGCAAAACGCGTGGCCCTTGTTCTGTCGGACATCGACGGTACGTTGCTCGACAACGACAAGAAGCTCACGCCCGGAGCGCCCGCCGCGGTACTGCGCCTGTATGACGCTGGAATACGGTTCACCCTGGCGAGCGCCAGACCGCCACGATTGACCCGCGAACTGGTTCTCGAACTCCACGTTTGCGAGCCCATTGCGTGCTTCAATGGCGCGTTGTTTGTCAGCGCTGATGAAACCGTGCTTCACCAGTTGCCTATGGCTCCGGCCGATGCGCAGCAGGTTGCGAACCACATCTTCCAAAGTGGCTTCGATTTGTGGGTCTATGCGGGAACGGATTGGTACGTGAGCAACCCCTCGGGACCGCACGTGGAACACCAGGAAGAACTCATGAAGGGCAAGGCGACTCCGCTACACACGCACGATATGTCGCAGTTCCATGTGCTCAAGATGGTTGGCGTGAGCGACGACTCTGCAGCCTTAGCCGCGGCTGAAGAACAGATGGCCGGCCTTCCGTGCACCTCCATCTCAGCCACCCGCTCCAGCCCGTACTATCTCGACGTAACCGATGCGAAGGCCAACAAAGGGCAGGTTGCCCTGACGCTCTCCGAAATGCTGCATACACCCACCAGCCAGATCGCAACCATTGGCGACATGAATACCGACGCTCTTATGTTCCGGCAAACCGGCGTCAGCATCGCCATGGGCAACGCTCTTGACGACGTCAAGGCGCAGGCCAAGTACGTGACCGAGAGCAATGAGGAAGACGGGTTTGCCTACGCGATGGACCATTTCGTGCTCGGGCTCGCCGAAGACCAGGCGGCTGCCGACTGAGCGATGGTAATCATCCTCATGGGAGTGACGGGATCGGGCAAGACCACGATTGGCCTGGCTCTGGCCGCGGCTCTGCAGTGGCGATTTGCTGACGCCGACGACTTTCATTCGCCATCCAACGTGGCCAAGATGAAGACGGGCATTCCGCTGGACGATGCTGACCGCTTACCGTGGCTTGCATCTCTCCACGAGGCGATCGCCGCCTGGTTGGAAGCCGGCACCAATGTCGTGCTGGCGTGTTCCGCGCTGAAGCAAACCTATCGCGAACAGTTGCTGGTCAGTCCCGATGTCAAGTTGGTTTACCTGCGCGGCAGTCGCGAGCTGATCTCGCAGCGACTCTCGCAACGCCATGGGCACTACATGGACCCCAATCTTCTGCCCAGTCAATTCGCCACGCTGGAAGAACCTCGCGAAGCAGTGGTGGCGGATGTAGATGCAACTGTGCCCGATAGCGTTGCCTACATACGCAAGGCGCTGGGCGTCTAGTCCGTTGACGCAACGTCCTGGGCACGGCCCTTCCACTCCCCGCCGCGGCCCGACCAGAACTTGAACGCCGAATGAATTGTCGCAAGCATATAGAAGCAGGCGCTGAACGGCAGGGTGAGGGCCCATGCTGGGTTCAAGCTATAAAATCGCACCATCGAAAGAAAGGTTGCCGACATCAGCAGCCAGCTAACCGCTCCAACGACCGCCAAGGTTCGGTTGCCACTCAGAAGCAACCCCAAGGGGAGCAGATAGGTTATCGCCAGGCCAACCAGCGCGCCCAGCAGTAGCCAAGCCGAATGTTGTAGCTGGTTAAAGGCAGTGCGGGCGATCATGCGTTCGATTTCGCCGAAGGTCCCGTAAATGCGAGTGCTTTGTGCATCCGGGGTCACGCCGAGCCACACCCTTCCGCCGGATTGCTTGACAGCCCGCGCCAGCGCGCAGTCATCGATAATCTGGTTGCGAATCGCTGCCATCCCGCCCGCCTGCTCCAGGGCTTGCGGACGAATCAGCATGCAGCCTCCGGCAGCTCCAGCGATTTTGCGGTGGGGATCGCGAATCCAGGCGGGTGGATATAGCAGGAAGAAGAAGAACACGAAGGGCGGGACCAGGAGCCGCTCTGCGACAGTCTGGCAGTGCAACTTGACCATAAACGACGTCAGGTCGTAGTTTCCTGCTTCGGCGATCGCAACCAACTTCGCGACATTGTCCGGCGAGTGTTGTATGTCAGCGTCGGTCAGCAGCAGGAATCTCGGGCGCAACCGCATGGCCTGCTGAACACCCTGCTCCACAGCCCAGAGTTTACCCGTCCATCCCGTGGGCAAAGCTGTACTGGCGATCGTGTCCAGAGCTTCGGACCGTCCGCAACTGCGAGCTGCTTCACGCGCGGCCTCAGAAGTCCCGTCTGAGCTGTGATCGTCAACCACGAAGATGTGAATGGACCGGACACAGGTTTGTCGCAGCAACGACTGGACCGTCGCACCGATGACATCCGCCTCGTCACGGGCCGGGATAACCACCGCAATTGTGCCATCAAGTTCAGTCGCCGGTTGCACATCAGCACGAAGGCTCGACACTCTCCAGAACATTCCGTGGGCTATGAGCAGGTAGATCCAAATAGCAAGACAAACTACTCCGCTGATGGGCGCGACGTAATACATTCGTTTTTAGTTTATCCGGAACCGAGTGGCCGATCGGATCCAGAAAGAGTGCCGTGTTGATCATGCGAACACGCGGACCGCGTCAGACAACGCTTCCCTCTCGCGATCCGGATCACCGCGCGAAAATCTATCTGTTGCAGTTCGCCGTTAACCTGCTACACTCTCCCGCGGTTCCCTATGACACTACCCATGGCTCCACTTCGCACCCAACTCTACGACGATCCCGACGGGAAGTTCGTCCACGACGTGGTACTCGAGTCCTGCAGGCGGCATGGCGAGAAGATCGCCATCGTGGACATGTCTTGCACACCGCCCCGGCGCATCAGCTATGGCGAGTACGCCGAACTGCTTGAGCGCACAGCTCACGGGTTGGTCGCAGCCGGCATCCGGCCGGGTGAGATGATTGGCATCTTCTTGCCGAATTGCTGGGAATTTGGCGTCGCGTTCCATGCCGCGACCATGGTGGGCGCCATTCCCACAACGATGAACCCGACGTATCGCGACCGCGAAGTCCATCACCAGATGGAGACTTCGGATGCGGTGGCGCTGATCAGCGATGGACCACTGCTGGAAGGCATCAACCTGTCGGACCTACCCGCGCTGCGAAATGTGTACACCATCCGCACCGCAACACCGGGCGGTTCCGAGCCGATGAGCAAACTCTACTCTTCAACTGCGCGCGTCAGTTTGCCCACGCCCGAGCATGACCCACGATTGACCATTGCGACTCTGCCCTTCTCCAGCGGCACCACGGGATTGCCGAAGGGCGTGATGCTTTCGCACCACAATCTGGTCGCCAACGTGTACCAGACTCTGACATCGGGGGAAACAGGATGCATCGGAGGAAACGACGTAGTTTTGTGTTTTCTGCCGATGTACCACATCTACGGAATGACGGTCGGCTTGAACCTCTGCCTGATGCGCGGGTGCACCGTTGTCCTGATGCCGCGCTTCGACTGCGAAGGTTCGCTGCGAACCATTGTCGATGAAGGTGTGACCATGGCCCTTTGCGTTCCGCCCGCGTTGTTGGCTTATTGTCACGCGCGTGATGCGGGAAAGTTTCCTCGCGAGCATGGTCTGCGCTGGGTGAAGTGTGGTGCGGCCCCGCTGGCGCCGGACCTGGCGCGACGCTTCACGGAGGCGACGGGCATACCCATCCGGCAGGGCTATGGCATGACCGAAGCTTCGCCGGTCACGCACATGGGCTACCTCGATCCGCAGTTCTATAACAGCGCCTCGATTGGCGGCCCCGTCGCCCAGACGGAATGCCGCGTACTGGACGAAAACGGCAACGATGTTCCGCAGGGCGAACTCGGTGAGTTGGTCATGCGTGGCCCGCAATTCATGCTGGGATATTGGAAATCACCGGATGCCACTGCCGCGGTGGTGCACGATGGGTGGTACTGGTCCGGCGACGTCGTCCGCGTGGACGAGCAAGGCCTGTACTTTGTTGTGGATCGCCGCAAGGAGATGATGAAGTACAAAGGCTTCTCGATCGCTCCGGCAGAAGTTGAAGGCGTCCTGCTCGAGCATCCCGCGGTGCGCGACTGCGGTGTGGTTTCACGGGTCGATGAGGCGTCAGACGAAATTCCCTGCGCGTTCGTTGTTTTGCGCGAAAGCCATCTTGAAACCGAACAAACAACAGAAAGTATTCGTGACTTTGTAGCCGAGCGGCTCACCCATTACAAGATGCCGCGTGAAATCCACTTTGTGCAGAGCATTCCCCGGACGGCTTCGGGTAAAATCCTCCGGCGGGATTTGAGGAAACTGTTCTGAGGGATTGGGCTAGCGGCGGTTGTCGGTCTGTGGCTCAGGATGGATCAGCACGCGGAAAAGGTCCGGCACCTCCTGCCGGAACCTGCTCTCCAGCGCGGTCTGAATGTCGTGCACCCGCGCCAGCGGAAGGTCGTCCTTCATAGTGCAGTGCAGCGAAAGATAGAGCCGTCCCGCCACCCTCTTGAACATCAGGTCATGAGCATCGACGACCTCTGGGAAGGCCCCGGTGGCCAACTGTATGCGACGTTCGAAGCTGGGTGCATCCACCAGGCCGTCGCTGGTTTCGATGGTCGCAGGCTCGCTCTCGATGTGGGTCAGGATGCTGGATATTTCAGGAACGTCGCGGCGCATCTCGCTTTCCAGGCGTGTGACCCGGTCGTGAGCGTCCTTGAGCGGCATGCGCTCGTCAAGCTCGACATGCTGCTCGACATGCAGCGCGCCATGGATATCCTGCACGCTGATGTCGTGTACGTTGAGATTGTTCCTGGTAGCCACCGCGCGGATGCGATCGAACAGGCTTTCACCGCGACTGGCGCGAGCTACAGCGTTTACCACTACATCGGCTCCCGGCAACAGCTCCCGAATTCGCGATGATACCTCGTTGGCAACCTGCTCCGATTTTTGGAAGGTCACATTCCTTGACATAGCCATGGAGACATCGGCGAAATAATTGCTGCCGCCGCGACGAATGCGCACGCGATCGATCTCCAGCACTCCGTCAACGCGGGAAACGGCGTCGATGATTTTGGAGCGCACGCCTGCCGGAGCGCCGTCGAGAAGCGCGTCAATGGTCTGCCGCGCCAGGCGCCAACTGACATACACCACGATGCAGGCAACCACCAAGGCCGCGATGGGATCGGCTTTTGCCAACCAAGAGATGGAAGAAGTGCGCCCCGCCAACACCAGACCCAAACCAAGAATCACCACCGCGCTGGACCAGATGTCGGTGCTGAAATGGAGTGCGTCGGCCAGCAGTGCCTGGCTGTCATACTTATCGGCGATTCGCTTCAGCCGGCGGGAGCGCCAGAAGTCAACCATGATTGAAATAGCCATGACGACGAAGGCCCAAACGCTTGGTTCAATCTCGACCGAGTGAAAGAATAGCCGCTTGGTGGCCTCGTAGACGATCCAGAGGCAAGTCAGCAACAATAGTCCGGTTTCGATGAATGCGGAGAAGTTCTCGACTTTTCCATGGCCATATTGGTGATCGGCGTCAGCAGGCTTGTCAGAGACGCGAACCGACAGGTAAGTGATCGCCGCGGCCACAAGGTCGAGACCAGAGTGTGCGGCTTCAGATAAGATTCCCAGGCTGCCGGTGGATATTCCCACGACGATCTTCAGGGTGGTGATCGCCACCGCGGCGTAGACCGAGTTCAGGGCGACTGACTGTTTTTCTGACTGCCGCGCATCAATGATGGGGGACTCAGACATAAAGGTGTTGATGACTCATGCCGGCTCCCTCGATTGCGATGGGGATCGACATCCTATGATACGATTTTCTGTAACTGCCACGGCGCTACAAGCGACCCTTTCCCGGAGGACGACCCTTTCATGCAACGTCAGATCATAGCGGTTCTTGCGCTTTCGTGTGTTCTCATCACTGCTGGTTATGCACAGACGACCAGTGGAGGCGCGGTCCCAGTTCCTAGAGCCCATGGCGCGGGAAGACCGGCCGCAGCCGCTACTGCCGATAGTGGCGCGTCGACAGCTAACCCAAGCAAAGTTGGCATGGACGAGCCTGTCATCACATTGAAGGGCGGTTGCGAGCCGATCGGCGACATTACGCCCGCCAAGGATTGCGTCAGCACGGTCACCCGCGCTCAATTCGAGAAGATGATCAATGCGTTGCAGCCTGACATGGCTGCCGAGGCCAAGCGGGGATTCGCAACCAACTATGCGCGTCTGCTGGTTTTTGCCGACGCGGCTCGGGCCCTTCACCTGGAGAACGATCCCAATGTGTTGCAGATTATGCAGTTCGTAAGTCAGCAAGTCCTGGCTGAGGGGCTCAAGCGCCATTTCACGGAACAGTACGCGCATCCCAGTGATCAGCAGATCCAGGACTACTACAACCAGAACAGCTCCAAGTATCTGGAAGCTACCATTGAGCGCATCATCATTCCGAACAACCCTGGAACTGGCGATAAACCGGAGGCGAGCGGCGCACAAGCGGCCGCAACAGCCGAGAAGATTCGGCAGCGCTGGGTTGCTGGCGAAGACCCAGTCAAACTTCAGCAGGCAGCGTTCGAGGCAGCCGGCGTCACCGGAGCTTCTACGCCTGAAATCAATCTGGGCTCCAGGCGTCCAGGCAGTCTGCCGGTCGATCAGGAGAGCGTATTTCAGCTGAAGGCCGGCGAGGTTTCGCAGGCCTATAGTGACCCGGCGGCGGCTTATCTTTACAAGGTCGTGACTGTACGGCAAATTCCGCTGAGCGAGGTCAAGGACTCGATCGTGAAGACTCTGCAGCAACAGCAATTGCAGGAAAAGTTGGAAGCGATTGGAAAGTCAGCCACCCCAGTGCTGAACGACGAGTATTTCGGACCAGCGCCTGGTCCGGTTGCTCCGCCTGCGGGAGGCCCGCCGACTCCAGGTGGCCAGCCGCAACCCGGCAATCCGCCGAAGTAATGCGATGACGCAGCCCACGGCAACTGTGCTGGTGACGGGGATCTCGGGAAATCTGGGGACTAGGCTCCTGCCCATGTTGTCGGAGTTTCGCGTGGTGGGCGTGGACCTGCGCCCACCCGAAAGTTCCCAGCCGATAGAATTCCACGCGATGAACCTGGGGCATGAAGCGTCATGCCGCGAACTCACCCAAGTGCTTCGCCATACGGGTGCGCGTTCGGTGGTTCATCTCGCATTTGTGCCAGACCCCCTCCGCGCTGGGGTGGTCGATGTCGAACGCATGTGGCAGATCAACGTGGCCGGCACCGCGCGGGTAATGGAAGCCATCAGCGTCGTCAATCGTACGGGTGGCCATGTCCGCCAATTCATTTTTCCCAGCAGCGTCGCGGCCTACGGCCCCGAAACCCCGGGGCCCGTCATGGAAGATTTTCCTCTGCGGGCGCACACGCTTCCCTATGCGATCCACAAGCGTGAGAGTGACGAGGTGGTGCGCTATCGCGCCGAGAGCATTGGCGAGTGCCGCACTTACATTCTGAGGCCACACATCTTCACCGGCGCGAGCACGCAGGGTTACATGGTGGGTGCGCTGCGGGGGACGCCACAGGGCAATAGCAGACGGGCGGCGCGCATGCGAGCGGAAGGTAAGCGCTTGCCGATCATGCTTCCCCGCGGGAAACAATACGATGAACGGCGCTTTCAGTTCGTACATGTGGACGACGTGGCACGCCTGGTCGTCTATCTTCTCCACCGTCCGCATAGCGATCCGCCAGTGACGATTCTGAACGTTGCTGGTCACGGTGATCCACTCTCGATCCAATCCTGTGCGGAAATTGCGCAAGCCAAGATAAGGCGAGTTCCGACCCGCGCCGTGTACCGATTGGTATTGCGAACGTTGTGGAAGTGGGGGATCTCGTCGATACCACCCGAGGCATCGCCGTACATGATCGGTTCCTACACCGTGAACACTACACGCCTGCAACAATTCCTCGGCTCGGACTACTCGCGGGTAATGCACTACTCGGTGGAAGATGCGCTGCGCGCCAGCTTCGAACACCAGTAGGATGACAGGCGCAACAAATCACAGCTGCTCAGATTGAGCTATTTCAGGCCGCGGTACAGGCCTGCAATTCCGAAGGTGTACGGCGTCCAAGATACCTCGCGGAAACCTGCAACCCGCATGCGTTGCAGCATCTCTTCCGGAGCTGGAAAACGCTGCACCGATCTCGGCAGATAAGCATACGGACCACGCACTCCGGAAATGACTGTGCCAATCGCTGGTAGAACGTGGCGGAAGTACACGCGGTAAACCGCGCCGATGAGCCCTTTAGGTTCGCCAAAATCGAGAATGCCAATTTCACCACCGTCCGCGAGTACGCGATAGACTTCAGCCAGGCCACGATCGTAATTGACCAGATTGCGGAACCCGAACGCCGCCGTCACTAAGTCGAACTGACCGATGGGAAACGGGAGGTTCAATGCGTCAGCTTCTACCCACCGAATCTTCCTGACGCCAGTCTTTTCGCGTGCCCTGACCAACATGGGATGCGAAAAATCGGCGCCAATTAATCCCGCCGATGCACTCTTCATGCGCCGGTGCAAGGCAAACGTCATGTCGCCGGTTCCGCAGCAAAGATCAAGTACCTGGGCATCCTGGCGTGAAAGAATCGAGTCAAACATCCTCGCAGTACGGTTCCACCACAAGCGATCGACGTTCATCGAAAGCGCGTGGTTGAGGAAATCGTATTTCGGCGCGATCGAGCTGAACATTTCGCGGACGGCCACGGCTGCCGACGCCTCATCGCGAGCACCAACCGGAGCGGCACCCACGACCCGACGTTCGCTATCGCCAGTCGTTGGATGTCCCACATCTTCTGGTTTCACAGAATTCATTGTGCCTTCGATAGCTGACTGATTTCTTCGGCGGCTTCGATCACTGCGCGCCCCGGAACAGTATTGATCACGTCCACCTTGCCAATCGCAGTAGGCAGAATGAAGTGCGGCACGCCGCCCATCGTCTTTTTATCAGACTGCAGCAACTTCAGGATGCGCTTGCCGTTGACTTCCACACTCGGAAGCGATCCATACGCGAGCACCATTGCAATGATGCGCTGTGCCGTACTTGCATCGGTGACGTTGAGACGCCTACCGATCACCGCTGCCGCCACCATACCCCATCCAACCGCTTCACCATGCAGGAAGTGCTTATACTTAGTGGCCGATTCCAATGCGTGTCCGATGGTATGGCCGAAGTTCAGGATGCGCCGCTCGCCGCCCTCTCGCTCGTCAGCGCTCACCACGTCGGCCTTCACCTTCACGCATTCCACGATCAGGCGTTCGAGAAGCTCGCCGTCTCTGCGCAACAGATCTTCGCGGTCGGTTTCCATCAACTCGAAAATCCGTGGGTTCCGGATAACGCCATACTTCATGGCCTCAAACAAGCCGGAACGGTATTCGCGATCGGGCAACGTCGAGAGCACTTCTGGATCGGCCAGCACGGCCAGCGGCTGGTGAAACGTTCCGATCAGGTTCTTTCCTGAAACCAGGTTCACGCCCGTCTTGCCGCCGATGGCGGAGTCCACCTGCGCCACAAGCGTGGTCGGAACCTGGATTATGGGAATGCCCCGCATGTAGATCGATGCGAGAAATCCGGCGACATCGCCTACCACGCCTCCGCCCAGGGCGATCACAACCGACCTCCGGTCTGCCCCAAGGCGCACCATCTTCGTCGCTAATTTCTCGACCGCAATCAGTCGCTTGGACGTCTCGCCATCGGCCATTTCCAGCACCGCGAGTGGCCGTCCCGCCTGCGCGAAGCTCTCAATCAGCGGAGATCCCCACAGTTTTAGGATCGGCTCCGAGGAG
>Ga0207927_1000252_pt1 | contig 22773 bp, 15 predicted proteins | sample NGESurdeep072012_2_FD_184456 | JGI IMG/M metagenome (GOLD analysis project Ga0207927, IMG submission 184456) | Arctic peat soil microbial communities from Barrow, Alaska - NGEE Surface sample 210-2 deep-072012 (SPAdes) | ecosystem: Environmental > Terrestrial > Soil > Wetlands > Peat ... | reverse complement strand
ACGGCGGTGCTGTTCTCCTCGGCCTTTCCGGGGATGTTCAACACGTTCATCCGCTGGCAGTTCCAGCGCACCTACGACGCGATGCTGGCGGCGCCGGTGGATGTCGAGGAGCTGATCACGGCGGAGGTGCTGTGGATCTCGCTGCGGGCGGGGGTGTACGGGATGGCGCCGCTGCTGGTGGCGCTCGCGTTCGGCCTGCAACCGGAATGGGGGATGCTGCTGGTTCCGTTCATCGGCTTCGTGACGGGCTTCGGCTTCGCGGCCTTCGGGGTGACGATCGCGGCGGTGGCCAAGACGATTGACAACTTCAACTACATAACGAGCGCGGTGCTGACGCCGATGTTCCTGGTGGCGGGGACGTTCTTCCCGGTCTCGGCGCTGCCGGAGGGCGTGCGCCAGGTGGCGCAGGTGAACCCGCTGTATCACTGTGTGCAGCTGGTCCGGGACGCCTCCCTGGGCGGCCTGGGCACGGCCGACCTCGGGCACGCGGCGGTGCTGATCGCCTTTGCGCTGCTCATGTGGCGCCTGGCGATCTCCCAGCTCGGCAGGCGCCTGATCGACTGAGGGCTTATCCAACTTTAGGTTGCTCACACGCTGGTCCTACACGCAGCGCTGATCCTCCCCCCATGAGCTATTCATGGGAGACAAGTTCGGCCGCGTCCTCTCAAGCGTCTGCGGCGCCGGTCACGACAGGAGCAGGAGCTGCGTGGGATTGGCGCGCCCGCGCCCGCGCCCTGGCAGTGCGGGCTCCGCGACCGGAGCTGTTCGGCCTGGTGGTGCTGGCGGGGATCCTGAACCTGTGGGCGCTCAGCGGCAACGGCTGGGCGAATGAGTACTACAGCGCTGCTGTGCGCTCGATGAGCTCGAGCTGGCACAACTTCCTCTATGCCTCGCTCGACCCCAGCGGGGTGATGACGGTGGACAAGCCGCCGCTTGGGCTGTGGGTGCAGGCGCTGTCGGTAAGGGTCTTCGGCTACCACCCGCTGAGCATGCTCGTCCCTGAGGCGCTGATGGGGGTGGCGAGCGTGGCCCTGCTCTATGACCTGGTGCGCCGCCGCTTCGGGCGCCTGGGCGGCTTCGTGGCGGGCCTGGCGTTGGCGGTGACGCCGATCACGGTGGCGGTGTCGCGCCACAACAACCCGGATGCGCTGCTGGTGCTCTGCTGCGTGGCGGCGCTGTGGTGCGCGGTGCGGGCGCTAGAGGACGGCCGCACCCGCTGGCTGGTGGCGGCGGGCGTGCTCGTGGGCCTTGGCTTCGAGACGAAGATGGGCGTGGCGCTCACGGTGGTCCCGGGCATCGCGGCGGCGTGGCTGTGGGTCTCGCCGGCCGGCCGCGGCAGGCTGCATGCGCTGCGCCAGCTCTTGGCGGGCGGCGCGGCGATGGTGATGGTGGGCGGGGCGTGGCCGGCGCTCGTGCAGCTCACGCCGGCGGCGGATCGCCCCTGGATCTCGGGCACGAGCGACAACAGCATCTTCTCGTTGATGTTCGAATACAACGGCCTCGGTCGCGTGGACGGTCAGACGGGCGGCCCGGGCGCCGCCGCTGGCGGCCCGGGGGGCGCGAACAGCCTGTTCGGCGGCTCCACGGGCCCCCTGCGCCTGCTCAACTCGGCGCTGGGCGGCCAGGCGGGCTGGCTTCTGGGCTTCGCGCTGGTGGGCGGCCTGGGCATCCTGATCGCGAGCCGGCTGCGCCGCGCGGATGGGCGCAGCGGCTGGCTGGTGGCGGTGGGCGGCGCCTTCCTGACCACGGCGGTCCTGTTCAGCGCGGCCAGCGGGATCTTCCACCCCTACTACGTCTCGCTGCTGGCCCCGTTCGCGGCGGCGCTCGTGGGCGCGGGCGCGGCGCAGCTGCTCGACGGCGGCCTGCGGGCGCGGATCGTGGCGCCGCTGGCGGTGGCGGCGGGGGTGGCGTGCGAGCTGATCGTGTGCGGGGACTATCCCGGCCAGCTCGAATGGCTGCCGCCGGTGCTGATCGTCGTGGGCGTGCTGGCGGCGCTCGCGCTGATCGCCTTCGACGCCCGGATCGTGCGCATGGCGGCGCTGGGCGGCGTGCTGGCGGCGCTGCTGATCGCCCCGACGGTGTGGGCCTTCGACACGCTGGGCCACGCGACCAGCGGCACCTTCCCGGCGGGCGGCCCGGCCTCGGCGGAGACGATGGGCGGTCCGGGGGGCGGCTTCGGCGCCGCCGGGCGCGGCCTCGGCGCTCGCTTCGGAGCGGGCGCAGGCGCGAGCACGGGTGGCGTCCAGCTGTTCGGCTCGGGCGGAGCGAGTTCGGGCCGGGGCACGGGCTCCTCGGGCGCACCGGAAGGCGCCGGCGCACCCCCGGCAGGTGCGGGCGGCTTCCCGGGCGCCGGCCAGGGCTCCCCCCAGACGGGCGCGGCTCCCGGGGCCTTCGGTGGCGGCTTCGGCGGCGCGCGGGCGGGCGCGGGCGCGGGCGGCGCGTTCGGCGGCGACGCCTCCCTGACGAGCGTTCTCGCCTACGTGGCCAAGCACGGTGGCGGCACGGTGGCGGTGTCGAGCCAGTCGAGTGCGGCGTCGGCGATCATCGCCAGCAACGCCAAGGTGGCGGGGATCGGCGGGTTCTCGGGCCGGGAGAGCGATGTGAGCGCCTCGTGGCTTTCGCAGGAGGTGCGCGCGGGCAAGATCCGCTGGGTGGTGGGCGAAGCGAGCGCGCAGGGTGGCGGCTTCGGCGGGCGCCTGCCGGGCGATACGCGCACGGGTTCCAGGACGGCGATGAGCGCGGTTGAGACGGCCTGCAGGAAGGTGACGCTCACTTCCACGACCTCCAAAGCGGGCGCTTCGCCCGGAGGAGCGTCCTCTTCGACGAGCACCCTCTACGACTGCCAGGGTCGCTCGGCGCAGCTCGCCAAGGCGTAGAGCGCGAGAATCAGCCCGTGAGGATCCTGGTGGTGGACGACGACCGCGCGGTGCGCGAAGCCCTCAGGCGCACGCTGGCGCTGGCGGGCTATGAGGTCCAGCTGGCCGAGGACGGGGAGCAGGCGCTCGAGCTGATCGTCCAGTCGATGCCGGATGCGGTGGTCCTGGACGTGGGACTGCCGGGGATCGACGGCCTGGAGGTGTGCAGGCGGGTGCGCCGCCTTGGCAGCCGCGTGCCGATCCTGATCCTGACGGCGCGCGACCAGGTGGAGGACCGCATCGACGGCCTGGACGAGGGCGCGGACGACTACATGATCAAGCCGTTCGACGTGGGCGAGCTGAAGGCGCGGCTGCGGGCGCTGCTGCGCCGGGCCAACCCGGAGGCGGAGGGGGGCGCGCTGACATTCGCGGAGCTGCGCCTGGACCCATCGCGCCACGGGGCGCAGGTGGGGGAGAGCTTCGTGGAGCTGACGCGCACCGAGTACCAGCTGCTGGAGATGCTGATGCTCAACCCCCGCCAGGTGCTCTCGCACAGCCTGATCTATGACCGCGTGTGGGGCTATGACTTCGGCCCCAGCTCGAACGCGCTGCGCGTGTATGTGGGCTACCTGCGCCGCAAGCTCGAGGAAGCGGGAGCGCGGGATCTGATCCACACGGTCCGGGGCGTGGGCTACGCGCTGCGAGAGCCGTGAGCAGGCCATCGAGACCGGCCCGCCGGCGATGACGCTTCGCTCGCGCATAGCGGCGGTGGCGAGCGTGTCGGTGGCGCTGGCGGTGCTGGCGGCGGCGATCGGACTGTATGTGGCCGTGCGCTCGGATCTGCGCGGGGAAATAGACAGCGCGCTGCGCACGCGTGCGGACGCGTTTCCGTTCATGCGCGAACCCGGAGGGAGGGGCATCGGCGGTGCGGGAGCCTCCTACCCGGGCGGTGGGACGGGCGAAGGCGGCGGCTCGGGACCGGCGGCAGACGGCGGCCGGGGCGGCTTTCCCGGGCACATCCAGCCGGCGCCCTTCGGGGCGGCGTCGGGCTACGTGCAGTTCATCTCGCCCCAGGGCACGGTGTTCGTGCCCGGCGGGCAGGGCTCCTCGCCGACGCGGATCGCGGTCACGGCGCAGGACCGGGCGATTGCGTCGCGGGGAAGCGGGAGCAGCCTCACGGAACGATCGGTGAAGGGAACGAGCCTGCGCGTGCTGACGGAGGGCGCGAGCGGCGGCGGGGCGCTGATGATCGCAAGGCCGCTGACGGAGGTGAACCATGAGCTGAGCAGGCTGCTGCTGATCCTGGCGCTGATCGGCGTCGGTGGGATCGTGCTGGCGGCGCTGCTGGGAACGCTCGTGGCGCGCACGGCGCTGGCGCCGATCGGGCGCTTCACCAGGCGCACGGAGACGCTGACGGGCAACCTCGACCTGTCCCAGCGCCTGGAGGTCAAGGGTCGCGACGAGCTGGCGCGGTTGGCGGAGAGCTTCAACGCGACGCTCGACGCGCTGGAGAGCTCGATCCAGGCCCAGCGGCACCTGATCGCGGACGCCAGTCACGAGCTGCGCACCCCGATCTCCTCGCTGCGGGCCAACATCCAGATCCTGGGCGAGGCGGATCGACTGGGAGCCGAGGAGCTGGCGGGCCTGCGCCGTGACATCGTGGACGAGTTGGATGAGCTGACGGCGCTGGTGGGAGACGTGCTCGAGCTCGCGCGCGGCGCGACACCGGCGGCGGTGAGCGACGACGTGCGCCTGGACGAGGTGGTCGAGGCAGCGGTGGAGCGGGCCAGGCGGCGCAGCGATCTGCGCTTCGAGGCGAGCGTGGAGCCGACGATGGTGAGCGGGCAGGGCGACAGGATCGGCCGGGCGGTGTCCAACCTGATGGACAACGCCCGCAAGTGGAGCCCGGACGGCGCAACCGTGGAGGTCGCCCTGAAGGACGGGGTCCTGTCGGTGCGCGACCACGGGCCGGGCTTCGCCGAGGCCGACCTGCCGTTCGTGTTCGACCGCTTCTACCGGGCACAGGACGCGCGCAAGCTCTCAGGCTCGGGTCTCGGCCTCGCGATCGTGCGCCAGGCGGCCGAGTCCTGCGGGGGATTCGTCGAGGCGCAGAACGCCCCTGGCGGCGGCGCGTTGCTGCGGGTGGGCTTCGGGGAGCCGCTGGAGCTCGGCGCGGACGGATCCTGAGGGACTCGGCGCGTACGCGCACATCCGTTGGGATCAAGCCCCTGCCTGACGCGTCGTGCTAGACCGAGGAGACCTGATTCCGCGGTTGGAGGACATTCGTCAGGACCGTGTAATAAGGAATGTCGAAGTCCCGCAACTTTCGGGACTAGAGGGAGTCCAGAGGGGTAGTTGGCCAGGCGTTCGGTTCTATAGGGAGGTTGGCATGAGGGTCCACGTTCGGTTTTCGCTGCTCGCGCTGCTCGTAGGCGCCATCGTTTTCGTGTCGGCGCCCGCTGCCGCGCAGGCCGCGTTCGGCGTGGAAAAATTCTTTGCCCTCAACTGCGAAGAAGGCTTCGAAACATGCGGCGAAGGCGCCGAAGCGCCGAGCAAAAAAGAAGCTGAAGAAGAAGGCTACACGCAGGCCGCCGGACATCCGCCCTTCGGCGTGACGGACTTCAAGGTCAACACCGAAGGAACTCCGGGCAAAGAAATACCGGTCGGGACCGTGCAGCACATCCGCACCGATGTAGCCCCGGGCGTGAGCACGAACCCCGAGGCCGTGCCGAAGTGCTCTCTCGCCGAACTTGGGACCGAAGTCAGCCACGGCTTCTTCGTCGCGCCCACCTGCAGCAGCAACTCCATCATCGGCAAGAACAAAGTGCTCGTCTACGTGGAAGCGGCCGGCGGTGACGTGCCCCTTGAAGGGAGCGTCTACAACCTCGTGCAGCAGGAAGGCAACTCCTCCGAATTCGGCGCCGCGCTGAAATTTCCGGAAGCGCTGACCAAAGTTCTGTTCAAAGGAACGCTGCTCGAAAACGTGCCCCTGTACGCCCACACGATCATCGAAGGGCACGTCGAATGGGCGAGCGACTACCACGACTACTTCGAAATCAAAGTCTCTCCGGCGCTTCCGCTCATCAGCTCGCGGCTGGTCTTCTTCGGCAACATCGGAGAAGCCGGCAAGGGCAGCTTCCTCGCCAACCCGAGCAGCTGCACCGGGATTGGTCCGCAGACCACTTCGACTCTGACGCTGGAAAGCACGACGAAACTGATAGAAGCAAGCAAATACGAAGCTCCCATCGGCACCGAAGGCTGCAACGGCCTCCCGCCCTTCGAACCCGTCCCATTCGCGCCGAAATTCGCCATCGCCGCAGGTAACACCCAGCAGGATCAGCCGAACGGGCCTACGGCAGAACTGGGCCTGCCGCACAACGTGGAACCGGAAGAAGTCGACAGCTCGCAGATGAAGACGGCGACTTTCACGCTGCCCGAAGGGCTCACGCTCAACCCCTCGGCCGCCAACGGCCTGAAGGCGTGCACCCCGGCCCAGGCCAGGATTCACAGCCACACTCCTGGAGTCGAATGCCCCACTGAATCCAGCCTCGGAAATGTGAAGCTGGAAGTGCCGGGCCTGCCAGCGGGCTCGTTGACAGGCAACGTCTACCTCGGCGGTCCTGAAACCGGACCCATCACGGCGCCGCCGTATACGGTCTACGTGGACGCCGAGTCGAAACGGTACGGAATCTCCGTGCGCGTTGAAGGGTCGGTCGAACCAAATCCGGCTACTGGCCAGTTGGTTGCCACCTTCGCCAATAACCCGGAACAACCGTTCACGAAGTTGACCATTGAATTCCGCAACGACCAGCGTGCCTCGCTTGCCAACTCGCTCACATGCGGGACGGCGACGGCCAAGGCGGTCCTGACCCCGTTCACGGGAACGGCCGCGACGGAACCAGCGAGCAGCTTCACCGTCGACGGGAACGGCTCCGGGGGCGCGTGCGCCTCGCCGGTCCCGTTCGCTCCGGCGCAGGGTGTTGCGCCACTGACGGGCAACGCCGGCGCGGCGGCGGCCTTCACCGTCAACCTCGAACGGAAGAACGGCGAACAGTACCTCTCACACGTGAGCACGACCCTGCCCTCCGGCATGGTCGGTGCGATCCCGAAGGTGGCTCAGTGCACCGAAGCTCAGGCCAACACGGCCGCCTGCCCGCCGGCGAGCGCTATCGGCACCGCCAACGTCCTGGCCGGTTCCGGATCCGAACCGTTCCTCCTTGCTGGCACGGTCTACCTGACAGGCCCCTACAACGGCGCCCCGTACGGGATGGACATCGAGGTGCCCGTGGTGGCCGGCCCATTCAACCTTGGGACGGCGGTCACGCGCCTCGGCATCTACGTGGACCAGACCACGGGGCGCATCACCACGGCCGGCTACCTGCCGTCGATCGTCTACGGGGGGGTGCCCACCCGTCTGAAACAGGCGAGCGTGACGATCAACCGGCCGGGCTTCCTGACCAACCCGACCAGCTGCCAGGCAGAGGCCGTCGAATCGACGGTCACGGGCTCCCCGGGCACGGGCTCCCCGGGCACGAGCGTGAACCTCTCCACGCCATTCCAGGCGGCCAACTGCAACTCGCTCAAGTTCAAACCGTCGTTCAAGGCCACGACCAGCGGCAGGACGTCGAAAAAGTACGGCGCGAGCATTGAAACCACGATCAACCAGCCGGCCGGCCAGGCGAACATCAAGTCCGTCACGGTACAGCTGCCCAAGCAGTTGCCCTCGCGCCTGACCACGCTTCAGAAAGCGTGCCCACAGGCCACCTTCCAAGCCAACCCGCTGACGTGTCCGGTGGGATCGCTGGTGGGAGGCGCGCGGGCCAACACGCCGACGCTGCCGGGCAAACTGTCCGGACCGGCCTACCTGGTGTCCCACGCCGGAGCGGCCTTCCCGGATCTCGACCTCGTTCTGCAGGCCAACGGCGTGCGGGTGATCCTGGTCGGGAACACGAACATCAAAAACGGCATCACCACGACCAAATTCGCGTCCACCCCGGACGTGCCCGTGTCGAGCATCACGGTGAACCTGCCGCTCGGTGAACACTCGGCGCTGGCCGCCTTCGGCAACCTGTGCACCCAGCCGCTGATCATGCCCACCACGATGGTCGCCCAGAACGGCCTGACCATCAAACAGAACACCAGGATCAACCCGGTCGGCTGCCGCGTGCAGATCGTCGGGCACAAGGTGATCGGCAACACCGCATACATCACCGTTGCGGTTCCCGCCGCCGGCCGTATAAGTGGCAGCGGGCCGAGCCTGGCCACCGTCTACCGTCACCTCGGATCGGCCACGCAGGCGACCACGCTGAAGGTGCCGCTCTCCAGGGGCGGACAGAGGCGGGGCCGTCCCTTCCGGGTCCGCCTGCGCGTCGGCTACGTGCCCAAGCAGCGCAGGCGCGGCAACTCGGCGGCGACGGTGACCGTCACCTTCGGCTGACCCTCTCATCTCGGCGCGTGGGGGGCGGGCCCGGCCCGCCCCCCATGTACGCCGGGCCCTCACGAATCCGTCCGCGACGAGCTCCACGGTCGTGGTGGGCCGGACCGGTCTCGCAAGCGGCCTCGCTATGCCCTAGATTGAAGGCATGAATGTCGTGCCAGGTACGGATACCTCGGCGTCGTATATGGGCGTGGACCGCCTGCTGGCCGGCATTCGCCGCCTGACGGCGCTCACCGACGCGGCAACCGACCCCGAGGCGATCTACCGCGCGCTGGCCCGCGAGCTGCTGGCGGTCCCCGGCGCCGAGGAGGTGCACATCCATCACGTGGGTGCGCCCGGCGACGAGGACGATCTGGTCGCCGTCTACATGTTCTCCGCGGAGGGTCGGGTGAGCTATCTGGTGCCGCGATCGGAGCGCCCGCCGGGTGTCAGCTGGGTCGCGAGCACGCGTCGCAGCTTCCTCGCGGCCGACGCAGACGAGTTCGCCGCGAGCGTCCCCAGGCTGACGGCCACCGGAGAGGTGAGCTGCGCGCTGCTGCTGCCACTGGCCGAGCGGGGAGAGGTCGAGGCGGTCGTGATGCTCGTGCGGCGTGTCTCGGAGGTGTTCGCTCCGTCGGCGGTCGAGCTGGCCACCGCGCTCGTGGAGCAGGCCGGCACCGCGCTCGCGTTGGTGCGCGCCCGCGCGGAGGCCGGCACGGACGCGGTCACCGGGTGCATGAACCATCGGGCGATGCGCCGGCGCCTGGACGAGGAGATCGGTCGCGCGATGCGCACCGGGGGGCCGCTGTCGTGCATGCTGATCGACCTCGACGACTTCAAGCTCGTCAACGACCAGCACGGGCATCAGGCGGGCGATGCGATGTTGCGCGCCGTGGTGCAGGCGCTCGTGGGCGAGTTTCGGGCCTTCGACCGCGTGGCGCGCTACGGGGGCGACGAGTTCGTCGTGATCCTGCCGAACGCCGAACGCGACAGCGCGGCCGCGGCCGCGGGCCGCGCGCTGGAACGACTGCACGAGCTGCCGTCCGCCGAGGGCGCCGTGCGCGGGGTCTCGGCATCGATCGGCGTGGCTCAGTGGCAGTCGCCGATGAGCACCGACGATCTGCTCGAGGCCTGCGACGAAGCGCTCCTGCGCTCCAAGCGCCAGGGCAAGGGACGGGTTACGCAGGCCTCCGAGCCGGTCCGCTAGCGCGGGCCGCCGACACGCGCCCGGCCCCGGATAGCGGGGCGGACTCTGCGAGACTGCCCGCAGTCCCTGTAGACCTGCAGACCGCCAGGAGATGCACACATGTCGGAGAACAGCTTTGGCGCCAAGGACACGCTCGAGGTCGGTGCTGGCAGGCATGAGATATTCCGTCTGGAGGCACTGCAGCAGCGCTTCGACGTGGCGCGGCTTCCCTTCTCGCTGAAGATCCTGCTGGAGAACCTGCTCCGCACCGAGGGCAACGGATCGGTCACCGCAGAGGACATCGAAGCGCTGGCCGGCTGGGACGCCAAGGCCGAGCCCAGCAAGGAGATCGCCTTCAGCCCAGCCCGCGTCCTGATGCAGGACTTCACCGGCGTGCCGGCCGTGGTTGACCTTGCAGCCATGCGCGAGGCGATGGCCGAGATGGGCGGCGACCCGGCCAGGATCAACCCGCTCGCCCCGGCCGAGCTCGTGATCGACCACTCCGTCCAGGTCGACGCGTTCGGCACGCGTGCAGCGTTCAGCTTCAATGCCGAGCGCGAGTTCGAGCGCAACCAGGAGCGCTACGCCTTCCTGCGCTGGGGCCAGGGCGCCTTCGACGACTTCTCGGTCGTCCCGCCCGACACCGGCATCGTGCACCAGGTCAACCTCGAGTATCTGGCGCGTGTGGTCTTTCCCAACGAGAAGACCGGCCAGGCCTACCCCGACACGCTCGTGGGCACCGACTCGCACACCACGATGGTCAACGGGCTCGGGGTGCTCGGCTGGGGCGTGGGCGGGATCGAGGCCGAGGCGGCAATGCTCGGCCAGCCGATGTCCATGCTCATACCCCAGGTGCTCGGCGTGCAGCTGCACGGCGAGCTCCCCGAGGGCACCACCGCGACCGACCTCGTCCTGACCGTCACGCAGATGCTGCGGGCGCGGGGGGTGGTGGGGATGTTCGTCGAGTTCTACGGCGCCGGCGTGGCCGCGCTGCCGATCGCCGATCGCGCCACGATCGGCAACATGTCGCCCGAGTTCGGCTCCACCTGTGCGATCTTCCCGATCGACGCACAGACCTTGACCTATCTCGAGCTCTCCGGCCGCTCCTCCGAGCAGATAGCGCTGGTCGAGGCCTACGCCAGGGAACAGGGCCTGTGGCATGACCAGGACTCCGAGCAGCCCACCTTCTCGGACACGATCGAGCTCGACCTCGGGACGGTCGAGCCGAGCCTGGCCGGCCCCAAGCGTCCACAGGACAGGGTCTCCCTCAGCGGCGCCCAGGATGCGTTCAGGCACGCGCTGCGCGACTACGTGCCGAGCGACGGCGAGCAGCTCGATGCCCACGACGAGGCCATCGCCGAGTCCTACCCCGCCTCCGATCCGCCCGCCAACGGCGTGCCGGGACACAAGGCGCCGCAGGCGGCTCCCGAGCTCGCGCACAGCGCTCACGCGACGCTCACGCGGGCTCATGCCGCCGCCGCGGTGACCCTCGACGGAGAGAGCTTCGAGCTCGACCACGGGCACGTGGTGATCGCGGCCATCACCAGCTGCACCAACACCTCGAACCCCTCAGTGATGATCGGCGCGGGCATCCTCGCCCGCAACGCGCTCGCGCGCGGCCTGCGCTCCAAGCCGTGGGTCAAGACCTCGCTCGCGCCGGGCTCCAAGGTGGTGACCGAGTATCTCGACCGCGCCGGGCTGACCGAGCCGCTGGAGGCGCTCGGCTTCAACCTCGTGGGCTACGGCTGCACCACCTGCATCGGCAACTCCGGCCCGCTGCCCGAGCCGGTCTCGGCGGCCGTCAACGAGGCCGATCTGGCCGTCGTCTCAGTGCTCTCGGGCAACCGCAACTTCGAGGGCCGCATCAACCCAGACGTCAAGATGAACTACCTGGCCTCGCCGCCGCTGTGCGTCGCCTACGCGCTCGCCGGGACGATGGACATCGACATCGTCGATGATCCTCTCGGTCAGGACGAGGAGGGCAATGACGTGTTCCTCAGGGACATCTGGCCCTCCGAGCACGAGGTTGCCCAGACGATCGGCGAGGCGGTGCGCGCCGACATGTTCCGGCGCAGCTACGGCGAGGTGTTCGAGGGCGATGAGCGCTGGAACGGCCTGGAGGTCCCCGAGGGCGAGCGCTTCGCCTGGGACGCCGACTCCACCTATGTGCGCCTGCCGCCCTACTTCCAGGGGATGCCGGCCGAGCCCGCTGAGGTTCGTGATGTGAAGGACGCGCGCGTGCTGGCGCTGCTCGGCGACAGCGTGACCACCGACCACATCTCCCCGGCCGGCTCGATCAAGCGCGACGGCCCGGCCGGCGCCTACCTGCAGGAGCAGGGGGTGGAGCCGCGGGACTTCAACTCCTACGGCTCGCGTCGCGGAAACCACGAGGTGATGGTGCGCGGGACCTTCGCCAACATCCGCCTGCGCAACCTGATCGGTGGCGGCGAGCAGCTGCCCGAAGGCGGCTTCACGCGCTACCTGGGCGGCGACTCCGCCGAGCAGATGTCGATCTATGACGCGGCCATGCGCTACATCGGCGAGGGCACCGAGCTTGTGGTGCTCGCCGGGCGCGAGTACGGCTCCGGCTCATCACGCGACTGGGCGGCCAAGGGCACCAAGCTGCTGGGGGTCAAGGCGGTGATCGCACAGAGCTTCGAGCGCATCCACCGCTCGAACCTCGTGGGAATGGGCGTGCTGCCGTTGCAGTTCCCCGACGGCGAGAGCGCCGCTTCGCTCGGGCTGAGCGGCGAGGAGACCTACTCGATCACGGGCCTGGCCGAGGGCATGGCCGACGGGGGCGCCCCGCCGCGCGAGGTGCACGTGGCGGCCACGCGCCGCGGGGGCGAGGTGGTCGAGTTCGACGCGCGCGTGCGCATCGACACGCCGCGCGAGGCCGAGTACTTCCGCCACGGGGGCATCCTCTCCTACGTCCTGCGAGCGCTGCTCGCCCGATGAGCCAGCCCAAGCGCAAACCCGCCGGCAAAGCCGCCAGCAAACCCGCTCGCGCGAAGGTCGGCGAGGGCGCGACGCCGGTTCTGCTCGAGCTGCTCGCCGCGCGTGGGCCCTCCGGCTACGAGCAGGCACCCGCGGCCGTGTGGCGCGAGGCGGCCGGCGCCTTCGCCCAGGTCAGCACCGACCTGGTCGGCACCCCGCTGGCGCTGATCGCACCGGCCCACGGCTATGAGAGCGGGCGCCGTCGTCTGCTGGTCATGGGCCACATCGACGAGATCGGGCTGATCGTCACCCACATCGACGACGAGGGCTTTCTGTGGTTCCGCGACGTCGGCGGCTGGGACGCGCAGATCCTCGTGGGCCAGCGTCTCGTCATCGACACCGCCGGCGGTCCCGTGCGCGGCGTGCTCGGCAAGAAGCCCATCCACCTCCTGCGCGAGGAGGAGCGCAAGAAGCTTCCGAGCCTGCGCGAGATGCACGTCGACATCGGCGCCCGCGACGGCGAGCAGGCGCGCGAGATGGTGCGAATCGGGGACGTGGCGGTGATCGACGCCGAGCCGCTGGAGCTGCCCAACGGGAGGTTGGCGTCGCGCGCCCTGGACAACCGCCTCGGGTCCTTCGTGGCCCTCGAGGCGGCACGGCTCGTGGCCGAGGCCGGGGGCGCGCAGTGGGAGATAGCGGCTGTCGCCGCCGTCCAGGAGGAGACCACCTTCGGCGGCTCGCGCACGAGCGCCTTCGCGCTCGAGCCCGACGCGGCCATCGTCATCGACGTCACCCACGCGACCGACGCCCCCGGGATCGACGTCAAGGAGGCCGGCAAGCACGAGCTGGGCTCGGGCCCGGTCATCAGCCGCGGCTCAACCCTCAACAACGGGGTCTTCGAGCTGTTGCACGCGGCGGGCGAGGCCGAGAAGATCCCCTTCACCGTGGAGGCCAGCGGTCGCGCCACCGGGACCGACGCCGACGCCGTCCACGTCAGTCGCGCAGGCGTGCCCACGGGCCTCGTGTCGATCCCGATCCGCTACATGCACTCTCCGGTCGAGCTCGTCCAGCTCGACGACGTCCATGCCTGTGCGCGGCTGATCGCCGCGGCGGCCCTGCGCCTGCAGCGCGGCACGTCCTTCGCGCGCTAGGCGCTCGCGAGCTCGCTGAACGGCTTGATCTTGTAGGCCTCGCCGGGGCAGCCGCCGAGGACGAGCACCGACAGGCCCTCCGGGCCGGAGTAGACCTTGCGCTTGGCCTCCGCGCCGACCCGCACGAGGACGTCCTCCCCGAGATCCACACGCTCGCCTTCGACGTCGATCCACCCGGAGCCGCTGAGGGCCAGGTAGACCTCCTCCTGGCCGTCGGCCACGTGGTCGTGCTCCGGGTAGTCGCTGCTGCCGGCTGGGAGGCGGATCACCTGGATGCCGAAGGAGCTCACGCCCAGCTCGGCGCGCGCCTTGACGAACCCGCCGCCATAGGCGGCCTCCATCTCGTCCAGTCTCTTGGCCGTGTAGTCGGGCATTCGCCTGTCAGCCTAACCGGTCTTCTGGGGCAAGAGCAACGCGAGCTGACGCGATTGGGCGAGCACCGTTCCGTCGGCGGCCCAGATCACGCCGTCCTCCTCGAAGAACCCTTCGTAGATCACGCCGCCTCTGATCCGAGCCAGGCACAGCTCGTTGGGATCTGGATTTGCCACCCGCGGCATGGCGGTGCGGAAGTGGACGGTCAGGTCGATCGTCGGTGCCGGGTTGGGCTCGGCCGTGAGCATGAAGGGCGCCGGGATCAGGGCGTCGCTGAAGAACGCCAGGGCGAGCGCGTCGATCGGCCGCGGCTCGGCCAGGCCGAGCCAGCCGCCCAGCTCCATGCGCTGCTGTGAGCCGGCGAACGGCATGCCGCCGATGCGTGGCTGCAGGACGATGTGGCGTGCGAAGGGGGGAGCGCCGTGCTTGATCAGCGTGCCCGGATTGCGCTCGGGATCGGGGCCCGCCACCCGCGGCATCTCGATCTCGGAGACCTCCGGCGCGCTCCAGGGGACCGAGAAGGCGCTCAACGCGATCGCCATCAGCCGGCCGTCCTGCTCCAGCCGTGCCGTGAGCGTGCTCAGGGAGCGCCCGGCACGCTCCAGCACGGTGGTGATCGTCACCGGTCCCGGCTCGGGCGCGCGTAGGTAGTGGATGGTCAGCGATCGCGGAGCTCGCCCCGGGTCCTCCACCGCCTCCACCAGCGCGCGCAGCAGCATCGCCGCCAGGTAGCCGCCGTGCGGTCCCCGCCCCGCACGCCATTCCGGTGAGACCACGGCTGCGAAGCGGCGCGCAGCCCCCGAGGACTCCTCCAGCGATACTGCCGTGTCGCGGTCGAACTCGCCGAGCGCCGGCGCCGTGCCGGCCGGCGGCGAGACCGCCTCAGCCACGCACGAGCCGCTTGTAGGTGATGCGATGCGGGCGGTCGGCGGCCGCCCCCAGCACAGCTCGCCGGTGCTCCTCGTAGGCCTCGAAGTTGCCCTCGAACCACGTCACCTGGGAGTCGCCCTCGAAGGCCAGCACGTGCGTGGCCACCCGATCCAGGAACCAGCGGTCGTGGGAGATCACGATCGCGCATCCCGGGAAGGCCAGCAGGGCGTTCTCCAGCGCTCGCAGCGTGTCCACGTCGAGGTCGTTCGTGGGCTCGTCCAGCAGCAGCAGGTTGCCGCCGCTGCGCAGGAGCTTGGCCAGGTGCACGCGGTTGCGCTCCCCGCCCGAGAGCTTGCCGATCTTCGCCTGCTGGGATGAGCCCTTGAAGTTGAAGCCCGCTGTGTACTGGCGGGAGTTGACCTCGCGCTCACCCACCTTGATGTGCTCGTAGCCTTCGGAGATCTCCTCCCAGACCGTCTTCTCGGGATTCAGCGAGTCACGTGACTGGTCCACGTAGGCGAGCTTGACCGTGTCTCCGAGCTCGAGCTTGCCGCTGTCGGGCTCCTCCTGGCCGGTGATCATCCTGAAGAGGGTGGTCTTGCCGGCGCCGTTGGGCCCGATCACCCCGACGATCCCGGCGCGCGGCAGATCGAAGGACAGCGACTCGATCAGCAGGCGGTCTCCGAACCCCTTCGAGACCTCGGTCGCGGTGAGGACCTTGCCGCCCAGCCTAGGCCCGGGCGGAATGTGGATCTGGACCTCGTCGAGCTTGACGTTGCGCTCCTCCGAGACCAGCTCCTCGTAGCGCGCCAGGCGGGCCTTGGACTTGGTGCGTTTGCCCTTCGGGTTCGTACGCACCCATTCGAGCTCCGCCGCGATCGTGCGTTCGCGCCCCTTTTCCGAGCGATCTTCCTGAGCCATGCGGGCCTGCTTCTGTTCCAGCCAGCTCGTGTAGTTGCCCTGGTAGGGGATGCCCTTGCCGCGGTCGAGCTCGAGGATCCAGCCGGCCACGTTGTCCAGGAAGTAGCGGTCGTGGGTGACCGCCACGATCGCGCCCTTGTACTCGGAGAGGTGCTGCTCGAGCCAGGCCACAGACTCTGCGTCGAGGTGGTTCGTGGGCTCGTCCAGCAGCAGCAGGTCGGGGGCGCGCAGGAGCAGGCGGCACAGCGCCACACGTCGGCGCTCGCCGCCCGAGAGGGTGCTCACGTCGGCGTCCGGCGGCGGCAGGCGCAGCGCGTCCATCGCGTATTCGAGCTGGGTGTCCAGGTTCCAGGCGTCCGCCGCTTCGATCTTGGCCTGGATGCGGCCGAACTCCTCAGCGGTCTCATCGGAGTAGTTGGCGGCCAGCTCGTTGAAGCGGTCGAGCAGCGCCTTGGTCTCGGCCACGCCGTCCTCGACGTTGCCCTTGACGTCCTTGCTCTCGTCCAGATGGGGCTCCTGCTCGAGCATGCCCACGGTGGCGCCCGGCGCCAGGGCGGCCTCGCCACGGTACTCCTGATCGACTCCCGCCATGATCCGCAGCAGCGAGGACTTGCCCGCGCCGTTGTAGCCGAGCACGCCGATCTTCGCGCCCGGATAGAAGGCGAGGGTCACGTTGTCGAGCACCGTCTTGTCCGGCGGGTGGACCTTGGACAGGCGGTGCATCGTGAAGATGTATTGGGAGGACATCCGCACGCAGGATAGAGGGAACAGAAACCCGCCCACCCTCGCTAACGTTGTCGGGTCATGCCCACCACTGTCCTCGACGTCGAGCAGCATCTGCTCCTGCTGGAGCTCGAGGCGCCGTTCACCAAGCGCGACGTGCAGCTCGCGCGCCGGCGTATGGCCAAGCGCTGGCACCCCGACGTGGCTCCGCAGGGCCGCCAGTTCGAGCATGAGCGCCACCTCAAGGCGATCAACGAGGCGGCCGACCAGCTGGAGCGCCTGGCCGAGGGCTCACGCGGCGGAAAGGTCTCCGCCAACGCCGTCAAGGTCAGCGCCGCTGCTGCGCGCCGCGAGCGCGAGGAGGCGGGCCGGCGCGCCTACGAGGCCGAACAGCGGGCTCGGGCGATGGCTAAGGATCGCGCCGAACACGACCCGTTCGGCAGCAGGGTGCCCGACCACTCAGTCGTCCACCGCTACGCCCGCTGCCTCTCCTATCCCGAGTGGGGCGTGGGGACCGTCGCGGGCATCTACTTCTCCTCCGACCCCGTCGGAGCCGGCGAGGAAGTCCAGCAGTGGGCGCGCGTCAAGTTCAGCCACGGCATCCGCACCGTGCCCGCGGGCAGCATGAAATTCGTGGACTTCTCAAAGCCCGATCCCGCCGAGGAGCGCGTCGAGCGCTTCCTCATCGCCGCCCAGCGCGCCATGGCCGAAGGCGAGTACCTGCTTGCCGCCCAGCGCCTGATCTACGCCCGTGACGCCGAGCCGCGCAACGTCGCAGTGCTGCGTCTGATGACGCTCGCCTTCTGGAACGCGGGCAAGCTCGACGAGGCCGCCCGCGCCGTCCGCGATTGGGCCCGGGTGGACGGCAGGCGTCCCGCCGCCCACCGCTTCGCGGCCAGGATCTATGAAGACATGGGCGCCGTCGATCTCGCCGAGGAGGCCGCCGACCGCGCGGCGCAGCGGGGCCCCACCGACGCGGGCGCCTGGGAGCGCCTCGGCCGTCTGCGCCTGCGGCTGATGGATCGCGAGGGCGCGCTCGACGCCCTGCGGCGCGCGATCAAGCTCGGGGCCGGAGAGGACGTGCGCGAGCTGATCGTGCAGGCGCTGGCGATCGAGCCGAGCATCGCCGGCTAGAGGATGTTCACCGCCCGGGAGACGATCAGGCCGATCGTCACCAGCGAGACGATCGACTGCACGCCCATGATGCACTTGGCCATCGGTGTCAGGGGCATCGTGTCGGTGGGGGAGAAGGCCGCCGCGTTGGTGAGCGAGACGTAGAGGTAGTCGATGAATTTCGGCCGCCAGTCGATCGGCTCGATGTGGTCATCCGCCATCTGCGGGAACAGGAAGTCCGGGGGGCCGTCCGTCCCGGCGGTGCGCCGGCCGGGACCGCCCCGGTCGAGCTCCCAGTACCACAGGGCGAAGATCAGGAAGTTGGTGAGCCAGATCAGGACGCCGGCGACGATCAGCTGCTGTCCTTTGGTGACCTTGTGGTGAAGGAGGTAGTGGGTCAACTCCACGAGCGAGAACACGTTGGCGGCGCTCACCACCGCCACCAGCCCCACGGCGGTGCGCCGGCGCAGCGGATGCTCCTGCTCGAGCTCCCGTGGAGTGGCCATCGCCAGGCCGATCACGAGCACGCCCTCCAGCGCCGGCAGCAGCCAGTTGGGACCCACCGTCAACCGCTCGGGGAGTGTGAGCTGCAGCCCGATCGCCGCCAGCACCGTCAGCTGGGCCGGCCAGATCGACTCGACGACCCCAGGTGGAGGATAGGGACGGCGACCTTGGCCGGCTATTGGTTCCTGGGCCACGAACCGAGAGCGTAGGGGTCGGGTCGGCCGTTTCCAGAGCCTGCACGCTAGCCTGAAGGGCGATGGGCATCGAGAACCCGGTTCACCTGATCTTCATCGGCATCGTCGCTCTCCTTGTCCTTGGCCCCAAACGCCTGCCCGAACTCGCTCGCGCGCTGGGACACGGAATCCGCGAGTTCCGCCAGGCCGTCAACAGCGGGGGCGAGGAGCTGCACGCGCCGCTCGCCGATCCAGCCGTCTCGCAGACGCCGATCGCCCAGCCCGTTCTCGAGCCCCCCTCGCATACCCCGCTCGCCCAGGCGCACGAGCACACGGTCGAGTCGACCGCCGAGGAGGAGCCGGACCCCGCCTCCGCGCCGGTTGATCCGGCCGAGCCGATACGGTCGGGCAATGCGCCTGATAGTGGCCCGCTGTGAGGTCTCCTACGCCGGTCGTCTGAGCACCGTCCTACCCGAGGCCGTGCGGCTGCTGATGCTCAAGGCCGACGGCACCTTCATGGTGTGGGCCGATGGCGGCGGCCCCAACGTCAAGCCGTTGAACTGGATGATCCCGCCGACCGTCGTGGAGGAGGAGACCGGCGAGAGGGGCGCGCTGACGCGGCTGATCGTGCGCAAGCAGCGCCAACAGGAGCAGCTGGACATCGCAATCTCCGAGGTTCTCTCCGACGTCGAGCATGAGCTCGACACGCTGTTGACGCTCGAGAAGGAGGGCGTCGAGCGTGAGCTCCAGGAGCTCTTGGCCGACGCGCCCGGGTGGTGCGGAGAGGGTTTCCGGCTGGTCAAGCGCGAGTGGCCCACCGACATCGGGCCCGTCGATCTGATGTGCAAGGACGAGCAGGACGAGTGGATCGCGGTGGAGATCAAGCGGATCGTCACGATCGACGCCGTCGAGCAGCTGAGCCGCTACCTCGAGCGCATCCGCCTCGATCCCGCGCTCGGCTCCTGCCGGGGCGTCCTGGCTGCGCAGGTCATCAAGCCGCAGGCACGTGTGCTCGCGATCTCGCGCGGGATCGAGTGCGTGGAGGTCGATCCGCAGATCCTGCGCGGAGATCGCGAGCCCGACCTGCGCCTGTTCGCGGCCTGAGCGCCCCGCTCGTGGCCACCCGCCACGCCCGGCGTTCTCGTCGCGATCTCGCGACCGCGGATAGGCTCCTCACTTCCCCGAACAAGGAGCCCGGATGAGCGCTGAGCAGGCCGACCCAGGAGGACCCGTACTGACCGAGCGACGCGGCAACGTGCTGCTGATCACGCTCAACCGTCCCGAGGTCCGCAACGCCGTCAACGCCGCCCTCGCCGCCGCCCTCGCCGGCGCCCTCGAGGAGCTCGACGGCGATGACTCGCTCTCCGTGGGCGTGCTCACAGGCGCCGGGGGGTTCTTCTCCGCGGGCATGGACCTGGGTGCCTTCGTCAAGGGTGAGTCCGCCTGGTTCGGCGACCGTGGCTTCGCCGGCATCACCCAGCGCGCCGCCCGCAAGCCGCTGATCGCCGCCATCGAGGGCTTCGCGCTCGCCGGCGGCATGGAGATCGCCCTGGCCTGCGACCTGATCGTCGCCGCCGCCGGCGCGCGAATGGGGATTCCCGAGACCAAGCGCTCGCTCGTGGCAGCCGGCGGGGCGCTCTTGCGCATGCCGCGGCGAATGCCCTACCACGTCGTCATGGAGCTCGCCCTCACCGGCGATCCGCTGCCCGCCGAGCGCTTCCACGAGCTCGGCCTGGTCAACCGCCTGGCCGAGCCCGGCGCAGCAGTCGAGGCCGCGCTCGAGCTCGCCGGGGCGATCGCCAGGAACGGCCCGCTCGCGCTGATCGCCACCAAGCAGGTCCTGCAGGAGCAGTTCGACTGGTCCAGCGCCGATATGTGGGAGAGGCAGGGCGCCATCGCCGGCCCCGTGTTCGCCTCAGAGGACGCCAAGGAGGGCTCCTCGGCCTTCAAGGAGAAGCGCGAGCCCGTGTGGAAGGGCAGATAGGCCTCACGCGGCGACCCCAGCTGTCTTGACCGGCGCCACACAGGCTGTCCGGGCCAGGCGAGCGAACGTGTCTCCCGGAGACGAGCGGCTTCTCAGAGGCCGCGGCGCCGGCGCTTGCGCTGCGCCATGACCATCCGGAACCGCCGCCACAGCGCCCACATCAGCGCTCTCCCGGCGTCTTGCGCGGGTACTGGGAGATCGGCTCGCGCAGGTCGATCGCGGTGGTCACGATCCGGTTCTGTTCGTCGATGTGCGCTGCCGGGTAGCCCTCGCCCGGGCTGGCGCGCTCGGGACGGCCGACGTAGCCGAAGTGCATCTCCTGGGGCATGATCTGCATCAGGCGCGGGAACATGTGCGCGCGGGCGCCCATGTTGCGCGGCTCCTCCTGCACCCACAGGACCTCGCGCAGGTTCGGGTAGCGGGCCATCAGCGCCAGGATCTGGCTTTCCGGGAAGGGGTAGAGAAGCTCGACACGCGCAACCGCGAGGCCCGTGTGCGAGGGACGTTCGGGGTGGCCGACGAGGTCGTAGTAGATCTTGCCCGTGCACAGCACCAGGCGCGTGACCTGCTCGTCGTGCACGCCGGGCTCGGCCAGCACAGGGTGGAACTGCGTGCCCTCAGCCATGTCCGCCAGGGCGCTCGCCGCCTGGGGCAGGCGCAACAGCGACTTGGGAGTCATCACCACGAGCGGGCGCTGCTTGGCGATCCGCGCCTGGCGGCGCAGCAGGTGGAAGTACTGCGCAGGCGTTGTCGGGCTGGCCACGCGGATGTTGCCCTCTGCCGCGGCCCGCAGGAAGCGCTCCAGGCGCGCTGAGGAGTGCTCCGGGCCCGAGCCCTCGTAGCCGTGGGGCAGCAGCAGCGTAAGCCGCGAGGTCTGCCCCCACTTGGCCAGGCCCGAGGTGATGAACTGGTCCACGATCACCTGGGCCGAGTTGACGAAGTCACCGAACTGCGCCTCCCACAGCACCAGCGTCTCGGGCGCCTCCTGGCTGTAGCCGTACTCGAAGCCCATGCACGCGAGCTCCGAGAGCGGGCTGTTGTGAAGCTCCAGCGGCGCCAGCGCGTCCGGCAGGCTCTGGATCGGACAGACCGTCTGGCCCGTCTTCGCGTCATGCAGGACCATGTGGCGCTGGCTGAAGGTGCCGCGCTCGGTGTCCTGTCCGGTCAGGCGCAGCGGTGTGCCCTCGGTCAGCAGCGAGCTGAACGCCAGCGCCTCCGCATGGGCCCAGTCGATCGTCGGCGTCGAGGACTCGGACTCCGCCAGCGCCTCGCGGCGGCGATCGAGCTGTTTGACCATCTTCGGGTGCACCGTGAAGCCATCCGGCACGCGCAGCAGCTGATTGCCCAGCTCGCGCAGGCGGGCCGCCGGGACGGCCGTCTCGACATCCGGGCTGGGGGAGCGGTCCAGCTGGTACTCGCCTGTGCTGTGCTCGCCTCCGTGCTCCGCCGCCGCCGCGATCTTGGTCTTCAGGCGCTGGTGCAGCAGCGTGAGGTTGTCCCACACCTCCTGGGCCTGGCGCTCGACCTCCTCGGGCGAGGCCACGCCTTCGGCCACCAGGCGGTCCGACCACAGTTCCGTGACGCGCTTCTTGCTCTTGATCTTCGCGTACATCTCGGGCTGGGTGTAGGCGGGCTCATCCGACTCGTTGTGGCCGAAGCGCCGGTAGCCGATCAGGTCGATCAGCACGTCGTGACCGAACTCCTGACGGAAGGCGAACGCGAGGCGCACCGCGCTGATGCACGCGGGCACGTCATCCGCGTTGACGTGGATGATCGGCACGTCGAAGCCCTTGGCCAGGTCCGATGCCCAGCGCGTCGAGCGCGCGTCGTCGGGATCGGTCGTGAAGCCGACCTGGTTGTTCATGATCAGGTGCACCGTGCCCCCGACCTTGTAGCCGTCGAGCGCCTGCAGGTTCAGCGTCTCGGAGACCACGCCCTGGGCCGGGAAGGCTGCGTCGCCGTGGATCACGATCGGCACCGCCGCGTTGGTGTCCTGGTGGGCGTGCGGCCCCTTGCGCGAGGTCTGCGCCGCGCGTGTGGCCCCCTCGACCACCGGGGAGACGTACTCCAGGTGACTCGGGTTCGACTCCAGGTTCACCCGAATCGAGCCGCCGTCCTGGAGGGCGTAGGTGCCCTGGCTGCCGTGGTGGTACTTGACGTCGCCCGTGCCGCCCTGGGGGATCGTGGTGACCGCCTCGAGCGTCGATGCGCCCTCGAACTCGGCGAAGATCGTGTCGTAGGGGCGCCCCAGGTTGTGGGCGAGCACGTTCAGCCGCCCGCGGTGGGCCATGCCGATCACGACCTCCTGGCCGCCGTGCGCCGCCGAGAGCTGGATCAGCTCGTCGAGCATCGGCACGGTCATGTCCAGGCCCTCGACCGAGAACTGGTGCTGGCCGAGGTAGGCCTTATGCATGAAGCGCTCGAGCGCGTCCACCTTGACCAGGCGCCTGAGGAGCCTGCGGCGCTCGTCGCTCGTGAGCGCGTGGCGGAAGGCGCCCGACTCGATGTGCTCGCGCAGCCACACGCGCTGGCGGTGCGAGGCGATGTGCTCGATCTCGTAGGCGATCG
>Ga0207927_1000251_pt1 | contig 22830 bp, 21 predicted proteins | sample NGESurdeep072012_2_FD_184456 | JGI IMG/M metagenome (GOLD analysis project Ga0207927, IMG submission 184456) | Arctic peat soil microbial communities from Barrow, Alaska - NGEE Surface sample 210-2 deep-072012 (SPAdes) | ecosystem: Environmental > Terrestrial > Soil > Wetlands > Peat ... | reverse complement strand
GGTAACGATGTATCCATCCGCAGTCAGAATCACACCCGATCCGATCGCTTCCTGCGGCTCGAACAACGCCGTGTCGGTCGAAGTCTTCTCGGAACTGAAGCCGTAACCAGTGGCGACAATCTGTACCACCGACTTGGTGACGGTTGCGGTCAGGGCCTGAACCGACTGGCTGAAAACATGCAGGGGATCATTACGCAGTGTGGCTCCGGCGGCGGCGGGTTTCTCCGTCTGCGCGACAGTGACTGCGGGATTCAACGCGAACACAGCGAGCAAGGCTGCAAGAAGACAACGACGGAAGAAAAATAGCTTCATCGTTAAACGATTCTCATTTAAATGTCTTTCCAGAGATTACAGCAGAAAGTTGGCCAATCACACTTGGTGGACATCCATTGGATGATCGGAAGTATAGACAGGGCGCACGATTCCTGCGCGGAGATCACAATCTCACACTTACTATTCCGGGTTGGCAGGGCCGGGGTTCCACAATCACCTGAGAGCGCCTCGCACGGATCCGTTGGAGCAAAAGGCTGAGTGGGACCGATGCCACCCAGCCTCACATTGGATCAATCCATTTTTGGACTATTCCCTTTCTTCGTCGGGTTCGCGCGCACGTTGAGGTTCGGAGCCTCCACGTATTCGTAAGCTCCGATGTCAGGCTTGGAATCGCGTTTGCTCAGCACAAAGTCGCGCAACGGTACTGGCAGAGTCACCAGCCCGGTGTCGACAAGTTTGGAGTTCTTCTTCAGCGAAAAGTCCCGCCGCACGGAATCGTAGAAGCCCGGCTCCACCGACAGATCTTTCCCGTTGGGCACGATTCCCGAGTAGTTCGCGCCCGGTGTTCCGGTGGTCCCCGTCAGTATGTACATATTCGAATCCAGAACGCCGCGCAGCGTGTTTCCATAAACGTCGTTGCGGTTCAATCCAAGGTCGTAAGGCGCGTACGCCCGAGTGTTGAAATCTGACAGTAAGGTGATGATGCCGCTGTAGTCGTTGAAGGCAATAACGTTGTTGTACACCTGTGGAAATGGGTCATGCGGGGCCCCGGTGTCGGCATAGATGAATCCAGTGCCTTTGTTGTTGACGACGGTGTTGTTTCTGAAAATTCTTGCCTCGCCGGTCATCTGCGACTGGAACCCGAGGCAAAAGCCGAAGATCGCGCCCTGAATATTGTTGTCGATCAGATTGTTCTCCCATACTCCGGGCCCGGCACATCCGCTGCTGAATCCGGTCTGCCCATCATGGATATGGTTGGCGGCGACGTAGTGGTTATGACCTCCAAACACGTTGTGGCCCGCGGCAAACCAACTGATCACATCGTTGCGCACCATTTCCAGCGACCCGCCGGCACCGGTTCCTATCTGGTTGTCGAATTCGTCGTACACAATATGAAGGAACCGGACGGCACTGGCGCCCGTGCGGAGAGTGTTGTCGGTCACGACCAAGCGATTGTCCCCGATGGACGGAGCAAAGTTGTACATATCCATCTGCAAGGTAACTCCGTTGCCGTACAGAAAGGCCGGCGATTCATTGGTGTCGCCGGCGATGACAAGGTTGTTCACTACTTGCACTCTCGAGCTCAGCGCCGGATCGGTTACGTAGAAGAGCATTGCCTGCCGGGTAACGTCGAACGAGCAATTCTGGACAGTAATATTCGTGCTGTCAGTTAGGCTCATTCCGCTTGCGCCCACATTGACTGGATCGGTGGAACGATTGCGGACGCTAAAACCGTCCAGCGTAAAATTACGGACTCCATAGCCACCTAAAACGTTTCCTGAGTGAACTGGCCTTTCGAGCAGTGTCACGGTTGGACCACTACTGGCGATGAGCGACACGGAATAGTTCGGGTTATTGATCTGCGACAAGTTGAACGGCCCCTCATAGGTCCCCGGATCGACCTTGATGACAACGTCGCTGGGAGCGGAGCCATTGATGATGGACGAAGCTTGCGAGATGGCGTCAGGGATTGTCGGCGCGTCTCCGGGTACACGAATCGTCGCGGTCTGTGCCCATAAAACCGAGCCCAGCCCCAGCATCGTAAGGACAAGAATCCATTTACTGAAACGCATACGGCCTCCAGATTGTGCACACGAGTCAGTTCGTCGCAGGCCGCGTTCGAGGAGTTCCCGAGAGACATCGTCATTGGGTCGACCGAGAAATGGCGGGAGTGGCGGGCCGACGCGAGGCTTCGAGATTTATGGCCCCACCTTAGTGCTATAGATCGACATCGTCAAGCCGATTCCGCACATCTGTATGTGATAGTCCCGTAACGGGACTGGGCAATCATCGGCAACTGGATGTTCAGGCTTCAAGAACAAACTGCGGATGGTAGTTTCTCTGCGGTGGAGGCTAGTGCGGCGCGTATATATCTGCCACTGGATCCGCGAGCTTTTGCGGCTTCAGGTTGTCACGGTTGCATGGGATGATGATGGTCAACTCTTCATCGACAAAGCGTTCGATAAACGTACGGAAGCCGGTCGTAGTTCCGGAATGCCAGGTGCGGCGGCGTCCATGATAGGGATCGAGATACCATCCGAAGCCGTACTCGGTGGGCGAACCACCCTCTTTCACTGCGCCTCCCGGAACTTTCACCGGGGTAAACGCCGCCTGCATTTCCGCCGCGCTCAACAACGTGTGTTCCCGTAAAGCGTGGTCCCACTTCGTGAGGTCTTCCACATTGGAGTAAATGCCCCCATCGCCTAGCACTGCGGAGGTGGAGCTCTGGTCGGCTTCGACCCACGCTTTTTCTTTTTGCGTATAACCCAGCGCGCGATGAGGTACCTGGTTCTTCCCTTCCTCGTAGGCCAACGTCCCGGTCATGCCCAAAGGCACGAATATTCGCTCGCGCAGGAATTCGCCGAACGGTTTGTTGGAAACTTTTTCCACAATCATCGCCAGCAGGGCGTAGCCAGTATTGCTGTAACGCCACTTCGTGCCTGGCGCAAAGTCAGTCGCACTCTGCTGCTCCATCAACGCCAGGATTTGCGCGTCCTTGATCTGCGGAATCTTACGATCGTCCATGCCGGGAAATTGCGCGGCATACAGATCCTCGTAGTCCTTGAGCCCCGACGTGTGGGTCAGCAGCATGCGCACCGTGATCGTGCTGCCGTGCGCGGGAAAGCCTGGAAATATCTTCGTCAGCGTGTCTTCGTAATGCAGCTTGCCGTCATGCACCAGCAGCATGATGCAGCTCGCAGTAAATTGTTTGGTGAATGACGCCAGCCGGAAGTCGGTGTCAGATGCTATGCGAGTGCCTGTGTCCAAGTCGGCCAATCCGTAGCCTTGCTTGAAGATCGGGTTGCCATTCTTCAGAACAATCACTGCAAGACCCGGCGCGCCGGGTGTCACCAGCGGGTGAAAGATCGCATCAATTTGTTGCTTTGTGGGATTCTCCGCATTGGCGGGAGCTACGATCACCGAATTCGCTGCGAACAGGAGACTGGCGAAGGCCAACGTTTTCAGCAATGAGTTTCGCGCCAATTTTCTGCGATTCACGAATAATGATCGGCCACGACAGTGGGCGTGGCGGCTTCGGTGTCCGACAGCGATCGAGCTACGGTAGCCGCACTGGGCCGCACCAGGACCATTCGTCCACCTTGTTCCAGCCGGTACCAGTCCCCGCGCCATTCAATCTGGCGGCCACAATAGCTGGCACACCAGAAACCGACGCCCATCAGGTCGCGTAGCGGATAGAGCCACGCCAGGCGCACCGCCTGACTATCGCGCACCACACCCCAGCCTGCGACAATCGCCATTATCACGCGGTTGAGATAGGCAGCTGCGAACAGGCTAATCCCGATCACCCAAAGATGCAGCGCGCCGCCGGCCAGCAGTCCCAACAATCCAAACGGCATGGCAAAAGTCAGCGCAGTGCCGGCGTGGCCCGCGCGGCGAGAAAAACGCGTGCTCTTCATCCAGCGAATCTGGTGCCGCATGGAGCAGGCAAAGCTGCGGTTGATCACCACGTGATCGATGACGTGGTGCGACATCACCACCCGCCGGCCACCGTCCGAAACATCGCGGCCCAACACATAGTCGTCGGCGCAGTAGTCGGCCAGTGGCTCGAATCCACCGACTGCGTCGAGCGCATCGCGCCGCACTGCCATGGTCGGACCCAGTGCGAACTTCATACCTTCCAGCAAATTTGCCACGATGGCGCCCGAGGTCATTTCTATGCTCATGCCCAGTGCTTCGAGCTTGGACCACAATCCTCCAGTGGCAACTCCCCGATATAAGCAGGTTACCAGGCCATTGCCCGGATCGAGGAGCGGGCGCACCACCTCGGCAATGTAGTTGGGCTCAACATGTACGTCGCTATCACTGACGATGAGGTAATCGTGAGCGGCGTGGGCGTACATCTTGACCAGCGAGCAAACCTTGGCATTGGGGCGGAGCGGCTCGCCCGTGGCAACAATCTTCACCGGCACCGCAGGATACTTGCTGCTGATGCGGCGGGCCACCTCCAATGCAGGATCGTCGGCGTGGCGCGCTCCGAAGATAATTTCGAAACTTGGATACTGTTGCTCGAAAAAACTGGCCAGGTTGGCTTCCAGGTCGGGCTCCATGCCACAGACTGGCTTGAGCAAGGTGACTGGCGGACAATCGGCGACGCCCTCCGTCTCACGCCGCTGATTGCGGCGAAAGCGGGCGCTGGCAATCATTACCAGCAGCAGGTATCCGGTACTCGTCACCAACCCTGCTGCCGCGACCAGCAGCAACAGCTTCAGAAACATCATTCCCAACTCCCGAAAGGCGCACTTACGGGTTGCGTCCGGAGCCGCAACCGGATACATGAAAGTCGCGACCCCGATTACGTGGGGAGAAAACTTTCGCGAGCCCCAAATCGTTCGTCACCAGGGCCAGGATGCTTCGCCCGTGCCGGAACACAACCTTATAGCTATACTTGTATCGACATTATAAGGGAGTTCCCATGCCAATAACTCAGCAAAACTCCGCCACTGTAAGTGAAGAAATCACCATCCATCCCCCAAAAAGGCTATTGTTTGGACCCGGCCCCACCCAGGTGCATCCCCGGGTGTACCAAGCGATGGCACAAACCATCGTCGGCCACCTCGATCCCTACTTCTTTGAGATCAGCCAGAACAACCAGCGGATGCTGCGCCACGTCTTCGGCACCACCAACGAATGGACTTTTGTTATCTCCGCCACCGGCAGCGGCGGCATGGAAGCTGCCATCAGCAACTTCGTCGAGCCCGGCATGAAAGTCGGCATCTTCGCCAACGGTTTCTTCTGCGACCGCATGACGGAGATGGCCAAGCGCAATGGAGCCGACGTGGTGCGCTTCGAGAAGGACTGGGGCGGGTCCTTCGGCGATGCCGAGGCAGCCGAGTTCATCCATCGCGAAAAGCCCAAGGTTGTGATGTACGTGACTGCCGAAACCTCGACCGGCGTGTTTCAGCGCGGCGAAGCTATCTGCAAGGCCGCACACGAAGTGGGAGCCTTGGTGATCGCCGACTGCGTGACTTCGCTCGGCGCCATGCCCGTCAACGTGGACCAGACCGGCATCGACATCGCCTACAGTTGCACACAAAAAGGATTGAGCTGTCCTCCCGGACTATCGCCCATCACAGTCTCGCCGCGCGCTGTCGAGTGGCTACAGGCACGCAAGTCGACCAATCGCTCCTGGTATTTTGACCTCAAGCTCATTGGCGACTATTTGTTCGTGTCGCATCGCTATCATCACACCGCCTCTGCGACGCTGTTCTATGCGTTGCACGAGGGCCTGAGCCTGATCGAGGAAGAAGGCCTGGAGAACCGCTGGGAGCGCCATCGCCAGGCGCACCTCGAATTCGTGAAAGGCATCGGCGCGATGGGACTGGAGATGCTGGTTCCGGAACAGTACAGCATCTGGAACCTGAACACGCCACAGGTGCCCGCAGGCGTCGACGACGCCAAGGTCCGCGCTACCTTGCTCAAGGACGATGGCATCGAGATCGCTGGAGGCTTCGGCCCGCTCGCGGGCAAGGTTTTCCGCATCGGCTTGATGGGCCCGCTCGCAACCTCAGACCACGTGCAGGACTTCCTGGCGCGCTTCGGCAAAGCCCTGCGCGGCGCGGGATACAAGGGCTAAACATCTACCACCGAGGCACAGAGACACAGAGCATTTCTTAGATCTGATTTTCTCTGTGTCTCAGTGCCTCCGTGGTTCATCTATATGCGTGGAATGCCAGACATGGATGGAAAGCGAGCTACCGCAGACACACCGCCACGGAACGAGACGGATTTTCCGCCCTATTCTCTGTGCGGCGCCGTTCCGCTGCGGCACATCCATCACAAGGCGAAGCCCGCGGCGGTCGAGTTCCCCGCCGATCCCCTGCTCGCCATTGCTCCGCCGCTTCTGGTGTACGACGGCTCCTGTGGATTCTGCAGCCGCGCGGTGCAATTCATCCTGCGGCACGAGCGCCGCCACGATTTGATGTTTGTGCCGCGCGATTCGGCGCTGGGCAAGGATCTGCGACGCACCTACCGCCTCGAAGCCGTCGAATCGCTGCTGTGGATTGCCGATGGACAAGCCGCGATCGAATCCAGCGCCGTGCTGAATGCGGCCAAGTATCTCGGAGGAGCCTGGCCATTCCTGGCTGCGCTGGGATCGATTTGTCCCGCCGGATTACGCAACTGGGGCTATCGCGTCATCGCGCGCAACCGCCGCCGATTGTCTTCATCGGCGACAAGCTGCCTGGTGCCCACCGCCGAACAGCGCGAGCGATTTTTGGGCTAAGTTTGGAGTGCACCATTCAAGTCTGCGTCTCGGTCGGGTCTTGCGCCGTCTCAGAAATTCTCAATCTGCCACACGTTCTTGGGCCCGCCGGCTTCAGCTATCGCCAGCATTCGTCCGTTCGGTGACGGGATTGCATGCCAGATCTCTGGATTGCTGGACTTGAGCAAGACAGTAGCTCTGCCGTCCAGCGAGACACTCAATAAGGCGCTGTTCTGTTCAAAGTTGTGCCAAGACACCAGGAGCCGCTTCCCGTCGGGAAACCAATTGATTCCGATCAAGCCGCTCCATCCTTTTACAACCAGATCACGCGTCTTGCCCGTAGAGGTGGATCGGAAGTGGATCGTGTCCTGATCGGGACCGTAAAGGATGATGGCTCGTTCCGAGCCATCGGGGGAAAGACTCCAGTTGCACGAGGGCTCAACTTGCGGCGCCGCTGCAATCTTGCCGCTCCTCATGTCGAACCGATACGTTTCCCAGGCATCTCCCTTGATCACGCTGTACAGGCAGGTGGTTTTGGGCAGGCCGGCACATTGCACATTAAATATCCCAACATCCTTCAGGATTAAACGAGGCGTTCCACCGCCTATTGGAATGGCGAAAATGGAGGAAGGGATTTCGTGGCCGGCGGATTTAGGGGTGGAGACATAAAGGATCTGCGAACCGTCGGGGGTCACCATGGCTCCCGAAACCTGGTCTGCGCTAGTCACCAGACTTTCCGCTGTGGTCTTGTCGATCGCCTGCTTGAATATCTCCCGCGTGCCGTTTCGATCCGAGCTAAACAGAACTGACGTGCTATCGGGTGTCCATGACGCCGGTATATTTTCATTTTCATCCAGCGTCAGTCGTCGGTTCGCGATTAGTTGTGTGCCGTTATCCGTAAGTGTCCCAACGTAAATGCTGGGCAACCAATTGCCCCTTAAGAAGAGCACTTTCTTCCCATCGGCGGTCGCAGTAACCAGCGAAATCCAGCCATGTCCTCCCGTGATACGTTTCGGCGGCGAGGAAATCTTTGCTGCATTTTGCAGCGATACGACCCACAGGCTCGACTCTTGCTGGTTTTGGGGGGATCCGAAGGCGTAGATGAGGCGGCCATCGGCTAGCCAATGCAGTGCGGGACTCAAGCGACTATCGGGAAAAAGGTTCTCCGAATTTCCTTTCTGCCACTCATTCACCTCAACCGAACTCGTCCGGGCATTGTAGGCCCAAATCGATCGGACGTAGGCGATTCTTTTGCCATCGGGAGACCACGTAGGCGCTCCCACCTGCGAGTCATCGGACTTGGCGGCGGCGCTCTTTACCAGATCTGTCCCGTCGGAGCGCATGACCCACTCTTCCCGGCCCCACAGGCCGTCGTAAGTAAATGAACCGCGGCGGAATGCGATGTGGGATCCATCCGGGGACAATGAACCTCCCGATGCATCATCCACCAGCTGTCGGGGCGGGCCTCCGAACACCGAGATACTCCACAAACTTGCCTTTCCGGGTTGTTGCGCTCGGGTGACAAGCAAGCGAGAGCCGTCCGGAAACCAATCATCCACTCGGGCTGAGAAATCCGGGGGGAGGGGCACGGGGTGGGTCTCGCCGGTGCCAAGCAGTTTCAGGTATATACCCGTATTGTCGGCATAGGCCAGGTACTTGCCGTCCGCAGAGACGGCCATGCTGGTCACACTATTCTCTGCCGAATTCGCAGTCAGCTTTCGTTCAATGACCTCCGCGCGACTCGATGGATACCGCCACAAGGCCCACGCCATGACGGCAATCACGGCCAGCCCCACAAGGGCGATCGCCGCTTTCAGCTTCCAGCGCCGGGGAACCGAAGACGTTGCCGACGAAACCGGCTCTGGCGACGCACTCGTCGAAATTGGAACAACAACCGCCAAACCAAGGTTGATGTTTCCGTTGCCACTGTCGTCTCCATCGTGCCCTTCGACAGGAAAAACAAACCGGTAGCCGCGACGTCCTAACGTTTCCACAAAGGTTGGGTGTTCAGCAGCGTCGCCGAACGCCTCCCGTAACCTCCGGATTGCAGAGTTAAGGCCATTGTCGAAGTCCACAAAAGTGTCTGCCGACCATAGTCGGGCGCGCAACTCTTCTCGCGTGACGACTTCTCCGGGACGCTCCAGCAACATCGACAGGATTTGAAAAGGTTGGTTCTGGAGCTTCACCTTCACGCCATTGCGGCGCAGTTCGCCTGCGCGCAAGTCGACCTCAAAGACACTGAAGCGAACCACGCGAGGTTGGTAGTCAGGCATTAATTCCATGTTCACTGGACGCTGTGCGTTTCAAGAGTATGGGCCAAGAGTACCTCAGCGGCAAGCCGACCCCACTCCAATCAGGATGTGACGAGATCCCGGTCCGCCAACGTGTCCGTCAACCACATGCAGCGCAATCACTTATCGCGTTAGCCACAGGTGCTCGACAGGTGCTCGCCGTTCCATTGCCCAATCTGCGGTCTCGCCCCACAGTCACAACACTGAATCTGTTCACTGGGGCGAGGAAGCAGTCCAACGCAGCACTTTCCTTTCTCATTTGGCCTCATTTGGCCAAGACCAACAGGGATTGTTCTCGGCGGGGATAGCGTCGAAATCCCGGCCGTAACCAGTAGGCGCCGGTGGATGTCTGTCGCGGGGCGCGTTTTGCTTGTCTTTCCCGCGTTCGACTCAAGCACTCGTTGAGTCAGGACTACCTAACCAGAATCGAAGATTGACGGAAAGAGGAGAGACATGAAAACAATTCGCATCAAAGTGTCAACAATGTCCACGCGTGTGTTCTCGAAGAGTCTCATAACCGGGGCGGCCTTTGCTGCTTTGGTGATGACGGGAATGCTGATCGCCTCTCCGTACGCAGGGGCGCAAGACAATGGATCGCAAGACGAAAAAGAAATGATTCGGATCGGTCTCGCGGTAGCTCCGGTTCCTCTGAACATGGCCCGCAAGGACAAAGACATGGTGGGACTGGGCAGCTATATTGTCAACGTGAGTGCCGGTTGCAACGGTTGCCACAGCAATGGTCCTGCCACTCAGTTCCTTCCCACGGGCAACCCCTACCTGCGGCAACCGCCATTTAATGGCACCACGACGGTCAATCCAGCGACTTATCTGGGCGGCGGCAGAGACTTTGGGCCGTTTCCTGGTCCGCAGTCACCATTGCACATTATTTCCCGCAACCTGACTCCGGACAAATCCGGATTGCCGGAGGGCGGTCACACATTAGCGGAGTTCATCCAGATTATTCGGACCGGTGTGGACATGGATCACGCCCACCCCAACTGTCCGACCAATGCCCCCAACTGCATGCCGCCTCCCTTCGATGGCAACAAGCTGCAAATCATGCCGTGGCCGGACTTTCGACTCATGACCGACCGTCAGCTTAGGGCTATCTACTCATACTTGGGCGCGATTCCGTGCCTTGAAGGCGGCCCCGGCGAGCCTTTCCCTCGCTGTTACTAAACGGCAAGCCAGTTCGCACCGGAAGAGTGACCGGCTCAGCTGTTCTGAGCCGGGTTCGGTAAACCAACGGTGCTTCGCCTTTTTGACATGTGTAGAAAGGATTTCGAATGCGAAAACTAGTTGCTCTTTGCTGCTTGGTGGCCTTGACCTGCTTGTCGGCCCTTGCGAGTAACATCATCTACGGCGACAGTGCGAATGGAGGGAAACCATACCTCCTCGAAATTGACAAGACGACTGGTGCCATTGTTGCAACCTACAACAATCTTGCTGGCGGATTTAACGGACGCGGTATCGTAGTCGTCGGCAACATCGCGTACTACACCGACGCTGCCGATAACAACGTTTACAAATATGACTTGTCGACCAGTACGGACTTAGGCGTCGCCTTTTCGGTAACTGGCGCCGCTGCCTTGTCAACGATTGCCTACGACGGTACGAACTTCTGGCTCAGTAGCTACCTCGGAGGGAACCAGGGCTACCTGTACACGCCAACCGGAGTTCTGCTCAAGACCATAACGATGGCAAACTGCACGGCCAACTGTGATGGCCTAGAGTACTTTGTGCAGAATGGGAAAGGCTACCTGATCGAGAACCGTGGAGATGGCCAAGGTCCCTATGATGTGTACGACCTCAACGGCAACCTCGTCACGGCGGCCTTGATCCCCGGCACCGGCGAAACCACGGGGATCGCGTTTGATGGCACCCACTTCTTCACGTCGAGTCCTGAACTGGGCTCGACAGGCTCGATTTCCGAGTGGACTACAAGCGGCGCGCTGGTGCAAACGATCGATCTAACTGGCGGAAGTTCCGGCCTGTTGATTGAAGACCTGTCTTTTGATTACTCCCAAGTCCTGAATACCCCTGAGCCCGGAAGCCTCACGCTGATGGGTGCCGGGATCATCGGTATGGTGGGGATCCTCCGGCGCAAGATTCACCCCTAAAGACAGCATCCGAGAACTCTGTTGGGACTGATGGCCCTCGATAAGAGCGAAGGCGTTGTCAAGGACAGAGCTATCTTCTCCGGTGTGTGTGACACCGCGTGATTGGCAGAGGAGGCTGAGAACAAAACCCTGGGCATCACGCTGAATCACTCTGCGGTGGGTCCTCTCCGGGGAGTCGTCGGGAGGGGTACCCAAAAGCCTCCATGTTTCCCATATCGGGAATCCGCGTTTCACGGCTTCGGTGCAGCCGTTTATTTGCGCGGATAGGCCTCCACCAACGCCCCCAGAACCAGAGCAGCGGTCGGCAACTGCGCCTGCTGCGGATGGCTGGTGACGTAGTTGGCCACCAGCTTCGACACCTGTCCCACGGTGATGCTGGGCGCGTCGAACAACGGCAACACCTTCATGTTGGCGTTGTAGGCTTGCAGGCCGTCCATAACTCCGGCGAGCCACACGTTGCACGCACCGGTGTTTTGATCGGACCGTCCCATCGCAGTGGGCCCGCAGATGCGCACGAAGTCGGTTCCGGAGTTGCGCAACTCGGCACCGTTGCCGGATTGGGCGACGGCGATCGCGGGCAGACAGAAGAGAACAACAAAGAGAAGTGCTGGTTTCATGAACTGAAGTGTAAATGTACGGTGAGGCCTGTTCCAAGCGGGAGGATACCCAGGTTAGCGTCGAAAAGCACGACGCCAACCTGGGGCACCCACAATCTTCGTACGGGGCTACAAACTAAAAGATCAGCGAATCCTCCGTGCCTCTGTGTCTCTGTGGTGAAATTAATCGCTGCAATATCCGCGCGGATGCGTCCTGTGCCACTGCCAGGCGCTGGCGATGATGCTTTCGACGTCTGAGTATTGAGGACTCCATCCCAGCAAGCTGCGGGCCTTTTCGGAACTGGCGACCAGCACAGCGGGATCTCCCGCGCGGCGGGGACGCTCGATGACGGGAATGGCGTGTCCGGTCACCTTGCGGGCGATCTCGACGATCTGGCGCACGCTGAATCCGGTGCCGCTGCCCAGATTGCAGATCAACGTTTCATGAGCTTCCAAACCATGCAACGCCAGCAGGTGCGCAGTGGCCAGGTCGTCCACATGAATGAAATCACGGACGCAGGTTCCGTCCGGCGTGGGATAGTCGGCGCCAAAAATGGTTAGGGCGTCTCGCTGCCCGAGCGGCACTTGCAGGATGATCGGGATAAGGTGGCTCTCACTGCGGTGGGCTTCGCCGCGCCCTGGCGCCGCCCCGGCGGCGTTGAAGTAGCGCAGACAGGCGTAACGCAGTCCATGCGCGCGTTGAAACCAACCCAGCATGCGTTCAACAATCAGCTTGGACTCGCCGTAAGGATTGGTGGGAAACAGGGGATGCTCTTCGACGATGGGAACGCTCTGCGGCTCGCCGTATACCGCGGCCGTCGACGAGAACACAAAACGCAAGATATTGTGTTTCAGCATCACTCGCAAGAGCGTCAGCGTACGGGCGGAATTGTTCTCGAAATACTGCTCGGGATGCTTTACCGATTCCCCCGCCTCGATGAGCGCGGCGAAGTGCATAACCGCATCGAAAGCGTGACTGCTGAAGAGTTGGTCCAGCGCGGCTTCGTCGCCAGTGTCGCCCTGGGCGAATTCCGCCTCTGCAGGCACGGCTTCGCGCCATCCCATGACCAGATTGTCGAGGACGGTGACGGCGTGCCCGGCGCGAAGTAGATGGTCGGCCACGACACTGCCAATATAGCCCGCTCCGCCGGTTACCAAAACTCGCATGGATCTACCTTCGCCGGCCGAGACCCAGGCCTGTGGCGTCCTCGTGAAGTGAATCCGGCGCCCGAGGCTACTTGGTGATAACGCCGCAGGCGATGCGGTCGCCAGCGTTGCCGGCGGGATCGGTCTTCATGTCGTCAGCCTTGGCGTGAATCATGAGCGCCGTGCCTCCGTTCGCGAACAAGGAGTTGGCTTCGCTGCCGGTTCCCAGGACAACGTCGGCATCCTTGACCGTAGCCTTCGAAGTACCGTTGGGCTTCACCGTGAAGTTGGCCATGTCTCCGGCGTGATGGCCCTTGGGATTGAGCGTGCCGTGTTCCTTGTTCTCAGGATTGAAGTGGGGGCCGGCGGACTTGAAGTCCGGCGCTTCGCACTTGGCATTCTGATGGAAGTGCAGCGCATGTTCGCCCGGAGGCAGGCCCTTGACGTCGAGCTTGACTTCAACACCCTTGCCGGACGATTTGATGGTGGCTGTGCCGACGCTGTTGCCCTTGGCGTCTTTCAGCTCGACGGCCTGTTTCTTGACGGGTTTGTCGGACTTACTGGACTGAGCGAAGCCGGTGAGGCTGAGTGTGCCGAGGGTAGCGGCGAAGAGTAGCGAGCGGGTCATTGAACGGTTCATATCAGCAGAGTTGTATCACAAATGGGAGAGCGTTGGGGAGGAGAAGGAGTAGGGGCCGAATTGGAAGGGCGCGTGTCCAGATTCTGGACAAATTCCCGTTCACTTTCTAGAAATTGGATGGCGTGCTGACGGTTGCCATCCTGGAAACACAGCGTAAGTGAAGCACCCACGGAGCTAGCAGAGCGATGTGTCGTTTGGCAGTCGTCGTGCTGTGGGAATGATGACACCGAAAAAGCAATGGTCCGGAACTGCAGGTGCCGACTGCGGTGGACCGACGAACGGTCCGCCGGAAGCGCAGTTTGGCAGTCCGGAACCAGAGAAATGGGACTGGGAATGGCGGAGCCATACTTGTCTGAGGGTTCTCCTGGAAACGCGACGGGAGCAGGAACGCAACGGCGCTGGTTGGCGGCCTACACCAAGGCGCGGCATGAGTTCGTGGTGGCACGTCAGCTGGAATCCAAAGCCGTCGCCTTCCTGCTCCCTACGTACCTGGGCGTGCTGCCGAGACGGCTGATTTTGGTTATTCGCGACATCACTGAAGCCGTCACCACTCGGCAACGATTACAGGAGCGCGAGGTGATGGCGGCGACGGGAGCGTTGCTGGCAGGAGCGGCGCACCAGGCGAAGAATGCCATCTTCGGATTGTCAGCCACGCTGGATGCGTTTGAGGCCCGAATCCAGAAAGACGCGTCTGAGGACGAGTACATTGGCAACCTGAGATCGGGAATCGCGCGGGTGCAAACCCTGATGCGCGACCTGCTGGACCACGCGAATCCGACAACCGGCGAATCCGAAAGAGTGTCGATGTCGGCTGTGCTGCGACGGTCCGTTAGCGGATGCCAGAGCCTCGCGGCCAAAATGGGAGTCACCTTCGAATTGGACGTGGAGGATGGCGCGGAGGTCGCGGCCAATCCGGCGCGGCTGGTGCGGGCACTGGAGAACGTGGTGGAAAACGCCATCCAGCACTCTCCGCCAGCAGGAATAGTGCAACTGCGGCTGCATCAAGTCAAAAGCGGTGAACGAAAGTTTTTGCGGTGCGACGTGATCGATCAGGGGCCGGGATTCCCTCCGGAGCACATGGAAAAGCTGTTTGCCCCCTTCTTCACATTGCGTCCGGGAGGGACCGGGCTGGGACTAACGATTGCAAAGAAGATGGTCGAAGATTGTGGGGGAACGATCCGGCTGTCGAACGGGGCGTCTGGAGGAGCGCGGGTGACCCTGTTTCTTCCCATTCCCGATGAGACAGTATTCCAGTTTCGAAATCGACTGAGTGGTGGCGACGATGGCGCGAAATAGGATCCTGCTGGTCGATGACGATCCCGTGATCCGCTTCGCCATCCGTGATTTCCTGGAGTCTCAGGGAATGCAGGTAACTGAGGCGGAGAGCGTCCAGAAAGCGCACGAGAAGTTCCGCATCGCCAGTCCGGATGCGGCGATTGTCGATTTTTCGCTGCCCGATGGCGACGGGCTGGAGGTACTGCAGCACATCAAGAGCGTCGATCCGGACCTCCCCGTGATTGTGCTGACGGGACAGGGATCGATCGAGTTGGCAGTGCGGGCGATCAAGCAGGGTGCGGAACAGTTTCTTACCAAGCCGGTCGAGTTGGCGGCCCTGCACACATTGCTACAACGGGCGTTGGAAAACAAGCGCTACCGGCAACATTCTCTGATCAACCTGTCGAAGGCGAAACGTGAGCGTCTAGACCCTTTCCTGGGAAAGAGCGAGGCCATCCGCAAGTTGCAGGAGTTGGCGCGGCGGTTGGTGAGCAGCGAGAGTCCCATTCTCATTCAGGGTGAAACGGGCTCGGGAAAAGGAGCATTAGCGAAGTGGATCCACGAGAATAGTCCGCGCGCGGAAGAGGTGTTCATGGACCTGAACTGCGCGGGGCTGGAGCGCGAGTTTCTCGAGACTGAGTTGTTCGGGCACGAGCGGGGAGCGTTCACTGGCGCAGTGAACTCCAAGCTGGGATTGCTGGAAGTAGCGGACCGGGGAACGGTGTTTCTCGACGAGATAGGCGACATCGACCTGACGGTGCAACCGAAGCTGCTCAAAGTGCTGGAGACTCGGCAATTTCGCCGACTCGGCGACGTGAACGACCGGACGGTGGACATCCGGCTGATTTCGGCCACACACCGCGACCTGAAAGAGTTGGTGCAGGAAAAGCGCTTTCGCGAAGACCTGTATTTCCGCATCACCATCATTCCAATCAGGCTGCCGCCATTGCGCGATAGGCCGGAGGACATTCCGCTGCTGGCACAAGACATTTTGAGGCGCATCGCACTGGAACGAGGGCGCGACACGATCGAATTAGACGACGAGGCGATGACGATGCTCACGCATTACCGATGGCCAGGAAACATTCGGGAGATGCGGAACGTACTGGAGCGCGCCGCGCAGCTCGCGGAACGCAATCCGCTCACAGCGAAAGACCTGGAGCTGCAGTGGTCAAGTAACGCTCCAGTGAACTCCGCGACGACAGTGGACACGAGCCTTACGATGCGGCAACTGGAGTTGCAATACATCGCGCTCGTGCTAGCGGAGGAAAGTGGTTCGATCGATCGCGCGGCGGAGCGGCTGGGCATCTCGCGGAGTTCGCTATATAGCAAGGTGAAGAACAAAGAGGTGGAGCGGCTGATGTCGTGAGGGGACGCGGCGGATCAGGAACCCAGGTTGTGCTAACCCAATTGCGACTCGTAACGTGGGTTCACAGCGATGCTAACACCCGCAACACCCCCGTCCGGCAGGAAAAACATATCAAAGCCCAATGCTTCAGGGTCTTTGTGAGAACTACGGTTTGGGTGGCGATGGTGGTACAACCCGCGTGTTACTCAGCCCCGAAGGGGCGGGAACATGATAGCCCAGCACGGAGCCGTAGGCGGAGTGCTGGGTAGGGTCGAAATAATACGTGAGTCCCCCGGGGACGGCACACGCCCACTCGCCTGCGGCGCACGGTTCACTGGGCCCCTTCTGGCAAAAACGTTACTACGGCTGGAACGAGGGGAACATAAGGAGTTCGTCGAGGAATGGAAGTACCTCCATCGCAATCGTCGGGGTCCCCGACGAGCGCCGATGTTGCGCTGGTTGGGGTGAAAGCCGGTGAAGCGTGGATTGGTTGAGCGACCGGAAGATTGGGCTTGGAGCAGCTACCGTAACTACGCGAGCGGCGACGACTGCGGCGTGGCTATCGAATCATGGCGAAGCAGAAGCCACACTCTGAATCCCACACTCGGCGACTGAAGGCGTTGTGGGCCGCCCGCGAGTGCCCCGGAGAGACGAACACATCCGCTCAAGCTTCACTTAAACGGGGGAGCGCCCCTGAGTTTATTTTGTTGAAACAGGTGCCCACTTGGTTTCTGACTCAAGTAGCGCCCGCTTCAGCTGGATGAATGCGTCCGGTACCTGAATCATCTGATTATGATCAGCATCGATTTTTATGTGAGGCTGGTTGCAGATCGCGGTCGCGCTGTCCTCACTGACAACTTGAACGTTGATTAGACTTCCAAACTCCTTTACTGGCAGTTTCTTGCCCTCGTACGCACAATACGCGTCAATGCCCTTCATCCAACTTGAGGACTTCCATTTGTCGAGCAGGGCGGTAAGGTATGGATTTCTCTCGGCTACCTCGGCTGCGAGAATCTGAGAATCTACCCATGGCCTGAGATACTCGACCAAAACATCCGATCCTTTGTAGGGCGTTCCATAGGTAAACACCATTTTGAACGGACGGGAGGTCGTCTGGTCCCCTTGCATGTACCAGATCGTTTGCCACGCGATCACGCCTCCCAAGCTGTGGCAAACGAAAACGATGTTCCGTTTCCCGTCTCCAATCGTCCGCCGATGAACTTGCGATTCGAGATCCACTTGGGCGATTTGAGGCACCTGTCTTCTCCTCGGATAATCAAACATGAACACATCCGCAAATGATTCGATTTGCGGATCGGTTGCGATACGGTTCGGGAGGTCACCCCAAGCTTTACTGGATTCCGTATAGCCGTGAATAAAAATGATTACGGTGTCCCTGTTTGCGTGCGGTCCGCCGTTAATGTAGTGAGGTTCGGCTACAAGAGACACGCATGTCGCGAGAAGTATCCAAACGATGTGGCGCATAATGGGTGAATCAGCTTAACACAGACTTCTCGAGGGGGTGATTCAGGTATCCCATCGACTTCACCAAAAGAACCTTGAGAGTGCCCGTTCCAGCGAAGCTTGAGGATCAGCTCCGTCACTACGCCAGCGGCGACGACTGCGGCGTGGCTATCGAATCATGGCAAAGCAGAAGCTAGTCTCTGAATCCCACACCCGCCAACTGAAGGCAGTTGTGGCCACCCGCCAGTGCGCGAAGAACGCCCAGGTCATATAATCATGCTCTAACCACAACGGAGCCTGCAGAGTTGCTGGGGGTATTACCAGACACAACAGTTTTTGTGCAGAGCCAACCGGCTATCGCAGTGAGGTCCGAGGATGGCCATCACGAGAGACGAATATGTTCGGGTCCTGAATACCCGTCGGCGTCGTAGTCTTTTCCTGACGGTAGCCGTTCCTTTCTTGTGTTTCGGCGTGGCATGGGGACTCCTGTATCTCGTTAAATCCGGACCTGAGGTCGGCATTAGCAAGGCGGGTTCCGACTATTTGCTTAACACCGGGCCGAAGCAGTTTTCTGGGCATGAGTTGGAAAGGATTCTCGAACGAAGCCAAGGCGGGTTATTCGGCGCCACTGCACTGGTGATAATTTATTGGATCTATTTCGTCTGTATTTTGGTAACAGCAACAGCGTTTCTTATTGCTCCGTTTAGAATCCTTTGGCGACGAAATATCCGGCGTAGGGACTGGCGAGACGACCTACTCACCGTGACCCGGTTGCAGCATGCATTGGCGGGGTTCATTGAATCTCCTTCCATATCTTCGAAGACGCGTCTGCGGCTGCTGGCCGTCTCCCCAGGGTTGTACACAGCTATCTCGCCACTAAGAGCTCGGTGGTTTCGACGGCCCGAGTATCAGTGGTTTAAGCCACAAGCGCTGGACCCGGACACTCGCTCCATAGTGCATACAGCCCAACAAATGGAAACTGCTTTGTGGAGGGCTGTGGGCGGTGGCCGTGACCTTCGACCGTTCCTACACGCCATCGACGTACTGTCCAATTTCTTTTTTGCGATCGCCTGTAGGCAGGACAAGCGCTTGCGTCAATATTGTACTGGCAGTCGGGAGCCCGATGATGAACGATCGCTGTTGATCGAGTTTGCCCGTATTGCTCGACCTGCTGTACTTGATGCCCGGAAGACTGATCGTAGGGAGCGAAGACCGTCTCGCGTTTTTGCTCTCGTCTCGGCTGTGTGGAGTTCGACCGTCACGCGCGTCGCGTTGGCGGTATCGAGTAGCGCTGCCGGGGTCATGCTGTTTGGTGTATTGCTATTCCACATTCAACGCTCACAGGCTTTTCTCACTTGGTTTACCGTCTCGTTCGGTAGCGTAACGCTCTCGATTGGAGTCGAGGCATTTAAGCTCGGTCGCCCCGCCGCTGCAAAGGGACGAGATTCGGTCCGCGATGAATGAAGTGGGTGGTCCACAATCACCTGCCGTCGGCAATTGTGCGTTCACTGACAACCGACACCTGCCCACCGCTTTCCCATTCCTGGAAATTCCGGTTACCTTCGTAAGGCCAACTCCTCCTAAATCTCTCCCTCCCCTCTTGACTTCTCCGTACCCTCAAAGTTGGACACCTGTGCCCGGGGCAGTTGTTTTTTCTGACAACTGACCATTGGCAACTGACAACTTTCTTGAGGAGCGCCATGGAATACCGTACTTGCACCTACATCCACGACGATGGCGGCATCTGCAACTCCGCCGCCGTCACCGACCGTAACCTTTGCCTCTACCATCTCCGGCACCGTGCCCGGCTCATGCTCATGGCCCAGTACCGCGCCCGCGGCGAGCGCTTCGACTTGATACTCCCGCCGCTCGAATCCATGTTCGCGGTGCAATCGGCGCTCACCCAACTCTCCGAGGCCCTCGCCGCCGACATGATTGAACTCAAGCGCGCCGACCGCCTCATTCGCGTGCTGAATATCGCTTCCCGCAATTTGCTCAAGTCCGACAAGTGGCCCGCGAGCCCTTACCACTCCGACCAGCCCGCTCCCGCCGTCGACCTCGCCGCCGAGTTCGGCCTGCCCAACGATCTCGATCTCAACCGCCCACCGGAAATCGCCTTCCCCGAGAGCGTCATCGCCAGTGATGTGGGTGCCCCACCCTTGTCGCCGCTCTTTGGCGACAGGGTGGGAAACCCCGTCAACTCTCTTTCCTCCCACATGCCTACCGTCGCCTACTGTAAAGACGGCCCCGGCTGCCCTGAGCACACCATTCGCGCCGACTTCCCTGTAACTCCCGAGATGGTCGAGATCCTCGAAATTAGCGAGGCCCACGGTTCAGATACCGCCGCCCTACGCGGCAGCCAATTGGAGCGCAACCGCCACATTAGCGAGGCCCACGGTTCAGATACCGCCGCCCTACGCGGCAGCCAATTGGAGCGCAACCGCCACCGTCGCCAGTTGCGCACCGACCGCAAGCGCTTCGCTCAAATGGCACTCCAGCACAATCTGCGAATCGCCGCCGAAAGGATGGTTGCTGAAAAGCTGGCCGCAGCGAAAGCCAGCCCCGAGGCACCGCCCGTCGCTGCGCCCACAGGGAAAAAACCACCCACAGCCGCTGTCGCGGGCACCGAAATTCCAGCGGAGGAGGCAAAAAACATCGCCTAACTCCTTACGGCAGACATGGATAGCCGTAACTACTAATAGAATGAATGAGATGTGAACAATTTCCGCCCAAGTCGATGAAAACAAAGGAAGGCGCAAAAAAATAAAATCGCCAAATTACGTCAACCCAATAGCGGGTGCGGACCAGGACACAGAGGTCGTTCAAGTTATGATGATCGGTTCCGGGCGCTCAGCAGGTGCAGTTTGCGGCGCTCGATTCGAAATCCTATGGCGGGACACTTATGCCTGATGCTTTCATTTGCGATGCTCTTCGCACTCCCTTCGGCCGCTATGGCGGCGCGCTGTCTTCCATTCGAACTGACGACCTGGCGGCGATTCCGATCAAGGCGCTGATGGAGCGCAACCCGGCGGTGAACTGGGCGGCGGTGGACGACGTCATCTTCGGCTGTGCCAACCAGTCGGGCGAAGACAATCGCAATGTCGCGCGCATGGCGCTGCTGCTGGCGGGACTGCCGCAGGAGGTTCCGGGCACAACGGTCAACCGATTGTGCGGTTCGAGCATGGACGCGGTGGCCATTTCGGCACGGGCGATCAAGAGCGGCGAGGCCGAACTGGTGATTGCGGGCGGAGTGGAGAGCATGTCGCGCGCGCCCTACGTTATGGGCAAGGCGGATGCGGCGTTTTCGCGGACAGCCAAGCTGGAAGACACAACGCTGGGCTGGCGGTTCGTCAATCCGGCAATGAAGGAACGCTGCGGCGTGGATTCGATGGCAGAAACGGGCGAGAACGTGGCGGAGGAGTTTCACATTTCGCGCGCCGACCAGGATGCGTTTGCATATCGCAGCCAGCAGCGGGCGGCAGCGGCCATCCAGAGTGGCGCGATGGCGGAGGAAATTTGGCCGGTGACGATTCCTCAGCGCAAAGGTGCGGCTCTGGTAGTGGATAAGGACGAGCATCCGCGTTCGGAGACGACGATGGAGGCGCTGGCCGCCCTCAAGCCGATCGTGAAGCCGAGCGGAACGATCACGGCAGGAAACGCGTCGGGGATCAACGACGGCGCGTGCGGGTTGCTGCTGGCATCCGACGCAGCCGTGAAGAAATATGGGCTGACGCCGAGAGCTCGCGTGGTGGCATCGGCGGCAGCGGGGGTCGCGCCGCGCATCATGGGCATCGGACCGGTGACGGCGTCGCGCAAGGCGTTGCAGCGGGCGGGACTGTCGATCGGCGACATGGATGTGATCGAGTTGAACGAGGCCTTCGCGTCGCAGTCGCTGGCCGTGTTGCGGGAGTTGGGCCTACCCGACGATTCGCCCAAGGTCAATCCCAATGGAGGCGCGATTGCGATAGGGCATCCGCTGGGAGCGAGTGGCGGACGTTTGATTACGACGGCGGTGTATCAGTTGCTGCGAAGCAAAGGACGATACGCGCTGTGCAGCATGTGTATCGGGGTGGGACAGGGGATCGCGATGGTGGTCGAGCGGGTTTGAACGCACTTGTTGGCTATTGCGCGACTGGGGGTCGGGCGAGACTCATGGCATGTTCGAGGGCCTGGCGAGCTTCGACGAAACCGGGCTTGATTCGTAGCGCTTCCGAGAACTGGGCGATCGACTCATCGATCTGACCCAACCTGGCTAGCGCGATTCCCAGGTTGAAATGCGCGTCCGCGTCGTCTGGCCGCAAACGTATGGTCGCACGAAACTCGCGCGCGGCCTCCTGCACTTTGTCTTCTTGCGCAAGAGCGATTCCGAGGTTGAAGTGCGCATCGGCATTTTCGGGCTGCAGCCGAACCGCCTGCGAGAACTCGGCCGCGGCATCGTCGGCGCGTCCGAGAGTGCCCAACACAGACCCCATCCGGAAGTGAGCGACGGCGTCACCCGGTCTCTGATTTACCGCAATCTGCAACTCGCGAAGGGCCTCATTGAGATGTCCCTGGCTGGCCAGGAGTTGGCCCAGTTCGGCACGCGCAGGGACATAGTATGGCCGAATGCGAACCGCCTCGCGGAGTTGCTCAACCGCTTCATCGCTCCGACCGCGAGCCTCCAAAGCCGACGCCAGATTGAAGCGTGCCAGGTAATTTTCCGGTACAACGTCGATGGCATGCTGGTAGAGCGAAAGGTCGTCTTGCCAGTACTGGACTTGTAGCCATGTGAGCGTCAAGCATGCCGCGGCTACTGCGGCCGCCAACGCAACCCGGAGTCGCGGCCAGGGCTCAAGCGCCTCCGAGATTCCCCAGACCAGCGCAATCGACAGACCGATCATCGGAATATAGGTGTAGCGGTCAGCCCGCGCTTGTGCGCCGGTCTGAATCAATCCGATTACCGGCAAGAGAGTCACAACGTACCAGAACCATCCAACGAACAGGTATGGCCGTTGAGAGGGCATGCGCATCACCAGTACGGTGATGGCGGCCAGTAAGATGCCTGCGAAAATGGCTGGCACGACGAGCGACCTTAAGGGGTAGGGATAGAACACGGCAAGGTGTGTCGGCCAAAGCGTTTTGAGGAGATAGACAACGTAAGTGATGAGTGCGTTCTCAAACCGTGTGGCAAAGGGAATCAACTCGAAGGTTGCGACCGCTCCACCCCTCTGATGGGCAATGTAGGTGACGGCCGAC